>Ga0102591_1001872_pt1 | contig 25762 bp, 24 predicted proteins | sample AraplaCol_mCL_r2_2_FD_76860 | JGI IMG/M metagenome (GOLD analysis project Ga0102591, IMG submission 76860) | Arabidopsis root microbial communities from North Carolina, USA - plate scrape MF_Col_mCL_r2 (SPADES assembly) (version 2) | ecosystem: Host-associated > Plants > Roots > Endosphere... | reverse complement strand
TGGCAAGATCGGACCAATTGGGTTCGACCCGCCGTCTCGTGTCGTGTTTGACGCCATTACGAGCAAACAGTTTGCTCTCGAGCGCATCGTCAGTAAGGTCCCCAGGCAAGGGCCAGCTTAACCCAACCGCCGCTGCGCGCTGCAGATTATCCTGCACCGTACTTCGCGCAATTCCCAACACGACGGCAATCTCACGCGAGCTGGTTCCGCTTGCTGCAAGCCGCAGCATTTGTCGCAAATGTCTCATGGTCAGCCTGCTCTTTGCCGGCATCAAAATCCCCTCGTTCATCGCGAAGTATTTGATGCCAACGTTGCTTACCCAGGGAGTGACCTTCAGTGCCGAAAACTGGCCGGTCTTTGATCGGGACGGTGGCCGACTTCCAATCGGAATGGTGGCCCGTCTTTGATCGGATTGGCGGCCGGCTTCATGTCGGAATCCCCACATCATTCTTGGAGGACGGCAGAATTTGCCTAACAATGCTGCCGAGCGAGCACTTCGAGGGTTCGCGATCGGCCGAAAGTCATGGCTCTTCGCCGGATCGGGTCGTGGCGCTGACCGAGCCGCCTTAATGGCCACTCTGATCATGTCGGCCAAGCTTAACGACATCGATCCGCAGGCATGGCTTGCCGTGTTCTCGTCCGTATCGCCGACACGCCGATCACCGGCTGGAGCAACTACTTCCATGGAACTGGACACCGTGGGTCGTTGACGCTCAGGTGGAATAGCCTGCGGCCCTCACCGGAGGGTGAGCGCGACGAACACCCCACCTTTCCTTTTGAGATTGAGGCCGCGAGATAAGCTTCTTCATCGATAGGAGCGGAATGGAATGGTTGGAGATCGCGCTGATGCCATGCTTAAAGTCATGGATGAAGGCATGCATGAAGCCAAGCATGAGGGAACGTATCGTCGGATCGAGGTGATCACCGGTCGGCGGCAGCGGCGGAATTGGACTGACGAGGAGAAGGCGCGGATTCTTGCGGAAAGCGCAGAACCTGACGTGAACATCTCGGCCGTTGCCCGGCGCTGGGGCGTCAATCGCGGCTTGCTGAACGTCTGGCGTCGGGAGGCTGGCCTGACCTCTCGTCGCTCTTCCAAGACCTGCGCGCAGCAGGCGATGTTCGTGCCGGTGACGGTGGTTGGCGATCGAACGTCTCCCGAGAGCTCGCCGTCGGATTTTGCCCACTTCGCCGCAGGTCGGATTGAGATCGAGCTTGCTGGCGCGCGCATGACGGTTATCGGCTCGGTAGCGCCTGAGCTGGCACAAGCGATGGTGGCGGCGTTGCGAGGGCGCCGGTGATCGGAGTTTCGCCAAATGGCGTGAAGATCATGGTTGCGACGCAACCTGTCGACTTCCGGCGCGGCATGAATGGCCTGGTGGCTTTGGTGGCGTCAGCTCTTGCGGCCGATCCCTATTGCGGCGACGTGTTCGTGTTCCGCGCCAAGCGTCTGGATCGACTTCGCTGCATTTATTGGGATGGATCAGGCATGATCCTGGCAACGAAATGGCTGGAGGCGGGCAAGTTCGTTTGGCCGCCGGTCCGCGATGGCGCGATGCAGATGAGTGCCCAGGAGTTCTCGCTTTTGCTTGATGGTATTGACTGGACGCGCGTCAAACGAAACGCGGTGAGGAAGCCCTCAAAAGCAGGCTGATCTCATTGGTTTTGCTTGAAGATTCAGGCTCATATGGTAGGGTCTGTAATGCCGCTTCGATCCGATCCCTTGCCCCAGGATGCTGCGCGATTGACCCGGATCATTCTCTCGCTCGACGAAGAGAATGCCGATCTCAAAGCGCGCGTTGCCTTCCTCGAGGGCCAACTCTTTGGGCCGAAATCGGAGAAGATGACGGTGCTCCACCCGACGCAAGTGGAGCTCGATTTTGGCGATCTCAATGAGATTCCCGTTGCTGCCAATGACGATGTCGCGCCTGTCGCCGAGGACAAAACGCAGGCACGGCGATCGCCAGCCCGCAATATCGGCCGTTTGCCCAAACACCTTCCGCGTTATGACGAGATCATCGAACCGGAGAACAAGCTCTGCCCCTGCTGCTCATTCGAGCTGCATTGCATCGGCACGGATGTCAGCGAGGCGCTCGACATCGTGCCTGCAGTTGTTCGGGTGAAGCGGACGATCCGGCCGCGCTATGCATGCCGGGCTTGCGAAAGCGTTGTTGTGCAGGCGCCGGCACCAGCGCGCGTGATGGACGGTGGCATGGTGACCACGGCGTTTGCCGCGCATATCGCTGTTTCGAAGTTTGCCTGGCATCTCCCGCTCAATCGTCAGGCCCAGATGCTTGCCTCCTGCGGCGTCATCATCGATCGCGGCACGCTCGGCGCCTGGGTGACGCGGGTCGCCTGGTGGTTAGAACTTCTCTATGACGAGCTACTCAGGAGCGCGGAATCGCCTGTATGTGACGGACGTCGCTCCTGAATGCTACGAGCCCGCAGCAGAGACGACAGCGGAGCCCTGCTGTCGACGTCCACCCCAGGAGCATCGTCGCGGCTCCAGAAGATCATACTGCAAGCCAGTCGCCATCCCTCCCACTACTAGGAATCTGTGAAACTCGGGTATCTATCAGCGAGCCTTCATCGATAGCTATGCGGAGACCATTCTCCCCACTTTTGCTCATAGATGGCTTTGTTCTCCTCGAATAGCCTCGCTCTCTCCTCAGCTTTCAGCTTGTTGAAGGATGCGGAGAGGTGGTGGTGAATGAACACATCTTCCGCACAGACAATTCGTTTGCCGAGTTGCTCGACGCGACGGCAATAGTCATCGTCCTCGAAAAAGCCGCGGCCAAATGCCTCGTCCAGAAAACCAACCGCCTGAAAGGTCTCTCTGGAGAACATGACGCAGAAAAATGCGGCGGTCCTCAACGGGTGCTCGTCACCCATGTGCGCACGCAGGTAGGATGACGATACTGACCGCATTTCGTTCATGTCACTATAGGCGATATCAATCTTTGCTTCATTGCCGATGTTGTTGGTAACGGGCCCAATGATCCCGATAGAAGGGTCACGTCTCATATGCGAAATGAGGGTGCGAACCCATCCCGGAGTCACGAACGTATCATTGTTCAACAATACCATGTATTCACCGCTTGCAACGGCCAACCCTTGATTGTTCGCCGCGGCGAAACCGCGATTGTCGGAGTTCAGAATGAGCTTCCTGTTGGCGGCCTCACCTGCCCACTGCGTCAGGTAAGCTGGAGAACCATCCTGTGATGCGTTGTCAACGACAATGATTTCGAGGTTGTCATACTGGCTGGCCTCAGCGAGACTCGAAAGGCATGCCTGGGTCAACTGGATGTTGTTGTAAGTGACCACGACGACACTCACCTTCGGATCCTGACTCCCGGATTCGATCGCGCCAACCATTGACTCCGCACGATGAACCCACGTTTGTGCGCGACCGAAAGCCTTCCTCTGCACCACTAGCGGATCAGTTGCGGTCTCCGACAAGGCAACATTGATCAGAGAGAGAAACTCTTCATGGTTCCGCGCCCGATAAACCAGATTCGTGAACTGAGACATCTCCGGCAGATCGACGGTCACCACCGGCTTTCCAGCGCTGAGATACTCATAAGCTTTGACGGGATTCGTCGCCAAGGTGAGCGGGATTACTTGGAATGGTAGTAGACAGACGTCGAACCCGCACAAATAATACGGGAGCCGGTCGTAGGGCACTTCCCCCACAAAGGTGATGTTCGGGAATTTTGACAATTGCTGCCTCGCATTTACCGTATCGGCACCCACGAGAACCACGCTGGATTGCATATTTTGCTCAGCGACTGTTTTCACCAGCTCCATGTCGAACCACTCCGCGATGGCACCGTAGTAGCCTATGACTCGCCGCCCCTGCGGATCGCGATAAACGTCCGAAGGGACGGTCGCGAAATGGTCATAGTCGCCAGCATTACGCACGATTGCCCGCCGCTGCGCATGCGGCGCGACGGCTTTGTCCAACCAGTCGGAAGTCGTAATCGTCAGCTCGGAATCCCGCATGAGATTCCTTTCAAGCTCAACGAGACCAGCGGAGTTATTTCCGAAGCCTTCATGATGATCCATACAGTCGTAGATCAATCGGCTGTTGGGCACCGTAGAGGCAACCTTGTGCCAGAAGGGGTGATGAACCAAGGAAACAGAGGAAATCGAGTCGGCCCAGTCGAGGACGCACCCCAGGCTCGCCTTCATCTGCGAAACGGTTTCGGCCGAAGGCACGTCGGTGTAGATGCTCGGAGCGTTGCGAACAAATAACTGCACTTGCACGATGCCGGCTGTACCATTTAACGCCTCCGCACGGAAACCCGGCTGCACGTCGTCTATCAAATTCGGAGAAACATAGAGGACTCGCCGGCCGGTTGCCGCCAGCGCCTGCGCCAACTGTTGCGGCCGCTGATGGCGAAAATGCCAGTCGATTACGCCGAAGATGATGTAATCCGGCTTCGACCAGTCCTGCATGAGGGGCGTGAAGGAAGGCGGTTGCCTGTTGGCACGATTAAAAGACGCTCTATTGATCCGCATCCACAGCCGTCGCACCCCGCGACGATAGGCAAGGCCGAGATACTTCTTGACTGCCGGAGGCAGCGGAAGACGATGATATCTGTCGCGCAGGGCGACCCTCAGCATTGCTGTGTCCTCGGCTGCGATCCCTCCATTCCTCACCGTCCGCGCGGCAAACCTAAGCGGCTTTGTCACGCGCCAGGAAGTCGAATCCAATAGTGTATTAACTAACAGTTGCGCCTCATCCCGTCGGGCAAGCGCCTCATCCCGTCGGGCAAGCGCCTCGTCTCGCTCGGCGATTGCGGCCTTGTAGTGCGTAACGGCGATTCGCTGTCCCTGCGACGCCGCTTCACGAGACAGCAGGGTGGCGTCGAGACCATCTGGGTCAACGACCCGCAGTTCGTATTCCAACAGAACATCAACCGTGCCGGATACCAGCCCCGTTACAGACCGACGGAACTCAAGTTCCTTCGACAAAAACGAAATATAGAGGCTATCCGATATCTCCAGTTCACACCGCGCGGCGACGTGCTGAATCAAGTATTTCCACTTCAGAAGCGCGAGGTCATCCGGCCTGGAGCACTTTTCGATCCCGCCCAAGGAAACGAACAGGCTTCTGAACAACAAGAACTCAACCGACAGCTCCTCGGTGAGGACCCATTCGCAATCAAATAAACCGAACGTTCCATCCTCGCGCTCGATAATATTCTGAAACAGGGCGTCAAAGAAGTGACCAGGAACCATCCCCGCGGAGGATGATCCCTCCTTCTTACTAGTTTCATCGCGCTCAGTGAGCCTGCGTATGGCCGAGAGATACCGATTCGCCAGAGCTGAGACATCCTCAATTGACCAACCTGGGCGATTTAGAATCTCCAGCAGTTGATGCGAGAGCAGCCGTCCCGAAAGATAAGGCTGGCTCAGAGGCGGCCTGAACAAGATGGAGCGGCCGTCTTCCTGTAGGGCGGAGGGCTCGGTCTCCAAGGGTGTTAATGGACGAGATGCAACGCTGATTTGATTATCAGCAAGAGAAAACGTTACCTCCTTACAGAACTGTGGCACTCGCTCCGTGCTGTAGTGATAGCCGAGAACTATATCCTCCATCGCCGCATTCGGTGATGGGGAACTGATGATCAGAAACGAGTTGGCCATATCCAAGCCGAGGCCGTTCTTGAAGACTTCCGACCAGGCCAGTTCCTGTGAAAAAAGAGGATGTCGCGGCAGTTGCAGGTCTCTGTTGACGCCCTGCCACGCTAGCGCGGCGGCGTCGAAACCTGCGTGAGCAATCCCTCGTTCCGTGACGATTGAGACCGGTAGCTTGTAATCTGGAAACGGCGCGAAGAACTTCCTTGAATGGAACCCGGCCTCGCGGAGCAGATCGTCCAGCACCCGCTTCCCAAATGTCTGAGGTTCGCCACGAGTGTAGCGACCCTCGATCCCGTACATGGGCTTGCCCAGATGATCTTCGTTGGCCCCGGCGAAGTACTTGAGACCAAGTTGATTTTCGATGGCCAGGATCAGCCTGCCGTTCGGCTTCAGCAATGCCTTTGCCTGCGCAAGCATGGCCAAGTGTGGATCTGCGCCGGCAACAAAAAGGTTGGCGTATTCCAGCACACCGATCAAGGTCACGACATCGAATTTGTGATCGCATTGAAATTGATCAAACTTCTCGCTTAGGACCGTAACATTCTCAAGGTCGCGAGTACGCGAGCGCGCGATTGCCGCGCGCACACGACTACCCTCCAGCGCCAAGACATTGGCACCGGCCTCCCCAAGGTACCGTGAAATTGCTCCACAACCCGCGCCTATCTCCAAAACATCTGCGCCCTTCAGATCACCCTCAAAAGGCCGCAGAAGGTTAGCTCTGGCGCTACTGAGATGATATGTTGTCGGCCAGTCGCTACAATGCCTGCGCAGCTCTGAGGAGAGGACAGAGACATCGGAAGCACAGGCAATAATATTGCCAATGCGCTGCTCGATCTCTACGCCGTCGCTATAGGCAATGCTCTCGTAGCCCTCGCGCGACCATACATTCGCCTTCGCGTCATTTAGGTATCCGGCGCTCTTAAGGAAACTGTTCATAGGCTGACACTCTGCAATTCTAAGTTCAAGTCTAAGTCAGCCAAGCCGACAAACGCCTTACTCTGCGCAACTTGAATATGTATGGCGTCGTAGCGCCGGTCGTGAGGAACGATCTCTTCACCACTCTTTGAGGCGAGACCGAGCGAAATGAAATAATCACCTTGCGCGAGGCGGCAATTGAAAGTGGCTTTGGCGATCGCAGCTGCACCTCCTTTGCCGATCTCTCTAAAATCGACCATGTCCAGCGTTTCCGAATTAGCGCTATAGATCGTTATGCCTTCCTTGGTCTTGATAGTAATGCCCAAGATTGGACAGACCAAATCTGCATGAAATCGCATCGATACGTGCAGCGTGATGTCTTGACCAGATTCAACAATGGCCGGAAACGATCCCAACTCTGTCGCCATGTGGAAATCGAGGATCGATACTGCGCCGTCCCCCCAACGATACTCGTGTGTATTGTATCCGGGTCGTGTGGAAAACTGATCCTTGTCCAAACTGAGCGCGAGCTCGTGCTCGCTGGACGCCCCTCGCGCCCATTGTTCAGGCTCTCCCCGAGAGGACGTCTTCTCCTTGCCAAATAGCAGGTCCATATAGCGATTGACAACGTGCCTGGGAAGGCCGCGGTCAACAACGGCGCCCCTGTCAAGAAGGATCGCATGGTCGCAATGCATGACGATCTGTTCGCTGGAGTGGGTCACGAGCAATATACTTGTTCCCGTGAGCTTCAATCTGTTGAGGCGATCGAAGCACTTTGCTTGAAACTTGGCATCACCCACCGCGAGAGCTTCGTCTACGATCAAGACGTCGGGAGACGTTTGCGCCTGTACCGCAAACGCCAACCTAACCATCATGCCGCTGGAATATGCTTTAACCGGTTGATCGATGAACTCTCCGATGTCCGCAAACTCGACAATGTCATCAAACCGGTCGTCAATTTCCTCTTTGGTGAGACCAAGCAACGTACCGTTCATGTAGACGTTTTCTCGGCCGGTGAACTCAGGATTGAAACCAGATCCGAGTTCTAGCAGCGCAGCAATTCTTCCGTTGACCTCTACTTCGCCATGGGTGGGGGTGAGTGTTCCGCAGATCAGTTGAAGGAGGGTCGACTTGCCACTGCCGTTGCGACCGACTATCCCGACGGTTTCGCCCTTGCGAATTTCGGCGGATACATCCTTTAGTGCCCAGAACTCGCGATAGTAAGCTCTGCTTTCATTCCCCAAAATACGGCATAGTCGCGGCATCAGTGATTGTTTCAACCGATCGGAAGGCCGCTCATAAACATGGTAGCATTTCGACAGCCCGGCTATTCGTATCGCGATATCAGAGGACATCTGCAAATCCTCGTCGCGTCTTCTGGAAACAGGCAAAGCCGCCCCATGCTACAACATACCCGATCAACATAAGGGTTAGCCAAATGCGACCGTCTGGTATTTGTCCGAATATTAGTACCTGTCGGCTTTGCTCAATTACCATCGCCAGCGGGTTCAGCGTCAGCCAAAACTGAAAGCGAACGGGTAGCGCGCTTATGGGGAAGAACACTGCTGACATATAAAGCATGACGGTGACGAGCAGCCCAGTCACATGCCCAATGTCGCGCAAATAGACTCCGAGCGCAGCCAGAGCCCAGGACACGCCCATTACCCCTAACAAAAGAGGCGCCATCACTAAGGGAAAAAGAACAACGGTCGGAGGGATATAACCCTTCAAAGCCAACTGAACTGTCAGTAGGACGCAGAGGCTCACAAATGCGTGGAAAAGTGCTGAAAACAATGCGATCCAAGGCAATACTTCCAGCGGAAATATAACCTTTTTCACGTAATTCGTATTGGTCGTGATGATGGTCGGGGCACGATTGACGCACTCCGCGAATATTCCATACACGATGATCCCGGCAAATAATATGACAGCAAAGTCAATCCTACTCTCATCCGCATCGGCAGCCCAGCGAGCCTTGAACACGACAGAGAAAACGAACGTATAGACGACCAAGGTCAGTAACGGGTTGAAGAATGACCAAGCCAGGCCAAGGATAGAGCCCCTGTATCGCCCGACAGCGTCACGCTTCGCCATGGCGTATACCAGATCTCTGTTCTTCAATAGGCAGCCGAACATCGCAAGCGGCCCCGACGAATATTCCCGCATCAGTCGAAAACCTCGGCTGCGGCAAATATGGGCGCCGAAGCGTCCTTGCGAGATAGTACCACCTCGCCTTCGACTGGCCATTCGATGCCTAAGGCGGCATCATTCCAAATTATTGAGCGCTCATGCTCGGGATGATAGTAGTCTGTCGTCTTGTAAAGGAATTGTGCATTTTCAGAAAGCACCAGAAAGCCGTGAGCAAAGCCTTCTGGAATCCAAAGCTGACGCTTGTTCTCCTCCGAGAGCACTTCCCCGACCCAGCGACCAAATGACGGTGACTTCCGCCGCAGGTCGACTGCGACATCAAAAACTTTGCCTTGAGTTACGCGAACAAGCTTCCCTTGGGGATGTTCAATTTGATAGTGAAGGCCCCGGAGGACGCCCTTCGTTGACTTGGAGTGATTATCCTGAACAAACGTGATGTGACGCCCAACAGCAGCGTCAAATTGTGCTTGGTTGAAGCTTTCGTAGAAGAATCCTCTATCGTCACCGTATACGGTCGGATCTATGCGAATGACGTCTGGAATGTCCAGAGGTTGGATTTTCATAAGGTGGTCGCTTCTTTCAAAATGCGGAACAAATACTGACCATAGCCGCTTTTAGCAAGCGGCAGCGCCAAGCGCTCGAGTTGCTCACTTGTAATCCACTGTTGGCGGAACGCGATCTCTTCCGGACAGGACACCTTCAAGCCTTGGCGGTGCTCGAGGGTAAAGATGAACTGGCTCGCCTCAAGTAGAGAATCGTGCGTCCCAGTATCAAGCCAAGCATAGCCTCGTCCCATCACCTCCACGTTGAGGTTGTGGTTTTGAAGGTAAATTCGATTCAAGTCAGTTATTTCCAGCTCGCCCCTTAACGATGGGCTTAAGCTCTTTGCGAACTCGACGACCTGGCTGTCATAGAAATAGAGCCCAGTCACCGCATAGTTCGATTTCGGATTCTCCGGTTTTTCCTCGATTGAAACGACCTTCCGGTCACTATCAAATTCGACGACGCCATATCTCTCAGGGTCTTGAACATGATAGGCAAATACGGTTGCTCCCTGCGTTCGTGACATGCCACCGTTTAGCAGAAGCGATAAGTCGTGACCGTAGAAAATGTTATCCCCAAGTACAAGAGCAGAGGGGCTCCCCCCCAGAAACTGCTCGCCTATGATGAATGCTTGCGCCAATCCATCCGGTGATGGCTGCACAGCATAAGATAGGCTGAGACCCCATTGTTCGCCGGTACCCAGTAACTGCTGGAACCGTGGCGTATCCTGTGGTGTCGATATGATGAGGATGTCACGAATTCCCGCAAGCATGAGAGTGCTCAAAGGATAGTAGATCATCGGCTTGTCGAAGACCGGCAGCAACTGCTTGCTTATAGCGAGTGTTGCAGGATGCAGGCGCGTGCCCGTGCCCCCGGCGAGAATGATTCCTTTGCGTGTCACTGTCTCAACTCCTGTCGCGCGATCTGTGCAAGCGCCCTGTCAACATGCACTGTCCAGGCTGGAAAACTCACTCCGGCGCCGGAGGCCAACGCCTGAGTGTTCAGCGAGGAATTACGTGGCCGAGGGGCGGGAAGTGGATACTCGGCCGTGGAGATCGGCTCGATATCATTCGCAGCAAGCTTCATTGCAAGTCCGGACGAAATCGCTTGCTCCACGACATAGCGGGCTAGCGCGTGCCAACTGGTGCGGCCCGCTGCAGTTAGGTGGTATATTCCGTCGGCGAGGTTGCCGCGGCGATGTCCGGCGATCGCCAGCGCGGTTACGTCGGCAATCAATTCCGCCGATGTCGGCGCACCGAATTGATCGGCGACAACACGCAGGCTGGGGCGCTCAGCGGCCAAGCGAAGAATCGTTCGGATGAAGTTTACACCGGTTGCTGAAAAAACCCAGCTAGTTCGAAACAACAAGAAATGGCAGCCGGATTCCGTGACTGCAATTTCACCAGCCCGTTTCGAACGGCCGTAAACGCTTTGCGGGTCGGTGGGATCGACCTCAAGATAGGGTGCGTCCTTGTGGCCGTCGAAAACGTAGTCTGTCGAGTAGTGAACTAGTGTTACTCCATGCCGACCGGCATAACGCGCCATCACCTCGACTGCTTTGGCATTAACGCGAAATGCGCGATCACTGTCAGATTCCGCTTTGTCCACTGCTGTGTAGGCAGCGGCATTGACAATCAGGCCAGGAGCATGTGCGTTCAATACGCGCTCGATATTCGGTGTGTCTTCGAGATTGATATCCTCACGTCCCAAAACCGTCACCTCGCCCAAGGGAAGAAGTGTCCGTTGAAGTTCCCGTCCGACTTGTCCGTTCTTGCCCAGAAGCAGTATCTTCATCCGTATTGCTTCTCCACCCAGCTTCGATAGCTGCCGTCGGTGACGTTCTTAACCCAGGCGCGGTTGTCCAGATACCACCGTACCGTTTTACGGATACCGCTGTCGAATGTCTCCGCTGGACGCCAGCCGAGTTCTACCTCAATCTTGCGCGCATCGATGGCGTAGCGACGATCATGGCCCGGTCGGTCCTTCACGAAGGTGATCTGGTCCTTATAGGAGCGACCATCTGCCCTGGGTTGGTACTCGTCGAGGATGCTGCAAAGTGTGTGGACCACGTCGAGATTGGTTTTCTCGTTCCAGCCGCCAATATTGTATGTCTCTCCCGGGTTGCCAGCATCTAGAACGCGCCGGATCGCGCTGCAATGATCAGAAACGTACAACCAGTCTCGAACTTGCTGTCCATCGCCATACACTGGCAACGGCCGACCCTCGAGAGCATTGTTGATCACAAGCGGGACCAGCTTTTCTGGGAAATGATACGGCCCATAATTATTCGAGCAATTTGTCGTAACTACGGGCAAGCCGTAGGTGTGGTGATAGGCCCGCACAAGATGATCGCTTGCGGCCTTACTCGCGGAGTATGGACTGTTGGGCTGGTATGGTGTGCTCTCGCTAAATGCTGGCTCATCTTTCGCGAGCGACCCAAACACCTCGTCTGTCGACACATGTACGAAACGGAACGCTTGTTGAGTGACCGTATCCTGACGGCTCCAAAAAGACCGGACGGTCTCCAAGAGTCGAAAGGTTCCAACTATATTCGTCTGTATAAAATCCTCAGGGCCATGGATCGACCTGTCGACATGACTCTCCGCAGCAAAATTGACGATCGCGCGGGGTTGATACTTTGAGAGGAGTTCGGAAACGAGCGCGACATCGCATATGTTCCCATGAGCGAATATATGGCGATTGTCCTGCTCGAGCGAGACAAGGTTTTGCCGATTGCCCGCATAGGTCAAGGCATCGAGATTAAGGACCGACTCATCGCAACGAGCCAGCCAATCCAATACAAAATTTGAGCCGATGAAGCCGGCCCCACCCGTCACCAAAAGCATACGCACCTCAATCGTTGTTTCGACTGACCAGTTCAGTCCACCCCGAAGCCTAATCCACTATAGTCTGAAAGTACCTTTACAATGCTTGCCTGCTAGTCTCACGTCGACGAGCCAAGGTCAACGCACATAATCGCCTCGGGACCGAACTCTGGCCCCGCCGGGCGATGGAGTTCCCTATATATGATGATGGGGATGGTTACGCCACCACAGCGTTGATCCGCCGGCCATTCCTTCACGGAAAGAAATTAATCGTCGCGGGCGACCGCATCCTCAGTCGTGATAACCGTTCTCGTTCAAATTTTGAGGTGGCGGTCGGGCTCAGCGGTCCAAGGTTTGAGCGGCAACTATTTCGGCGACGGGTCGTGATCCGGATGTCGCGACCCGGCAGCTTCGATATCCGGACCGCGATATTTCAGCATTTTAACTTTCCGATAGCCGACGCCTCAAATATTGTCTCCGAATGGCCTTCAATGCCGTGATAAAGGCTAGTATGCAGAACGCGACGTGTCCGAGCCACGCCCATCGGACCCACGGTTTGAAGCTCAACCGGATTGCGTCGACGTCCGTCGGAATGATGGCCCCCTCATATGCACCATTCACCGTTAGGGTTTCTAGCGGCTTCCAGCCGTTCTCGGATCGCGCCTCGGCGTGCCAGTCGGTGTTGTAAGACTGGCTGGCTACCAGCAAAGTAGGCTTCTCAGTCGCATACGAGAGGCGAAGGTCAATCTGATCGCTTTGATTGGATACGACGGCGGAGGTCAAGTCTCCTGATGGCGAGTTGTGCCCGACGTCTGCTGAATGCCCGTCAATCGTAACCGCATTCAGATCGAACGTCGTAAACGCTCCCCACCTCTGGAGCACCTTGTAGAGCAGAAAGCCATTAAATTTGCTGTCCAGAACTACCTCAGTCGATTCAAGAGGGTCGCGTGTAATCACAGCGCCGATGTTGGCAAGCTGAAAATCCGGTGTGCCGATGGCGTCAGGGCTGATCGACGTATTGATGCGCCCAAAAACAACGACTTCGCCGCCTAGACGTTTGATCAACGCTTGATAGCGCAACGGTGAAAGGCTGTCATAGGAATGCACGCTGGCGAGCAAGACCTGTGCATTCAGGTTAGGGGGCAGAAAGGCCGCAGCGGTCGGGAATGTCGCGAAACGCGAACTGTCAGGGAGCAGCGAGCGCAGTCGTTCTGTGGCGGGCGTCGATTGGGCGATCTTCTCGCGCTCCTGGAGAAGGAGCATATGCTGGTCAAAGAAAACGAGATGGGCCACCGCGACAGCAATAAGGACGCCGGGGAGGCAAAAGCGGAGGGCTAGTAGCATCACGGGCAGATAGACGGCAAACGCGATCAATGCCCGACGATCGATGTGCAGCCCGAATACCTTGGCAACCCAGACCGAATTGGCGAGCAGCAGAGCGTAAAGCAGTGCTGCAATTGATAGCGGCAACAGCCAGTCGCTCGTGGTTCGGCTGGGTCGACGAAGATAAAAATCGAGGTTCGTAGCAGCGATCATTGCCAACGGAATGATTGCGATCACGGTCGGGACAGAGCGCGAAATTCCAATCCCCAGATAGGTCACAGCGAATTCAAATGCCGCGGGTGACGCCTCCATCACGATGAGGACGAGCGCCGCCAACCACCATCCCCACGCGCGGCGCCAAGCCGGCAGGCATAGGAGAAATATCGCGAGCGGGGCGATGGTTCTGCCGATAAATTGCGGGGGGAAGCTTTGTGAGGCAGGGTTCCCGCCGACTTGGGCGAACGTCCAGAACGCAAGAAATCGGCTCCAATCAGCTACGCTTTTGAGGGGTAGGATCGCAGCGCGAAAGAAACCTATGTCGGGATGCGTCCGGGCTGACTGCAGGGTGTTGTGGAAAGTGTCGATCAATGCGGGGAGCGCGGCCAGAACGCCGAACGCAACGGCAGAGGCGATTGATGCAACAAGCAGGATTTGTTCGCGCCTACTACGCGTCAGGAGCGACTTCCTGCGGGCTAGGTAAATAAAGAAGCCCACGCCCAGATAGGCATTGTAGACCACCATGACGGGGTAGGCTGCCATCAGCAGACTGTAAGTCGAAAATGCGAGGATCAACCAGGCGAGAAGATCGGGGCGTCGGATCAATCGCGCGAGCCCGTACATTGCCCCGGTGGTAAAGCCATATGCAAAGGCGAACATCGGAAATGTCGCCCAATAAATCAGGGTTGGCGAAAGGCCGATGGCAAATGCAGCGACGAGCGCGGCGCTCGGAGCCAGCGCCAGTTCAAGGGCGAGCAGAAACGCAAACGCTCCGGCGAGGAACATCGCTAACGCAGCGATAGTGGAGACATACTTGAATGGATCATCCGTCAGCTTGGAAAGAAACCAGTTGGGCAAATAGGCAGGGCTGATCCCTGAAAGATGAGCAGTAGGGCGCCCAAGCTCGTTGTAGGGTGTCCATGTCGTAATCCAGCCGGATCTCTTCCCTTCAAGGAAGGCCGTTGCCTCGGGGACGCCATAGGTTCCGTAGTCGCTGAACTTCGGATTCTCGATCTGGGGGGCGGAGATTGGATTTTCCAAACCGACGAGTTCCGCCTGACGTACGGGCGACAGAACCCGACCGTGAAAGCATGCATTGGCAAAAAATGCCAGAAAAACAATCAGGTAAATCAGGAAGCATCGACCGTAGTCTAACCCCTTCATTGTCATGACGTTACGGACGGATTGATTCATTTTTCTGGGTGAGCCTCTCAGATGCTTTTGGCGCGACGATAGCGAAGCCAATTGCTGAGGCCAAGCCTTTCTAACATCATCCCAACAATATCTGGAGCGTTCAATGCCGGTAAATCCTGCAGCAGATTACGGCCCTGAGAGGGCCCGCCATCGCGCTCGCGGTCAACGCACGAGTCAAGGGATAGTCATGAGGAAGGGATAGACCTCGACCGACAAAGGCGCGAGCGAGAAGATTTTCCAGAACATGGAATCCCTCTAGGGGTTGATTAGCCAGAATGTTTCTGTTTACGAGTTGCGTGCGGGAAGGCCGTTTCTACTGAGCCGTGAGGATGACCGGATGCCAAAGATTTCCAATTTCTTTCAATCGACGTGCTAAAGAGCAGCCAAGTCAGCAGCTATGGAGTCGTTAATGGCTGAAGTTATTCGCATCACGCGCTTTCTCGCGGCGGGCGCTCTAAATACCGCGTTCGGCTATGCAGTCTACGCCCTTCTCCTTCGAAGCTCCATGCCGCTGTGGCTAGCACTGATCGCATCAATGGTAGCCGCCTTCGGCTTCAACTTCCTGACCTACGGTAGTTTGGTTTTCAGAGATCTTTCACGAGAGAGTTTGCCCAGATTTCTTGTATTTTATTCTATGTTTGCGATTCTCAACTACAGCGCGTTACGCGTCCTCGAAATGCTGGGGATCAAGCCGGCATTAGGACAGGCGCTAATGTTGCCCGTGCTTGCGGGTGTGTGCTATGCCGGCCTTCGGCTGTTTGTTTTTCGTAAACCAATAGTAAGTCATGAGGAATAGATGGGCATAGATATATCCGAAGAGTTCAAGCCGATTCCGGTTCGGAGAGGCGGTGGACCTTTTGGCGCCCTGCTATATTCGCTTCGCCTTACGGTAGACTTGCAATTGGCGACATGCGTTCGTTTCTTGAAACCTCGATTGGCGCGTGTCAGCGGATCGCTTTTGGACGTCGGCTGTGGGGAGATGCCATTTCGATCGCTTCTCGGAACCGATGTGCGTTATACTGGGTTGGATGTCCCGCAAGCCTTCTCGTTCGGTATGAGCGATAACAAGGAAATCGTCTCTTTTGATGGGACGACCATACCGTTTGCAGACTCGTCCTACGATGGAATATTGTGCACGGAGGTTCTGGAACACGCGGCCGATCCCGTTGCGTTGATTAGCGAAATGCACCGAGTGCTTCGATCTGGTGGAACCCTCCTTGTGACCGTCCCATTTGCAGCGCGGGTTCATCACGCACCCTATGATTTCCATCGTTTTACTCGGTTTCGACTAGCAACGCTATTTTCATCGTTCGCGGAGGTGGAGATCATCGAACGCGGCAATGATATTGCTGTTATTGCCAATAAGCTGATCGTCTTGTGTGCTCGCTTGTCCAGACCAAGGAAACTGTCACATTTGGCATGGACTGGACCTCTGTCGATCCTGCTGGCACCGTTCATGGTGGCTGCATTGTTTTGCGCACACTTCTCCCTCTTCATTGGAGCAGGTTCGAAAAATGATCCCCTGGGTTACGGCGTTGTGGCGCGTAAGGCATGATGATGACGCAGCATAAGTTACAAGACGAACGAGGGTTCAATCAGGTTTTCGCTCCAATTGGTTCGACACCGGTGCGAGCCAACCGGAGAAACATGTGGTTCGTCGCACAAGCGAATCGCTTGAACGCAAGGCGAATCCTTGAAATTGGATGTGGCACTGGCGATGCGGCAGCACACATTGCTATGCATACAACAGCAGAAGTCATCGGCGTAGATATCAGTGATAGCTTTCTCGCACACGCGAATGCAACTCACAAAGCTCCCAATCTGCGGTTCGAGAAACTCGATCTCCTAGGCGATGATCCGCACGTTCTTGGTAAATTCGATTTGATTTATGGCAACGGGATACTGCACCATCTCGTAGTACAGCTTGAGCCGGTGCTCAGTATTCTACGCAGCATGACCCAAGCTGGCGGTGGAATTGCGTTCATTGAACCAAATTTAATGAACCCCTATTGCGCCTTTATATTCGGAACAAAGATCGGCCGCAAATGGGCACGCCTAGAACCGGATGAGATGGCGTTCACCGCCTCTGGCCTGCAAAGGAAGGCTCAATCGTCCGGTTGGCTCGACATAAGCATTAAAACGAAAGACTTTCTTCTGCCGGGAATTCCGAGTTCATTTGTTGGGCCAACAATAGCCATCGAACCCTTGCTGGAAGCCACCTCGCTGATAAGTTGGCTAGCACAATCGCATTTCCTTACCGCTAGAGCGTAGTCAAGTTTTCCCTCTTTCAAAACTGGAAAGTTACCGACTACAATTCGGCGCGCTTGGTCACGAGGATAACTCAATCATCAAAGGGGCACACCCTGCTTGGAACGTTTTCATGACCAGCGATTATCAATTTATGCTTGGAGCATATGGGTTTATTGTAATCATTTCACTGACTATACCCTTTATAACGTGCGCCATACCACATAGACGGAGGGATGCATCCCGCGAAAACTTTGTATTTTTGACCGCACTTTTTTTAGTATCAGCTTTTTTATACCGCGTACTAGGGCCCCTTCACCTTGCAACACCGTTGGTTCTCTCGTTCGCCTTCCTACCGCTGGTTGCCATTTCAGGCACCCCGAGAACCGCGGCGAGTTTAGCGGCGTTTATTATATTTGCGACCACCACATGGTGGATGCATGAACCGAGGCTCACATTCATCCGCTGCTGCGTCTTCCTATGGTTTGGTTACTCCGCGGTCGCGCTTACCTATTTTTATAAGAGTGGAAAGGGTGTCGCGGGTGGGCTGACGTTAGCGCTCGGCGCGGGTCTCGGCGCATTGGCAAATGTCCTTACGGGGCCGCTAACCTCACCGGCCGGGTTCATGAACTTTTGGCACCATTGGAGTGTTTTTATTGCTCCGGCGCAATTGATGACAGCAGGCGCTATTCCGTTCGTCGACTTTCCACTTCAATATGGTTTCGGACCAACGACCCTGATAGCTGCGGGATGTCTTTGGGAATGTTGGTCCGGCGCCTATGCAATTATTGCCCTGTGCAATCTGGCGTTTCTTCTATGTATGATCGGTAGCGCGATCTTGTTGTTGCGCGACACACCTAAAGGCCAGGCAGTATGCGCTGTAAGCGCACTGGTCCTGTCGATACTTCTGTGGGCAACATCCCCGGCTGATTTGTCGGGCACGTTAGCCTATCCATCGACTGGAGGAATTCGATTTCTTCCGCTGTCGTTTCTATTGTTTTTTGTAGTTGCAAGGGAGATCAATCAAACAAACGCTAAGTGGATCGGCCATCTTCTTTGGTTGATCGGAGTATTATGGTCACCTGAAGCGGCGTATTTTTCGACCCTCGTTTGGTGGCCGTATCTAGCTCTTCGAAGTATAGACCAACGGTCGCTTACGAAGCCATGGCCTATTGCTAAAACAGCGATCGGGGGGGCAGTCAACGCAGTACTATCCCTTGGGGTAACAATTGCCGTTTCTATGTTGGTGTTTAGATGCGTGTTTGGTGAGTGGCCTTCAATTGAAGTATATTTAGCATATATTACGAATCCCCCTGGCCCACTGCCAGCCAATATATACGGGCCTGTCTGGTTACTTCTGTCCTCCCTTCTCATCGGATTGTATTCGCTTTTTATTTCGCGCCCTCAAGAGCGCCGGATTATTGCCGTCCTATTGTTAGGTTTCGTTGGAGTATGCACGTATTATCTCAGTCGAAGCCACGACAATAATGTCCTAAACCTATTTCCGTTTATGGCTTTGCTTCTAATCGGCGCACTTCGCCTCAATTTACCTGCGACCTGTGACAGCTTTGGGAAGGCGATCTTGATCGCAATAGTTGCCTGGCCAGCGACTTTCGGGCTAACGAAATGGTCCACAGCTTGGCAAGAAAAGACTGCTACTAGCGTAGGGATGGGAGAGGTTTTTTCGAGGTTGAAGACCGCCTCATCTTGGCATCTCGTAGGGCCAATATCAGACGTAGGCGAAGCTTATGATAAGCTGCTGGGCACCGGCGACGGTGTTCCGGTGTTAATTGGCCCAATTATGGTACTTTTGCCTCAACAAGACCCTGCGCAAACCTGGACGACGGTAACAAACATAGCGAACTACGCACCGCTGCCTGAGGCCCTTACTCAAGCTTTCATAAAAAAGGGTGCTGAAAAATTCAAGCGGCCCGGTTGGATTCTCGTCGACCGAGAAAACTCAGCACCTTGGTTGGATCTATTCAAAACCTCCTATAATCTATCTGAAAAGCGTTCGTTCGGTGGATATGACGGGTATCGCCTTGTACCAAAATAGAACAGCGGTTAGTTTCCGCCTTCAAAGACGAATAGGCCGTTTCGAGCGGCATTTAGCCGTCTCACTAGGGGCCGCTTAGGTGCAACCCTGGCATGCCCCGTAGATATCCACTTGTGCGCGGCGTCACGCACGCTTGCGGGGTCCAGGGGAATTGGCATATCCCGGGCGCCTTCGAGATGCCTGCAAACTAGTCGTCTAAGAAAATAGTTACACTTCATTTTTCCCTCGATACGTGATTGAAGGGGCGCGGCATAGGAGATGTACGTGAAGGCACGAAGGATCGCTAACAATCAGCTCGTTGACGCCGATTTCAAGCGGGCGCGGTTGCGGCTACTCAAGATGCACTATGAGAGCGGCGTGGGTCACATAGGGGGCAACCTTTCGGCACTGGACGCAATGATGGTTACGTTTCACGAGGCTGTGCAACCGAGTGACCGATTTATCCTCTCAAAGGGTCACTCAGCCGGTGCGTTATACGTCGTTCTCTGGAGCCTTGGGCTCTTGGACGATCAGGATCTAGGAACTTTTCACAAGGATGGCACCCTTCTCGCGGGGCATCCGCCTGCTACTGGTTTACCTCAAATCGACTTCGCAACGGGAAGTCTTGGGCACGGACTTTCCCTGGCGGCCGGGACGGCTCTTGCATTTCGGCTGAACGCAAGCGCCGGGCATGTATTCTGCATGACTTCTGATGGAGAATGGCAGGAGGGGTCGACTTGGGAGGCCTTTATCTTCGCATGTCATCAGAGGCTTTCGAACCTTACAATACTGGTTGACCATAATGGGTTGCAGGGCTTCGGAACAACCGAAAACGTCGCATCAATGAATCCACTTCATGCAAAGATAGCCGCGTTTGACGCCGAGATCGATATCGTCGACGGCCACGATCCCACGGAAATTCGAAATGCGATTGCTCGGAGCTGCGATCGTCCGCACGTGATCATTGCGGAAACAGTCAAAGGAAAGGGGGTGGCTTTTATGGAGAATCAGATGGATTGGCATTACCTACCGCTGAGTGAAGAGCAATACCTTCAAGCTGTCCGGGAAGTGGAGTGTCCATGAGAAAGCAGTTTTGCGAGGCACTGGTTGCTCAATCAAGCGACCCCCGCACGGTATTCCTGACGGGAGACCTCGGGTACATGGCGTTGGAACCGCTGAGAGATGCAATGGGTGGAAGGTTTATCAACGCCGGAATTGCTGAGCAGAACATGATCTCCGTTGCCGCAGGGCTTGCCCGGCAAGAGTTTGATGTATGGGCCTACAGCATAGCGCCTTTCTGTTACGCAAGGGCTTTCGAGCAGATCCGCAACGACGTAGCCTTTCACAATCTGCCTGTACGAATCGTTGGTAACGGAGGCGGCTATGGCTACGGCGTGATGGGGCCGACACACCATGCCATCGAAGACTATGGCGTTCTGCTTACCCTGCCAAATACACGTGCCTTTATTCCAGTTTTCGATGAAGATATCGAAGCAGTCATTCCTAGAGTGGCAGCATCTTCAGGCCTGAGCTATTTGCGACTCGGACGCGGCGAAGCACCCAAGGATTGGACAATTCCAGACTACGCGCCTTGGCGACAACTCACGAATGGGGGTGGCCCAGTTGTAATAGCGGTCGGCCCATTGGCAGGAAGCTATGTACAATCATTGAATAGTGTCGATGAAGCACACCGACCAAATTTATGGGCGGTAACAGAACTTCCACTCAGTGCCAACCCGATTCCTGGCCAACTTCTCGAGGCGATTGTCTCTTCGGCCATAGTCTTTATCGCTGAAGAACATGTCCGCCAAGGAAGTTTCGGCTCGGATTTCGCATTGTATTTGCTAGAGAACGATCTCGGCAACATCAGAATGAGACATTTGCACGCACTCGCGCATCACTATCCCAGATATGGATCACAACAATACTTGCGCCGCGAATCGAGGTTGGATCCGGCTGCGCTGATAGACGCGATTTCTCATTCAATATCTCCAAACTTCGGCAATAAAAAATGATCGATATAATTCCTTATATCCGCGCGCTTCGCGGCCCAATCTTGGTGACAGGGGCTTCGGGATTTGTGGGATCGAACCTTTTTCGCATGATTGCCCACCAACGCAGCGACGTGTTTGCAGTGGTCCAGCGTGAAAAGAGTTGGCGTCTGCGAGACATACGCGACCAGCAAATTCTAGCTGCTGACCTCAACGACGAGAACGCCGTCAAAAATTTGCTTGATGGCGTGATGCCGCAGACCGTCTTCGATTGCGTGGCATACGGAGCCTATTCGTTCGAAAAGGACGCCGATCTGATCTACAAGACAAATTTTCTGTCGACGAGACGATTGGTTGGCATGCTCGCCGATCGTCCCTTTGCCGCATTCGTTCATGCTGGCAGTTCTTCAGAGTATGGAAGTAACTGCGCAGGTCCGCTTGAGACAGCCATCTGCGAACCAAACAGCGACTATGCTGTGTCGAAGGTCGCGGCCAGTAGCCATCTAAGCTATATGGGTAAGTGCCGACAATTCCCCTGCGTCAACCTTCGACTCTATTCGGTTTACGGTCCCCTGGAAGATACGTCACGGCTCATGCCGAATCTCATAAGAGAAGCGCAGTCGGGCCGCTTGCCGCCTTTGGTTGATCCAGAGACATCGCGAGATTTCGTATACATCGACGACGTGTGCCACGCCTTTATCCTTGCGGCGGCCAAGATGAATCCGTCCTTGTTCGGAGAAAGCCTCAATATCGGTTCCGGCAAGAAAACTACCGTCGCTCAGCTTGTCGACGTTGCTCGCGATATTTTTGGCGTAACGGTGCAGCCCTCTTACAATAGCATGGAAGCTCGATCGTGGGATCTGCGCGAATGGTATTCGAACCCCGAGAAGGCAGAGCTGATGCTTGGATGGCGCGCTCAGACGCCGCTGACAGAAGGCCTCAAGAGAATGTCGGCGTGGTTGGCCACGTTGTCCGAAGACCAGATGTCGAATAGCACGAAGCGGGTTTCGCTCGACAAGCGGCGCAGCGTAAGTGCGATCGTCGCGTGCTATAAAGATGCTCAAGCTATACCCGTTATGTATCAACGGCTTACGGATGTCTTTCATAAACTGGGGATCGAATACGAGATTATCTTTGTTAACGACGGAAGCCCTGATGACAGCGCAGACGTCATTCTGAAGATATCCGAGCAGGACAGAAATGTTCTCGGCATAAGCCATTCCCGCAACTTCGGTTCCCAAATGGCATTTCGCAGCGGCATGGAGCTTGCAACCAAACGCGCGGTTGTGCTTCTGGACGGCGACCTACAAGATCCACCGGAGCTCATCGAAGCATTCTATGCCAAATGGGAGGAAGGATATGACGTGGTCTACGGGCGCCGCGTCAAGAGAGAAATGCCGTTGATCTGGGGCTTGCTGTATAAGGCCTTCTATCGTGTTTTTGCGGCCTTTAGTTATGTCGCCATTCCGTTAGACGCTGGCGACTTTTCGCTCATTGACCAACGTGTCGTCGGATGGCTGCTTCGCTCTCCTGAGCGCGATCTGTTTATGCGTGGGCTTCGTGCCTATGTCGGCTTCCGCCAAACCGGCGTCGACTATGTTCGTCCGGAGCGAATGTTCGGACGTTCGACAAACAACCTGTTCAAAAACATCGATTGGGCTAAGAAAGGAATTTTTTCCTTCAGCAATGTGCCGATGTCGATGTTAACAACATCCGGGATTATATTGTTCGGTCTATCTCTACTAGCCGTTGTCGTGGTAATTTTAGCGCGTATTGTTTTTCCTGATACCGCCCCAAGAGGGGTGACGACTTTGCTCGTGAGTGTGCTCTTCTTCGGGTCACTTAATCTTTTGGCAATAGGACTTGTCGGGGAATATGTTGCAAAAATCATGACTGAGGTGAAGAAGCGGCCGCGTCTGATACGCTCGGCTCTCATCCGGAATGGTCAATCAACAAAACTACAGCCCGATTGAATTACTATGCGAATTACTTTTGATCTGCGTGTCCAAGGGATAATACCCTAATAGTGCTTTCTTGACGTCTGGGCAATTCGGTGTGAGCTGGAGCAATCCTGTTCAATCCTCGTCCCACAAGGTACCCATTTTACGCTCCTCCCGCGCCCTTCGAGGCTATTGGGGGTAGGAACATGAGCTTGGCGCCGGCGCGCGCGGTGGCGCCATCCATCAGCCAGGCGCTCAAGTGTCTGGCTAAGCCAGGTTTGCTGTTCACCGCGTGCACATACCGAGCCGCTATCAGGAGCGGATCCGCCATTTCTTCTGGCACAAGATGTCTTAGCCTCCTCCAGGTTGTGTCCTCAATAGTCGGATCTTTCTTCCAATTCCGCCGCTCCAACGCTTGACGCAGCAGGTGGGAACTTAGATTGGTGAGCCGCCTATGCGCTGTTCTAAGACGTTCAGCAATTGTCGGTTCAAGCTGGAAGTGGGAAGCCTTATGAATGGAATGCGGAGAGATGGAGCGAAGAGTGTCGTCGCGTTAGTCGCTTCACTGGTGCTATCTTGCTTGACCGTATTTCTGTTTTTCATCTGGGAGGGAAATGTAGGTCTTAGCCTTTGGGACGAGGGGTTCCTTTGGTATGGCGTTCAACGTGTTGTTGCGGGCGAAGTTCCTATCAGGGATTTCTTCGCTTATGATCCGGGGCGCTACTATTGGACGGCTGCGCTCGTAGGTATGATGGGCGATAGTGGGATCATGCAAGTGCGCGCTGCTGCAGCTGTATTCCAGGCGATTGGCTTGTTTACAGCGCTGTTGCTGATCATCAACTCGGCAAAGATACGGGCCCACAGCTGGCCCTTCTGGGGCGTGGCAGCGGTCACGCTGGCGGTATGGATGTTCCCTCGCCATAAACTGTTCGACATCGCACTGTCGATCTTATTGATTGGCGCGCTGACGTTCCTTATTGCCAGACCGGTCGCGTCCCGGTTTTTCGCTGCGGGAGTGGCAGTGGGCTTAGCTGCGGTGTTCGGACGAAACCACGGTGTTTATGGCATGGTGGCTAGTTCCGGGGTGTTCGGCTGGTTGAGTATTAACTCGGAAGTGCGCGCAAACGTTGCACGCGGGTTCGTGTACTGGGCCATCGGGGTGGTCGTTGGATTCTTGCCAATCATAATAATGGCGCTTCTTGTTCCTGGTTTCGGAAAGGAATTTTGGAAGAGCATAGAATTCCTTTTCGAACAAGGAGCCACGAATCTTCCGTTACCCTTGCCATGGCCATGGAATGCGGATTTCGGCAACAAGCCTGTCGGAGATGCAGCGCGAGATTTCCTGGTCGGTGTTTTCTTCATTGGCGTGCTGGCATTCGGATGGCTAGGATTGATATGGGCAGTGCGTGCTCGTCGACAGCATCGAACAGTGCCACCGGCGTTAGCCGCAGCCATCTTTCTCGCTATACCTTATTCGCACTATGTTCTGTCGAGAGCGGACGTAGGGCATCTAGCGCTAAGTGTCTTTCCAACGCTCATTGGAGTATTCATCTTGCTCACTACGTTGGACGTCAAGGCTCGATGGATCCTGTCGGCGGGGCTCTGTGCGGCTAGCCTATGGGTCATGACCATACAGCATCCGGGGTGGCAATGCGCAGCAAACGGAAACTGCGTCGATGTGGTCGTCTCCGGAAGTAAGCTCAAGGTCGATGCCGCAACAGCGGCAGATGTAGAATTCCTTCGTGATGTGGCAAAACTCTATACGCCAAATGGTGAAAGCTTTGTAGCCGCTCCTGGTTGGCCCGGAGCTTATGCATTGCTCGATCGCAGGTCACCCATGTGGGAAATTTATGCGTTGGTGCCCAGAAATGGGAGCTTTGAGCGAGAGGAGGTTGAGCGAATCAAGACTGCGGCACCAAGGTTTGTGCTTATTTATGATTTTGCTTTGGACGGGCGCGAAGAGCTCCGCTTTAAGAACACCCACCCACTCACTTACCACTATATTGTGGATAATTTCGATTTGGTTCCCCTGCCTTCTCATCCTGGTTATCTGCTCTACAAACCCAGAAGCGCTAATCCAAATGCAACTTTGAGAGGCGGCGCAAGCTAACTGCGAGCAAGTTTCGTTCAGAAGACTGTGACAGCGCCATTTGAGTGGCGCGGCGGATCGGTCTTTATCCTTTAGCGGCTCGCGGGGTTGCCTCTGGACCGTCCCTACGACAACCCACCATCGTACCCAGACCAGTCATTGTCCGTCGGCACGTCGTTGTGTATCCCAAAGTGACGACCGCCTGCTGGTAAGACCGTATGTCTTTTTTCGGGAGTGAGGGTACGCATACGCTGAAGGCCGCAGGATATTGGGCCGCGGGCATGTTATCATTGCGGCATGGAGATCGATGAGGACAAGATCGACGACGCTGTCTTAGCGCTACTATGGCTGACCCTGCATGATGGGCGTCGGGCGTGGAAAGGTTTTGATTGGGATACGACAGATCGATTGTTCAAGAAGGGCCCGGCGACCCGGCGAACAAGACGAAGTCACTGATCGTGACAGATGAAGGCCTCCAGCGCTCGGAGGAGTTCCAGCGGCAGTGCTACTTGGCATCAGGGGAATTGGTTCGGAGTTTGCGGTAGTCCGTACGCCTCCGAGGAGGACCGCCTTGCTGAGAAGTGAGGCGAACTGGATGTTCTGTCTATATGGACGTCAATATGGACAGTGTGAGCATCGTGGATTTAACGATAGAG
>Ga0102591_1001870_pt1 | contig 25771 bp, 19 predicted proteins | sample AraplaCol_mCL_r2_2_FD_76860 | JGI IMG/M metagenome (GOLD analysis project Ga0102591, IMG submission 76860) | Arabidopsis root microbial communities from North Carolina, USA - plate scrape MF_Col_mCL_r2 (SPADES assembly) (version 2) | ecosystem: Host-associated > Plants > Roots > Endosphere... | reverse complement strand
CTCGCCCTCGGCCAGGGTCCGCACGCCGAAGCCGTTGTGGAACGCGTTCGACAGCAGGGTCTGCGCCACCTTGGCCGCCCGCTCGGGCGAGGGCAGGCCGCAGAACAGCAGGTGCCCGGGATTGGAGCCGCGCACCCGGCAGGGCTGGCCGTGACCGTCGATGGCCATGGCGTAGAAGCCCTTGTCCTCCATCCAGAACCGCTCCTCGACCATCCTGCGCAGGTGTTCGGCCTTGGCGCCCCAGCGTTCGGCGTTGAAGGCCTCGCCGCGCCGACGGGCGAGATCGGCCATGCCCCTGAAGGCGGCGAAGGCGTAGCCCTGCACCTCGACAACGGCGATCGGGCCGTCGGGGAACTTGCCGTCGGCGTGGAAGACGCTGTCTTCGCTGTCCTTCCAGTTCTGGTTGGAAAGACCGGTGTCGGCGCCGCGGGCGTAGTCGATCAGGCCATCGCCGTCGCTGTCGCCGAAGTGCTCTATCCAGCCGATGGCCGCCTGCAAGCGCGGCCAAAGACTGTCGATAAAGGCCAGGTCCCCGGTCCGCTCGGCATAGGCGCAGGCCAGGGCCACGAACAGCGGCGTGGTGTCGACCCCGCCGTAGTAGCGGCCGAAGGGCAGTTCGCCGAGGGCGGTCATCTCGCCCTTGCGGGTCTCGTGCATGATCTTGCCGGGCGCGCTGTCGCGGAAGGCGCTGACCTCCTCGGCCTGGTGCTCGGCCAGATAGGCCAGCACGCCCTTGGCCAGACGCGGCTCGATCCATAGCACCTGCCAGGCGGTGATGATGGCGTCGCGGCCGAACGGGGTCGAGAACCAGGGGATGCCGGCATAGGGATAGGGGCCGGTGGTAAATTCCGTGGTCAGCAGGGCGAGATCGGCCCGCGACTTCTCCAGCCAGTCGTTGAACAGGCGCCCCGAGCTTTTCAGCCGCGCCCCGCGCCGGCGGCGGCGGCGCATGTCCAGCCGCGCCCGGGCGGCGGCGGCGCGCCAGCGCTCGCGGGTCGGCGGATGGTCCGGAACCGGCCCGACCTCGAGATAGAGGTCGAAATGGGTGTCCGGCGTCAGCATGAACATGAACTCGGCGCGCTGCGGCGTCAGCCGTCCTGGCGGCTCGGAGAAGGCGATGACGCTGTCGCGGCGCAGCTCGTCCAGGCCCTGGTAGGCGAAGTGCACCGAGCGGCCGTTCAGCTCGGCGGGCAGCACGCGGCCGCGCGCCTTCCGCTTGGAGCCGCGCACCTCGAACATGTCGTGGAAGTCGGCGTCGTACTCCAGGATTACCGGCAGGATGACCATGTCGCGGCTGTAGTTGACGAAGCGCAGCCGCTCATAGAGCCGCTCGGACCACAGGAAGCGCTTGCGCTCGATATGGATCGCGCCGTGCGGCGCCGAGGACCCGCCCAGCGACTGGACGGTCTGGTTGGTCGAGTGCGAGGTGAAGAAGACGTTGTCCTGCGAGACGCTGGCGCTCAGCAGGGCAGGCGGCTTGCCGCCAATCAGCAGGCGCAGGCGCGACAGCAGCCGGGTGTCGTCGTGGAACAGGCCGTCGGCCGCGCCCAGCACGTCGCCGAAGGCGTCGGCCACCAGGAAGGTGTCGCGGTCCTTCAGGGCGAACAGCCGGTAGGGCACGCGCGGTTCGCCGGTTTCGCCCTGCTCGCCGGCGGTCAACGGGGTCGGTGCGAGGTCGTCCATTCGATGCCCCTTAATCCGGAACGCTGGGTCTTAAACGCGATCAGCGGCCGCGCCGGTGAGGGCGCGGTCGCTGAAACTTGAAAATACAATGCGGCCTCAGGCCGGCAGCTTGGCCGTTGGGCTGGACCGCCGACGGGTCAGGCGCTCTGGGCCAGCGTCAGGCGCGGCGGCTGGGCCGCCTCGTCCAGGCGCGCATAGAGGTCGAGATAGCGACGGGCCATGGCGTGGGCCGAGAACCGGGTCTCGAACCGCGCGCGCACCGTCTGGCGCGACAGGTCGGACAGGCGGCGCAGGGCGGCGACGGCCTCGTCCTCGTCGTCGACGATGAAGCCGGTGACGCCTTCCTCGATCACCTCTGGCACCGAGCCCCACTGGTAGGCGATCACCGGGGTGCCGCAGGCCATGGCCTCGATCATCACCAGGCCGAAGGGCTCGGGCCAGGCGATGGGGAAGAGCAGGGCGTCGGCGCCGCCCAGGAAGGCCGACTTCTCGGCGTCGCCGATCTCGCCGACGAACTCGATCAGCGGGTGGTCGAGCAGCGGCTCGACGACGGCGTGGAAGTACTCACGGTCGGCGGCGTCGATCTTGGCGGCGATCTTCAGCCGGCGGCCGACCCTTTTGGCGATGGCGATCGCCCGCTCGGGGCCCTTCTCCGGCGAGATCCGCCCGAGGAAGGCGAGGTAACCCTCTGGTTTTGGGTGGTATTCGTAGATCTCGGCGCACATGCCGTGCAGCACCGTCCCGGCCCAGTTGGCGAAGGGCAGGGGCGCGCGCTGGCTGTCGGAGATCGAGACCAGCGGAAACTGCGGCCAGCGGCGATAGACGCCCGGCAGGTCCTTCAGGTCGAGCCGTCCATGCAGGGTGGTCAGGGTCTTTCCCGCCATGCTCTCGAACAGCGGGAAGTGGATCATGTCGGTGTGGAAGTGGATGACGTCGAAGTCGTCGGCGCGGCGACGAACCTCGGCCAGCATGGCGATGTGGGCGGCGAGGTCCGACTTCAGCGGGGCGGGATCCAGGCGGATCGCCTGGTCGCGGACGACCACCAGGTCGGCCTTGGTGCGGGCTTCGGCGGACGCGAACAGGGTGACATCGTGGCCCAGGTCGACCAGGGCGTCGGTCAGGTGCGCGACCACCCGTTCCGTCCCCCCGTAGAACCGCGGCGGAACGGCTTCGTACAGGGGAGGAACCTGGGCGATTCTCATGTGTGGTGATCCTGCCAAGGACGATTGTGGCGCAAAGGCGCCGACGTCGGAATGCAAACCGCGAGTGTGGCGTTAAGGTTCCGCAACGTGAGAAAGAACCAAAAGGCGACCTTGGCCGTTGCAGTTTCACGATCCTCGCGTTGACGAAGCCGACGCGGAATTGCCATTTGGGAAGCGCGCGGAGGGGCCGCGCGCAATGTGCGTGCGAGACCCGTCGACGGTGAGACAGAGCCTGAAAGTTTCGACCGCCCTGCTTGGGGCGGCCCTGTGGATGTCGGCGGCTCCAGCCGTTCATGCTCAAGCTCAAGTCCGGCCTGTCCGGGCGCCGCAACAGGCGCCCGTGCCGGTGCCCGCGCCGCCGGCCCTGCGCGCCGACCAGATCGACCTGCTGGCCAAGGCGCTGGTCAACGCGCCCTCGCACGGCTTCGAGCCCGGCGCCTTCGCGCCCGACCGCGCCCTGGCCCAGCTGGACTCGCGCAACGGCGCCGACCGCCAGGCGGGTTTGAACCAGCTGATCGCCCTGACCCTGCGCTACGCCAAGGCCGTGCACAGCGGCCGCCTGGCGCCCGCCGACTTCGACGCCAACTGGGGCCTGCGCCCGGCGGCCTACGATCCCGCGCCCGGCTTCGCCGCCGCCGTGCAGAACGACCAGCTGGCCGGCTGGCTGGAAGAGCTGTCGCCGCCCTATACCGGCTATCAGACCCTGCAGAAGGGCCTCGTCACCTATCGCGACATCGCCGCCCGCGGCGGCTGGGCGGTCATCCCCGAGGGGGCGCCGTTGAAACTGGGCGACAAGGCCGATCCGCGCATCGTCCAGCTGGAGGCCCGCCTTGCGGTCGAGGACCCCACCATCGCCGTCGACGGCGTGGCGGTGTTCGACGAGGCCCTGCAACAGGCCCTGATGCGCGCCCAGAAGCGCTTCGGCCTCAATCCCGACGGCGTGCTCGGCAAGGGCACCCTGACGGCGCTGAACGTGCCGGTCCAACTGCGCATCGACCAGATCGTCGCCAACATGGAGCGCTGGCGCTGGCTGCCGCAGGAACTGCCGGCCGACCGCATCCAGGTCAACATCGCCGCCGCCGTCATGAGCGTCTTCCACCACGACGCCCCGACCCTGACCATGCGCGCGGTCACGGGTCGTCCGGGCGACGAGACGCCGATGCTGCAATCGGCGATCCACTCGATCGTGCTCAATCCGCCCTGGAACGTGCCGTCCTCGATCGCCACCAAGGAGTTGTGGCCCAAGGAGCGGGCCAATCCTGGCTATCTGGCGCGCAACGACTTCATCGTCATCCCGACCGGCGACGGCGGCTCGCGCCTGCAGCAGAAGGCCGGCGACAAGGCCGCCCTGGGCCTGGTGAAGTTCGACTTCAACAACCCCTACGGCGTCTACCTGCACGACACCCCGTCGCGGGCCAAGTTCGCCAGCTACAGCCGCCTGGCCAGCCATGGCTGCGTGCGCCTGGAAAAGCCGATCCCGCTGGCCAAGCAACTGCTCGGCGGCAGCGCCGAATGGACGCCGGAAAACGTCGACACGACCATCGCCTCGGGCAAGACCGTGCGCGCCCAGCTGGCCCAGCCGATGGCCGTCTTCCTGCTCTACTGGACCGCCTATGTGACCCCGGACGGGCAGGTGAATTTCCGTGATGACCCCTATGGGTGGGATCGCGCACTCGTGCAGCGTATCGCCGCAGCGAAAGCCGTCTGAGCGCCTCGCCGGGGCGCCCAAGCGACTGTCTTTAAAGCACTTGAAGCGTGGCCGGCGTCAAAGCCGCTCACGCTTTCGGCTGTCATGCTCGCCTCGGCTCCGCTTGACCCGAGCGCCCTCGTCAGGCCTCTTTTGGTGCGTAAGCCTTTCCGATCCGGAAAGTTTATCGTGTTCCAAGTGAGCTTAGGCGGCCTTCGGGCGGCCTGACGCAGTCAGTCGGGAAAGCGTATTCATGATCGAACGACGCAAGCTTCTGGGGCTTGGCCTCGGTGTGCTGGGCGCCAGTGCGGTCGGGCCCATGGCGGCCTTCGCACAGTCCAAGTTCGGCCCAGGGGCCGATCCCATCGCCGACCTGCTGATGAAGCAGGACCTCGGCAATGCGGCCGAAGGCATGGCGGATAACGTCCTGCCGCAAGCTTCGGTTCCAGCGCCCCGGCCGACGATCCAGCGCGTCTCTTCGGAGCCCCGCTGGGTGAAGCTGCACAACGTGCACACCCAGGAAAAGGTCGAGGCGGTCTATTTCGAGAAGGGCGAGTACGTGCCCGACGCCGTCCAGGCCCTCGACAAGGTGCTGCGCGATTATCGGACGGGGGATGTCGCCCCGATGAATCCCGAGCTTTTCGACATCATGGCCGGCCTCGCGGCGCGCACCGAGACCAAGGCTCACTTCCAGATCATTTCCGGCTATCGCTCGCCCAAGACCAACGCGATGTTGCATGCGCGCAGCGGTGAGGTCGCCAAACGCAGCCTGCACATGGACGGCAAGGCGATCGATCTCTATCTGGAGGACGTCTCGCTGGATCGTCTCCGGACCGCGGCCCTCGACTTGAAGCAGGGCGGCGTCGGCTACTATCCGGTCAGCAATTTCGTCCACGTCGACGTCGGCCCGGTCCGGCGTTGGGTCGGCTCCTGAGGTTGGAGCCGTCCCTTTAGGGAGCTCCAGATGGCCAAGGCCGAACGTCGCGGCAATCCGTTGGGATGGATCGTCCTGGGTTTCGTCGTCGGCGCCGTGGCGGCCCTCGGCGTGATCCTGGTGGTCAGCGCCGGGGTCGGTTTCGACAACGGCGGCTATCAGGAAGGTCCGGAGGTCCGCACCGCGGCCGATGACGCCGCCAGCGCCGCCGTCACCCGCACGCCCGCCGCGCAAGCCGCGCCGGCGGCGACGCCCGAACCCGAAAAGCCGCCGGTGGTCGAAGCGCCCGCGGCTCCCAAGCCCGCTCCCGAAGTCGACCCGCAGATGGCCGACGACGCCGCGGCGGCCGGCATGACCTCGCGGACGCGCCAATAATTTCCCTCTCCCTTGCGGGAGAGGGTGGCCTCCGAAGGAGGTCGGGTGAGGGGTCTCTCAAAAGCAAGACGCCGCGGCAGCCGATAAGCTGTCGCGGCGTTTTTCGTGGGTGCGATCCCTCATCCGTCAGCTTCGCTGACACCTTCTCCCGCAAGGGGAGAAGGGGCGCTACAGCCCGATCCGCTTCGCGCCCTCGGCCACCGTCACCACGTCGAAGCCGGCGTTGACCGCGCCGTCGACCAGCCGTTCCAGCGCCTCCACCGTGCAGCCCCAGGCCGACGGCTTTTCCGCCACGTCGTGGGTGTAGAGGATCAGCCACGCCTTGCGGCGATGGGCGGCGTCCAGCCAGCGCAGGGCCACAGCCTCGCCGTCCTCGCCCTCGATGCCGACGGCCGGGGCCTGGTTGAGGTCGGCGCCGTTGGCGATCAGGCCGTGATGCAGCGCCCGCAGGGTCTTGAAGCGGCCGGCCAGGGCCGTCTTGGCCGGCGCGGCGACGTCGCCATAGGGGTAGGCGAAGCTGACGGCCTTCCCGACGCCCCAGGCGGCCAGGGCGTCGGTGTTCTGGGCCACGTCGGCCAGGGCGACCTGCGTCGAGGCCTGGCCGCAGTCGAGGTGGCTGAAGGTGTGGCAGCCGATCTCGTGGCCGGCGGCGTGCAGGCGGGCGGCGTCCTCGCCCGTGGCGTAGCGGCCCATCGGCCCGTCGCGACCCGTCAGGCCGGCGGCGAAATAGTAGGTGCCGCGAAAGCCCCGGGCCTCCAGCACTCGCGCCCCGGCCTCGCAGGCGGTGGCCGGCGCGTCGTCGAAGCTGAACGACACCATCGGCCGCGTGAGCTTCACCCGCGCCGGGCGGCGGTGTTGCAGGCGGATCAGCCGGCGGCGTACCTTGCCCTTCAGCGAGCGGTCCGGCTCGTAGGCGTCGACTTTTTCAAAGGTCGGTTCGACTGCGGTCATCACACGGCGTCCGAATAGAGGGCGGCCCGATAGAGCCGCATGGAGAATGCACGAAGAGGCGTCGGCAGCGATTCCGAAAGCGCGATGGCCTTCAGCCACGGCCGCCAGGTCGCGCGCAGGGGAGCGCCCTTCAGGACCTTTGCGACCTTGTAGCTGGGATAGGCGCTGACGACGTCGCGGTGGGCGGCGACCACGCGGGCGAAGTTGGCGGCCGACTGCTCGTACTTGGCGGCCATCACCGACGCGGGATCCAGGCCCAGGTGCGTGGCGGTGTTGTCGATGTGCAGGATTGGATGGGCGCGGGCGACCCGCATCGCCCACTCGACGTCCTCCCAGCCCCAGCCGGCGAAGCCCTCGTCGAAGGCGATGGTCTCGAAGACGTCGCGGCGCACCAGCAGGTTCGAGGTGAAGACGTGCTTTTCCGGTTCGCGGGCGCGTTCGGGCGCCGGCGTGCAGTCGCTCTTCAGCGCCATGGCCCGGTGCAGGGCGTGCTCGGGCCGGATCGGCGTCTGGTCCAGGGTGAAGCCGCCGAAGGCCACGGGCGCGTCGTCGCTCGCCACCGCCAGCCATCGCGACAGGAAATCGCGCGGGTCGGGCAGCATGTCGCTGTCGAGGAACAGCAGGTGCCGGCCCCGGGCGTGGGCGGCCAGGCGGTTGCGGCCCGGGGCGCGGCCGGCGTTACGCGACAGCCGCACGAAGCGGGCGGGGCGCTTCAAGGCGCCGACGATCTTGCCGATGCGGGCGGCCAGGGCCTCGTCGCCGCCGCCGTCGTCCAGCACCACGATCTCGGCCGCGTCATCCTTTCCATCAAGGGCGCGCAGCAGGGCGGTCGGGTCGTCGCGGAAGGTCGGGATCAGCACCGACAGGCGCGGGCCGGCGGAGGCCCACGCGGCGTTGTCGGAGACGGTTTCGGTGATCGGGGGGGCGGTCATGCGGGGCGGAACCTGCGGGTGATGACGGCCAGGCGGCCGCGCGCGCCCCCGGCGTCGAGCAGCAGGGCCGCGCCGGCGAAGGTCGCCGCGCCGAGGCCCGCCTTGAGGATCAGTTCGAACAGCCCGCCGAAGTCGGGCAGGGCCAGGACCAGGGCCGCCATCAGGGCGCTGGACAGGCCGACCTTCGCCAGGGCCTCCCACGGGATCGGCAGGGCGCAGGCCCGGCGGCCCAGCACTCCGGCGGCGATCGCGCCCAGGCCATAGCTGGCGGTGGTGGCCCAGAGGGCGCCATTGAGGCCGAAGCGCGGGATCAGGATCAGGTTCAGCGCCAGGTTGGCGCCGGCCGGGATGGCCATGCAGACGCTCAGCATCGTCGTGCGCCGGCCAAGCGTGAAGGCCTGCAGCAGGTAGTAGGTGGTCACGCCCGACAGCCAGCCGCTGGCGGCGATCCACGGCGTCACGCCCGCAGCCCCGTCGCGCAGGGCCGGGCCGATCATCACCTCGGTCAGGGGGCGGGCGACCAGCGCAAGGCCGACGGCGGCCGGCAGGGTCAGCAGCACCATGAAGTCGGCCTGCTCGCGGGCGCTGTCTTCCAGCGCCGGCTGGCCGCCGCGCTCCAGGGCCGCGACCATGGCCGGGCCGCCGGCCATGCCCAGCCAGATGAAGACGACGTCCAGGGTGCGAGAACCCAGCGAATAGCCGGCGTGGTAGACGCCGACCGCGCTCTCGTCGAGGAAGGCGGCCAGCAGGAAGCGGTCGGTGGTCGACAGCACCAGGGCCAGGATCAGCGAGAAGGCCACCGGCAGGCCATAGGCGGCGTAGGACTTGGCCAAGGCCTTGTCGAAATGGCCGCCCTTCAGCCGTCCCAGGTCGGCGGGCAGCACGAACACCAGGCACAGCAGCGAGATCGCGCCCATGCCCAGGATCGGCGCGGCGCCGCCCAGGCCGACCAGGGCCAGGATCAGGCCAAGCGCGAAGCCGCCCACCGTCTGGATCACGTCCAGCAGGGCCGCGCCCGACACCTCGCCGGCGGCGCGGCGACGTTCCTGCGACAGCTTGGCCAGGCTCTTGACCGCGGCGGCGGCGAAGGCGGCCGCGACGGCGACCTTGAGCGCCGGGGCCATCGGCCAGAAGCGGAGGATCACGGCGGCGGCGACCGGTATGGCCAGGGCCATCAGGATCCACAGGCGATAGAGGGTGGCGAAGTGGTCCGGCAGGCGGCCGTCCTCCTGCGCCCTCGCATGGAAGCGGGCCATGGCCGCCTCGGTCCAGGTCAACAGGGCCGTCTGGGTCAGGCTCAGCGCCGAGAAGGCCAGGGCGTAGGTCCCGTATTCGGCCGGGGTCAGCACCTGGGTGAACAGCACGATCGTCAGGAGGCCGACGACCCCCTGGGCGATGTTGACCGGCAGGTAGCCGAGGACGCCGCGCCAGAACATGGTCAGCGCACGGCGGTCTTGTCGCCCAGCAGGCAGGGCACGGTCATCAGGATCACGTACAGATCGAGCCAGAACGACTGCCGCTCGATGTACTCGACGTCGTAGGCGACGCGCTGGCGGACCAGCTCGGGGGTGTCGACGGCGCCGCGCGAGCCCTTGATGGCCGCCCAGCCGGTGACGCCGGGCTTCATGCGGTGGCGGTGGGCGTAGGTGGCGACCAGCTTGGCGGACTCCACGTCGCCGGTCATCATGCCGATGGCGTGCGGGCGCGGCCCGACGATCGACATCTCGCCGGTCAGCACGTTGAACAGCTGCGGCAGCTCGTCGAGGCTGGTCTTGCGGATGAACTTGCCGACGCGGGTGACCCGGTCGTCGTTGGCGCTGATCTGGCGGGCGGCCTTGGCGTCGGCCATCTCGTGCCGCATCGAGCGGAACTTCCAGATCAGGATCGCCTCGTTGTTGAAGCCGTGGCGGCGCTGGCGGAAGAAGATCGGGCCGGGGCTGTCGAGCTTCACGGCGATCGCCACGATCAGCATCACCGGCGCGGCGACGATCAGGCCAAGGCCCGTGACGACCAGATCCTGGGCGCGCTTGACCATGGCCCGGCGGGCGTCGGTGGGCGCGCCCGACAGGTCGGCCAGGCGTCCCATGGCCGCGTCGCGGTCGGCGTCGCCGCCGATGTCGACGATCATGCTGACGGGATTGGGCAGTTCCGACAGGCGCTCGACCAGCTGGCCCACGCGGGCCTGGGCGGTGGAGTCGACGGCGATCACCACGCGGTCGACGAAGGGCATGATGCGGTGGTCGACCAGGGCCTTGGTGTCGCCCAGCACCGGCACGCCCATGACGGCCTCCGGGGCGCGGGCGGCGCGGTCGTCGAACACGCCCAGCACATTGACCTCGCCGGTGCGCAGGGCCGCGGCGATCAGGCGTTCGGCGTTGGTCGTGGCGCCGACCAGCACGATGTTGGGCGTCAGGGTGCCGACCCGGCGGCCGTGGCGCACCAGCGCCCACCAGCCGGCGTGCACGGCCAGGAACACGGGCAGGACCAGGGCCAGCCAGCCGCCGACCGGATGCGGGCCGCCCAGGGGTGTTTGGGCCAGCGGCGTCAGGGCCACGACCTGGACGGCGAGCGTCGCGGCGCCGACGGCGGCGGCCGTGCGCAGCAGGTGGCGGATCAGCGGCTCGCGATGGGCGAAGACATAGGCTTCCAGGCCGTGCAGGGCGGCCAGCAGCACGCCGGCCCCGACCAGGGGGGCGGCGAGGGCGCCGTCGCGCGCCAGCCAGAGGGCCAGGCCAAGGGCGAGAATCGAATCGGCGGCGCGAAACCAGCGGGTCAGGTTCCGAATCTGCACCCGGGCGCGCGCCGGGGTGAGACGTTCGGGCCGAAAGGGGCCGCGCCGGCTACGAACATCGTCGGACGCATGACTTGCGTCCGCGGGGCGGGCGAAGGCGGAACTCATGATCGCTCTTGGGCTTCTGCACACGGGAGAACGGGGTTCAACCTAGCGTGGCCGTCTGAGCGTCGCGTTAACGCGATTTTCCTTCGACGCTCGATTGTCATTCTGCAGCGAACAGGCTATCGAACCGCTCCCTCTCAGGAGGAGACGTGGCCGAGAGGCTGAAGGCACCGCTTTGCTAAAGCGGCATACCTCAAAAGGGTATCGAGGGTTCGAATCCCTCCGTCTCCGCCAACCCCTTCCCACAATTGTTCGACGCCGTTCGACTGACCACGGAAAGCCTTACGCCATAAGGCGGGGCTGCGTTTGTGCGCCTGGGCCCATTCAGCTCGATCCGCCATCGTCGGAGCCGATATCCTGTCAGCGAGCGTCATGAGGCGCGGTTGCTTGGATGGTCCGTGACCCTGCAAGCGCATCGACCGGGCGCATCGAAGGGTCATGCGGACGGCGCGCTCTGATTCTCGAATCTTGGCCAAGGGGCGGGATGCTGCCGGTTTTCGCTCTCCATTCGACAAGCGGTAGCGACGCATTTTCGCCCCGCCGGCGCCGGTTCAACCGCAGGGGGCAGGGCGGCGGTCGTAGGGATTTTGCCATCCGTAAAGCGTGTAGTGCTGTCGTTGACTCGACCTTTGGGCGTGGGTAGCGTCACCATATAAAAGTATGGGTTGGGGGCTACATGGGGTTCGTCCAGGTTTCCGCACGCGCCGGAAAGGCGCTGTGCGTGGCGGCGCTTTTGCCTGTTCTGACGGTTGAAGCGCGGGCCCAGGCCCAGACGGAAAATCCCCAGCTGTTGCCGCCGCCGATGTACTCGACGGTCGATGCCCAGGGCGTGGACCTGTCGTCGGGGCGGTTCAACATGAGCCGCTCGATGCTGTCGGTGGGCGGCAAGGGTTCGGGCCTGGATCTGACCTTCAACGACATCGAACTGCGCGACAACTTCCGCGGCACGGTCGATCGGCGCTTGTTCACCAGCGGGCAGTACAGTCCGTTAGAGTACACCATCGTTCTTGGAACCAAGACGGTGAAGTTCCTCTACACCAATGGAAATTACGCGCCCTACCAGGGGGCGACGGCCTATTCCCTGGTCGAAGGCTCCAACTGGTCCCTGACCTACACCGACGCCGACGGCACGGTGGCCACCTTCAACTACCTGCCCGGCGACAGTTCGAGCGACCATTGGTACATCACCAGCTTGGTGAAGCCGGACGGCGAGCGCCTGACCTATACCTATGTGCCCAACACGATCGCCCGACAGTCGATCGTCAGCAGCCTCGGCTACATGCTCCACTATGACTATACGGGCACGGGCACGAGCATGCGTCTGCAGAAGATCACCGCGCTCAACCTCGCGGTCGATTACTGCGCGCCGGCCGCGGCGGCCTGCACCTACTCGCGGACCTGGCCATCGCTGACCTTCACCAGCAGCCCGACGACGATCACCGACAACCTGAATCGCACGCTCACGGTCGTTCCCAATAATGGCCTGACCTGGTCGATCACGACGCCGGGCGGACAGACCACCACGGTGAACTTCGGATCGTCGTCCGCGAATCTCGGCGTGAACGTCGGGCGGGTGACCAGTCTCAACAACGGCCAGGCGACCTGGAACTACAGTTACGCCTGGGACAATCCTTCTTCGGACAAGACGCTCGTGACGACGGCCACGGATCCGCTGAGCCGGCAGCAGGTCGTCAAGAGTTGGGTGACTGTCGGGGCGGCAGGCTATCACAAGGACGCCTTGAACCAAGTCGCGACCTATCTTCGGCAGGAAGGCGGCACCGGGCACGGCCAGATCCTTTCGGTGCAACCGCCTGGGGGCGGCAGCGTCGACTACCTGTATGACGCCCGCAACAACATCAAGAAGATCACGCGCACGCCCAGCAGCGGCAGCGGGACGATCGTCACCGAGGCGGACTTCGTCACGACCTGCGCCAACATCAAGACCTGCAACCAGCCGAACTTCGTGATCGACGAGCGGGGCGGCCGAACCGACTACGAGTACTACGACCACGGCGGCGTCAAGACCATCACCCGGCCCGCGCCCGTCGCCGGCGGAGTGCGGCCGCAGACGCGGTTCGAGTATCAGCAGCTTCGTCCGTGGATCAAGGACGCTGGCGGCGGCTTCATCGAGGGGGCCTTCCCGGTCTGGCGCCTGATCCGCACTTCGAGCTGCGCAACGCTCGCGACCTGCGCGGGCACGGCGGACGAGACCGTCGTTACCTATGTCTACGGGGCGGCTGGCGCCGCCAACAATCTGCGGCCGACGTCGGTGACGACCGCGGCCGGTGACGGATCGATCTCATCGACGGTGACCACCGCCTACGACGAGATCGGCAACGTCATCGCTGTCGACGGTCCGCTTCCGGGTTCTGCCGACACGACGCGCAGCTACTATGATGACGCGCGGCAACTCGTGGGGGTGATCGAGCCGGATCCCGACGGCGCGAGCGGCCAACCGCACCGGGCCAAGCGCTCGACCTACAATGCCGACGGCCTGCTGACCAAGGAGGAGCTCGGGACGGCGACCAGCCAGGACGCGAACGCCATGGCGTCGTTCTCTCCTGTGCAAGCCAGCGAGACTGCCTACGACATCTGGGGGCGCAAACTTCGCGCCGGCGTTAGCGGCGGCGCCGTGCGCACCCTTTCACAGTACGACTATGACATCGTCGGTCGCCAGACTTGCGCGGCGCGGCGTATGAATCCGGATACGTTCGGCGATCTGCCCGCATCTGCCTGCGTGAGGGCGACGGCGGGCATTCATGGTCCCGACCGTATTCAGCACTTCGACTACGATGCTCTCGACCGGGTCGTGCGGATCGATAAAGCGTGGGGCGGAACAGACGCGCCGATCATCGACCGCATCGTGACCTACACGGTCAGCGGCAAGAAAGAGACGATCGCGGACGGGAACCTGAACCTCACGACCTACGCCTATGACGGCTACGATCGCCTGACCAAGGTTCGCTATCCCAACATCTCGGGCGGCGGCAGCAGCACGACCGACTACGAGGAATATCAGTATGACGCCGCAGGCAACCGCACGAGCTGGCGCCGGCGCAGCGGTGAGACGGTGGTCTTCACCTATGACGGTTTGAATCGCGCCAATAACGGCTTGCGCGGCGAGGCCTATGCTTACGACAATCTGGGGCGGCGCAGGTCGGCGTCTTATGTCGGGGGTAGTGTCGGGGTGGCTTATGACGCCCTCGGTCGGATTTCCAGCGAGACGACAAACGGATTGGCGTTGAGCTATGGCTATGACGCCGCCGGAAAGCGCATCAGGATCACCTGGCCGCAGGACAGCGGCGGCGGGCCGGCCTTCTTCGTCACCTACGGCTACGACGCGGCGGGTCGGATGACGACGATCCGCGACAAGGACGATGTCGAACTCGCCCACATCAACTATGACGGCCTCGGCCGCCGTTCGAGCATAACCCGTGGCAATGGCGCGACCACCAGCTACGCCTACGATCCGGTTTCGCGGTTGCAGTCCCTTAGCCACGAGATGGTCGGCAGCTACGGTGATCAGACCTGGACCTACGGTTACAACCCGGCCAGTCAGGTGACTACACGCCAGAGCGCCAATTTGCTTTACGATGCTCGTGGCGGTCAGTCGACCAGGGCCTACAGCATCAATGGCCTTAATCAATATACCGAGGTCGGCGGTGCGGCTGTACGCTATGACCTGCGGGGGAACCTTGTCTGCGACATGTTCAACGCCGTCACCAACGCTTGCGTGGGAACCGGCTACGGGTACGACCTGCTCAACAATCTGACGAGCACGTCGGCGAATGCGGTTCTGGCCTATGAAGCCACTGGGCGTCTCTGGCAGGTCTCCAAGCCCGGCTCAGTAACGGTCAATTTCCTGTACTCGGGTGCGGATCTGGTCGGTGAATACGGTGGTGGTGTGTTGCGCCGCTACGTGCCTGGCTTGATCGCCGACGAGCCGATGGTCTGGTTCGAGGGCGCGGGAACCGGAGATCGCCGCTGGTTGATGTCCGATGCGCAGGGGTCGATCGTCGCGGCCACGGGAACTTCCGGTTCGCCGATCTACATCAACACCTACGATGAATACGGGGTGCCTGGTGCTTCAAACCAGGGGAGGTTTCAGTACACCGGTCAAGCCTGGATCGCTGAACTCGGTCTTTACCACTACAAGGCCCGAACCTATTCGCCGACTCTGGGTCGCTTCATGCAGACCGACCCGATCGGCTATCGGGACGGTCTCAACTGGTACGCCTACTTGAACAACGATCCGCTGAACGCCGTCGATCCCAGCGGGCGGCAGTCGAAGACAAATCCGATGTGCGCGAAGGGGGGGTACTGTCCGACTTCGCAGCGTGAAGACAGTGTGGAATTCAAGCACTCGACGGTTTCTGTCGGCGGAAACATCAATGCGGTCGCTGGGGTCGGTGGCAAAGTCGGTGCGGGCGTTTCATCCACGTTGAACCACAAGACGGGTGAGACGCAGGAGAGCCTCTATATCAAGGTCTCTCCCGCCGTCGGCGGCGATGTGGGCGTGGAGGGCGAGCTTAATTATGAACTATCTGCCCAGAAGCCATCGACCGGTGTGAGTCCCTATATTAGCGGATCCGTTGGGCCGGTCGGGGCGGGGGCGCAGCCCGGCGCCTATTCGGTGTCGACGACAGCGGGGTTCAGTCCGCTGCCTGCCTCTGGAGCGGCCGGCTTCGAAGTCAAGGTCGTGATCCCGATTAATGAAGAGCAACGTCGCGGAATCGACGGTCTCGTGGCTCAGGCCAACAAGTTCGCGCATGACGTCAAGGTTAGAGCGTATGGCGCCGCATGTTCTTATCCCGGTATGGGCTGCTGACTAGGAATTTCAGAGGCGCTTTCATGGTCCGTCGCTTGACCTTTATGCTCTGCCTTGGGGCTGTACTTCTGGGGCAGATCTCTTGCGAGCGGGCGCGTGATCCGAGCGCAGGCTTCATCAAGCCTGAAAACGAACTCGAGCGAGCCCTGGTCCGCTCGGCGCTTGGCGAGGCGCCTCCAGGTCAAAAGACGTTCGATGTGTTGGTGCGTTCGCGTGTCTATGTGAGAGTCCCGAGAGAGGTGCTCACCAATGACGGGAAGATTATCGACCCAACCAAGTTCACCTATGCGACCGTGATGGTGAAAGGTAGCGAGGCCATGGCGCTTTACACCAGCGAGAAGCGTCTAACCGAAAGGTTTGGCTCGGTTTCCTATGTATACTTGCCCGGTGACGCAGCTCTTGAATTCGCCAGGGGTAAAGCTGTCGTTGTCAATGAGGGTTTGGCGCCTTCTGTCTTCGCATCGGGCAAGGAAGTCGAGATGATGCTGCGCAGGTGGAAGGCGAAGCGCCCGTACAGTTGATCGACTGCGGTCGGTCGATCCAATCGCTGGATGACGAGATCATCGCAGAAGGTCGCTGAGCCTGCTGTCGAGCGGTGAAAAGATTACAGTCCAAAACCCCGAAAGCCTCGTCGACGAGTCTAGCGCGGCCGTTTGTCGCCGGTTTCGGTCCAGAAGCGGCGCATGCGGGTGACGACGGCTTCGGGCGGCGGGGATTTCCAGCCGGCGGTGCGGGCTTCGGGCGGGGGCCAGGCGCCGGTCAGGGTGAGTCGGCGGGCCTCGCGGGCGTCGGGCGCGCCGGGCAGGCGCCAGCCGTTTTTCCTCAGGGTTTCGATCACGCGCGGGCGGGCGGCCTGCTCCTCCGACTCGCCGGGACGCATGGGGCCGGCCAGCACGGTGGCGACCGTCTCGCCGTTGCTGCCGACCGTCCAGGGATCGGCGCCTTCGTCGAGCAGCAGTTGGGCGATGCGGAAGTTCTGCTGCTCGATGGCGATGCGCAGCGGCGTCGCGCCGGTGGGATCGTGGTCGTTCACCCGCGCCCCGTGCTGGAGCAGCAGGCGGACAGCGCCGAGCGAATTGAGACCGATGGCGGCCTTCAGCGGCCAATAGGCCTCGCGCCGCTGCGGGCTGGCCCCGGCGGCCAGCAGCTGGGCGGCGAAGACCGGATCCCTGGCGCGCAGGGCGAGACTTAAGGGGATGGCGTCACCGCCGCCGTCGGGCGGGACGCCCAGGTCCAGCAGCGCCGTCACCATCGGCTTGTCGCAGCGGGCGATCGCCAGGCCGAGGAGGTCGCCGTTGCGGCCGCCGCGCGTCGTCTTCAAAGCCGGATCGGCGCGCAGGCGGCGGGCGGTCTCGTCGACATCGCCCTTGATCACCGCCGCCATCAGGTCGCGGCCGGCCTGGCCGTGGTCGGCCGCCGCCAGGGCCGCGCGGGCGTCGGGCAGGGCGGTGCCGCCGACGAAGCAGGCAGCAAGAGCAGCGTCCGTCATCATCACCATCGAGGCCGCCAGGGCGGCGATCCGGGCCGAACGGGTCACGGGCCTCAGTTGGCGGCCGCGCGATAGGCCGCGTCAAGGCTGGAGGTCAGCCAGGCCTGGCCGTGCAGGTCCAGCAGCGACGCGTCGTCGGCCGATTGCCCCTCGGGGCCGACCGCCGTCAGGGCGTGGCGCTCGCCATAGGCCGGCGGGGCGTCGAGGAACAGGCCGCCCAGGATCGCGCCGGGGATCCCGCCCACCAGGCCGCCCAGGCCCGCGCCCAGCCAGCGGTCGCCGCCGTCCTGCACCCGGCTCAGCGGATCGCCGTCGATATAGTAGGCGTCGACCTGGGGCGCGGGCGCGCCGCCGGACTGGGCGGCCTCCAGCGTGTCCTCGTGCAGGCCCGCGGCGTTGAAGGTGTCGGCCGGCAGGCCCGAGGCCACGGCCGCCGCCGAGGCCAGGCCCCCGCCCAGGGAGTGGCCGGTCAGGGTGACGTCCTCGCCCGCCGCCCGCAGCCGCTCGCCGATCAGCAGGGCCTTGTCGTAGTGGCCGGAGTCCAGCCCCAGGCCCTGTTGCAGGTTGGCCTTCCAGTCGGCCGCGCTCTGGGTGCCTCGGAAGGCTGCCACATAGTCGCCCGCCGTATCGACATAGACCCGGGCGCGGAAGTCGGAGCCGGCTTCCTCCAGGTCGGTGGGATCCAGACCCAGCCGCGCCAGGTCCTCGTCGCCGGCCACGCTCCAGCCGGCCGGCGGGTTGGGGGTGTCGTTATAGACGTCGGCGGCCAGGGCCATGTGCACCCTGGCCTGCGCCAGCTCCGCCGCCTTGCCGCCGCCGGCCGCGACGGCCGAGACCTTCACGTCGGCCTGGGCCGTGACCGAGACCGCCGGCCGCGAGGCGGGGGCGTTCCATTCGGCCGCGACCTGGGCGTCGATCGCGACCTCGGCCTTCGCGCCGACCGTGCTGCGGTCGCTGGTCGCGGTGATCCCCGATCCGCCGTCGATGCGCATGACCCTGTCCCTCGATGCGAGCGTAGGGACGGATGCTGCGCGCGGGGCGGGGGCGGGACTAGCTGGGGAATTCCCTAGCGTGGGGCGCGAGATCAGCTGCCTCCCGTAGCACCACGATCGATATTAAATCCCGTCATTCCCGCCGTTGTGGCGGGGAATGCACCGCGACTGGCAATGTCCGCTTTCGACCCGTTGCGGACCTTGGAAAGGTCCATGTTCTAACGATCCGCAAAGATGAGCCGCGAGCCGGAGCAGGCATGGCTGATGCGCTAAGCGACAGCTATGTTCTCTCGCTAGAGGGCCGCGATGTCCGGCCCTAAGCGCTAGGTTAGGCAATGAATGAATACCTGCGACCAGTGGTTTTGAAGCTGGAAAGAGCGAGAGCCCAGATCGATGAAATGAAGGTCTCCCTTGCCCGTTGGAGTTCTGAGAACCCTTTTATTGGTCGCGGCATGCTGTCAGAGGATCGCATGACATTCCGCCTCATCGCGGAAGCAGGAGAATTTAAAGCTGATCTCGAACGCTTCGGGTTGGCGATAGGCGAGGCAACCCACAATATCCGGTCAGCGCTCGATAACCTTGCTTTCGCGCTGGCCCGACTGCGCGCCGACCCTCCGATCAAACCACGCCAAATCGCCTTTCCGATTTTCAAAGATGTTGAGAGCTATCGCCGTTCGCAGGCCGTCGCAGCTCTTGATCAACTACCAGAGAAGGCAGCGGAATTAATTGAACAATTGCAGCCGTACCGCCGACATAGTCCAGAGGTCGAAGGAAGTCCCGACATGGACCCTCTCGTGCTTCTGCAAGAGCTGAGCAACGACGACAAACATCGGATTCCTTCCGTCGCGCTTCTACTTCCTCGCAGGATCCAGCTTAATCACCACATCGAGTTCTACAGCGATGCGGACGCCGCAGAAAACGTTCCGCCTGTCATCACTGTTTGGGGCGAAGTAATTCAAAATGGCGTGCCGCTGATCGAGCAGCGTACCACCAAGCCGATTTGCCGGGTCTCTGGCACGGCCAGCTACAACGTAGTCGTAGCGGTCAGGGTAGGCGCTTTCATCGGTCCGGTCGACGAGCTCATGACTAAACTCCATCTGTACGCGGAATTGGTAGTGGCGCAGTTTGAGCCAATGTTTGAAACATCCATTTAGCGGCACGCTGACCTCCACTTCCAACCCTAGTCAGAGGTTGGGTGCATTTCGGCAAATTTCAGGATCGAGATCTGCGGTCTTTCGCCCAAAAGCATGCAGCTCGACTGAAGGGCCGATGGGACGACGTCTCCAAATCCGAAATTCTGCCCTGGGCGATGAGGTCCAAGGTTCGCTTCACGCGTCGGCTTCAGTTTCCGCAAACCACCCATAGCCAACATCAAATCCGTCCGCTTCTGGGCGGGGTGTCGGTAGCGGTGGACGCCCCCGCCACAAGGGCGGGAATGACGGGAGCATAGGGGACGTTCACGCCGCCACGCGGCCCTCGTCGTCGAGGCTGACGCCCAGCCGCGCCTTCAGCTCACGCGCCCCCTCGGGCGTCAGGCGCACGGCGCGGCCCTTGGGCTCCAGGGCCAGCCAGCCGCGATCCGTCATCGTCGACAGCAGCCTGACCCCCAGCGGTCCGGCCAGGTGGTGGCGGCGCTCGGTCCAGTCCAGGCATTGGCGGGCGACGCCGCGCGGGGAGGAGAGGGCCTCGACGGCGATCCCCAGCTTGGCGAACCAGGCCCGGCCGGCGTCGGTGACGTCGTAGAGCTTGCCGTCCGCCGGCGCCAGCAGGTCGCCCTCGACCAGGGCCTGGGCCACCTTGACGCCCAGCCGTCCGGCCAGATGGCCGTGGCAGCAGCGGGCTTCGCGCAGGGCGCGGGCCTTGGGCGAGCGCGGGACTTCCAGCGAGCGCACCGGCGCGGCGATGGCCGACAGCGCCTCGATGGCGTGGGCCACCTCGGCCGAGGCCAGGCGGTAGTAGCGATGCCGGCCCTCGCGCTCGACCGCCAGCAGCCCGCCCTCGACCAGCTTGGACAGGTGGTTGCTGGCCGCCTGGGCGCTGACCCCGGCCGCCCAGGCCAGGGCGCCGGCCGGCTGGGCCCGGCCGTCCTGCAGGGCCTGCAGCATGGCGGCGCGGACCGGGTCGCCGATCAGGGCGGCGGGGGTGGCGATGTTGGCGTCCATGGGTCCACTCTAGACCCATCATCGGCGCGATGGTTCATCGGCGCGTGTAGCATTCCATCGCCGGATCGGCGCATGACCGGGGCCATGAGCGCACAGACCTCACGCCTGCCGTGGATCACGGCCGCCGCCAGCTTCGGCTTCCTGGTCACCCAGCTGGACGTCACCATCGTCAATGTCGCCCTCGACGCGATCGGCGATGCGTTCGACGCGCCCACGGCCCAGCTGCAATGGGTGGTCGACGCCTATGTGCTGGCCCTGGCGGCCATGCTGCTGTCGGCCGGCGCCATCGGCGACAGGATCGGACCTCGGCGCGCCTTCCTGGCCGGGCTGGTGCTGTTCGGCCTGGCCTCGGCCGCCTGCGGGTTCGCCACGAGCCCGCTGGCCCTGATCCTGGCCCGCGTGGCGCAAGGCGCGGCCGGGGCGCTGCTGATCCCGCCGTCTCTGGCCCTGATCGCCCACGCCGCCCATGGCGACGACCGCCGGCGCGCGGCGGCGGTCGGCTGGTGGACGGCCGCCGGCGGCGTCTCGATCGCCGCCGGGCCGGTGCTGGGCGGACTGCTGGTCGAGACTCTCGGCTGGCGCTGGGTGTTCTTCGTCAACCTGCCGCTCTGCGCCGTCGGCGTGGTCCTGACCCTGCTGGTCGCCCCACCGAGCCTGCCAAAGCCCAGGGTCCCGTTCGACCTGGTCGGCCAGGCCCTGGCCGCGGCCGCCGTCACCCTGCTGGTCGGCGGGCTGATCGAGGGCGGGCATCGGGGCTGGGGCGGCGCGCCGCTGGCGGCCCTGGTCGCGGGCCTGCTCCTGGCTCTGGTCTTCGTACTGTTCGAGCGGCGGGCGGCCCATCCGGCCATGCCGCTGGGCGTCTTCCGTCGCCGGCCGGCCTGGAGCGCGGTGGTGGTCGGCTCGGCCCTGAACTTCACCTATTACGGCCTGATCTTCGTGCTGGGCCTCTACATGCTGCGGACGCTGCACTGGACGCCGGGCAAGGCCGGACTGGCCTTCCTGCCGCTGACGGCGACCTTCATCGTCTCCAACCTGGCGAGCGGATCCCTGGTCGGACGCTTCGGGGCCAGGGCCGTGACCAGCGGAGGCGTGCTGGTCGCCGCCGGCGGCTACGCCCTGACCGCGCGGCTGGGGCAGGGCAGCGGGCTGCTGGACATGCTGCCGGGCTTCGCCCTGATCCCCGGCGGCATGGGCCTGGCCATCCCGGCCCTGACCAGCGGCCTGCTGGCCAGCGTCGACCGCCACGACGCCGGCGCGGCCTCGGGCGTGCTCAACGCCTGCCGCCAGGTCGGCGGCGCGGCCGGGGTGGCGATCTTCGGCGCGCTGGCGGGAGCGGGGATCGTGAGCGGGCTGAAGGCCTCGGCGATCGTGGCGGCGGCGATGCTGGTCGCGGCGGCAGGCGTGCTGCTGGCGCCGGCGCGGAAGGCCTGAGCCTCAAGCCGCCGCGTAGTCGTACTTCAGATCGAAGGCCCCGTCCGACTTCAGCGAGAACACCGCCTTCGACCAGGGCTCGTGGGCGCTGGAGGCGGTGAGGCGGTGCAGGTTGCGCAGCGCCTTGGACACCGAATAGTCGAGCTTGCGCACGTCGAGATCGGCCACCTCGCCGGCGGCCCGGGTGTAGTCGCCGGTCAGCCCCACCGAGCCGTCGATCACGTCGACATGCAGGCGGATCTCCGACCAGGGCTCGGCCACGCTGTCGGCCAGGGCCTGGCCGACATGGCGGTAGATGCCTTCGGGGGTGTCGATGTCGGCCATGGAATCCTCCGCCGGGGCGTCTAGCCAAATCTAGTCGTTGAAGAAGGTTCGGGTCGAGGGCTTGCCGTCGATGACGTACTCCACCCTGAACGCCTCGGGCCGCTTGGAGGCGCCGTCGAACACCGCCTTGATGTCGACATCGACCTTCTTGCCGTCCTTCAGGGCGGCGGCCCACTCGTTCTCCATGGTCTTCCAGCCGCTCTTGTTCAGCGTGCCGTCCATGGCGTGATAGTTGATCTGCTCGCCGGGGCCGTTGAAGATCGCCGCGATCAGGTGGCCGCCCTCGTCGCCCTCGACCCCGTCCTTGATCCCGCCTTCCTGGCCCGCCTTGGTCTGCTGGTAGCCGTTGCGGTCGGCGTGCTTGAGGTCGAGCGTGCCCGTCACCTGCTCGACCCGGCCCTTGGCGTCGGTGTGATAGGTGTAGCGGCCGCTGACCACGTAGTCGGTGTTGGCCGCCAGTTCGCCGTTCAATTTGGCGTTCCAGCCGCCCTTGGCGCCTTGCTCCAGCTCGACGCGGGGGCGGGCGGAAAGCGCCTCGTCCAGCTTGCGGCTGGCGGTCTCCAGGGTGTTGCGGGCGCTCTCGGGCAGCTTGTCCAGCGGCAGGGCGTCGATCGCGCCCTTCAGCTTCTCCAGCGCCGGCCTGGCCGCCGCGGCGAAGGCGCTGTCGACCTTGGCGAGGTCGGCGGCCTTGCTCACCGTCTCGGCCCACTTGCCGAGCTTGCCCAGCTTGGCCGCGTCGCCGATGTACGGGATCATGCTGACGGCCGACAGGCCCGCGCCCAGGAAGTCGCCCCGGAACAGCGAGATGACGCCGTTGGCGCCGTCCGAGATCGGGGTCGGGTCGAACAGGCCCGCGACGTCCAGCGCCATCTGGCCCAGGTCGAGCATCAGCTCCTGCTTCTGGGCGGCGCTGGCCGCGTCCAGGTCGTCGGCCAGGCGCTTCTGGTCGGTCGGCGACAGGTCGGCCTCGATCTCCGCCCGCAGGCTCTGGGCCTTGGCCGGATCGGACCTGGCGATCTCGGAAAGCTGGCCGGCCAGCTCGCTGGTGTTCAGCTGGCCGCCGGTGCGGCTGGCGGCGACCAGGCTGGAGGCCTCGCTCGCGGCGCTGGCCGCGCTAGACGCGGCGCGGCTGGAGGCTCCGAGGGACTCGGCTGCGTTCAGGGCGGACATGCGGGCCTCCGTTGCGCCTTGGCTGGCCAACGATGGCGACGGGGAGGGGCGTCCGGATAGCTGGGAGCGACCCTAGCTAGGGATGTCCCTAGTTATGCGGCGGGCGGGGGAGGACTAGCGTCCCCGGCAGGAAAGCGTCCGTACCAGGAGTTGCCGATGACCGCCGTGTCCCTCAACACCCAGTCATCCGTGTCCGGCGCGGGCGGCGGGCGCTCCGACGACTATGTCGTCAAGAGCGGCGACACCCTGTCGGGGATCGCCGACAAGCACGGCGTCTCGCTGGACGCCCTGATCCGGGCCAATCCGCAGATCACCAATCCCAACGTCATCCGGCCGGGCCAGACCGTGACCCTGCCGACCGGCGCGTCGGCCGAGCCGCGCAGCTACCAGGTCGCGGCCGGCGACAACCTCTCCAGCATCGGCGCCCAGTTCGGGGTCTCCTGGCAGGCGATCGCCCAGGCCAACCACCTGGCCAACCCCAACCTGATCCATGTCGGGCAGGCGCTACAGATCCCCGGCGGCGGAACGGCGGCGCGGCCGACACCTCAGACGACCGCCCAGCAGACGACGCCATCCACGACCACGACCGGCCGGGCGACCGGCGTCCTGCCCTCGACCGAGGGCTTGAGCCAGGCCCAGAAGTACGACCTCTACGCCGGCTACGTGAACGCCTATGGCGACGCCCAGGCCAAGGCCGACCTGGCCGCCGGCAAGCAGGTGATCCTGGGCCTGCGCACCGAGACCAGCCTGAACGCCAACGGCGGCAAGGGCGCCTATGACGACCGGGTTGTCGTGCTGCAGCAGGGCAAGGTCCAGGAATACGCCGCCAACACCGAGCCCTCGGCCCAGTACGACGGCCGCTACGGCGCCGACTTCAACGGCGACGGCCGCAAGGAACTAGGCCGCATCGCCGAGGGCACGGTCACCTTCCAGAAGAGCACGAGCTCGACCCTGGGGAACGTGCTGCGCCCGACCGAGAACCACGCCGTCCAGCGCGACACCAACCACGACGGCCTGATCGATGCGAAGGACACGAAGGGAACCGGCGTCAGCACCGACAACTCGTTCCTGTTCCATGCCGGCGGCAACACCAACACCGGCTCGGCCGGCTGCCAGACGCTGAAGCCCGGCGACTTCCAGTCGTTCTGGAACGGCCTGGGCGACCAGAAGAGCTTCAACTACGTGCTGGTCAACGTCGATCGTCAGGCGCCGCCCGGCGGGGCGACCACCACGACCCAGACACAGGCCTCCACCGATGCCCGCATCGGCGCTCTGTCGGAGCAGTACGAGACCGGTGGACGCGGTCCTGGCACGGTGTCGAGCGGGGCGGGCGATCCGGGCGGGGTGTCGTACGGCACCTACCAGCTGGCCGGCAATCGCGGCCGGCCGCAGGAATTCCTCGCCGCCGAGGGCCGCCAGTGGGCCGCAGAGTTCGGCGGGGCCAGCCCCGGCTCGGCCAGCTTCACGGCCACCTGGAAGGCGATCGCCGCCCGCGAGCCCGAAAAGTTCGAGGCCGCCCAGCACGACTACATCCAGCGCACCCACTACCAGGTGCAGCTCGACAAGGTGAAGACTGACACGGGCGTGGATCTCTCCTCTCGCTCGGCGGCGATCCGCGACGTGGTCTGGTCCACCTCGGTGCAGCACGGGCCGGAGACCGGCGCGGTGGTCAAGGCCATGGCGCGGGTGGAAGGGCAGGGGCTCACCCCGGCCGACGGTCAGACCTACGACCGCGCCCTGATCAACGCCATCTACGACGAGCGCGGCAAGCGCGACGCCAGCGGGGCGCTGGCCTACTTCACCAGCGCCTCGGCCGACGTCCAGGCCTCGGTCGCCAACCGTTTCGCCAGCGAACGCCGGGACGCCCTGGCGATGCTGGGCCGATGAGAACCGCCGCGGCGGGCCGGCGTTCAATCGCCTGACCCGTTCCGGATGACCCCGACGATGAAGCTTGCTCCCCCAACCCTCATCGCCCTCGCGCTGGCCTTCGCCGGTTGTGAGCGACCGGCGGCGGCCGTCCCCCCCCTACCCATGGCCGCCGCCGGCACCGCTGACGCTGCGAAGACGCCGGCGGCCGGAGCTCCGTCCGGAACCTATGTGATGAGCGGCCAGCGCCGCGGCCGGTTGATCCTGACGCCCAAGGGCGAGGTCTGGCGGATCAGCCTCTCGGGCGGCGCGAGCGCCGACGGCGCGGCCACGGCGGCCGACTGCCAACTCGAGGCCGAGGGCGCGCTGAAGGATGGTCGGATCGACGCTCGCGTCGTGCCCTTCGAGGGGACCAACACCTCGCTTACCGCCGCCGACCTGGCGGCGCGGCCGGCCACGGCGCGCGTGGCGCTGAACGGGGAGGCCGCGACCGTGACCACCGACTTCCAGGGCTGCGGCGCCGGCGCGGATCTTTCCGGCCGCTATGTGCGCCCGGCGCCGGGCGCGATCTCGCAGGGCGCCATTTCTCAGGGGGCGAGTGTCTCCGACCTGTCGGCGGCGCTGCCTGACGCGCGGCTGACGATCCTCGACGGCTATCCCTGGGCGCGGTTCGCGATCGCGCGCGGCGGCAAGCGCCTGGCGGTCGTGCAGTTCGACGGCGAGAACGAGGAACTGGCCGACGGCCGCAACAGCCAGCAGGCGATCGGCGCCGAAGTGGGCTGGAGCGCGCTGAAGCCCGGCCTGCGGGTGGTCAAGGTCGAGGGAGGCGCGTCGTGATCCGCCCCGTAG
>Ga0102591_1001868_pt1 | contig 25781 bp, 21 predicted proteins | sample AraplaCol_mCL_r2_2_FD_76860 | JGI IMG/M metagenome (GOLD analysis project Ga0102591, IMG submission 76860) | Arabidopsis root microbial communities from North Carolina, USA - plate scrape MF_Col_mCL_r2 (SPADES assembly) (version 2) | ecosystem: Host-associated > Plants > Roots > Endosphere... | reverse complement strand
AGACCTTCGTGGCGGCCAACAACCTGTCGGGCGACATCGGCACCCGCTTCGCGGTGGTCCGCTACGGCAACGTGGTGGGCTCGCGCGGCAGCGTCGTGCCGCTCTATCGCCGGCTGCTGGCCCAGGGCGCGACGGAGCTGCCGATCACCGATCCGCGCATGACCCGCTTCTGGATCACCCTGACCGAGGGCGTCGACTTCGTGCTGTCGTCGCTGAACCTGATGCGCGGCGGCGAGATCTTCGTGCCCAAGATCCCGTCCATGGCCATGCCTGACCTGGTGAAGGCGATGTCGCCGACGGCGGGGATCAAGGTCATCGGCATCCGCCCCGGCGAGAAGCTGCACGAGATCATGATCAGCGCCGACGACTCGCGCTCGACCGTCGAGTTCGACGACCGCTTCGCCATCGAGCCCAACTTCGCCGAGTTCGGCCGGGTTCCCTATTCGGAAGCCGATGGCGCCAAGCCGGTCGCGGAAGACTTCTCCTACAGCAGCGACAACAACCACGACTGGCTGAGCGCCGACGGGCTGCTGGCCATGCTGGAGGAAAAGGCGGGCTGATGGCCCCGCCGTTCCTCCCCTATGGTCGCCAGACCATCGAGGACGACGACGTCGCCGCCGTCGCCGCCGCGCTGCGGGCCGACTTCCTGACCACCGGCCCGACGGTCGAGGCCTTCGAGACGGCATTCAAGCAGAAGGTCGGCGCGCAGCACGCCATCGCCGTCTCCAACGGCACCGCCACCCTGCACCTGGCCATGCTGGCGCTCGGCGTCGGCGAGGGCGACGTCTGCATCGCCCCGTCGGTCACCTTTCTGGCGACGGCCAATTGCGCCCGCTACGTCGGGGCCGAGGTGGTGTTCGCCGACGTCGATCCGGCCAGCGGCCTGATGACCCCCGACACCCTGGCCGACGCCCTATCGCGCGCGGGCGATCGCCGCGTGCGCGCCGTGCTGCCGGTGCATCTACGCGGCGACGTCTGCGACCTGCCGGCGCTGAAGGCCATGGCCAGCGCCGCCGGCGCGGTGCTGGTCGAGGACGCGCCGCACGCCCTGGGCTCGACCGCGACCTTCGGCAACGAAGAGCACCCGGTCGGCGACGGCGCCTATTCGGCCTTCGCCAGCTTCTCGTTCCATCCGGTCAAGACCCTGGCCACCGGCGAGGGCGGCATGCTGACCACCAACGACGCAGGCCTCGCCGCGCGCGCCCGTTCCCTGCGCGGCCACGGCATGGTCCGCCCGGCCGGCGCCGAGCCCTGGGTCTACGAGATGCCGGAGCTGGGCTTCAACTACCGCATCCCCGACGTGCTCTGCGCCCTGGGCATCTCGCAGCTGGCCAAGCTGGACCGTTTCGTCGAGCGCCGGCGGACCCTGGCTGCCCGCTACGGCGAGTTGCTGGCTCCGCTGTCGCCGCTGGCGACCCTGGCGGTCAGTCCGACCGGGTCGAACCCGGCTTTGCACCTGCTGACCGTGCTGATCGACTTCGAAGCCGCCATGACCACTCGCGCCGCGGTGGTCGAATCCCTGAAGGCGCAAGGGATCGGCAGCCAGGTCCACTACATCCCCGTGCACCGCCAGCCCTACTATGTGAACCGGTATGGCCTGGCCGATCTGCCCGGCGCGGACGCCTGGTATGACCGCTGCCTGACCCTGCCGCTCTATCCGGCCATGGACGACGGCGACGTCGATCGCGTCGTCGAGGCGCTGGCGCGGGCGCTGGGCGTCTAAAACCTCTCCCCATGGGAGAGGTTTTTAGAGGTTGGCTCTCAGCCCGCCGCGTAGATCTCGATGACGGGCGCGATGTCGGTGAAATTGGCCACGTCGGCGTGCAGGCCGGGCGCAGCGGGGCTTTCCAGGCAGGCGCGCATGGCGGCCTCGTCGCGGAAGGTCAGGTGCGCCATCGCCACGAACGGCGCCGGACCGCCGTCCAGGGCCGACACTCCGCGATAGACCCGGGCGTCCAGCAGGCCGGTCTCCGCCAAGGCCTCGCGCACCATGCGGATGTGGGTGCGGGCGTAATAGTCATGGTCGAAGCGCGCGCCGTCGCGGGCCGGGTAGACGATGCTGATGAAGGCCATGGCGAGTTCCGGGCTGGGGCGCGAAAGGGGCGACAGATTGGCCGCCAGCGCCCGTCGGTCAAGCTCGGAGACATCTCTAGGAACCCGGAACAATCGCCTTCCTGGGCCTTGTGCCCAGGATCCATCGTTCAGCCGCTCAGATCTTCGCAGGCCGATAGAGATCTGAGCGGTCGCCGGCCGGGACCCTCGCCACAAGGGCGAGGGAGGCGAACTTGCTTTGGGAGTAGAGAAAAGCGGCTCTAAGCCGCCTGTTGCTGCTGCACCAGGCCCTTGAGCAGGTCCAGCGTCTCCGGACTGGCCGCCAGGGCTTCGCGGGCTTCGGGCGCGCGGGCCAGTTTCAGGGCTTCGATGCGGGCGCGGTCGGCGACCGGGCCGGTGGGGCCGGCCTCGCCGGTGGCCAGGCGGGCCAGCAGGGCCAGGCGCTGGGGCAGGGGCGCGGGCGCGCGGACCAGCAGCGACAGCAGGCGGGCGTCGGACTCGACCATGCCGCCCACGTCGCCCAGCTTGGCGCACAGCGGCTGGTAGTCCTCGGGCACCAGGCCCGAGCGGATCAGCGACTTCTGCAGCGCCGCCAGGGCGGCCAGCTTCACCGACGGGGTGTCGGGACCCTGGCGCATCTCCTTCTCGAAGCGCATCGCCTGGATGTTGGCCGACAGCCAGCGGGCGGCGTGGCGCTTGTTGACCGCGCCCATGACGTTCTCGGCCAGGCGGATCAGCATGACGATCTCTTCGCGCGCCGAGCGGTCGCGGCCCAGCAGGCTTTCGATGAAGTCGCCGTTGAGCAGGGTCTTGGAGCGGGTGGTGAAGGCCGCGGTGATGTCTTCGGCCGGCAGGATGCTGCCGGCGGCGGCCGTCAGGCCCATGGCCAGGGCCCGCAGGTGCTCGATCTCGCTCTCGGCGTCGGTCGGCTTCAGGCGGCGCACGCCATTCAGCTCCTTGAGCACCCGGCGGGCGATCGAGGCGCGGACGGTGGGAAAGGTGTCGCCGGTCAGCCACTGGCCCAGGCGCTTGGCCGTGCCGGACAGCTCGGGCATGCAGGCCCGGACGCTGGCCTCGATCCGGATCAGCGCTTCGACCTGCGCCCCGCCGGCGAGGCGGGTCATGGCGGCCAGGGTGGCGCCCAGGTCGTCGGCGGTGTTGAGCAGGTCGGCCATGCCGGCCTTGGAGCCGATGATCTCGGCCAGGGGCGTCTCGATGGCGGCCAGGGCGGCGGCGCGGGCCTTGGGCTCGGCCGGCGCGGCGTCGGCAAGGTCGAGCAGGCGGGCGATCTTCTCGCTCCAGTCCTTGGCCGGGGCGATCGAGGCGGCGACGCCGGCCCCCAGCAGGAAGGCGCGGTCCGGGTCGGCGGCCAGGCGCTCGGCGGCTTTCGCGAAGCCTTCCTTGTCGAGGTCCGGCAGCTGGCCCTTCTTGAAGGCCTTCATCAGATTGGCGACCGAGCGCTCGACCAGGCCCTGGAAATTGCGGATCAGCTCGTGGACCGACATGCCCCGGGCCTCGGCCTCGGGAATGGCGATTTTCTGCAGGGCGTGCTGCAGGTCGGTGCCGGAGGCTTCCAGCTTCTCGACCAGGTCGGGCCGGTGCAGCAGCTCGAAGGGGGTGGCCTTGTGGCGGTGCAGCCAGCTTTCCAGCAGGCGGCCGATGCGGTCGCGGGCGTGGGCCGTGTAGAGGTCGGCCGGCTGCACGCACAGCGGCTCCATCTCTTCCACGGGCTTCTTCGGCTTGCCGCCGTCGACCATGCCCTTGGTGAAGATCGAGATGGAGCGATATTCGCGGGTTTCGGGGTCCAGGGTCTCTTTCGAGACCCGCACGGCGACGGCGCGCCCCGAGTTCAGAACCTCCTCGGCCTGGGCCAGGGCGTGGCTGCGGACCTCGGTGGCCATGTCCAGAGTCCATTGCGCGCCGACCTTGCGGCGCACGAATAGCTCGTAATGGACCTGGTCGCTCATGGGCTGATGGGGCTCCTGAGACTCGACTATGGCGTACGAGACCTTAAGGCGAGGTTGAGGGGCCAAGACCGGTGTTTTGCGCTTTCTTTGTGCTGGGCTTCGTACTGGGCTTCGTATCGGGCTTGGTATCGGCGCGGCGGATCGACGCCTCATGTGTGTCCAAGCCCGCCACGCCCCGGCCGCAATAGGGTTCGAAAAGGCCGGATGGAAAGCTTGGCTGCTCCGTGCGTTGTAGCGGAGCGCCAGGGTCGATAGGATCGGCCCACGGATTTTCGGAGGATTACACGGCTTGGCCGAGATCACGCTCATCGACGACGACGAAAACATCGTTGCTTCGGTCTCTCTGGCCCTGGAGAGCCATGGCCACACGGTGAAGGCCTATTACGACGGCGTCTCCGGGCTCGAGGCGGTGGAAAGCAATCCGCCCGACCTCGTCATCCTGGACGTCAAGATGCCGCGCATGGACGGCATGGAAGTGCTGCGCCGCCTGCGCCAGTCGTCCGAGACGCCTGTCATCATGCTGACCTCGAAGGACGACGAGATCGACGAGATCCTCGGCTTCAACCTCGGCGCCGACGACTACATGCACAAGCCGTTCAGCCAGCGCCTGCTGCTGGAACGGGTGAAGGCCGTGCTGCGTCGCGCCCGTCCCGAGGAGGAGGATCCCGCGGCCCCGGCCGCCGGCGCCGCTGGCTCGAAGATGATGAAGCGCGGCAAGCTGACGCTCGACCCGGCGCGCCACGACAGCCTGTGGGACGGCAAGCCGGTGCGCCTGACGGTCACCGAGTTCCTGCTGCTGCAATCGCTGGCCCAGCGTCCCGGCTTCGTGAAGAGCCGCGACAACCTGATGGACGCCGCCTACGACGATCAGGTCTATGTCGACGACCGCACCATCGACAGCCACATCAAGCGGATGCGCAAGAAGTTCCGCCAAGTGGATCCCGAGTTCGATTCCATCGAAACCCTGTATGGCGTCGGCTACCGCTACCGCGAGGCCTGAGCCGGGTCCCGACCCGGCGCCGCGCGAGCGGCGCCGGCTGGCCTGGCCGCGCGCTTCGCGGCTGGGGCGGCTGATCATCGGCCTGAACCTGCTGGCCCTGGCCATCCTGGTGGTCGGCGCCCTGGTGCTCAACGAGCTGCGCAACGGCCTGATCAACGCGCGGATCGACAGCCTCAGCACCCAGGGCGAGCTGATCGCCAACATCATCGAACGGGCCGCCACCGTGGGCGAGCCCGAGCCGGCGCTCGACGTGGCGGCGGCCAACGACATCCTGCAATCGTTCTTCGCCGGCCATTCGCAGCGCGCCCGCCTCTATGACGGCCAGGGCCGGCTGCTGGCCGACTCCTACCTCGTCGAGGACCGCGTCGAGTGGAAGGTGCTGCCGCCCGCCCGCAAGGCCGGCGACAACGGCTTCCGCCTGTCGTTGCAGGACAAGGACGCCAAGCCCCGCGCCCTGGAGCGCGCCCGCGCCGAGTTCGAGCAGGAGATCGCCCGCGCCCGCATGGGCGAGACGGTCAAGCAGCAGCGCGTGGCCGAGAACGGCGAGCGGGTGGTGTCGGTGTCGATCCCGATCCAGCACGTCCGGGCGGTCCTGGGCGTGCTGACCGTCGAGGCTGGCGACGTCGACGAGATCATCACCGCCGAGCGCAAGGCCCTGCTGCCGTTCGTGCTGGTGGCCGTGGGCGCGGTGCTGGTGTCGAGCGTGCTGCTGCACCGCCTGGTGGCCCAGCCGGTGCTGCGCATGGCCCGGGCCGCCGACCACGTGCGCCTGGAGGGCGCGCGGGCCATCAGCCTGCCCGACATCTCGCGCCGAAATGACGAGATCGGCGACCTCTCTCGATCTCTTGAAGAAATGACCGAGGCCCTGTCCGAGCGGATGGGGGCCATCGAGCGGTTCGCCGCCGACGTGGCCCACGAGATCAAGAACCCCCTGACCTCGATCCGTTCGGCCATCGAGACCCTGGATCTCGTCACCGAGCCCAAGGCGCGCCAACGCCTGCTCGGCATCCTGCAGCAGGACGTCGGGCGACTGGATCGCCTGGTCACCGACATCTCCAACGCCTCCAGGCTCGATGCGGAGCTGTCGCGCGAGGCGCCGCGGCCGATCGATCTGGCCCGCCTGCTGACCGAGACGGCGGCCATCTATCAGGGCCAGGTGCGCGGCGAGGAGCCGCCGTTCAGCGTCCGCGTCGTGCTGGCCGGCCTGCCGACCGGTCCGGTCCGGGTGCTGGCGCGGGAGATCCCCGTGGGCCAGGTGTTCCGCAACCTGATCGACAACGCCCGCTCGTTCAGCGCCGGCGACGGCGAGGTGCGGGTCGGGCTGGTCCGCCAGAACGGCCGGCTGACCACGACGGTCGAGGACGACGGCCCGGGCATCCCGGCCGACAATCTGGAGACCATCTTCGAGCGCTTCTACACCTCGCGGCCCAAGGGCCGGGCGTTCGGCGGCAATTCGGGCCTGGGCCTGTCGATCGCCCGCCAGATCGTCGAGGCGCACGGCGGCAGGATCCATGCCGAGAACCGCCAGGACGAGACCGGCAAGGTGATCGGCGCGCGGTTCGTGGTCGAGCTGCCCGAGCATCGCGACGGCCATCACAATCACGGTCACGGCCATGGGGGCCGCGAGTGATCCGCCACGCCGGGCTGGTGGCCCGCCTGGTCGGCGGCCGCTGGCGCGGGGCGCTGATCGAAGGGGCCTCGGGCGCGGGAAAGAGCGATCTGGCCCTGCGGACCCTGGAGGCGGGCTTTCGCTTGGTGGCCGATGATAGGGTCGTGACCTTCGCTTCCGACGGCCGGCTATACGGCCGCGCGCCCGATCCTCTGGCCGGTCTGGTCGAGATCCGGGGCTTCGGCGTGGTCTCCGAGCCGGCTTTGCGCCTGGCCGAGATCACGCTGGTGGTGCGCTGCGTCGAGGCCCCGGAACGCGTCGAACGCCTGCCCGAGCCCCGGTTTGAAGTGGTTTTGGGCGTTTCCGTACCCGTCTTCGACCTGTGGCCGCTCGAACCCGCCGCTCCGACGAAGATCGCACGCATGCTGGAGCATCTTGGAGTCGCTCCCTAACAAGCGTATCAAGGCGGCCCGCGCGGCGCCTCCCTGCCGTTTCGGGCGAAGGGGATCCCGTTTGAGAGACCAGGCATGATCGGGCTCGTGATCGTCACGCACGGGCGATTGGCGGAGGAATTCGTTTCCGCCATGGAGCATGTGGTGGGGCCGCAGACCGCGGTGAAGGCCATCTGCATCGGGCCGGAAGACGACATGGAGCGTCGCCGGTCGGACATTCTGAAGGCCTGCGCCGCCGTCGACGACGGCGCCGGGGTCATTCTGCTGACCGACATGTTCGGCGGCACGCCCAGCAACCTGGCCATCTCGGTCATGGAGCAGACCAAGGCCGAGGTCATCGCCGGGTTGAACCTGCCGATGCTGATCAAGCTGGCCAGCGTTCGCACCCGCGACGACCTCGACGCCTGCGTCGCCCACGCCCAGGAGGCTGGACGGAAATACATCTCCGTGGCCTCCTACGTGCTGGCGGGAGAAAAATGAGTCGAACGGCGACAGCCACGGTCGAGATCGTCAACGAGCGCGGGCTGCACGCCCGGGCTTCGGCCAAGTTCGTCAAGCTGGCCTCGGGCTTCGACGCCGAGGTCAAGGTGGCCCGCGAGGGCTCCAGCGTCGACGCCCGCTCGATCATGGGCCTGATGATGCTGGCCGCCGGCATCGGCTCGACCATCGACATCGCCGCCGAAGGCCCCGAAGCCGAAGCCGCCGTGGATGCGCTGGTGGAGCTGGTCGGAAACCGGTTCGACGAGGAGCGCTGAGCCTTTCCTTCTCCCCTTGCGGGAAAAGGTGTCGGCGATAGCCGACGGATGAGGGGTCTCCCGGACATCAAAAACGCCGCGAAAGCTGATCGGCTTTCGCGGCGTTTTGCGTTGGTGCGATCCCTCACCCGACCTCCCTTCGGGAGGCCGCCCTCTCCCGCAAGGGGAGAGGGGGCGTAGTCGCTACTTCACCGGCTTGCCGTCGGCGTCGATCACCTGGATGTCGAGCTTCAGGGCCTTGAGCTTGGGCTCGATGACGGCGCGGTCGCCGATGATCACCCAGACCAGTTCGTCCGGCTTGATCGCCTTCCTGGCCGCCGCCGTGACGCTGTCGACGGTCACCGCCCGCACATCGGCCGGATAGTCGTCGAAATAGCTGTCGGGCAGGTCGTAATTGACCAGTTCGCCGATCGAGTCCGAGACGGCCTGGCCGGTTTCCCAGCTGCCGGGCATCGACAGGGTCAGGCTGTTCTGGGCCTTGGCCAGCTCGGCCGGGGTCGCCGGACGCGGGCCGATGATGTCGGTCAGCTCCTTGCGGGCCTCGGCGAAGGACTCGGCGGTTTTGTCGGTCTGCACCGGCGCGCGGATCAGGAACAGCCGCGAGCCGCGGGCGTCGCGCACGCCCGAGACGGCCCCGTAGGACCAGTGCTTGTCCTCGCGCAGGTTCATGTTCAGGCGCGAGACGAAGTCGCCGCCGAACAGGGTGTTGAAGGCGTCCAGGGCGGCCTGGTCCTTCGGATCGCGCGGCGGCACCAGGTTGCCGGCGGTGATCACCGACTGCTGGGCGCCGGGCTTGTCGATCAGATAGACCGCCGCCTTGCTGGGCGCGGCCTGCACCGGCGGCTTCGACTTGGTCTGGGCGCCCTTCCAGCCGCCCAGCTGGGCTTCCAGCTTCGGCAGCAGCTGGGCCAGGGTGGTGTCGCCGACCACGACCAGGGTGGCGCCCTGCGGCTGCAGCCAGGTCTTCTGGAAGCGCACGACGTCGTCGCGGGTGATCGAGGCGATCGAGGCCTCGGTCGTCAGCTGGCCGTAGGGCGAGCCGGCGCCATAGGCCAGGACCGGCAGGATGCGGCCCGACAGCGCCTGCGGGTTCTGCTTGGCCTGCTGGATGGCGGCGATGTTCTGCTTCTTGAACCGGTCCAGGTCCTCGGGCTTGAAGGCCGGGTTCTGCAGCACGTCGGCATAGATCGCCAGAGCCGGGTCGAGCGTCGTGGTCAGGGTGTTGAGCGACACCTGGGTGAAGTCCAGGCCGCTGCCCGAGCCGATGCCCGCGCCCAGCTGGGCCAGTTCGCGGCTGATGGTCAGGCCGTCGCGATGCGTCGTGCCTTCGGTCAGCATGCTGGTGGCCACGCCCGTCAGGCCCGCCTTGTCGCCGGCGCTGGCGGCGAGGCCGGCGTCGAACAGCAGGCCCATGCGGATCTGCGGCGTCTCGTGGCGTTCGGCCAGGATCACCTTGATCCCGTTCGACAGGGTGGCGCGCTCGAGCTTGGCGAAGGCCGGGGCCTTGGTCGCGCCGACCTCGGGCATCGTCTTGCGGTCGACGCCGGCGGTGGTCGTGTAGGTCGGGAACGGCGTCACCGTCAGGGTGAAGTCGCCGTCGGTCAGCCAGGCCTTGCCGGCCGCCTGCAGCTGGCCCGCCGTGGCCCCGCGAATGCGCTCCAGGCTCTCCTTGTAGGCGTCGGGCGAGCCCAGATAGACTTGGCTTTCAGCCAGGATGTCGGACTTGCCGCCGAAGCCGCCGATGCGCTCGACCCCGCGCACGAAGTTCGACAGGCTCAGCGTGCGCACCTTGGCCACTTCCTCGGGGGTGGGGCCGTCGCGCAGCAGGCGCTGGAATTCCTCGTCGAAGGCCTTTTCCACCGCCGCCGGGTCGCCGCCCGGCTTGACGGTGATGGTGACCATGAACTGGCTGCCGATCTCGCTGTCATTGACGCCGGCGCCGACATTGACGGCGGTCTGGTCGGTGTAGACGAGGCGCTTGTAGAGCCGCGAGGTCTTGTCCGAGACCAGCACGTCGCCCAGCAGCGCCAGGTAGTCGGACTCGGCCGAGCCGTACTGCGGGATGTTCCAGATCTTGTAGATCCGGGCCTGGGGCACGCGGTCCTGCATCTCGGCGCGCTGGCTGCCGGTGCGCTTGGCCACCCAGGCCTTCTGGCGGGTGACGGGCGGGCCCGAGGGGATGTCGCCGAAATACTTCTCGACCTTGGCCTTGGCCTCGGCGGGCGTGATGTCGCCGGCCAGCACGAGCACGGCGTTGGCCGGGCCGTAGTAGTTCTTGAACCAGTCCTTGACGTCGTCCAGCGAGGCCGCGTCGAGGTCTTCCATCTCGCCGATGACCGTGTGCCCGTAAGGGTGGTCGGCGTCGTAGGTGCTGGCGGTGATCACGTCCCAGACCTGGCCGTAGGGCTGGTTCTGGCCCTGGCGCTTCTCGTTCTGGACGACGCCGCGCTGCTCGTCGAGGCGGGCCTTGTCGATGGCCCCGACGAGGTGGCCCATGCGGTCGCTTTCCAGCCACAGCACCTGGTCCAGGGCCGCGGTCGGCACGTTCTGGAAGTAGTTGGTGCGGTCCTCGTTGGTGGTGCCGTTCATGTCGGTGGCGCCCAGCTTCTCCAGCGCCTTGAACCAGTCGTCGTTGAAGTTCTCCGAGCCGTTGAACATCAGGTGCTCGAAGAGGTGGGCGAAGCCCGTACGGCCCTTGGGCTCGTTCTTGGAGCCGACGTGGTACCAGACGTTCACCGCCACGATCGGGGCCTTGTGGTCCTCGTGGACGATCACCGTCAGGCCGTTGGGCAGGGTGAACTTGGTGTAGGCGATGTCGACTTCGGGCAGCTGCGCCAGCTGGCCGGTGACCTTGGCGGCCGGCTTTGGCGCTGGCTTGGCGGTTTGGGCCAGCGCGGGATTGGCGAGGAGCAACGCCGCGACGGCGGCGGAGGCGAACAGCTTCATGAAGGGCCCCGAATAGGTTCGCGTAAAAGCGAAGATGCCCCGCACCATAGGTTGCGGGGCCTCCGGGACAAGCGAACGGCGTGCGACGCCGGATTAAATTTCGTCCAGAAATGTCCGGGCCTGGGGGTGGGCTTGTCGCTCACCCTCACCCGTAAAATCCCCGCTTTCGCGGGGATTTTACGGAGAGAGTTACTCCGCAGGAATTGCTTCCGGAGCCGCGACCTCGGCCTTCACCATCACCATCGGCTTGAGATCGAGGTCGTGGAACAGGCGGCTGTCGTCGTCCATGTCCGGCAGCGGCGTGGTCAGCAGCTTGCCGCCGACGAAGATCGAGTTGGCGCCGGCCATGAAGCACAGGGCCTGCAGCTCGCGGCTCATGCCCTCGCGGCCGGCCGACAGGCGGACCATGGCCTTGGGGCAGACCAGGCGGGCGGCGGCGATGGTGCGCACGAACTCGATGGAATCGATGGCCTTTTCGCCTTCCGCCAGGATCTGGTCGCCCAGCGGGGTGCCGCTGATGGGGACGAGGCCGTTGATCGGCAGGCTGTCGGGATGCGAGGGCAGGGTGGCCAGCTGGTGCAGCAGGCCGGCGCGGTCGCGGCGGGTCTCGCCCATGCCGACGATGCCGCCGCAGCAGGTGCTCATGCCCGCGTCGCGCACATAGGCCAGGGTGTCGAGGCGCTCCTGGTAGGTGCGGGTCGTCACCACGTCCTTGTAGTAGTCCGGGCCGGTGTCGAGGTTGTGGTTGTAGTAGTCGAGGCCCGCGTCCTTCAGCTGCTTGGCCTGTTCGGCGGTCAGCATGCCCAGGGTGGCGCAGGTCTCCAGGCCCAGCGCCTTCACCCCGCCGATCATCTCGGCGAGCTTGGGCAGGTCGCGGTCCTTCAGCTCGCGCCAGGCCGCCCCCATGCAGAAGCGCTGGGCGCCGCCGTCACGGGCGGCCTTGGCCTTGGCGATGACCACGGCCGGCTCCATCAGCTTCTCGGCCTTCAGGCCGGTCTTGAAGTGGGCGCTCTGGCTGCAATAGCCGCAGTTCTCGGCGCAGCCGCCGGTCTTGACCGACAGCAGCTGCGACAGCTGCATCTCGGAGGGGTCGAACCAGGCGCGGTGAACGCGCGCGGCCTCGAACACCAGCTCCATGAACGGCAGGGCGAACAGGGCCTCGACCTCGGAAAGGGTCCAGTCGTGGCGGGGCTGTGCGGAGATGTTGATCGGCGTCATGGCGCGCAGGTTTGAACTTGGGCGATCCGAATGGCAAGACGGCCCGCGCATGCGCACCGATGTTGCGTTGCGGAAGCCAAACCCCGTCAGGCTGGTTATAGTCGTATGATGGACCGCGAAATCGAACTGAAGTTCCTGATCGCCCCGGAGGCCTCCGACGCGATCCTGGCCCGGCTGGACGGCCGCGAGGCCGTGCGCCGGCTCGACGCCACCTATTACGACACCGCCGATCACGCCCTGCGCCGGGCGGGCTTCGGCCTGCGGGTGCGCGACGGCGACGGCGGCCGCAAGCAGACCCTGAAATCGGCCTCGGCCGGCGGGGTGTTCGCCCGCGGCGAATGGGAGGCCCCGGTCACAGGTCCCGGTCCCGACCGCGACCTGCTGGACCAGACCCCGGCCGGCCGCATCGTCAACGGCGACGTCCTCGCGCCCGTCTTCGCCACCAAGGTCGAGCGCACCCTGCGCCTGGTCGAGCACGGCGGGGCGACCATCGAGGCGGCGCTGGATCGCGGCGAGCTGCAGGCCGGAACCGACCGCGCGCCCGTCAGCGAGCTGGAGCTCGAACTGAAGACCGGCGCGCCCGCGGCCCTGTTCGCCCTGGCCCGCGACCTGATGGCTCACGCGCCGTTGCGCCTGTCCTTGGTCAGCAAGGCCGAGCGCGGCTACGCCCTGGCCCTGGGCGAAGCGCCGTCGGCGCGGCGCGAAGCGGCCGTGCTGCGGCCCGACATGACCGCCGCCGAAGCCTTCCAGGCCCTGGGCAACACCGCCCTGGGCCGCCTGTGCGTCGCCGCCGAGACCCTGGCCGATCTGCCCGGCCCCGAGGCGGTGCACGAACTGCGCGTCGCCGCCCGCCGGCTGCGGGCCCTGATCAAGCTTTTCCGGCCGCTGACCGGCAAGCTGGCCGCGACGCCGGCGCTCGAGGCGCTGAAGGCCTTGGCCGACGCCCTGGGCCCGGCCCGCGACCTCGACGTCTATATCGCCGGCGTCTGGCGTCCGGCGGTGTCCGCCGATCCGCAGCCGGTCGAGGGGCTGGGCGCGCTGGGCAAGGCGCTGGTCGAGGCCCAGCAGGGCGCCTACGCCCGCGCGGTGGAGGCGGCCCAGCCGGAGCGCTTCGGCCCGCTGGCGCTCGACATCGCCGCCTGGCTGGAGACCGGCGACTGGCTGGAGGATCCCGAACGCGCGGAGGCCCGCCGCGCGCCGGCCAAGGCCTTCGCCGCCAAGCAGCTGAACAGGCTGGCCAGGGACGTGCTGAAGCGCGGCGAGGATTTCGACGCCCTCGACATCGAGGCGCGCCACGCCTTGCGCATTCGCGGCAAGGGCCTGCGCTACGCCATCGACGCCCTGGCCCCGCTGTTCCCCGACCATCCCAAGCGGCTGGAGCGGTGGTCGGCGGCGGCCCGGCAGATGCAGGACGCGCTGGGCGGCCTCAACGACGCCAGCCTGGGCGCGGATCTGGCCCGCGCCGCCGCCCTGGCCGACGGCGACCCCGAAGCCGCCTACGCCGCCGGTCGCCTGTCGGCCGCGCCGGAAGGGACGGAGGGCCTGACCCGCGAGGCCAAGGCGGCGTTGGACGACCTGGCGGACCTCAAGCCGTTCTGGTGAGGGCCGGCTGGTCGCCTGAAATCACGCCGACCGCGGCGAAGCCCCCGATGAGGCCTGACGCCTTGAACCGGTCACGGAAATCGCCCGAGCAATAGATTTTGTGGCTCAGCAGCGGGCGGAAGATCTGAGCCTCTCCGACCATGTCGCGCCTGACGTATACCTTCCCAAAGGGGCTCGGCTCGACAAACCGCATGCCTGGATACTCGGACTGGACGCATTGGGTTCGGTCGTGGTCCAGCGCATCCAGATACCTGACCACATCGCACAACCAGTAGCGGGGACCATCGTAGGGACCGCCGTCATCCAGGGCGATGTCGAGCGGGTGAAAGCGGAACGCCTCGGGATCGCTTGCGAGGAAGAAGCTTCGGGCGCGGTCGGAAACCACCCAGAACCGGCTGCCCGCCGAGCCGTCGATGTCGGCGATCGCCAAGCCGGGCCTGGTCGCCGAGCGGGCCTTTCGCGGCGCCAGCAACACAGGAGGCGCGAAGCCTTCCGGAAAGCCGGTTCCGGGCTGATAGGCCTGGCCCCCAGGGTGAGCGATCGGTCCGGCGGGGACTTCGCGCATCCATCCCAGTTCGCCGTCGGGATACAGCCATCTGATGCGCGGATCGGTTTTGCCCGGCCAGATCGGCATCATTGAATAGAGGCGCGAGGAGGCCGCGGCCGTTTCTCCCATCTCTCGCCCTTCCGCAGTGAAGGCTCCATCCTAAGTGGAGAGCCCATCTTAAGTGGAGCCTGGGCGATGGCAATCGCGGCCGTTTCTATTTGCCCTTCTTCGGCTTGGCCTGGGTGGTCTGGGTCGTGCGCACCGCCACGCCGTCGCCGCGCGCTTCGGCGACCAGGCCCGCGCAGTCGGCGTCCTTCTCCAGGCCCGGGGTCACGAACGGCAGGATGGCGGCCAGCGGGTTGATCAGCGAGCCCAGCGCCGCGGCGACGCCGCCCTGGGCGAAGGCCCCGCTGGTCTGCAGGCTGATGCTGGGCGCAGCCAGAGGGCCCTTGATCTCGATCGGGATGAACAGCCGCACCAGGCGGGGCTTCTTGCTGTCGCCCTCGATCTGCAGGTCCAGGCGCTCGGTTTCCAGGTTGATCGTGCCCTCGCCCTTGGCCAGCACCACGCCTGTGTCGGCGATGATCTTGTCGGCGCGCATCACCCCGTTCCTGACGTCGAAACTGGCCACGGCGCAGCGCAGGCTGGTCTCCTTGGTGTCCTTCGACAGTAGCATCAGCAGGCCCTTGGAAGCGTTGACGCCCAGCAGCTCGGCGAAGGCCTGGCGCACCTGGCCCTTGGGGGCGACCAGGGTCACCGTGCCGTTCGACGAGGCCGCGGCGCGGTGCACCGAATTGCCGACGCCGCGCAGCTTGGCCCGGGCGACGATGCCGCCCTCGATGGCCGGCTTGCCGCCGCTCTTCAGCGGGATGAAGTCTTCCAGCTTGGCGTTGGTCAGGCGCAGGTCGAGGTCGGTGACCGGCACGTTGGGCCGCGCGTCCAGCCGCACCTTGCCCGCGAGATCGCCGCGCGAGAAGGTGAAGGCGATCGGGTCCATGCTCAGCACGCCCTTGTCGAGCGTCAGGTCCAGGCGAACCTTCTGCAGGGGAAGGTTCGGCGCGTTCACCGCCAGGGCGCGGTAGGTGACCTTGGCGTCCATGGCCCGCACGCGGTCGGTCTGCAGGGTGGCGTCGGGCAGCAGGCGGCCGGTGGCCTCGCGCTGGCCGGCTTCGACCTTCTGGCCGGCCGAGGCGGTCTCGCCCCGGCCCGTGGCCGGCGCGGCGCCGACCAGGCTGCCCAGGTCGTCGAAGTCCAGGCGCTTCGACCGCAGATCGGCCTCCAGATAGGGCCGCTCGCGATCGACCAGCACGAAGAGGTCGCCGCTGACGTCGCTGTCGCCGATCCGGCCGTTCAGCTTCTCGAAGTCGAACCGGCCGCCCTTGCGCACCAGGTGGCCGCTGATCCTGTAGGGCGGGGTGTTGGGCAGGGTCAGGCCGGTCAGGCCGTAGAGCCGGTTCAGGTCGCTGCCGGCCACCGTCAGGTCGCTCTCGAAGCGGCCCAGGTCGAACGGCTTGGTGATCGAGCCCTCGGCCGTGACCTGGGTCGTGCCGGCGCTGACCCGGGCGTCGAACGGGTAGGGGCGGCTCGGCGAGATGTTCAGCAGCGGGCCGCCGGTCACCCGCGCCAGGAACGGCGAGCGGTTGTACTGGCCCTTGCCCTCCAGCACGAAGCGGCCCTTGCCGTCGCCGCTGGCGTGTTCGTTAGAGCTGACCGTGCCGATGAACAGCACGTCGCGCGAGCGGTCCTCGACCCGCAGTTGGCCCTCGTTGATCACGAAGTGCTGGATCGCCGGCAGCTTCAGCGGCTTGGCGCTCTTCTTGGTCGGGTCGCCGAAGGTCCAGTTGGCGCGGCCCGAGGCCTCGCGCAGCAGTCGCACGTCGGGCCGGTCCACGGCCACCAGCGGCAGGATGACGTCGCCCTTCAGCAGCGGCAGCAGCTTGATCTGCACCGCCACCCGGTCGATGCGGGCCATGTGTCCCGATTGCGGACCGGTCTTGGGCGCCCAGTCGGGCTGGCCGACGAACAGGCCGTAGGCCTCGGCCTTGGGCGAGAACGACCAGGGATGGACGCGCAGGTCGCCGTCGATCCGCACCTGCCGATGCAACTGGGCCGAGGCGAAGCGGCCGACCGGGCCGCGCAGCATGTTCCAGTCGAACCAGACGACGAAGGCGATGATCGCCGCCAGGATCAGCAGGGCCGCGCCGATCCCCCAGCGCGCGGCGCGCGGCAAGGCGCGCCACGAGCGGCGTCGCGGCGTGGCGGTGGCCTCGGGCGGAGGCGGCGGTGGCGTAACGGAACCTTCCGGCATCCGCCTACAACGCGTGGGCGGCGCCGTTTCGTTCCAAGGCGGGCTATTTGCGCCCGTTTAGTAGACGAGCTTCAGGCTGCCCACGATGACGGCGGCCGCCACGAAGGCGACGATGGCCACGATTTCATAGGCCTTGAAGAAAGGCCGGCTCGGCGAGCGCATGTTCGGTAGTCCCCCAGATCCCACTTTGACACTTGAGCCGCCTTCGCCCGCAAGCGTCACGCCAGTTCGCCCGAGACGGGTTTTCCTTCGCGCCCTGCGGACATAAGGAAATCTTTATGTGAGTTTGCCACTGTCCGCCGTGCGCGCTATAAGGCGGGCAAGACAATCCCCCGATCCAGGAGCCGACTGTGGCCGACTACATCGTCAAGGACATCTCGCTCGCCGATTTCGGCCGCAAGGAACTCGCCATCGCCGAGACCGAAATGCCGGGCCTGATGGCCACCCGCGCCGAATACGGTCCGGCCCAGGTGCTTAAGGGCGCCCGCATCGCCGGCAGCCTGCACATGACCATCCAGACCGGCGTGCTGATCGAGACCCTGACGGCCCTGGGCGCGGAAGTCCGCTGGGCTTCGTGCAACATCTTCTCGACCCAGGACCACGCCGCCGCCGCCATCGCCGCCGCCGGCATCCCGGTCTTCGCCTTCAAGGGCGAGAACCTGGTCGAGTACTGGGAATACGCCCACAAGATCTTCGAGTGGCACGACGGCGGCTACCCGAACCTGATCCTCGACGACGGCGGCGACGCCACCCTGCTCTGCGTGCTGGGCCCCAAGGCCGAGAAGGATCCCTCGATCCTGAACAACCCGCAGAACGAGGAAGAAGAAGCGCTCTACACCGTGATGAAGCGCTACCTGGCCGAAAAGCCGGGCTTCTACTCGGCGATCCGCGACGCCATCGGCGGCGTGTCGGAAGAAACCACCACGGGCGTGCACCGCCTATACCAGATGGCCGCCAAGGGCGAGCTGCCGTTCCCGGCGATCAACGTCAACGACAGCGTCACCAAGTCGAAGTTCGACAACCTGTACGGCTGCCGTGAATCGCTGGTCGACGCCATCCGTCGCGGCACCGACGTGATGCTGTCGGGCAAGGTCGCGGTGGTCTGCGGCTACGGCGACGTGGGCAAGGGCTCGGCCGCCTCGCTGCGCCAGGGCGGCGCCCGCGTGATCGTCACCGAAATCGACCCGATCTGCGCCCTGCAGGCGGCGATGGAAGGCTATGAGGTCCAGACCCTGGACGACGTCGCCGACAAGGCCGACATCTACGTGACGGCGACCGGCAACAAGGACGTCATCACCGTCGACCACATGCGCCGGATGAAGAACAACGCCATCGTCTGCAACATCGGCCACTTCGACTCGGAGATCCAGGTCGCGGGCCTGAAGAACTTCAAGTGGGACGAGATCAAGCCGCAGGTCCATCACGTGGAATTCCCGGACGGCAAGAAGATCATCCTGTTGTCGGAAGGCCGCTTGGTGAACCTGGGCAACGCGACGGGCCACCCCTCGTTCGTGATGTCGGCCTCGTTCACCAACCAGACCCTGGCCCAGATCGAGCTGTGGACCAACAAGGCCGCGTACAAGAACGAGGTCTACACCCTGCCCAAGCACCTGGACGAGAAGGTCGCGTTCCTCCACCTGGAAAAGCTGGGCGCCAAGCTGACGACCCTGCGCCAGGAACAGGCCGACTACATCGGCGTGCCGGAAAAGGGCCCGTTCAAGCCGGACCACTACCGCTACTAGGACCAGCTCACGGCCGGTCGGAAGGCCCGTCGCGGAAACGCGGCGGGCCTTTTTGTTGGGCGATCGGGCAAGGTTCGGGATGCTCGGGCAAAGAGATACCGATGTTATGCGACGAGTCGTCGCTCATGGCTTCGCTTGCCCTATTCAAGTCCGCAATGCTCGGCTAAGCCGCTAGTCATGCCGCTAGCTCTGATCATTTCCAGCCATGTCGCCGGCAGCCAGGTCGGCGCGTCGGCCCAGGCCGCCGCCCTCGTGCAGTTCCGCATCGACTCGATGGTGGCGCCGACGGTGTTGTACGGCCGCCATCCGGGCTGGGGCGTGCCCGGCGGCGCGCCCGTGCCGATCGAGGTGCTGGAAGGGATGCTGGACGGCGTCGAGGCCAATGGCCTGCTCAGCCTGACCGACGTGGTCATCACCGGCTATTTCGCCAGCGCCGCTCAGGTGCGCGCCGCCGCCCGCACCATCGACGCCGTGCGCGCCGCGCCGCGCCAGAACCCGCCGCAGGGCGCGACGGCGCGCAAGCCCACGGTGATCATCGATCCCACCATGGGCGACGCCGGCAAGGGCCTCTACGTGCCCGCCGAGGTGGCCGAGGCCATCGCCAGCGACCTGATCCCGCGCGCCGACATCGTGGCCTGCAACGCCTGGGAGCTGCAGCGCCTGACCGGCACGGACTCGCGCGATCCCCATGCGGCGGTGCGCGCCGGCCGGCTACTGGCCAAGCCGACCCTGGTTTCTTCCGTAGAAAGAGGAAATGAGATCGGCGTCGTCTATGTCGACCGCAAGGAGGCCTGGCTGGCCGCCCACGCCAAGGCCGAGCGCTCGCCCAGCGGCACCGGCGACCTGCTGACCGCCCTCTACGCCGCCTCGATCCTGGAAGGCCAGACCATCTCTTATGGCCTGGCCCGCGCGGTGGGCGGCGTGGCCGAGACGGTGACGGCGGCCAATATCTGGAACGCCCCGGAGCTGCCGATCGTGGGCATGGCCGCACGGATCAAGCAGACCTCGCCGTCCGTGCGGATCGAACGGTTGGCCTAGCCGACGCGGGCCTAACGACCGAAATGCGCCGCGAGGTTGGCCAGCACCAGGTCGGCCATGGCCGTGCGGCCCTCCACCGTCGCGCTGCCGCGATGGGGCTGCAGCACGACGTCGTCGCGACCGAGCAGCACGGCGGGGACGTTGGGCTCGTCGACGAACACGTCCAGGCCGGCTCCTGCGATGGCCCCCGCCTCCAGCGCCGCGACAAGCGCGGCTTCGTCGACGACGGAGCCCCGCGCCACGTTGATCAGCAGGCCGCGCGGACCCAGGGCGTCCAGCACGGCGGCGTCGACGAGGGCCTGGGTTCCCGTCCCGCCGGTCGTGGCGACGAACAGCACCTCGACATCGCGGGCGAGGTCCAGCGGGCTGGCGGCGTAGGCGTAGGGCGCGTCCTCGACGGGGCGGCGGCTGTGATAGGCGACAGCGGCGGCGAAGGGCGCGGCCCGACAGGCGATGGCGCGACCGATCTGACCCAGGCCCAGGATCCCCACCCGCTTGCCGCTGGCGCGCGGCGCTAACGGGGGACTGCCGCCCGACGGCCAACGGCCCTCGCGCACGAAACGGTCGCTGACCATCATCCGTCGCGCCAACGCCAGCCAAAGGCCGATGGCCAGGTCGGCCACGTCTTCGGTCAGCACGCCAGGCGTGGTCGTGACCGACACGCCGCGGGCGGCCGCGACGTCAAGATCGACGGTGTCCAGGCCAACCCCGTTCACCGCCACGATCTCCAGGGCGGGCAGGCGGGCCCAGAGGTCGGAGGGAACGCCGGTCCCGCCGCTGGTCACGATCCCGCGCACCGTGGGGCCGACTCTCGCCAGCAGAGCCTCCGGATCCGCGGCCTCGTGCAGGCGGTGGACCGTGTAGCGAGCGTCCAGCGCTTCATCGAGGCTGGGCGAGAACGACTGCAGCGACAGAAGCTGGACGGTCATTGACGTCTCCGGTCGGAACGGCGGGCGGCGTCCTTCCGATGGCAAACCGGGCCGGCCTGGGCTAGACGAAATCGCATGACCGTCGACATCACCGGCTTCTGCCCCGACCGCTTCTCCGCCGTTCGCGACGCCTTCGCGGCCAATTTCGCCGAGAACGGCGAGCTGGGCGCGCGGTTCAGCCTGGCGATCCATGGCGAGGTCGTGGTCGACCTGATGGGCGGTTTCGCCGACCGCAAGCGCGAGGTCGCTTTCGGGCCCGACACCCTGACGCCGCTGTTCTCGACCACCAAGGCCGTGGCCGCCCTGCTGATCGCGCGCCTGGTCGACCAGGGCAGGCTGGCCTACGACCAGACGGTCGCCTCGGTCTGGTCCGAGTTCGCCCAGAACGGCAAGCAGGACGTCACGGTCGGCCAGGTGATGTCGCACCAGGACGGCCTGTCCGGCTTCCCGGATGAGACCGACCCGGCCATCTGGTTCGACTGGGAGGCCACGACCGCCAAGCTGGCCGCCATGGCGCCGCTGTGGCCCGTCGGCTCGGCCAGCGGCTACCACCCGGTCACCTTCGGCTTCACGGCCGGCGAGATCTTCCGCCGCGTCGACGGCCGGACCATGGGGACAGCCCTGCGCGAGGACCTGGCCATCCCGCTGGACCTCGACCTCTGGATCGGCCTGCCCGACAGCGAGCACGACCGCACCGCCGAACTGATGCGTCCGACCGCGGTTCCCAAGTTCGGGACGATGAACGAGGCGGTGAAGGCCGCCTTCATGACCAAGTGGGCCGCCCCTGGCGGGCGGGGGACCGCCGACTGGCGCCGGGCCGAGATTCCCTCGGCCAACGGCCACGCCACGGCGCCCGCCTTGGCCCGGCTGATGGGGGCCCTGGCCTCGGGCGGCGAACTGGACGGCGTGCAGGTGCTGTCGCCCGCCGTGATCGCCGAGGCCTCGGCGGAACGCATCGTCGGCCAGGACCTGGTCCTGCCCTATGTGATCAGCTGGGGCGCGGGCTTCATGCGCAATACGCCCAACTTCTTCTACGGTCCGACGGCCCAGGCCTTCGGCCACAGCGGCTGGGGCGGCTCGTGCGCCTTCGCCGATCCGACGCGCGGGGTGTCCGGGGCCTATGTGATGAACAAGCAGGGCACGGAGCTGATCGGCGACCCGCGCGCCGTGCGGCTGATCAACGCCGCCTACGAGGCTCTGTGATGCGTCGCGCGGCCGGTCTCGCCGCCTTGGCCGTGCTGGCGAGTGCGGGCGCCGCCCACGCTCAGGACGCTGAACGTGACTTCTGCGCCGACCGGCCGGGCAAGGGCTCGCCGCCGTGCGTGCTGGACGCCGGCCGCTTCCAGGCCGAGCTGGGCGTCGCCGACGGCGCCTGGAGCCGGGGCGGGGGAACCTCGACCGACGACCTGGCCTTCGGGCAGCTGGAACTGCGGCTGGGCCTGGCCTCGAAGGTCGAGGGTCAGCTGACCTGGACCGCTCACGAACGCGTCCGTGGAAAGGACCCGGCCACCGGCGACGTCGACACGGTGTCCGGCGCGGGCGACCTCGGCGTGGCCCTGCGCTGGTCGCTGAGGAATCCGGGCGGCGACGGCGTCTCGGTGGCCCTGCAGCCCTTCGTCGTCGCGCCGGTCGGCGCCGACGGGATCGGCGGCGACGCCTGGCAGGGCGGGGTGATCCTGCCCGTCTCCCTGCCCTTGAACGGCGACTGGTCCCTGGCCCTGTCGCCGGAGGTGGACGTGCGCCCAGACGCCGACGGCTCGGGGCGGCACGCCGGCTTCGGCGGGGCGATCGGCGTGGGGCGCTCGTTTGGGCCGGTGGCCCTGGGCGTCGAGCTGTGGGTCGACCGCGACCAAGACCCGTCCGGCCACGTCACCGCCGCCAGCTTCGACCTGACCGCCGCCTGGGCACCGTCGGGGACCCAGGACCTGCAACTGGACGCCTCGGCCTATATCGGCCTGAACCGCGACACGCCGGACCTTCAGCTGGCGGTGGGCGTGGCCAAGCGGTTCTAGGTCTCCGTACGGGGCCGGCTTTCGATGGTCAGCGCCCCGACGACGCCGGCGCCGACCGCCGCCAGCGCGCTGATCCCCATCACCCAGACATAGCCGGACCGGTCGGGTCCGAAATAGACCAGGCCCAGCACCGCCACCGCCAACAGGCCGGCGATCCGGGCCACGGCGTTGTTGATCCCCGAGGCGACGCCGGCATGGCTGGAGGCCACGGCGCTCATCACGGTGTTGGTCAGGGGCGCGACCGCCACGGTCATGCCCAGGGCGACCACCAGCACGCCGGGCAACACGCCGGTCCAGTAGCCCGATGCCATCCAGGGCGCGCCCAGCAGGCCAAAGCCGATCCCGGCCAGGATCGGCCCCACGGTCAGCATCGGCCGGGGTCCGAACCGGTCGGCCAGGCGGCCGGTCACGCTCGACAGCGTCCCCATCACCACGGAGAACGGCAGCAGGGTCGCGCCCGCCGCCGCGGCCGAGTAGCCGTGCCGGGCGATCAGCTCGTAGGGCAGGAAGAACAGCGCGCCGGTCAGGCCGAAATAGAGGGCCAGGGTCAGCAGATTGGCGCCGCTGAAGGTGCGTGAGCGGTAGAGCGTCAGTGGCATCATCGGATGCTTCTCGCGGGCCTGGCTGACCAGGAAGCCGGCCAGCAGCGCCCCGCCGGCGGCCAGGGCGCCCCAGACCGCCGGGCTGGTCCAGCCCCGCTCGCCCGCCGCTGTCAGCCCCCAGGTCACCGAGCCCAGGCCGCCGGCGGCCAGGATCGCGCCGCGCCAGTCCAGGTGCTTGACCTCGGCATCGCGGCTCTCGCGCACCGCCGCCAGGGCCAGCCAGACGGTGGCGACGGCGAGGGGGATATTGATCAGGAAGATGGCGCGCCACGAGACGTGGTCGACCAGCCAGCCGCCCAGCACCGGGCCGATCGCCGTGGTCACCGCCCCGAACCCGGCCCAGGCCCCGATCGCCGCGCCGCGCTCGCTGTCGCCGAAGGTCGAGCCCAGTATGGCCAGGCTGGCCGGGACCAGCATGGCCGCCGCCATGCCCTGCACGGCGCGGGCGGCGATCAGCCAGCTGGCGTCCGGGGCCAGGGCGCAGCCCAGCGAGGCGGCCGCGAACAGGCAGACCCCGACCACGAACACCCTGCGGCGGCCGAAGCGGTCGCCGGCCGAGCCGCCGATCAACACCAAGGCGCCCAGGAACAGCAGGTAGGCGTTGACGATCCACTGCACCTCCCCGGCGTCGGCCTTCAGCGCCGCGCGCATGGCCGGCAGGGCGACGTTGACCACCGAGCCGTCGATGAAGGCCATGCTCGAGCCCAGCACCGTGGCGGCCAGGGCCAGGCGCTTGCGGGGCGCGGAGGTGGTCGGACCGCTGCCGGCTCGGACGACGCCTTCGTCGCAGGGAGGGTGTTGCGGGCCGGTCATGGGCGGAGGCTACGCGGGGACGCCCCCTCCGTCACGATGCTTAGTCGCATCGCGCCACCTCCCCCGCGATGCGGGTGAGGAGGAAGCGGCCGTCTTCTCCTCCCCCGTGAAACGGGGGAGGTGGCCGCGAAGCGGACGGAGGGGGCGCCCCGTGCGCCCTAGACCGCCGCCAGCACCCGCGTCCGCTTCCAAGCCCCGTAGGCGAAGACCGCCACGCCCAGCCAGATGAAGGCGAACGACAGGGCCCGCAGTGGGGTGAAGGCCTCGCCCAGGGCCACGCCGATCAGGAACTGGATGGTCGGGGCGATGAACTGCAGGAAACCCATGGCGCTCAGGGGCATGCGGCGCGCCGACCAGGCGAACAGGGCCAGGGGCACGACCGTGGCCGGTCCGGCCAGCATCAACAGCACCGAGATCGGGGCGGTCGTGGCGAAGTGGCCCACACCCGAAGCCTGCAGATACGAGACATATAGAAGACCCGGCAGAGCCAGGTAGGCGCACTCGATGAACAGCCCCGTCTGCGCGTCGGCCTTCACCTGTTTGCGCAGGACGCCGTAGACGCAGAAGGTCAGGCCCAGGCCCAGCGAAACGACGGGCAGGTGTCCCAGGGCGATCGCCTGGATCGCCACTCCCACCGCGGCCAGGCCGATGGCGATCTTGCCTTCGACGGTCATCCGTTCACGGAACAATAGGGCGCCAGCCGCCATGTTCATCAACGGATTGATGTAGTAGCCGAGGCTGGCCTCGATCACGTGGCCGGCGTTGACCGCGAAGATATAGATCGACCAGTTGCTGAAGATCGCCAGGGTCGACAGCAGAAGCAGCAGCAGGGTGCGCGGCTGGCGCAGCACCGCCGCCACCTGGCCGCCCTGCTTGGCCAGCACCACCAGGCCGCCGGCCCACAGCACCGACCACATCGTCCGGTGGGCGATCATCTCCCACGAGCCGACGCCCATCTGGTGTAGCAGGTGGAAGTACAGCGGCAGGAAGCCCCACAGCAGATAGCAGCCCGCCCCGGCGATCAGGGCTGTCCGGGCTTCGTCCGGGCTTTTGGTCAAGTCCGCCGACATCGCGTCGTTCCTTACAGTCGCAAATGAAAAGGGCTCCCGGGACCTTAAGTCCCGGGAGCCCCTGAAATCGTCCACCCGCTTGTTGCGGAAGGGCGGCTTAGGCCGGGAGTTTCTGCTTGATGAGACCCTTCTCATGCAGCAGCTGTGCGATCTGCACGGCGTTCAGGGCCGCGCCCTTGCGCAGGTTGTCCGCCACGCACCAGAGGGCGACGCCGTTCTCGACGGTGGGGTCGGTGCGGATGCGCGAGACATAGACCGGGAACTCGCCGGCCGCTTCCTTGGGCGTCATGTAGCCCCCGTCCTCGCGCTTATCGACCACCACCACGCCGTCGGCGTCGCGCAGGATCTCGCGGACGTCGTCCTCGTCCAGCGGGGTCTCGAACTCGATGTTCACCGACTCGGCGTGGCCGACCATGACCGGCACGCGCACGGCAGTGGCGGTCAGCTTGATCGACGGATCCAGGATCTTCTTGGTCTCCGCCATCATCTTCCACTCTTCCTTGGTGAAGCCGTCTTCCATGAAGACGTCGATGTGCGGAATGACGTTGAAGGCGATCTGCTTGGTGAACTTCTTGGGCTCGGGCGCGCCCAGGACGTAGACGCCCTTGGTCTGGTCCCACAGCTCGTCCATGCCTTCCTTGCCCGCGCCCGAGACCGACTGGTAGGTCGAGACGACCACGCGCTTGATCTTGGCTTCGTCGTGCAGGGGCTTGAGCACCACCACCAGCTGCGCGGTCGAGCAGTTGGGGTTGGCGATGATGTTCTTGGGCAGGCTGTTGACGGCGTCCGGGTTCACCTCCGGCACCACCAGCGGCACGTCCGGGTCCATCCGGAAGTGCGAGCTGTTGTCGATGACGATGGCGCCGGCCGCGCCGATCTTCTCGCCCCAGGCCTTCGAGATCGAACCGCCCGCGCTCATCAGCACGATGTCGACGGTCGAGAAGTCGAAGGTCTCCAGGTCCTCGCAGCGGATGATCTGGCTGCCGAACGACACTTCCACGCCGATGGATTTGCGGCTCGCGATCGCATGCATCTTGTCCACGGGGAATTTCACTTCCTCGAGGATGTTGAACATCTCACGGCCCACATTGCCCGTGGCGCCGACCACGGCGACCCGGT
>Ga0102591_1001867_pt1 | contig 25802 bp, 24 predicted proteins | sample AraplaCol_mCL_r2_2_FD_76860 | JGI IMG/M metagenome (GOLD analysis project Ga0102591, IMG submission 76860) | Arabidopsis root microbial communities from North Carolina, USA - plate scrape MF_Col_mCL_r2 (SPADES assembly) (version 2) | ecosystem: Host-associated > Plants > Roots > Endosphere... | reverse complement strand
GTTCATGGAGAAGCACTCGGTCAGCCGGCTCATCGGCGCGCACCCCGGCTATGTCGGCTACGACGAGGGCGGCTACCTGACCGAGGCCGTGCGCCGCAAGCCCTACAGCGTGCTGCTGCTGGACGAGGTCGAGAAGGCGCATCCGGACGTGTTCAACGTGCTGCTGCAGGTGCTCGACGACGGCCGCCTGACCGATGGCCAGGGGCGCACCGTCGACTTCAAGAACTGCGTGGTCGTGATGACGTCCAACCTCGGCTCGCAGCACATCATGGCGCTGCAGGGCGAGCCGGAAGAAGTCATCCGCGACGCGGTGTGGGGCGAGGTCAAGGCGCATTTCCGGCCCGAGTTCCTCAACCGCATCGACGAGACGGTGATCTTCCATGCGCTGGGCGCGTCGCACATCAAGTCGATCGCGAAGATCCAGCTCAAGCAGCTCGAGCAGCGGCTCGAGAAGCTGGAGATGAAGCTCGACGTCAGCGACGAGGCGCTCAGCGAACTGGCCAAGGTCGGCTTCGATCCGGTCTTCGGCGCGCGGCCGCTCAAGCGCGCGATCCAGCAGCGCATCGAGAACCCGCTGTCCAAGCTGATCCTGCAGGGCCGCTTCGGCCCGAAGGACGTGATCCCGGTCGGCGTCGAGATGGCGCCGGGCGGCGAGCCCGGCGAGTTCAGCTTCGGACGCGTCGTTCACTGACCGCGTCGCCGTCCGGCGAGGCGTCCTCGCACGGACGCTTCGCCGGCCGCGCGACCGGCCCGCAGAGCGCGGCCGGCGGCCGCGCGGGGAGCCGGCAGGTGGTCCAGTCGTCGAGGATCACGCCCTCGTCATAGGCGGCGGCGATCTGCAGGTTCAGCAGCTGAAGCGCCGTCGACCACGGCAGCGTGCCGGCGCAGCGCGCGTCACCGGTCATCATCGACATCAGCGTCCCCAGCTGCAGGTTGATGAAACCGAGCGCCAGCATGACGGCGCGCAGCAAGGGCTCGTCGCCGGATTCGGGCGAAGACCAGCGCGTGTCCGTCCTGTTGCGCTGGCCCGCCTGCCACACGCCATCCCCGCGCTGGATCAGCTGCAGCGGCTCTGGCGCGCCCTGCCGGGAGGCCATGGCATTGCCGTACAGCATCAGGGACTGCGTCTGGGCATGCCGCGCCCGGATCGCCAGGCCCTGGGGCCATCCGAACATCTGCGGCAAGGCCCGCAACTGCAACGCGTCGCGGACCATCGTCGGCGGCCCGGCAGCGAGCAGCACCTCCGACGGCCTGCGCACCGGCACCGCCTGCGGCGGCGGATCGCCGGCTGCCTCGCAGGTGAGATCGATCAACGGCGCCGCCGCGGGCGGCGCGCCTGAGGGGGAGGCACCGGAGAACATGGCACGACGGTCGCCGCGGGGCGCCGTGAAGTGGCGGGGCGGCCTCAGTGGCCGCGTCGCATGCGCCGTTCCAGCCGCTCAGGTCCGCAGCTTCTCCAGCACTTCCGACCGGAACTCGCGCTGATAGAGCACGTAGACCACGCCCGCCGCGGCGAGCATCAGCGCCCAGGGCGAGAAGAACCATCCCACCACCGGAAACGCGAGGTAGTAGCCGCGCAGCCCGTCGTTGAACGCTTCCGCCGCCATGCCGACGACGGCGCCCGCGCGGTCGGCGAACTGCTCGCGGGCCTCGCTGCCGAGCTGCGCGAACTGGCTCGCCTCCGGCGCCGATGCGACCAGCAGCGCCCCGAAGGTGTACTGCCGCATGCTCCAGGTGAAGCGGAAGAAGGCGTAGACGAAGATGCCGGTCAGCAGCGCCAGCTTGAGGTCGAATACCAGCGTGCTGGTCTTCACCGTGAAGGGCAGCTCCAGCACCATCGCGCTGGTCTGCTCGCTGGCGCCCAGCGCGGCCAACAGGCCGCCGATGATCAGGATGGTCGTGGAGGCGAAGAACGAGGGGCTGGACAGCAGTGCCTGGCTGACCGCGCCGTCCAGCACGCGCATCTCGCGGTAGGTCAGCTGCAGCATCCATTGCCGGCGCACGCGGTTGGTGATGGCGAGCAGCGAGCCGCGCTCCTCGGCATGCCGTTTGGAGAACTGCGCGTAGCCCACCCAGGTCAGGAAGTACAGGGCGAGCGCGAACCAGTCGAGCAGCGGCAGCGCGGAAAGCAAGGGGCGGAGCGTGGGCATCGCGCGAGTGTAGGGGCGCCGCGCGGCCCCTCGGCGCCCGCCGGGGGTGCGCCGGGGTCCTGCGGCCACAGCGCCAGCAGCGTCGAGAGGTCCATCAGCGACGCCGCCACATGGGCGGTCAGGCCCTTGAGCACGGCGACGACGAACTGCACCTCCAAGGAGCGTCCCACCCAGGCGGGCAGCTCCAGGCCCGTGGACTGGCAGCTCAGGCACTCGAAGGCGCCGGTCTCCGGATCGAACCGGATGTCGATCACGCGGCGCGCGCTGGCAATGCGCCCGAAGGTGAGCGCCGCGCGCCGGCCCCGGCACAGGTCCGGTCCGCCGGCGATGCCGTGGACGCGGATGCAGTGGTCGGCGGGCCACTCGCCCAGGCCGACCAACTGGCCGCCCAGCGCCACCAGCGATCCGGTATCGGGGCAGGACACCGGGATGGGGGGCAGCGGCTGGACGAGGCACGGAAGGCGAACTGGCATCGCAAGACTCCACCCGGACGCCGGCCGGCCGCGAGATGTGGCCGACCGGTCCGGGAAGGGCGGCAGTGCCACCCGCCGGAAGCAGGGTTCCGGGGGACGCCCTCTGGGGGGAGTCAGACCGGCAGATCGAACACCAGCACCTCGGCGTCCTGGCCGGCCTCGATCGTGAGGCGGTCCTCCTTGGCGAGCTGCAGCGCATCGCCGCTCGTGAGCGATTCGCCGTTGACGCGGACCTGCCCGCGCACCACATGCACGTAGGCCAGCCGGTCGGCGGCGAGCGGCAGCTCGGCGCGTTCATCGCCGTTGAACAGTCCCGCGTACAGGCGCGCGTCCTGGTGGATCGAGACCGAGCCTTCCGCGCCATCGGGCGCGGCCACCAGGCGCAGGCGGCCGCGCTTGTCGGCCTCGGCGAAGTGCTTCTGCTCGTAGCCCGGCGTCACGCCCTGGCGGTCCGGCATGACCCAGATCTGCAGGAAGTGGGTCTCGCCGTCCTTCGAGTGGTTGAACTCGCTGTGCATCACGCCGGTGCCGGCGCTCATGCGCTGCACGTCGCCGGGACGGATCACGCCGGCGTTGGCGCCGCCGGGCTTGCCGTTGCCCATGCTGTCCTGGTGCGCCAGCTCGCCGCTGAGCACGTAGCTGATGATCTCCATGTCCCGGTGCCCGTGGGTGCCGAAGCCGGTGCCGCCGGCGATGCGGTCCTCGTTGATCACCCGCAGCGGGCCGAAGCCCATGCGGCGCGGGTTGTAGTAGTCCGCGAACGAGAAGCTGTGGAAGCTCTTCAGCCAGCCGTGGTCCGCGTAACCGCGATCCGAGGACTTGATGACTTCACGCATTTGAATGCTCCTTGTCTGGCCCGTTCGGGCCCTGCTGTGTTTGCGATGGCTTCACTGTAGGCAAGCGGGCTTCTCCCGAGGGGGAGGGGTCTTGAAGCCACCGTTCAAATAAGATGAAGGGATGTCACAGCAAGACAAACGACGGGTGCTGACGCCCGAGGCGCTGGCCATGATGGACAGCATCGCCCGCAGCGGCAGCTTCGCCGCGGCGGCGCGGGAAATGGGCAAGGTGCCGTCGGCGCTGACCTACTCGGTGCGCCAGCTGGAGGACGCGCTGGACGTGCTGCTGTTCGACCGCAGTTCGCGCCAGGCGGTGCTCACCGCGGCGGGGCAGGAGCTGCTGACCGAGGGGCGGCGCCTGTTGCAGGAGATGGACGCGGTGGCGAACCGCGTCAAGCGCGTGGCCACCGGCTGGGAGAGCGAACTCACGATCGCCTTCGACGACGCGGTCGCGCGGCGCGCGATCTTCGATCTGATGGAGGCGTTCTACGAGCAGAAAGAGGACGGCAAGCCGCCGCCGACCCGGCTCAAGCTGCGCACCGAGGTGCTGTCGGGCACCTGGGAGGCGCTGATCTCCGGCCAGGCGGACCTGGCCATCGGCACCACCGCGCAGCCGCCCGGCAGTTCGGTGGTGTGCGAGGTGCTCGGGCCGATGGAAATGGTGTTCTGCGTGGCGCCGCATCACCCCTTGGCGGGGTTCGAGGGGGTGCTGACCTCGGCGGAGATCGCGCGCCATCGCATCGTGGCGGTGGCGGACACCGCGCGTCACCTGGCGCCGATGACGGTCGGCGTGGTGCCGGGGCAGGAGGTGCTGACCGTGCCGTCGATGGCGGTCAAGCTCGAGGCGATGCTGCGCGGACTGGGGGTGGGCTCGCTGCCCACGCCGATGGTGCGCCGGCATGTCGAAGCCGGCCGCCTGGTGATGAAGCAGACCTTCCAGGGCCGGCGCGTGTCGCCGATGCATTACGCCTGGCGCAACACCGGCCACCGGCCGGCCAAGGCGCTGGCCTGGTGGCTGGATCGCCTCAAGAGCGAGGCCACGCGGCGCTCGCTGCTGGAGCAGCACGAGGGCTTGCTGCTGTGAGCCAGCGGCGCTACGCCGGGCGCTTCGCGCCATCGCCGACGGGTCCGTTGCACGAGGGCTCGCTGGTCGCGGCGCTGGCGAGCTGGCTGGATGCGCGCGCGCATGACGGACGCTGGCTGATCCGGATCGAGGACGTGGATGGGCCGCGCTGTCCGCCCGGCGCGGATGCCGTTGTGTTGTCGCAGCTGGCGCAGGTGCGGCTGCTGCCGGATGAGCCGCCGGTGTGGCAGTCCAGCCGGGACGCGGCCTATCAGGAGGCGCTGGACCGGCTGGTCCGCGCGGGGTGGGCGTATCCCTGCGGTTGCTCGCGCAAGGACATCGCCGAGGCGATCACGGCGCGCGGCCAGCACAAGGCGCGCCATGGGGAACTCGTCTATCCCGGCACCTGCCGGCATGGCCTGAACGGCAAGCCCGCGCGGGCCTGGCGGCTCAGGAGCACCGCGGCGATCGACGACGAAGCGCCCCTGCGCATCGGCTGGGTGGATCGGAGGCTGGGCGCGCAGTCGCAGGACCTCACGGCGGAGGTCGGGGACTTCGTGCTCAAGCGGGCGGACGGGCTGTGGGCGTATCAACTGGCGGTGGTCGTCGACGATGGCTGGCAGCGCATCACGGACGTCGTCCGCGGCGAGGATCTGGCCGACAACACGCCGCGGCAGATCCGCCTCCAGCAGCTGCTCGGGCTGCCGGTGCCGCGTCACTTGCACACGCCGCTGGTGCTGGGCGGGAATGGCGAGAAGCTCTCCAAACAGAACGGCGCGCTGGCGCTGGACCTGCGGGATCCGCTCGCGGCGTTGAAGCGGGCGGCGGAGCGGCTCGGACTGCCGGCGATCGAGGGGGCGACGCTCTCCGACTGGCTGGCGCACGCCGTGCGGGCGTGGAGCGCACAGCTGCGTGCGCGATAGGGCCTTCGGCGGCTGGCATGATCGCGGTTTTCGCTTTTGAGGACCTCCCACCATGCAAACGACCGCCAGCGGCCTGCAATTCGACGACACCACGCCGGGCACCGGCGCCACCGCCCAGGCCGGCCAGGACGTGAAGGTCCATTACACCGGCTGGCTGTTCAAAGACGGCCAGAAGGGGGCCAAGTTCGACTCGTCCAAGGATCGCGGCGAGCCGTTCGAGTTCGAACTCGATGGCGGCATGGTCATCAAGGGCTGGGATGAAGGCGTGCAGGGGATGCAGGTCGGCGGCACGCGCGTGCTGGTCATCCCGCCGCAGCTGGGCTACGGCGCCCGCGGCGCCGGCGGCGTGATTCCTCCGAACGCCACGCTGATGTTCGAAGTGGAGCTGCTGGGCGTGTCCGGTGGCTCCGAGCCGCTGACGCTCGGGAATCTGGCCAAGACGGCCTCCGGACTGCAGTTCGAGGACGTCACGGAAGGCGAGGGCGCCATCGCGGAAGCCGGCAAGCGCGTCACGGTGCACTACACCGGCTGGCTCTACAAGGACGGGCAGCGCGGACGCAAGTTCGATTCGTCCAAGGACCGGCGCGATCCGTTCCGCTTCCACCTCGGCGCCGGTGAAGTCATCAAGGGCTGGGATGAAGGCGTGCAGGGCATGAAGGTCGGCGGCACACGCTTCCTGGTCATTCCGTCGGAACTGGGCTATGGCGCGTACGGCGCCGGCGGCGTCATTCCGCCGCACGCGACGCTGCTGTTCGAAGTGGAACTGCTGGCGGTCTGAGGGCGCCGGACCCCCTCGCCCGCTTGCGGGAGATTGGCGGGAAATCAGCGGGAGACTGACGCGTGAGCGCCTTCAGCCTCCCGCGGTCCTGCGTCTGATCATCATGGCCATGGCCGCCGCCAGGAGGCAGGCGGCCCCGGCCACGTACAGCGCGGGCGCATAGCTCAGCAGCAGGCTGCGGCTGAGCCCTGCGCCATAGGCCGCGACCGCCGCGCCGATCTGATGTCCGGCGAACACCCACCCGAACACCATTCCCACCCGCGCCGCGCCGAACCGCTCCGCGCTGAGCCGCACGGTCGGCGGCACGGTGGCGATCCAGTCCAGGCCATAGAACACCGCGAACAGCGACAGGCCATACAGCGTGAACTCCGCGTTGGGCAGCCACATCAGCGACAGGCCGCGCAGCGCGTAGTACCAGCACAGCAGCTTGCGGGCGTCATATCGATCGCTCAGCCAGCCCGACGCGATGGTCCCGATGAAGTCGAACATCCCCATCATCGCCAGCACCGAGGCTGCCGGCACGGCCGCGAGCCCGTAGTCGCCGCACAGCGAGATGAAGTGGGTCTGGACCAGGCCGTTGGTCGACAGTCCGCAGATGAAGAAGGTGCCGAACAGCAGCCAGAAGGCGGGCTGGACCGACGCCTCGCGCAGCGCCGCGAAGGGGGTGCGCCAGGTCACCTGCGCGGCAGGCGCCGCCGATGCCGCGCCGTCCTTCGCTCCCTCCTTCGCCCCCTCCTGCGCGCCATACGGTGCCAGTCCCACATCGGACGGCCGGTCGCGCATGAACAGCAGCACCAGCGCCATCACCCCCAGGCACAGCACCGCCAGCGGCAGCAGCGGGGAGCGCCAGCCCCAGCGCTCGATCATCCACGCGGCGATCGGCAGGCAGATCAACTGCCCGGTCGCCGCGCTGGCAGTGAGGATCCCCATCACCAGCCCGCGGCGCACCGCGAACCAGCGGTTGGACACGATCGCGCCCAGCACCAGGGCCGTCATCCCGCTGCCGATGCCCAGCATCACGCCCCACAGCAGCACCAGCTGCCACAGCTGCGTCACCAGCCCCGCGAGCAGCATCCCGCCGCCCACCAGCGACAGCGCCACCGCGACCACCGCCCGCACGCCGAAGCGCTCCATCAGCACGGCGGCGAACGGCCCCATCAAGCCGAACAGCGCGAAGCGCAGCGCCAGCGCCGACGAGATCTGGCTGGTCGACCATCCGAATTCCTTGGCCAGCGGCTGCAGCATCGCGCCGGGCAGGCCCAGCGCCGCCGACATGAACAGCATCGTGAGGAAGGTCAGCCCGGCGATCACCCAGCTGAAATGCAGCCCCCATGGGGCCAGGCGGCGGGACAGGGCGATGGCGGGCATCCTCGACTCCTCGTCGGCGTTGTTTTGATGACGGCCGGCATCGTATCGGGAATCTCGAACTCGATCGCTGATTTGATGATGACCTTATTCAAAACCATGCCTTCGGGCTGCGGCCCGGATGACCGTTTCCTACAATCCCGCCCATCATGAAAGTCACCAAAGAGCAATCCGCCGCCAACCGCCAGGCGCTGGTGGACGCGGCCTCCCGGCTGTATCGCGAGCGCGGCGTGGACGGTGTCGGGCTGGCCGAGATCGCGCGCGAGGCCGGCTTCACGCATGGCGGCTTCTACGGCCGCTTCGCGTCGAAGGAAGAGCTCGCGGCCGAGGCCTGCGGCCTGGCCTTCGAGAACGCGATGGCCAAGCTGTCGGCGCAGTTCGAGCGCCATGGCGGCGACCTCACGACGCTGCTCAAGCGCTACTTCAGCGCGGCCCACCGCGACACGCCCGGCGCCGGCTGCCCGATGAGCTCGCTGTCGGTGGACGCGGCGCGCGAGGGCGGGCTGCTCGCGCGGGCCATGGGCGAGGGCATCGCCGCCTATGTGCGCGAACTCGCGGTCCACCGGCCCGACGGCACGGTGCTGGACGAGCCGTCCGCGGACGACGAGGCGCGCGCGATCCGGCTGCTGTCGACCATGGTCGGGGGCCTGGTGCTGGCCCGCGCCTGCGCGGAGGCGGCGCCGGCGCTTTCGGACCGGATCCTCAGGACGTCGCTCGAGACGTCGACGACGGCAGCCTGAGCACGCCCACCGCCAGCGCGGTGCCCAGCAGCACGACCAGGCAGCCCAGCGCCATGCCGGTGCTGAGCGTCTCGCCCAGGAAGATCCAGCCCCACAGCAGGCCGAAGACCGGGATCAGGAAGGTCACCGAGATGGTGTTGGTCGGGCCGACGCGCTTCATCAGGCGGAAGAACAGGATGTAGGCGACGCCAGTGCACAGCAGCGCCAGCAGCGCGACCGCGCCCCAGGCAGGGCCGCTGGGCATCGCGGCCGGGCGCAGCGTCCACGCGGGCAGCGCCAGCAGCAGCGCGGCGGCGAACTGGCTGCCGGTGGCCACGGCCAGCGGGCTGGCGCCGGTCAGATAGCGCTTGGTGGCGTTGGCGGCGACGCCGTAGCTCAGCGCCGCGATCAGGCAGGCCACGATCGCGAAGCCGCTGCCGCCGGGCTTGAAGGACGCCTTGTCCCAGGCCAGCAGCACCACGCCGGCGAAGCCCAACGCCAGGCCCAGCAGCCGCGAACCGTCCAGCCGCTGTCCGAACCAGGCCCAGGCCACCAGCGCGCCCCACATCGGCGTCGTCGCGTTGAGGATGCTCGACAGGCCGGCGTTGATCGACAGCGCGGCGAAGCTGAACAGCGCGAACGGGAAGGCGCTGTTCAGCACGCCCACCAGCAGCAGGCCCTTCCAGTGGGTGCGCAAATCGCCGAGGCCTTCGCGCAGGCCCAGCAGCGGGATCAGGAACAGCGAGGCGCCAGCCACGCGCACCGCGGCGGTCGCGACGGCGCCGAACTCCGGCGCCGCCAGCCGCATGAACAGGAAGGACGCGCCCCAGATGGCGGCCAGGACGAGGAGTTCGATCAGATCGCTTCGTTTCACGCGGGCACCCTTGGCTTGTGGTTCCGGCGCGGGGCCGGCTTCTTGGACGGGGAGGGGGACGGGGAGGGGCGAAGCGTAGCGGGCAAACCGCCCTCGATTGTCAGTAGGGCCTCCTTGCGGTGCAGTCCGCCGGCGTAGCCGGTCAGGCTGCCGTCCGCGCCGAGCACGCGGTGGCACGGGATCAGCACCGAGACCGGATTGCGCCCCACGGCCGCCGCGACGGCGCGGACCGCGTCCGGACGGCCCAGCCGCGCGGCCAGCTCGCCATAGGTGACGGTCTGGCCGGCGGGGATGGCCAGCAGCGCCTGCCACACGGCCTGCTGGAACGCGGTGCCGGCCGGCGACATCGGCGGCAGCGCGCCGCCAGCACGGCCCGCGAAGTAGGCCTGCACGGCCGCGACGGTGGCGCCGAGCAGCGGATCGCCGTCGGCACGGGGCGCGTCCAGCGCGCCGGGGTGGTACTTCTGGTCCTCGAACCACAGGCCCGACAGGCCCTGGGCGTTGCGGGCCACCAGCAGCCGGCCCAGCGGCGTGTCGGTGTCCGTCCAGGCGGTGTGGCGTGCGGCATGAGCGGTCTTCATGGCGAGTTTCCTTTGCGGGGTTTGAGCGCGGCGTCGCGCCAAAGTTGCAACACGGCGTAGCTGCGGTAAGGGGCGAAAGGCTCGGCGGCGGCGATCAGCTCGCGCGGGCGCAGCGGGCCGCCGGCGCGCTGTTCCAGGCACTGCTTGAGCACCACGTCGCCGGGCAGCCAGGCATCGGGCCAGCTCCAGCCACGCATCAGCATGTAGTGCGCCGTCCAGGGGCCGAGGCCGGGCAGGGCGGCCAGTTCGGCGATGGCGGCCTCGACCGTGCCGCGGCCCTGCGCGAAGGCCAGCACCGGCCATTGGCGCGCGAGGTGGATCAGCGCCTCGGCGCGGCGGGCGGGCATGCCCAGCGGCGCGATGTCGTCCACCGTCGCGGCGGCCAGCGTCGCGGGCGCGGGGAAGACATGCGTGACCCCGGGCGGAGCGCCGGAGCCCTCGGGCAGCGGCTCGCCGAACTTCGCGATCAGCCGCGTGGCCAGCGTGCGGGCCGCCGCGACCGTCACCTGCTGGCCGAGCACCGCCCGGATCGCCAGCTCGAAGCGGTCCAGCGAGCCGGGCAGCCGCAGCCCTTCGGCGGCGGGGCCGAGCGTCTCGCCCAGCGCCGCGGCGATGGCCTGCGGATCGGCGTCCAGGTCCAGCCAGCGGCGCAGGCGCGGCATCAGCGGCGCGATCGCGGGCCACAGCGATGGGCTGAGCGAGAGCCGCGCCTGCGGGCGCTCCGCGCCGTCCGGGCTGAGCCGCAGCGACAGCCAGCCCAGCAGATCCGGCTGGCCCGGGCGGACCAGGCGAACGCTGCGCGACAGGCTCATCCGCTCGACGTCGACCTGCTCCACGCCCGGCACCGCGCGCGCGGCCAGGAAGCTCAGCAGCGCCGTGCCCAGCAGCGGCGGACGCAGGTCCAGGCGCAGCCCGGCCGTCTCCGGCGCGGGATCGGCGCTGTCGGCCTCGGCGCCGCCCTTGCGCAGCGCGGTCGGGCTCAGGCGGTAATGCTCCTGGAAGGCGGCGTTGAAGCGGCGCAGGCTGGAGAAGCCCGCGGCCAGCGCGACCTCGGCCACCGGCAGCCGGGTGTCGGTCAGCAACTGCTTGGCCAGCAGCAGGCGGCGCGTCTGCAGGTACTGCAGCGGCGCCACACCGTGCACGGCGGTGAAGACGCGGCGCACGTGGCGTTCGCTCACGCCCAGGTGCGCCGCCAGCGCCGGCAGCGAGGCGTCCTCCGGGGCGCAGTCGTCGAGCCAGCGCGCAGCCTCGCGGGCCAGCACTTCGGCGGCGTCCATGGTGCTCCAGGGGCGCGACGCGGGCGCCAGTTCGGGCCGGCACTTCAGGCAGGGGCGGAAGCGCGCGGCCTCGGCCAGCGTGGCGCTGGGGAAGAAGCGGCAGTTCTCGCGCCGCGGCGTGCGCACCCGGCAGATCGGCCGGCAGTACACCCCGGTGGAGGTCACGCCGACGAACCATTGCCCGTCGAAGCGCGCATCCCGCGCCAGCAGGGCGGGATAGCAGTGGTCGGGGTCCAGAAGGAAGTCCATGAACCGCATGATAGGAGCCGGTCCGCGCCGCTTCTGGCCGTTTTCGGACATGTCCCTGCGCGCCTTCCGGCCGCGCCCTGGTCCGCCGTTTGCCTGCGTGCACCGGGTTACACGGAGGCCTCAAAGGGCCTGCCTACAATGCGCCCCAGTTTTGAACCATCACCCATTCCTGCAAGGACGCACATGCAAGTTCACGCATCCATCTTCAAGGCTTACGACATCCGCGGTGTGGTCGGTACGACGCTGGACGAGGCCCTGGCCGAGCACCTGGGCAAGGCCTTCGGCACCGAGGCGATCGCGGCCGGCGAGAAGGCCGTGGCCGTGGGCCGCGATGGCCGCCTGTCGGGTCCGTCACTGGTGGATGCGCTGATCCGTGGGCTGAAGTCGACCGGCCTGGACGTGGTGGACATCGGCGCCGTCACGACGCCGATGCTGTATTACGTCGCCGCCACGCGCGGCGAGCATGGCTGCAACTCCGGCATCCAGGTCACCGGCAGCCACAACCCCAAGGACTACAACGGCTTCAAGATGGTCCTGAAGGGCGCCGCCGTCTACGGCGAGCAGATCCAGGGCCTGAAGCGCCGCATCGAGGCCGAGGATTACGCCACCGGCCAGGGCCGCGTCGCGAAGATGGACATCACGGCCGAGTACACCCACCGCATCGTCAGCGACGCCAAGCTGGCCCGCCCGATGAAGATCGTGGTCGACAGCGGCAACGGCATCCCCGGCGCGACCGCGCCGGCCATCCTGCGCGCGCTGGGCTGCGAGGTGGTGGACATCTTCTCCAAGGTCGATGGCGACTTCCCCAACCACCATCCGGATCCCTCGCGTCCCGAGAACCTCGAGGACCTCAGGCGCATCGTCCACGCGACCGATGCGGAGCTGGGCCTGGCCTTCGACGGCGACGGCGACCGCCTGGGCATCGTGACCAAGGACGGCACGATGATCATGCCGGACCGCCAGATCATGCTGATCGCGGCCGACATCCTCAAGCGGCTGCCGGGCTCGGAGATCATCTTCGACGTCAAGTGCACGCAACGCCTGGCCCCGTGGATCCGCGAGCACGGCGGCAAGCCGCTGATGTGGATGACGGGCCACTCGCTGGCCAAGGCCAAGCTGAAGGAGACCGGTGCGCCGCTGGCGGGCGAGCTCTCGGGCCACATCTTCTTCGCCGAGCGCTGGTACGGCTTCGATGACGCGATGTACACCGCGGCGCGCATGCTGGAGATCCTGTCGCGCAGCGACGACCCGAGCAAGGTCCTGAACGACCTGCCCAACAGCGTCAACACGCCGGAGCTGAACGTCCCCTGCAAGGAAGGCGAGCACCATGAGGTAGTGGCCAAGCTCAAGGAGATCGCCGAGTTCCCGAACGCCAAGGAAATCATCACGATCGACGGCATCCGCGTGGAATACGACGACGGCTTCGGCCTGGTGCGCGCGTCCAACACGACGCCGGTGCTGGTGCTGCGCTTCGAGGGCCACACGCAGGAGGCGCTGGAGCGCATCCAGAAGGAAGTGCTGGCCCAGTTGGCGCGCGTGAAGCCGGACATCACCTTCACGTCCGGCCATTGAGCCGCGTGCCGATCCGTTCGATCCGTCCGATCCGTTGAGCGCCGACTCGTTCAAGGAGCGCCTGGCGCGCGGCGTCTTCAGCACGGTGCTGAGGCTGGCGACGCCGGCCTACCTGCTGCGGCTGTTCCTGCGCGGACGCCAGGAGCCGCTGTACCAGGCGCACCCGGCGGAGCGCTTCGGTTTCGGCGCGGCGATCGAGCCGGGCTCGATCTGGGTGCATGCGGTCTCGCTGGGCGAGACGCGGGCGGCGGCGGCGCTCATCGAGCGCCTGCGCCACGACCGTCCCGGCATGCGGCTGCTGCTCACGCACACCACCGCGACCGGCCGCGAGGCCGGCCGCGCGCTGCTGCGCGAGGGCGACACGCAGCGCTGGCTGCCCGTCGACACGCCGGGGGCGGTGCGGCGTTTCCTCAAGCGCACGCGGCCGGCGGTCGGGGTGCTGATGGAGACCGAGATCTGGCCCAACGTGCAGCATCAGGCGCGCAAGGCGGGGGTGCCGATGGTGCTGGCCAACGCGCGTCTGTCCGCGCGCAGCCTGCGCCGCGGCGAGCGCTTCAAGGCGCTGCTCGCGCCGGCGGCGCGCACGCTGCGGCTGGCGCTCGCGCAGACGCAGGCCGATGCCGAGCGGCTGCGCCAGGCCGGCGTGCCCGACGTGCGGGTCTGCGGCAATCTCAAGTTCGATCTCCAGCCCGATGAGGCCCAACTGACGCGCGGCCGGGCCTGGCGCGCCGGGCTGAACCGGCCGGTGGTGATGCTGGCGGTCTCGCGCGAAGGCGAGGAGGCCGCGATGCTGGCTGCGTGGAAGGACGCGGCGGCGGCGAGGGCGCGGGCCGGCTCGCCGCTGCTGCTCATCGTGCCCAGGCATCCGCAGCGCTTCGACGAGATCGCGGCGCTGGTCGGCGCCGCGGGCTTGACGCTCGCGCGCCGCAGCGCCTTCGGCACCAGCGCGATCGCGACGCCGCCCTTGAGCGCGGGCGTGGCGGACGCCTGGCTGGGCGACTCGATGCGCGAGATGGCGCTGTACTACGGCCTGGCCGATGTCGCGCTGCTGGGGGGCAGCTTCGAGAAGCTCGGCGGGCAGAACTTGATCGAGACGGCCGCCTGCGGCGTGCCGCTGTTCATGGGCCCGCACACCTTCAACTTCGCCGAGGCGGCGGAGCTCTCGCTGCAGGCGGGCGCAGCGCGCCGCGTCGAGACGCTCCCGCAGGCGCTGGATGAAGCGCTGGGGCTGCTCACGAAGCCCGAGGAGCGCGCGTCGATGGCGGCCGCCGCGACGGCCTTCGCGGCCGCGCACCGCGGGGCGGCGGCGCGGATGGCGGCGGCCATCCTGGCGCTCACTGGTTACTCGTCGACCTGACCTCACCGAGGGTGGTGACGCCCTGCAGCACCTTGGCGATGCCGTCCTGGCGCAGCGTGCGCATGCCCTCGGCCATCGCCAGATGCATCAGCTCCTCGGCCCGGCCGCCGGTCTGGATGAGGCGGCGGATCGGCCGCGAGACGGTCAGCAGCTCATGCAGCCCCGCGCGGCCCTTGAACCCCGTGTGATCGCACTTGTCGCAGCCGGGCGAGTGGTAGTGCAGCAGGTTGGGCTGCCCATAGGCGCCTTTCCATTCGGCCAGCACCGACTCGCGCGACGGCCGGTTCTCGGCCGAGAACACATGCAGGTAGTCGTCGAGCAGCTCGTTGAGCGTCGCCTCGGGCATGGGCTCCGCGGTGCGGCATGACGAGCAGATCCGCCGCACCAGGCGCTGCGCCAGCACCGCCAGCAGCGAGTCCGCGAAGTTGAACGGGTCCATGCCCATGTCCAGCAGCCGCGTCACCGTCTCCGGCGCGCTGTTGGTGTGCAGCGTCGACAGCACCAGGTGACCGGTCAGCGAGGCTTCGACCGCGATCTCGGCGGTCTCCTCGTCGCGGATCTCGCCCACCATGATCACGTCCGGGTCCGCCCGCAGGAAGGCGCGCAACGCCTTCGCGAAGGTCCAGTCGATCTTCGGATTGACCTGCACCTGCCGCAGCCCCGCCTGCGTGATTTCGACCGGGTCCTCGGCCGTCCAGATCTTGCGCTCCGGCGTGTTGATGTTGGCCAGCACCGAGTGCAGCGTCGTCGTCTTGCCCGAGCCCGTCGGCCCCACGCACAGCACCATGCCGTACGGCCGCTCCGAGGCCGCCTTCAACTCGCGCAGATTGCGCTCCGAGAACCCCAGCTTCTCCATCGGGATCGGCTTGGCCGAGGCCAGGATCCGCATCACCACATCCTCCAGCCCGTTGCTCGTGGGGATGGTCGCGACGCGCAGCTCGATCTTGTGGCGCTCCGAGAACTTGGCGAAATTGATCTTGCCGTCCTGCGGCTTGCGGCGCTCGGAGATGTCGAGGTCGCACATGATCTTGATGCGGGCGATCAGCGCGTTGCGGTAGTTCGGCGGCAGCTCCAGGTGGGTGCGCAGCGCGCCGTCCTTGCGGAAGCGGATCTTGATCTTGTCGCGGCCCGGGTAGCTCTCGATGTGGATGTCGGAGACGCCTTCCTTGTGTGCCTCGATGATCATGTTGTTGATCAGCCGCACCAGCGAGTTGTCGGATTGCTCGATCTGCCGCTCGTCCTCGAAGCCGGGCAGATCGGAGTGCTCCTTCTCGAGCGTCTCCATCAGCTTGCCGGTGTCGGCGGCGACGAACTCGATCGGCCTGTCGGGCGACTCGCCGCCGGCTGCCTGGTGGTTGGCGGCACCGATCTTCTCGTAGGCGTCGAAGATGGTGTCGCCCACCGAGCGGCCGAGCGCCAGCACCGGCACGACCTTCATCTGCGCGATGAACTCGACCTCGTCGACCGCGCTGCGCCGGCGAGCCGGGTCGTCGATCGCGATCACCAGCCGGCCTTCGCGGATCAGGAGCGGCAGCACCTGCAGCCGCGCGGCCGCCGCATACGGCAGCTTGCGCAGCGCTTCGGCCTCGACCGGGAACGCGTTGACGTTGACGACCGGGTAGCCCATCTTGCGGGCGAGCGCCGTCTGCAGGTCCTCGCGCGAGACGGTGCCCATGCGCACCAGCAGCTCGCCCAGCGGCACGCTGCGGTCGCTCTTCTGCTGGGCGAGCGCATCCTGCAGTTGCTCCTCGCTGACCAGGCCGAGCGAGGTGAGCGCCTCGCCGATGCGCACCATCGGCATCTTGGCCTGCTGCTCGATCGCGCTCAGCAGCTGGTTGGGGGTGACGATCTGGCGCGACACCAGGATGTCGCCCAGCTTCTGGTTGCGCAGCTGCTGCTGCATGTCGGCGGCCTGCGCCACCTGCTGCGGCGTGGCGGCCTTCTGCGCCACCAGCAGCTCGCCGATGCGCTCGCCGATCTCGAAGCCGGTGTAGGCCTCCTTCGGCACGAAGAGGCGCTGCACGCCGCCCTGGTCGTCCACCGGCGGAAAGAGGAAGAGGCCGTGGCCCGTCTCGACGTGGCCGATGGTGTCGCCCTCGAGCGCCTCGCCCTGCTTCAGCACCACCTTGTAGCGGCTGGACGGGCGATGCTCCAGCATGCCGGCATGCGGGTCCTGGCTGCCGCCGCTCGTCGGCTTCAGCGGCTCGAGCACGCGCAGGCTGCGGAACTGCGAGAAGCGCAGGGGCATCGTGGTGCGCGCCGGCGGCACCTGCACGTGGGCGACGGTGGCCTCGGGCACGAAGAAGATCAGCCGGCCGTTCATCTCGCGGTCGTTCAGGCCGACGATCAGACAGGCCTGGGGCTGGTTCTGCTCCAGCGCGTCGGGGTAGGCGGCGAACGGCGGCGTCGGCCAGCGGAAGCCTTCGTGGCGCGCCTTCTCGACCGGCGGCGGCGAGATCGTCGGCAGGTCGAGCGACCAGTTCGGAGCGGATGTCAGATCGGACACGTTCCCTCCCGTTGAGGTGCCCCGACATGCTAGGCGCTCCCGCGCTTGGACGGAAGCCTAGGCTTTCTCGGGTCCCATCACGAAGTCGGGCAGCCAGGTCACGAGCGCGGGGAAGAGCGTGATGATGGCGATGCACAGCACCAGGCAGACGAAGAACGGGATGGCGGCGCGCGCGATCAGGTTGCTGTCCTTGCCGGTCATGTTCTGCAGCACGAAGAGGTTGAAGCCGACCGGCGGCGTCACCTCGGCGATCTCGACCAGCAGCACGATGAAGATGCCGAACCAGACGAGGTCGAAGCCGGCCTTGTGGATCATCGGCAGCACCACGGCCGAGGTCAGCACGATCATCGAGATGCCGTCGAGGGCGGTGCCGAGCACCAGGTAGACCCCCACCAGCACCGCGATCAGGGCATAGGGGCTCAGGTTCATGCCGGCGACCCAGGCGGCCAGCTCGCGCGGGATGCCGGTGAAGGCCATGGTCTTGGCGAGGAAGGAGGCGCCGGCGAGGATGAACATGATCATGCAGCTGACGCGGGTGGCGCCCATCAGCCCGTCCCAGAAGTTGCGCCAGGTCAGGCTGCGGCCGGCGGCGGCAATGGCCAGCGAGCCCAGCACGCCGTAGGCGGCGCATTCGGTGGCGGTGGCCCAGCCGGCCACCAGCACCCAGACGATGAAGACGATCAGCAGGCCGCAGGGGATCAGGCTGCCCGAGCGGCGCAGCTTCTCGCGCAGCGTGGTGGGCGGCTCGGCCGGCGGCACGCGATGCGGGTTGCGCCAGCTCCACCAGGCGATGTAGCCGCTGAACAGGGCCATCAGCACGAAGCTCGGGATGAAGCCGGCGAGGAAGATGCGGATCACCGACGCGTCGGCGGCGACGGCGTAGACCACCATCGTGATCGACGGCGGGATCAGGATGCCGAGCGTGCCGGCGGTGGCAAGCGAGCCCAGCGCGAGCTGCTCGTCGTAGCCGCGGCGCTTGAGCTCGGGCAGGGCCACCTTCGAGATGGTGGCGCAGGTGGCGGCGGACGAGCCCGAGACCGAGCCGAAGATGCCGCAGCCGAGGATGGTGGTGTGCATCAGCCGGCCGGGGATGCGGTTCAGCCACGGCGCGAGGCCCTCGAACATCTGCTCCGACAGCCGGGTGCGGAACAGGATCTCGCCCATCCAGATGAACATCGGCAGGGCGGCGAGCTCCCAGCTGGCGTTGCTCTCCCAGAAGGCGCTGAACAGGTTCTTGCCGGGCAGGGTGGTGGTGAAGAAGAACTGGCCGACCCAGCCGACGATGGCCAGCGCCATCGCGATCCAGACGCCGCCGCCGAGCAGCAGCATGAGGATCAGCAGCAGGATGCCGCCGATCGTGAGCAGGTCCATTCAGATGTCCTCGGAGAAGTCGCCGCGCGCGTGCCGCTCCTCGACCAGGCGCACGTAGGTGGGCTTGCCGCCGCGCAGCACGATCACCAGCTCGTCGAGCACGGCGAGGGCGAACAGCAGCGCGCCGGCGACGAAGCTCATCTGCGGGATCCACATCGGGATCGCCACCATGTTGCCGGCGATGTCGTTGAACTGCCAGCTCTCGACGGTGAAGCGCACGGCCCACCAGGCGAGGTAGCCGATGGCGACGGCGGCGACGCCGAGCGAGCCGGCCTCGAAGGCGAAGCGCCGGCGCGGCGGGAGCCGGTCGAGCAGCAGCGTGACGCGCACGAAGTCGCCGTGCTTGAAGGCATGCGCCATGGCCAGGAAGGCGGAGGCGGCGCACAGCCACGACACGACGTCGTTGACCCAGCCGACGCGCCACTCGAGGCTTCGGCCGAGCGAGGCCCCGATCATCAGCACGAAAATCGCGAGCACGGCCGCGGCGGCCAGGTGCCGGGCGGCGAGGTAGAGCGCGTCGAGGGCCCGGCGCAGGCGGCCGGGCGCCGGGGGAAGGGCGTCCTGCACGGCGCGCTACTTGCGGAAGGCGTCGACGATGGCCTGGCCGTCGGGGCCGGCCTTCTGCAGCCATTCCTGCAGCATCGTGTCGCCCACCTTCTTCAGGTCGGCCTTGAGCTGGGGCGGGGGCGGCAGGATGTTCATGCCGTTTTTCTTCAGCAGCTCCAGGTACTCGGTGTTCTTGCTCTTCGACAGGGCCCAGCCGCGGGCCTCGGCCTCGGCGGCGGCCTTCAGCAGGGCGGCCTGGGCGGGCTTGTCGAGTGCGTCGTAGGCGGCCTTGTTGACCAGCACCGCGTTCTTGGGCAACCAGGCCTGGGTGTCGTAGAAGTACTTGATGTACTCGTAGGTCTTGGTGTCGTAGCCGGTGGAGCCGGAGGACATGTAGGACTCGATCACGCCGGTGGCCATGGCCTGGGAGAGCTCGGCGGCCTGCACGGTGACGGGCTGGGCGTTGACGAGTTCGGCGATGCGCGAGGTGGCGGGGCTGTAGGCGCGCCACTTGATGCCCTTCAGGTCGGCGGCGGCGTTGATGGGCTTCTTGACGAAGATGCCCTGGGGCGGCCACGCGACGGCGTAGAGCAGCATCATGCCCTGCTCGGCGAGCTTCTTCTCGAGCACCGGCTTCTGGGCCTTGTACAGCTTCGCCGAGGCCTCGTAGCTGTCCGCGAGGAAGGGCAGGCCGTCGGCGCCGAAGATCTGCCACTCGTTCTGGTAGTTGACGAGCAGGATCTCGCCGATCTGGGCCTGGCCGCCCTGGACGGCGCGCTTGATCTCGGGAGCCTTGAAGAGCGAGGCGTTGGCGTGGACGGTGATCTTGAGCTTGCCGGCGGTGGCCTTCTCCACGTCCGCCGCGAACTGGGCGAGGTTCTCGGTGTGGAAGTTGCTGGTCGGGTAGGCGGACGGCAGGTCCCACTTGACCTGGGCCGCCGCGGGGGCGGCCAGCGTGGCGGACAGGGCCAGGGCCAGAAGCGGGTGAAGCAGCGGGGAACGCACGCTCATCAGGGAAGCTCCTCGGGTTGGATGCCGCAAGCGTATGCGGCTCCTCGACCGCAAGCCATACGGGGTTCCACGCTTTAGCAAGTGGTGGACCACCCCCGAGGCGCTGGCGCGCCTCCCCCTCAAGGGGGCGCCGCCAGTGGCCCGGCGGAGCCGGTTCCACGGCGTCCGCTGGGAGCGCTTCGCTTCGCTCGCATGGTGGCCACACAATGCGGTCATGAACCATCGTTTCGTTGAAGCGTTCTATTGGGTGGTGACCCTGAAGAGCATCTCGCGCGCGGCCGAGAAGCTCTACATCACCCAGTCGGCCATGTCGAGCCGCATCGCCGCGCTGGAGGAAGAACTCGGCGTGCTGCTGCTCGACCGCCGCGACAAGCAGTTCCGCCTCACCGTCGGCGGCCTGCGCTTCTTCACCCACGCCCAGCGCCTGCTCGCGCTGCACCGCGAGATCAAGGCCGAGATGGGCGCCGGCGAGGGCGCCCAGCGCACCGTCTCGCTGCGCATCGGCGTCATCGAGTCCGTCCTCCATTCCTGGCTCATCGAATGGGTGCAGCACATGCGCAGCACCAACCCCGACTTCTCCCTCGAGCTCGCCGTCGAGACCACCCCCGTGCTCGTCGACCAGGTGCGCCGCGGCGCCCTCGACCTCGCCTTCGCCGCCCTCCCCACCGCCGGCGAGAACCTGCGCAGCCGCGCCCTGCCGCCCATGGAGATGGTCTTCGTCGGCCACAAGGACCACCACCGCAAGCGCCGCTACACCCTGCAGGACCTCGCCCGCCTCGAGCTCATGACCTTCCAGCGCGGCTCCCAGCCCCACGTCGCCCTGCTCGACCTGTTCCGCGAGGCCGGCCTCGAGCCGCGCCGCGTCCACGCCATCTCCTCCATCTCGGCCATGGTGCAGCTCGTGGAGGGCGGCATCGGCGTCGCCACCCTGCCGCTCGCCGCCGTCCTGCGCCTCGGCGAACGCCTGCCCCTCAAGCCGCTGCACTGCGACGTGCCGCTGCTCCCCCTCCCGGTGCATGCCAGCTACCGCGACGATCCCACGTCCTCCGTCGCCACCGGCGTGCTCGACGCCGTGTTCGACTTCATCGGACTGCCCGCCACCCCGACCAAGGGTTCTCCCGGGGGGCACCAAAAGCGGTCAGGGCCCCAAAACAGGACATCGAAAAAATCGATGACCTGAGCGAAAGTTTTCTCGTTTGCGACCGTCCGGCGCACCCCACACAATCCGGCCCCAAGTCATCAAACCTTCATGTCTTCGGGGTCTTGCCATGCAGTCTGAGCTGAAGTCGAGCGAACGTGCACACGGTCCCGCCCCGGCGGCGAGACAGGCCCGCGCCGAGATCCGCAGCGGCCGCCACGCGACCCATACCAGCGGCCTGGCCGACGACCATGTGCAGGGCAACCTGGTGATCCTGCCCAAGGCCCAGGCCGACGACTTCCTGCGCTACTGCCAGCGCAACCCCAAGCCCTGCCCGCTGCTGGCCGTGGGCGAGCCCGGCGATCCAATGCTGCCCACGCTGGGCCACGACATCGACATCCGCAGCGACGTGCCGCTCTACCGCGTCTGGCGCCACGGCGAACTGGTCGACGAGGTCACCGACGTCGGCAGCCTGTGGCGCGACGACCTGGTCACCTTCGTGATCGGCTGCTCGTTCTCGTTCGAGCAGGCCCTGCTCGACGCCGGCCTGCCGCTGCGCCATGTCGCGCAGAAGCGCAACGTCGCCATGTACCGCAGCAACCTCGCCACCGAGGCCGCAGGCCCCTTCCGCGGCCCGATGGTCGTCTCGATGCGCCCGCTGAAGGCGGCCGACGCCATCCGCGCGGTCCAGGTGACCTCTCGTTTTCCCTCGGTGCACGGCGCCCCGGTGCACCTGGGCGACCCGTCGCTCATCGGCATCCGCGACATCATGCGTCCCGACTACGGCGACGCGGTCGAGGTGATGCCCGACGAGCTGCCCGTGTTCTGGGCCTGCGGCGTCACGCCGCAGGCCGCCATCACCCAAGCCAAGCCCGAGTTCTGCATCACCCACGCACCGGGGGCGATGCTGATCACCGACCTGCTCAACACGCAGCTCGCGAGTTTCTGAGTTGTCCGCCAGGACGGGCCACGGGGCCCGGCCGCCGGTGTGCGCCGGACGGTTTTCGTTGTTCGCTCACCCAGAGTGTTGTTCCACCTCCAGGAGTCTTCCATGCAGCATCAAGACAAGCGTCGATCCGTTCTCCAGGCGCTCGGCGCCACCCTGTTCGGCCTGGGCTTCGGCCCGGCCGCGCGCGCGCAGGTCGCCGAGGTGAAGATCGGGGTGATCTACCCGCTGACCGGCCCGGCCGCCTCGTCCGGCGCCGAGATGAAGAACGCGCTCGAACTGGCGGCCGACATCGTCAACAATGGCGCCAAGGGCATCAAGGACCTGCCGTTCGCCGCCGGCGGCGGCCTGCCCAGGCTGAAGGGCGCGAAGATCAAGCTCGTCTTCGCCGACCACCAGGGCAACCCGCAGACCGGCGCGACCGAGGCCGAGCGCCTGATCACGCAGGAGAAGGTCGCCGCCATCCTGGGCGCCTACAACAGCAACGTCACCGCCACCGCCAGCCAGGTGGCCGAGCGCTACGGCGTGCCGTTCCTGAATGCCGAGTCCTCGTCGGCCTCGCTGACGGCGCGCGGCTTCAAGTGGTTCTTCCGCACCACGCCGCACGACGACCTGTTCGTGCACAACTTCTTCGACTTCCTGAAGGAGCTGGAGGCGAAGAAGAAGTTCAAGGTCGGCGCCATCGCCACCTTCAACGAGAACACGCTGTGGGGCAACGAGACCACCAAGCTGCAGGCGAAGCTCGCCCCCGAGCGCGGCTACAACATCGTCAAGCAGGTCACCTACCCGGCCAAGAGCACGCAGCTGACCTCGGAAGTGCAGACCCTGAAGGCCGCCAACCCCTCGCTGGTCATGCAGTCCTCGTACCTGGGCGACGCGCTGCTGTCGATGAAGACCTACAAGGAGCTGGGCTTCTCGCCGGACATGATCCTGGCCAACAACGCCGGCTTCACCGACACCGAGTTCATCAAGACCCTGGGCAAGGACGCCGAATACGTCATCACGCGCGAGGTCTGGGCGCTCGACCTGGCGACGCGCAACCCGCTGATCAAGTCGGTCAACGACCTGTTCCAGGCGCGCTACAAGATCAACTTCACCGGCAACTCCTCGCGCACCTTCACCGGCCTGATGGTGCTGGCCGACGCGATCAACCGCGCCGCGAGCGTCGAGCCCGAGGCGATCCGCAAGGCGCTGACCGAGACCGACCTGAAGGCCGAGGGCCTGATCATGCCGTGGCAGGGCGTCAAGTTCGATGCCACCGGCCAGAACATCCTGGGCCGCGGCATCCTGGTGCAGATCGTGGACGGCAAGTACAACACCGTGTACCCGTTCAACCTCGCGACGCGGGACGTCACCTGGCCCATGCCCAAGTGGGACCAGCGCAAGGCAGGCTGACCATGACCGCGGACATCCTCCTGCAGACGCTCGCCTCCGGCGTGCTGATCGGCCTGATCTACGCCCTGGTGGCGATCGGCCTCACGATGATCTTCGGCGTGATGGACATCGTGAACTTCGCGCACGGCGAGTTCCTGATGCTCGGCATGTATGCGAGCTTCTGGCTCTTCGCGCTGTTCGCGCTGGACCCGATGCTCACGCTGCCGCTGACGGTGCTGATGCTGTTCGCGTTCGGGGTGCTGCTCTACAAGTTCATCATCCGCCGCATCATCGATGCGCCGATGCTGAGCCAGATCTTCACCACCTTCGGCCTGATGATCCTGCTGCGCGGCGTGGCCCAGTTCCTCTGGAAGCCGGACTTCCGCTCGATCGAGAACTCCTGGGTCAGCGGCAGCGTCAAGCTGTTCGGCATCCAGCTCGGCCAGCCGCAGCTCGTGGCCGGGCTGGGCGCGGTCGCGGTGACGATGCTGGTGCACGCCTTCCTGACGCGCACCAAGCTCGGCGCGGCGCTGGAGGCGACCGCCGCCGACAAGGAGGCCGCGAAGCTGATGGGCATCGACTCGCACCGGATGTTCGCCCTCGCCTGGGGCATCGGCGCGGCCTGCGCCGGCGCGGCCGGCGTGCTGCTCGCCACCTTCTTCCCGATCTTCCCGGAGGTCGGCGCCAACTTCATCCTGCTCGCCTTCGTGGTCGTCAACCTGGGCGGCTTCGGCAGCGTCACCGGCGCCTTCTGGGCCGGCATCCTGGTCGGCGTGATCGAGGTGATGGGCGGGCTGCTGCTCGGACCGCAGTACAAGCTGGCCATCGTGCTGGTGCTGTTCCTCGCGGTGCTGATGTTCCGGCCGCAGGGCCTGATGGGGAAAGCATGATGACCAATCCGCTCAAGAAAGGCCGGGCCCTGCCCGCCGTCGGGGGCCTCGTCGCGCTGGCGGCCGTGCTGCTGCCGGTGGTGACGCACAGCCCCTCGCACCTGAACCTCGCCATCCTGGTGCTGATGACGGCCCAGCTCGGCGTGGCCTGGAACCTGCTCGGCGGCTACGCCGGCCAGGTCTCGCTCGGCCACGTCGCGTTCTACGGCATCGGCTCCTACACCTCGACCCTGCTGCTGCTGAACTTCGGGCTCAACCCCTGGCTCGGCATGCTCGCCGGCGGCCTGCTCGCGGCCCTGCTCAGCCTGGGCTTCGGCTGGTCCTGCTTCCGGCTCAAGGGCCATTACTTCGCGATGGCCACCATCGCGGTGGCCGAGATCGTGCAGATCGTCTTCACCAACTGGGAATACGCCGGCGCCGCGGTCGGCCTCACCATCCCGATGGACCAGCGCGGCTGGGGCGCGATGGTGTTCGCCGACAAGGCGCCGTACTACTGGCTCGCGCTGGGCCTGCTGGCGCTGACGCTGGGTGCGACCTGGGCGGTCGAGCGCAGCCACATCGGCTACTACCTGCGCGCCATCAAGGACGAGCCGGACGCGGCGCGCAGCGTCGGCGTCAACATCAGCCGCTACAAGCAGATCGCGTTGTCGCTGAGCGCCTTCTTCACCGCAATGGGCGGCAGCCTCTATGCGCAGAAGGAGCTGTACATCGACCCGGGCTCGGTGCTGACCACCGCCCTGTCCATCAAGATGGCCCTGGTGTCCATCCTCGGCGGCGTGGGCACGCTGTTCGGCCCGGTCGTCGGCTCGGTCGTGCTGACCACCATCGAGGAGGTGACGCGCGCCACCTTCGGCGGCACCGGGCGCGGCACCGACACCATCGTCTACGCGGCGCTGATCGTCGGCATCGCGGTGTTCTACCCGAGCGGGCTGATCGGCTGGTTCCGCGAGTGGCGGCAGCGACGGCAGGCGCAGCAGGCCGGCACCGGCAAGCCGGCGAAGAACGTCGACGAGAAGGTCGACGAGAAGGCGGAGGTGGCGGCATGAGCCTCTTGGAACTGCACGGCGTCAGCAAGCGCTTCGGCGGCCTGATGGCCAACCAGGACGTCTCCTTCAGCGTCGAAGCCGGCCAGATCGCCGGCCTGATCGGCCCGAACGGCGCCGGCAAGACGACGGCCTTCAACTGCGTGGCGGGCTTCTACGCGCCGACCGAGGGCAAGATCCTGCTCGACGGCCAGGTGATTTCCGGCCTGCCGCCCGAGGCCTGCGCCCGTGCCGGCATCGGCCGCACCTTCCAGGTGGCGCGCACCTTCGTCAGCATGACGGCCTGCGAGAACGTCATGACGGGCGCGCTGATGCGCAACCGCAGCGTCGCCGCGGCGCGCAGCGAGGCCCGGCAGTGGCTCGCCTTCGTCGGCCTGGACCACTTCGCCGACAAGCCGGCCGGCAGCATGACCATCAGCGAGCAGCGCCGCCTGGCGGTGGCCCGCGCCCTGGCCACCGCGCCGAAGCTGCTGCTGATGGACGAGGTGATGGCCGGCCTGAACCCGTCCGAGGTGCGCGAGATGGTGAAGGTGGTGCTCGCGATCCGCGACCGGGGCATCGCCTGCCTGATCGTCGAGCACGTGCTGGAGGGGATCATGCCCATCGCCGACAAGATCGTCGTCCTCGACCGCGGCGTGAAGATCGCCGACGGCACCCCCGCCGAGGTGTCCCGCGACCCGCAAGTCATCCACGCCTACCTGGGGGACGAGTGATGAGCCAACAAGCCATGCTGGAAGTGAGCAACCTGCGCGTCAGCTAC
>Ga0102591_1001865_pt1 | contig 25824 bp, 21 predicted proteins | sample AraplaCol_mCL_r2_2_FD_76860 | JGI IMG/M metagenome (GOLD analysis project Ga0102591, IMG submission 76860) | Arabidopsis root microbial communities from North Carolina, USA - plate scrape MF_Col_mCL_r2 (SPADES assembly) (version 2) | ecosystem: Host-associated > Plants > Roots > Endosphere... | reverse complement strand
GACTTCAACCACGACCCGCACTCCTCGACCTTCCACGAGGACCAGACCAAGGTGCAGAACGGCACGCTGGTGCGCGTGATGTCCTGGTACGACAACGAGTGGGGCTTCTCGAACCGCATGGCGGACACCGCCGCCGCGATCGCGAAGGTGATCTGAACGTAGGTCTCGTGTCCCGGACGCGGTGCAGCGTCTAAGCGCTGCTCCGCAGAACCGGGACCCATTCAACCGCGGGACTCGCTGTGATGTGGGTCCCGGTTCTGCAGCGCATCGCTTCGCGCTGCGCAGCGCCCGGGACGAGAGAGATGACCAACAAATTCCGCACCCTCGACGACGTCGAATTGAAGGGCAAGCGCGTCCTGCTGCGCGTCGACCTCAACGTGCCCATGGACAATGGCCGCGTCAGCGACACCACGCGGCTCGAGCGCGTCGCGCCGACCATCACCGAGATCTCGGACAAGGGCGGCAAGGTCATCCTGCTCGCGCATTTCGGCCGGCCGAAGGGACGCGACGCCAAGGACTCGCTGAAGCCCGTCGCCGAAGCGCTGGCCAAGGTGGTGAAGAAGCCGGTCGCCTTCGCGGACGATTGCATCGGCGAGCCCGCGGCCAAGGCGGTGGCGGCGCTGAAGGACGGCGACATTCTCTGTCTCGAAAACACCCGCTTCCACAAGGAAGAGGAAAAGAACGATCCCGCCTTCGTCGCGGAGCTCGCGAAGCTCGGCGACATCTGGGTCAATGACGCGTTCTCTGCCGCGCACCGCGCCCACGCCACGACCGAAGGCCTCGGCCACAAGCTGCCGGCCTATGCCGGCCGCACCATGCAGGCCGAGCTGGATGCGCTGGAGAAGGCGCTGGGCTCGCCGGCCAAGCCGGTCATCGCCATCATCGGCGGCGCCAAGGTCTCGACCAAGATCGACCTGCTGGAAAATCTCGTCAGCAAGGTCGACGCGCTGGTGATCGGCGGCGGCATGGCCAACACCTTCCTGCACGCCCAGGGCGTCGCCGTCGGCAAGTCGCTGGCCGAGAAGGATCTGGCCGCCACCGCGCTGCGCATCATGGAGAAGGCGGAAGCCGCCAACTGCGCCATCATCCTCCCGGTCGACGCAACGGTTGCCTATCACTTCGCCGCCAACGCGCCCTCGCATGCCTATGGGCTCGATGCGATCCCGGCCGACGGCATGATCCTCGACGTCGGTCCGCAGTCGATCGCCCGCGTCCACGCCGCGATCGACGACGCGGCGACGCTGGTCTGGAACGGCCCCCTGGGCGCGTTCGAGATGCAGCCGTTCGACCGCGGCACCGTCGCGGCCGCCAAGCACGCCGCCGAGCGCACCAAGGCCAAGAAGCTGACCTCGATCGCGGGCGGCGGCGACACCGTCGCGGCACTCAACCAGGCCGGCGTCGCCGGCAGCTTCACCTATGTCTCGACCGCCGGTGGCGCGTTCCTGGAATGGATGGAAGGCAAGCCCCTGCCCGGCGTCGAGGTGCTGCGCGTCAAGTAAGCTTCAATCGGCAAACATTGAGCGGCCTTGCAAGGCCCAAACGGGAGAAAAAGACAGATGGCTCGGATCACGTTACGTCAACTGCTCGACCACGCGGCGGAGAACGATTACGGCGTACCGGCCTTCAACATCAACAATATGGAGCAGGCGCTGGCGATCATGGACGCGGCCAACCAGGTCGACGCGCCCGTCATCATCCAGGCCTCGCGCGGTGCGCGCTCCTACGCCAACGACATCATGCTCAAGCACATGATGGACGCGGTCACCGAAATCTATCCGCACATCCCGGTCTGCGTGCATCTCGACCACGGCAACGAGGCCGCGACCTGCATGACCGCGATCCAGGCCGGCTTCACCTCCGTCATGATGGACGGCTCGCTGAAGGCCGACGGCAAGACCCCCGGCGACTGGGCCTACAATGTCGGCGTCACCAAGACCGTGACCGACATGGCCCATCTCGGCGGCATCTCGGTGGAAGGTGAGCTCGGCGTGCTCGGCTCGCTCGAAACCGGCATGGGCGACAAGGAAGACGGCCACGGCGCCGAAGGCAAGCTCAGCCACGACCAGCTCCTGACCAATCCGGACGAGGCCGTGAAGTTCGTGCAGGAGACCAAGGTCGACGCGCTCGCGATCGCGATGGGCACCTCGCATGGCGCCTACAAGTTCACCCGCAAGCCCGACGGCGACATCCTCGCCATGAACGTGATCGAGGAGATCCATCGCAAGCTCCCGAACATGCATCTGGTGATGCATGGTTCGTCCTCGGTGCCGCAGGACCTGCAGGAGATCATCAACGCCAATGGCGGCAAGATGAAGCCGACCTGGGGCGTGCCGGTGGCCGAGATCCAGCGCGGCATCAAGAACGGCGTGCGCAAGATCAACATCGACACCGACAACCGCATGGCCATGACCGGCCAGATCCGGAAAGTTCTGAAGGACAACCCGGAAGAGTTCGATCCGCGCAAATATCTGAAGCCGGCGATGGAAGCCATGACCAAGCTGTGCAAGCAGCGGCTGCAGGAGTTCAACACCGCGGGCCAGGCCTCCAAGATCAAGCGCGTGCTGACCACCGCCGAGATGGCCAAGCGCTACGCCAAGGGCGAGCTGGACCCGAAGGTCGCGTAAGCGACGTAAGGGCAGGCACCGTCATTCCGGGGCGCGCGCAGCGCGAGCCCGGAATCCATGGTGCCACCGTCGACGCGGATCAATGGATTCCGGGCTCGCGCCAAGGGGCGCGCCCCGGAATGACCGGCCTCCCCCTTTACCCTGCGACCAACGTTAACTCGGCAATTGCCCGAGAACGGTCTATTTTCACGGGCAAGGGCAGAATCGTTTTGGGAGGACCTCTCGATGAATCTGACTGAGCTCAACAGGATAGCGACCGCGATGGTCGCGCCGGGCAAGGGCATCCTTGCCGCCGACGAATCCTCCGGCACCATCAAGAAGCGTTTCGACGCGATCGGCGTGGACTCGACCGAAGCGAACCGCCGCGATTATCGCGAGATGCTGTTCCGCTCCAAGGAGGCCATGAGCCAGTATATTTCCGGCGTGATCCTCTATGACGAGACGATCTGGCAGGACGCGAAAGACGGCACGCCGCTGGTGAAGCTGATCGAGCAGAGCGGCGCCATTCCCGGCATCAAGGTCGACGAAGGCACGCAAGCCTTGCCGATGTGCCCGGGCGAGCTGGTCACCGTCGGGCTCGACAAGCTCGCCGAGCGCTTGAAGAAATACTACGAGCGCGGCGCGCGCTTCGCCAAATGGCGCGCCGTGATCGACATCGGCAGCGGTATTCCCTCGATGACCGCGATCAGCGTCAATGCCCACGCGCTGGCCCGCTATGCCGCGCTGTGCCAGGCCGCGCAGATCGTGCCGATCGTCGAGCCGGAAGTGCTGATGGACGGCGACCACGACATCGATCGCTGCTATGAGGTTACGCAACGCGTGCTCAACAAGACGTTCCAGGAATTGCGCGTGCAGCGCGTCGCGCTCGAAGGCATGGTGCTCAAGCCCAACATGGCGATCTCAGGCAAGAAATGCGCGAAGCAGGCCTCCGTCGAGGAGGTCGCGGAAAAGACCGTGCGCCTGCTCAAAGCCTGCGTGCCCGCGGCGGTGCCGGGCATCGCCTTCCTCTCCGGCGGCCAGTCCGACGAAGAGGCAACCGCGCATCTCAACGCGATGCACAAGCTCGGGCCGCTGCCTTGGGGCCTGACCTTCTCCTACGGCCGCGCGCTGCAGGCAGCCCCACAGAAGGCCTGGTCCGGGAAGCCCGAGAACGTCGCGGCCGGCCAAGCCGCCTTCAGCCATCGCGCGCGCATGAACGGCCTTGCCGCCAAGGGTGAGTGGCAGAGTAGCCTAGAACAGAAGGCAGCCTAGATCTTGTCGAACAAACCGCCTCCGCCGCGCCCCGCGCCGCGTCTTTATCTTGCGACGCCTGTCGTCGATGATCCCGCTGCGCTTCTTGCCGAGCTGCCGGGCCTGCTCGCCGCCGCCGATGTCGCCGCCGTGCTGCTGCGGCTGAAGGAGACCGACCAGCGCACCATGATCACGCGCATCAAGGCGTTCGCACCGCCGGTGCAGAAAGCGGGCGCCGCGCTGCTGGTCGAGGGCCATGCCGAGCTGGTCGCGCGCGGCGGCGCCGACGGCGCGCACCTGCCCGGCATCGCGGCGCTGAAAGAGGCGCTACTTTCGCTCAAGCCCGATCGCATCGCCGGTGTCGGCGGGCTGACGACACGGCACCATTCCATGGATGCGGGCGAGATCGGCGCGGATTATTTGCTGTTCGGCGAGCCCGATGCGAAAGGCCAGCGCCCCTCGGCGCAAGCGATCGCGGAGAGGCTCGACTGGTGGGCCGAGCTGTTCGAGCCGCCCTGCGTCGGCTTTGCGATGTCGCTGGAAGAGGCCCACGATTTCGCCCTCAGCGGCGCCGATTTCGTGCTGGTCGGCGACTTCGTCTGGTCCGATCCGCGCGGCCCCAAGGCCGCGCTGATCGAGGTCGACGCCGCGATCAAGAAGGCGCACGCGACGGCGATAGCCAGCCCAGATCCTGCGGGCAGCGAGCACGGCTAGCGCCCGACATGAAACTCCCCTGCATCACCATGCTGGCGACGCTGCTGCTCACGGTACCGGCGGCCGCGCAGCTCCAGATCACCCCGCCGGCGACAATCCCCAGTCCGCCCGCGGAGAAGCAGAAGCCCAAGCCGCCCCCGCCCGCCAAGAAGAAGGAGGCCGCGCCGGCCCCAAAGCCTTCGGCCTCGCCCAAGCCGGCACCGTCCTCCAAGCCGACGCCGACCCCGACCGTGATCCCGGCGCCGCCGACCGACAATTCCAACGCCGACCTGGTCTTCGGCGCCTATCAGCGCGGCCAGTACAAGACCGCGTTCGACCTCGCCACCGCCCGCGCGCAAGCCGGCGACCCCAAGGCGATGACCATGCTCGGCGAGCTCTATTCCAACGCCATGGGCATCCGGCGCGACTACGTCAAGGCGGCCGACTGGTACAAGCGCGCCGCGGACGCCGGCGACCGCGAGGCGATGTTCGCGCTCGCCATGCTGCGCATTTCGGGCCGCGGCGGCACGGTCGACAAGGGCGAGGCGGTCCGGCTGATGGCCTCCGCCGCCAAGCTCGGCGAGCCCAAGGCGGCCTATAACCTTGCTTTGCTCTACCTTGACGGCCAGACCCTGCCGCAGGACGTCAAGCGCTCCGCCGAGCTGCTGCGCCAGGCCGCCGATGCCGGCCTGCCCGAGGCGCAATACGCGCTCGCGACCTTCTACAAGGAAGGCACGGGCGTGCCGAAAGACCCGGAGCGCGCGGTGCGGCTGTTGCAGGCCGCCTCGCTCGCCGACAATGTCGATGCCGAGGTCGAATATGCCATCGCCATGTTCAACGGCACCGGTACGCCGAAGAACCAACCGGCCGCCGTGGCCCTGCTCCGCAAGGCCTCCCGCCAGGGCAGCGCGATCGCGCAGAACCGGCTGGCCTGGGTGCTGATCAACGGCGTCGGCGTCCCCATGGACAAGGTCGAGGGCTTCAAATGGCACCTGGTGGCCAAAACCGCCGGCAAAGGCGACCCGGAGCTCGACAAGCAATTGTCCGACCTGCCGGCCGAGGAGCGGGCCAAGGCGGAGGCCGCCGCCAAAAAATGGCTCGGGAGCAAATGACTTGACCTTGCGGGCCCCGCAGGGCACCCCATCCCTCAAACAGGCGCGATTTTGCGCTCTTTTCCCCTGATCAAGACCGAAACCTCATGCTGTACTCCGCCACTATCAACGTCATGGTCAAGGCCGCGCGCCGGGCCGGCCGCAGCCTCAAGCGCGATCTCGGCGAGATCGAGCATCTCCAGGTCTCGCTGAAGGGACCGGCGAATTTCGTTTCGCTCGCCGACAAGCGCGCCGAGGAGATCGTCTACCAGGACCTCACCAAGGCCCGCCCCGGCTACGGCTTCATCGGCGAGGAAGGCGGCACCCGCGAGGGCTCCGACAAGAGCCACACCTGGATCGTCGATCCGCTCGACGGCACCACCAACTTCCTGCACGGCATCCCGCAATTCGCGATCTCGATCGGCCTCGTGCGCGAGGGCACGATCATTGCGGGCGTGATCTACAATCCCGCCAATGACGAGCTCTACATCGCCGAGCGCGGCAAGGGCGCCTTCCTCAACGACCAGCGCCTGCGCGTCGCCGGGCGCCGCCAGCTCAACGAATGCGTGGTGGCCTGCGGCCTGCCCCATATCGGCCGCGGCGACCACGAGGAATTCCGCCGCGAGATGACCGCGATCCAGGACCGCGTCGCAGGCCTGCGCCGCTTCGGCGCCGCCTCCCTCGACCTCGCCTTCGTCGCCGCCGGCCGCCTCGACGGCTATTGGGAGCGCGACCTGCAATCCTGGGACATCGCCGCCGGTATGCTGATGGTGCGCGAGGCCGGCGGAACGGTCAGCGACATCGCGACGCCGGGAGATGCGCTGGTGACGGGCAACGTCGTGTGCGGGAATGAGTATGTGCACGGGGAGCTGGTGAAGATTTTGCGGAGGTAGGGGGCGAACGGCTCCGCAGTATGAGGGAGGGTTTTGCTGCTCTCGACAGATATCGAATTTCGTTGCAGTTTCTTGCGACATACATTAAAGGTTGCACGTTTCACGCAAATTTTTCACACATAACTCGGAATTATGACCGCAGCAGGTGCGAAATTAGTCTGCTACTTCGACTCGCGAGAGCTCTGGCTTAGCCGGGTCTCTCGTTGGGAGCTGGCACCATCTGCTATCGAGGAGTTGGCCTTTCTGTTGCCAACGGAGGAGCGTGTCATCTCCACCTTTCGAGAAATTGCATCATTCCTTGAGCCGCTTGAGATAACCGCCCAACTTGTTGAAGCTGGTGACGTGAGCGGCATTTGCTCTGTAATTGAAGAAGCGAGCGTCAAGACCATCCTCTTCAATATGACCGACGGTTTCTTTCCCGTCACAGCGTCATACTTTCCTGGTCTCGCCGCCATGACTGGAAAGCGATATTTTGGCAACTCGGCGGCGATGCAACTAAGCATCCAGAACAAATTCATTCAGTATCTCATGTGTCGTCGCCTCGGGATCCCAGTACCGAGAACCGCCTTATACGATGGCAAACGATTCCTCGCGGGAGATGATCGACGAAATCGCTCGCAAGCTTATTTCGTCAAGCCGTTTGATTTGGCAAACTCGATCGGCATTTTTGCAGATGCGTTCTGTGAATCGCTTGAAAAAGCTGTCGTAGTTGCCGAGCGTATCAAGCGGCACTATGGCTCAAAGAGTTTGATCCAGGAGTACGTGCGCGGGGATTCGGTACGGGTAAACTACGTGGCAGCGGATCGGCGCTTGCCCGTCGATGACGCCCTCGGCATTCATTTGATGCGAGGCCCGGAAGAAAATGATGACGGTGTATTTGTCGATTTCGAAACGCACCTCAGTTTGTTCAAGAATGCCGATGCTGCTTACGAACGCATGGCAGTCGCAACGAGTCTCACAGATAGCGCGACGGCCGAAAGATTTCGCGAGGCTGTATCGGGCATTCGCCAGGACACAAAACACCTGGTCGATTGCTTTGGGCTTCGCGATTTCTTCTCCATGGACTACAAGATCGACGATGACGGTGAGCGCTATTTCATCGAGCTAAATACGCTTCCGTTCGCTCGGAATGCCGGATTAAGAGCCTACTGCAAGGAAGCTTTTCAGTGCACGGTGGGAGCAGCTTTGGGAGCGGCAATTAATTTGTCGCTGCTAGAGTCCGGTAGATCCGAGCGCGAATGGTGACCCGATGGCCCGGAACGGGAGGGCATTTTGCTCCAACGACTTCGATGCCATCTACGCGAAATATTTCGAACGGATTATCGCTAACGGACTAGTAGCCGGTGATCCATCCGGATGGGCGCGGACACAGACAGAAATTAAGGTCGATCTGCCTTCTTCACCACGCTCAGAGGCCTTCAGCAATTACACTATCGACAATCGAAGATTGCTGGGCTCTCAGAAGGAGAGCTTGGTCTCTCTCTTAGAGAAATGGGATCATCAACCATACTCGTACGATGAGATCACAATAACGCCGTCCATCTCTACCGCGAGTTTAACCGTATTGCTGCTCCTGCGCAGCAGGGGGATTAGGACCATCTTCTTTGAGACACCAGCTTACTACGCCACTATCGAGCAGGCTGCCTCTATTGGCATTCGCTGCCGTCTAATTCCAACATACCGACGAAATAGGTACAATTGGACACCGACCTCGATACGCCGAAATGGCAGTCGAACTGCCATTTGGTTAACACAACCGCGTTTTGCGCTCGGCGCAAATCAGCAGGTCAAGCACGTTGAAGCGGTGCTTGATCTTTTAGGGGTGCACGACTTTCTCGTCGTTGATGAAACGGCGGATATGCTCTGGCCCAGCACGCTTTCCAAAATCCGGACTGGAGCGACCAGAAACCTGATAAAAATTCGCGGATATACGAAGCCGCTAGGTCTAAACGGGTTGCGAACCTCGTTCGTCATCCATCCCGCTTCCCTTCGATCCGCTCTTTGCGAATTCTTGTGGATAGCCGGCGGCGCGCTCGACCTCTACAGTCTGATGGCAGCAGTGCAAATCGCATCAGACGCAAATCTATTCCAGTCCATGCTATCTTTGACTCGAAATCGAATAATCGAGATGCATCGCCGACTTTCCGCGCTAACAACAGCGACCTATGTTAGCCTTTCACCCATGGAAAATGGGTATCTTGGTTCTGCGATTCTAAACTGGAGCAATATTCAAGGTGAGTATGCACGGAAGCGGCAATCGCTTTTGGAATTTTGCAGCGAACTTAGACTGCCGATTACACTGGGCGCAGCAATGCTATTCGCTTACGAGAATTCCCACGAGCACGTACGACTTAACTATTTTATGCCTGGTCGAGACCTGGAGCTCGGCATATCCGCACTTACGGAATTCAGTCGACGCCTTTCTATTCAAGAATTCGAATAATCACTCCACGCAGTTTTTGTATCAGTTGTGTGCTGACCGCCAATTTCAATTCGACCACGAGTGATGTCAGCGGCATCAGAGCCTTTAGGCGCAATTCATATGCCTTTTGTTGTTCGGCGGACAATCCTGCCGAAAGCTCAAAGAATTCTGTTCGCTTGGCCACGTCGCTCCTAGATCGCTTCTTCTTTGGTTTTGAGGCCGGCGGCTGCTCCCTGGTGGCAGTCGAGTGAGCGACCAATTGGAAGCGGACGAATGTCGCAAGCAACAATGCGATCAAGAAGAACCTCCCGCCCGGGATCAACTCAACGAACATGAGCTCAGTAGGTGAATTGTGCGGACGCGCGTCAACTATGGAAACTCCGCAATGGGTCAAAACCTCGCTGAGCACTTCCTCAAAATGAGCTACTGAGGGCGGCCCCTTGACCAAGACGTGCACCATGCTTGGTGTCGACCGGAGGGCATCAGCTAGCAGCAAGAGATACGTCTCAACGATACGCGAGAGCGCGAGATGAATCCCTCCGAACGATAGTCGGGCGCGGTTTCCCGCCGCATCATCAGCACTTTTCGCAAGTATCTCCCGTGTAACGTCATGCAAAAGCAATATTTTGTGAATTTCGACTTCATCACTCTCAAAGCAGTTGACTAAAAACTCCGCGAGCGACTCGACAAGCTGCGCGAAGCTCGTTGGTTGATGTGTCAGGCCAATCCAACTCTTGATGTCGAATGCAGCATCAACATCTTTCCCGCCGCTGAGAAGGCTTCCGTCGGTGAAATAGATTGTGCTGAGAAGGGCTAAAGGGTCTGTTGCATGTGCTTCGAGAACGGTTCGTAGCTCGTGCTCGTCCACAAACGTATGAGCTTCGCTAGCTCGCTCATCTCGAATTCTGCAGCCGCTCGTTAAAGCCCGCTTGATACCGAAATTAAGCAATATAGTGCGGAGTTCCAAGTTGGTTTGGATGAACGCTGTTCGCAGAAATACATTTCCTTCGAAGACGTGCGTCCTCGTCTCGCACTTATCGAAAGTGCAATCGGTGAGGCGCGAATTTTTGGTCAAGAGGTTGCTTAGCTGACACGCCGCGAATGTTACGTGGCGATACTCACAACCGGTATGAGCCCCATTGGTAAAGTCGCACTCCTCGAAGGTTGAATTCGAGTAGAATGATGTGCTGTGAGTTGAAGCTTGAATGAGGCAACGCCGAAAATGGCTGTCCTTAACGAGTACGTCTTTGAAGTCGCATCGAGTCAGATCGATTTCGTTGGCAAAGACGTGATCGAACACACACGAGATGAAGTTGTGAGAACTCAAGTCATGGATTTGGCGGGCTTGGCCTGTCAAGCGATAGCCTACTAGATCGACGCCTTCGTGAAGCTTGCCCTCCAATTCATCGAGATTGACTTCGATGGTTCTACCCGGCTCCGCTGGCGGAGAAGTATCCTGGCCCCGCACGAGGTCCTTCGGCATCCAGATAATTCCGAGTTATGTGCCGGTGGATGGGCTTAGCACCGCCTATTGTCCTTTTCGCAATCACCTTCCGCCACTATCGCCGCTCCCTCTACTTCCCGGAGCGTAGCGAAAATGCACCTTCCAATTGCTGCCGACGCCTTCGTTCAATTCTGTGTTGTCGAACGACGGCTGTCGCCGCACACCTGTGCGGCTTACCGGTTTGACCTCGCCGATTTCGGGAAGTGGGCCACGGTCGATCTGGCCGAGATCACGACCGCGCATTTGAAGGCGTATATGGAGGATATGGCCTCGCGAAAATTGTCGACGTCGACGGTCCGGCGGCGGCTGGCGTGCCTGAAGGCATTTTTTCGCTACACCAGCGAGGCGAGCGACTTGGCCAATCCGTTCGACGGCTGGCGGATCAGGATTGCGCGGCGCAAGCAGCTGCCGCGTTCGCTGTCGCGCGGCGAGGCATCGGCGCTGTTGACGACGTCAGGGCTTGCCGCGCCGAGGCTGAGCCGGAGCCACCAGGCGATCGAGATCGCAATCCGGCTGATGGTCTCGACGGGCTTGCGCGTCGGCGAATTGTGCGCATTGCGGACGGACGATGTGCTGTCGCAGGGCGCGGCGCTGCGGGTCCGCGGCAAGGGCTCGCGCGACCGCATCGCCTATGTGTCGGATCCGAAGCTCGCGGCGGATCTGGTCGCGCTGGGCACGCGGTCTGCCGCGAACGCAGCGCTGTTCCTCAACCGCGCCGGACGACCGCTGCGGCCGCACTCGATGCGCAGCCGGCTGCGCACGCTCGCCGAGCAGGCCGGCTTCCGGCGCAAGCTGACGCCGCACATGCTGCGGCATACCGCAGCGACGCTGCTGATCGAGACCGGCGTCGATATCCGCTTCGTGCAGCGGCTATTGGGGCATTCCTCGATCTCGACGACGGAGATCTACACCCATGTATCGGACGAAGCTCTACGCACGACGCTTGCCCGCGCAAACGTGCTGAGCTCGCTGGGGTAGCTGGCCTCGCGACGATTAAGAGTCATCTTCCTCAGCCTCCTCCTCGCGATATTCCCCGCCGAGGGTCAGGCCCTCGATCGTGGTGGCGCCTTTCGACTTGATGACGCGGCGAAGCGGGACGGAGCTCTCGCTCCGCAGGGCCTCCATCAACTGCTCCGAATGGGTGACGATCCAGATGTCGGCGCGGCTCGATGCCTTGGCGATCAGCCGGGCCAATGGGGCCAGCAGCGACGGATGCAGGCTGGTCTCGGGTTCGTTCAGCGCGATGAACGGCGGAAGCCGATAGCCCATGAACACCGCGAGCAGGCAGATGTATTTCAGCGTCCCGTCGGACAGTTCGTGAGCCCTGAACGGCCGCGGCATATCCTCCAGCTGCAGATCGAATTCGCACACGCCGCCCTCTTCCCATGCGCGGAGTTCAGCGCCCGGGAATGCGTCCTGGATCGCATCCTGCAGATCCGTGGCATCTCCTCTGATGGTGTAGAGCGTCGCCAGGGCCGCAGCGAGATCGCTTCCGTCGGCACTGAGCGAGGGCGTCGTGATCGCAAGACAGGGCTTTCGAACCGGCGACGCCGGATCGGTACGAAAGTCGTGATAGAAGCGCCAGCCCAGCATCGCGTTTCTGAGCAGGTCGATCTCAGGGCATTCCTTGCCGTCGAAAAAGCCCGCAAGCGCCGGCTCGGACGGCAGCACCGCATCCCTGTGGCTGCGCCATGCGCCGCTCTCGCTGCGGACGCTGACGAGCGAATTCTTCCGCTCCATCAGCAGAACCGTTCGTTTGCCCTGCGTCGCCTCGATGCTTTCGGACTTGATCATCGGCTCACCGGAAAACGCCGCCTCGAGCGGGGCCGGATATCCGACTTCAATAGAGTATTTGAGACGGTCGAACTTGACCGACAACCGCAACCTTCCATCCTCGCCGCGTTTGCGGACGCCGGACCAGCAGACCGAATTCAACCCGCCTTCCTCGGCGATCGTCCGCGTGATCCGTCCGGCTGCCGCATCGCGCAACAGCGACAAGGACTTGTAGAGGTTGGACTTGCCGACACCGTTCTCGCCTACAAAGACGGACAGGGGATGGATCAGGATGGAGAGTCGCCGGATGGAACGATAGTTTGAAATCGTAATGTCGGTCGGACGCATCGCATGCTTTCAATCGGCAGGTCTGGTGCGTTCGCAGGTCCAGCGCGAACGCACATCCCATCAATCCAGGGATGCAGTCTCGGTCGACGCTCGCGCGAAAGCAAGCCGGACGCCCGTCGACATCAAGCGACGGCGCATCCAACCCTGGCGGTCAGGACTGATCCGGCGTTCAGTGGCCGGTTCTTGCCGGCGCCGGCGGACCGTACGCCTCGCCGTCCCTCGCCGCCTTCGGCTCCCTGTCCCCCGCCAGCACGCGCTGCACCGAGACGAAGAACACCGGCACCATCAGCAGCGCCAGGATCACCACGGCGATCATGCCGCCCATCACGACTGAGCCGAGCGCCTGCTGGCTGGCGCCGCCGGCGCCGTGGGCGATGGCCATCGGGAGCACGCCGCAGATGAACGCAAGGCCGGTCATCAGGATCGGGCGGAAGCGCAGGCGGCAGGCTTCGATGGTGGCTTCCACCAGGGGCTTACCCTCTTTCCGCAGATCTTTCGCGAATTCGATGATCAGGATCGCGTCCTTGGCGGCGAGGCCGATGATGGTGATCAGGCCGACGGTGAAATAGACGTCGTTGGGCAGGCTTCGCAGCATCGCCGCGGTCACCGCGCCGACGATGCCGAGCGGCACGGTGAGCAGCACCGCGAGCGGAATGGTCCAGCTCTCGTAGAGCGCGGCCAGACACAGGAACACCACGAACACCGACAGCGCGAGCAGGAACGGCGCCTGCGAGCCCGACAGCTTTTCCTGCAGCGACTGCCCGGTCCATTCATAGCCGAAGCCGCGTGGCAATTTTCCCGCAAGCCGCTCCATCTCGGCGATCGCATCGCCCGAGGTGAAGCCGGGCCTGGCTTCGCCGGAGATGCGCACCGCCGGATAATAGTTGAAGCCGGCGATCTGCGTCGGGCCGCGCGCCCACTCGACGGTGGCGAAGGACGAGAACGGCACCAGCTGGCCGCGGCTGTTCTTGACGTTGTAGTTGAGGATGTCCTCGGTCCGCATGCGGTCGCGGGCGTCGGCCTGCACCACGACGCGCTGCATGCGGCCGCGGTTCGGGAAGTCGTTGATGTAGTTCGAGCCGAGATTGGTCGAGATCGTGTTGTTGATGTCCTCGAAGGTGACGCCGAAGGCGCCGGCCTTCTCGCGGTCGATCACGAGATTGACGACGCCCGCCTCGGGCAGGCCCTCGACATAGACCTTCTGCAGCACCGGGCTGGCATTGGCCTCCGCGATCAATTGATCGGCGGCACGCATCAATTGCTGATAGCCCTTCTGGCCGCGGTCCTGCAGGCGGAACGAGAAGCCCGAGGAGTTGCCGAGATTGTCGATCGGCGGCGGCTGCAGCGCCGAGATCTTTGCGTCGCGGACCGACGCGCCCAGATCGCGGTTGATGTCGTTGACGATCGCCGCAGCGGAATCCTTCGGCCCGCGCTCCGACCAGTCCTTCAGCGTGATAAAGGCCTGCGCGGTGTTCATGCCCTGGCCGGAAAAGCTGAAGCCCGTGAGGAACGTGACGTTGTCGACGCCGGGCCGCTGCGCCAGATATTTCTCGACCTTCTCGATCACCGCCTCGGTGCGGGCATAGGACGAATCCGACGGCGTCTGCACGTCGGTGGTGACGAAGCCCTGGTCGTCGACGGGGAGGAAGCCGCCCGGCAGGTTGACGAAGGCCCAGGACAGACCGGCCAGCAGCGCGACATAGACCAGCATCAGGCGGCCGGTGCGGTTCAGCGAGAAGCCGACCGTGCGCGAATAGCGTTCCTTGACGCCTTCGAGCATGCGATTGAACCAGCCGAACACACCCTTCTTCGCGTGACCATGACCGGCGGCGACCGGCTTGAGCAGCGTCGCGCACAGCGCCGGCGTCAGCGACAGCGCAAGGAAGGCGGAGAAGCCGATCGCGGCGACCATGGTCACCGAGAACTGGCGATAGATGATGCCGACCGAGCCCGGGAAGAACGCCATCGGCACGAACACCGCCATCAGCACCAGCGTGATGCCGATGATGGCGCCCGAGATCTGCGACATCGCCTTGCGCGTCGCCTCCTTCGGCGGCAGGCCTTCCTCGCTCATGATGCGCTCGACGTTCTCGACCACGACGATGGCGTCGTCGACGAGGATGCCGACCGCGAGCACCATGCCGAACATCGAGAGCATGTTGATGGAATAGCCGGCGAGCAGCAGCGTGGTGCAGGCGCCCAGCAGCGCCACGGGCACCACGATGGTGGGAATGATGGTATAGCGGATGTTCTGCAGGAACAGGAACATCACCACGAACACCAGCACCACGGCCTCGACCAGCGTCATCAGCACCTTCTTGATCGAAGCCTCGACCACGGGCGTGATGTTGTAGGGAATCTCGTAGGAGATGTTGGCCGGGAAGAAGCGCGACAGCTCCTTCATTTTCTCTTCGACCGCGCTCGCGGTCGCCAGCGCGTTGCCGGTCGGCGACATCAGGACGGAGAGGCCCGCGGTCGGCTTGCCGTCGAGCCGCGTGTTGAACTGGTAGCTGAGACCACCGACCTCGACGCGCGCGACGTCGCGCAGGCGCACGGTCGAGCCGTCGGCATTGGCGCGCAGGATGATGGCGCCGAACTCGTCCGGCGAGGAGAGCTGGCCCTTGACCAGCACCAGCGTGGAGGTGCGCTGGCTCGACGTCGACGGCTCGGCACCGATGCTGCCCGAGGCGACCTGCGCGTTCTGCGCGGCAATGGCCTTGTTGACGTCGTCGGCGGTGAGCCCGTAGCCGACCAGCTTGGCCGGATCGACCCAGACGCGCAGACTCCGCTCGGTGGAGTACAGCGTGGCGCGGCCGACGCCGGGAATGCGGCGGATCTCGCCCAGCACGTTGCGGATCATGAAGTCGCCGAGGCCGACCTCGTCGAGGCTGCCGTCGGTCGAGTTCAGCGTGATGATCTGCAGCACCGCGCTGGAGGCCTCCTCGATCAGGATGCCCTGCTGCATCACCGCGCGCGGCAGGCGAGCCTCGACGCGCTTGATGCGGTTCTGCACCTCGACCGAGGCGGCGCTGGTATCGGTGCCCGGCTGGAAGTTGGCGATGATCTCGACCTGGCCGAGCGAGTCGCTGGTCGATTCGAAGTTGAGGATGTTGGCGGCGCCGTTGAGCTCCTCCTCGATCAGCCGCGTGACGCTGTTGTAGAGGTTTTCGGGCGAGGCGCCGGGATAGCTGGTCGAGATCGAGATCGAGGGCGGCGCGATGATCGGATATTGCGCGATCGGCAACAACGGCACGGCGATCGCGCCGATCAAGCAGATGAACAGCGCGACCACCCAGGCGAAGATGGGCCTGTCGATGAAGAAACTCGCCATGGCGCGTTACCGCGTCAGCTTCTGGGCGTGCCGGTTGTCGGCGGTCGCGTCCGCTTCCGACCAGGTCTGCGGCTTGACCTTGTCGCCGGCCGCGAACTTCTGGAACCCCTCGACCACGACCTTGTCGCCGGCCTTCAGGCCTTCCGTGACGAACCAGACACCGTCCTGCACGGATCCGGTACGGACCGCCTGCACCGCGATGTGGTTGTCATCCTTGACGACGAACACCTCGCTGCCGCCGCCGCCATTGCGCTGGATCGCCTGCTGCGGCACCGCGATCGCGTCGGAATCCAGACCCTGGTCGATGCGGACGCGGACATACATGCCCGGCAGCAACTCGCGCTTGGGATTGGGGAACTCGCCGCGCAGCGTCACCTGCCCGGTGTGGGCGTCGACCTTGGCATCGGAGAACAGCAGCTTGCCGTCGAGCGAATAGATGGTGTTGTCGTCGAGCACCAGGCGCACCTTGGCAGCATCGGATGCGATGCGCTCGAGGTCGCCGGTCTCGAAGGCGCGGCGAAGCTGGTTGAGCTCGTTCACCGACTGGGTGAAGTCGGCATAGATCGGATCGAGCTGCTGGATGGTGGCGAGATTGGTTTCGTTCTGCACCGCGAGGGCGCCCTCGCTGACGAGGGCCGCACCGACGACGCCGTCGATCGGCGCGCGCACGGTGGCGTAGTCGAGATTGAGTTTGGCCCGCGCGAGGTCGGCCTTGCGGCCTTCGACCTCGGCATGGGCCTGACGTTCGGCCGCGATGGCCTTCTCGTTCTCGGCTTCCGGGGCGGCGCGATCCTTGGTGAGGATGGCGACACGGTGCGCCTGCTGCCTGGCCTGCATCAACGCAGCCTCGGCCTTGGCGAGGGCAGCTTCGTTGGCCATCACCTCGACCTCGAACGGGCGCGGATCGATGCGATAGAGCGGATCGCCCGCCTTGACCTCACTGCCCTGGCGGAACAGGCGCTCGACCACGATGCCGGAGACGCGCGGCCGCACGTCGGAGACGCGCGTCGGCGCGATGCGGCCCGGCAGCTCGCGCACCACGGCGCGCGGCTGCGGCTTGACGATGACGATGCTGACGTCAGGATTGGCCGGCGGAGCGGCGGACACTGCGGAGCTGGATTCGTCACAGCCCGCAAGCAGCGGCGCCAGGGCCGCGAGCATCATTGCAACGCATGCCGATCGCGCACGAAGTCCTGACATGAAGTGGGGTGCCCCGATATTGTTGAAACTGGTCACGTTCCGCGCGAGGCCCATTCTGGGCCGTTTCGCGCGCGGCTGACGCCGACAAAATAGAATGCGCCTGCTGCGATGCAACGCATCGTGCAGGCGGCTCATTGTCACACAGCGTATGGTACTGAGTTTATACGGCTTTTGCCGTGTCACTCGATTGTGAGTCGGGTTCCATCGCCGCGTGCTGCGACGGAACAGCGCAATTACTCCGCGGCTTTCATGCGGTACTGGCTGACGCCCCATTCGGTTCCATCGGCGTAGCCGAACAGGCCCGATGTCGCGAGCAGGAACCAGCGCCAACGCCGCAGCCAAAGTGCGGTCTCCTCGCCATGGACCTTGCGCAACGACGTCTCGATGGCGTCGCGATGCCTATCGAAATTGCCGAGCCAGTCGTTCGCGGTTCGCTGATAATGCGCCCCGCTCCAGCACCATTCCTTCTCGATCTCGAAGATGTCGTTGAACTGCCTGACGAGGTGATGGCTCGGCATCAGCCCGCCCGTGAAGACGTGCTGCGCGATCCAGTCGTCGCGATCGAGCCGGTCGAACAGCTGCGAGCCGGAGCGATGGGTGACGATTTGCATGAAGAAGCGGCCCTCGGGCGCGAGCCATGACCGCAGGCGCGTCATCAGCTTGCGCCAGTTCACCATGCGTTCGAACATCTCGACCGAGACGATGCGGTCGAACTGTCCGTCGGGCGCGAACACGTTCATGTCCTCTGTGACCACGCGCAGGTTCAGCAAGCCGCGCCGCTCCGCCTCCTCCTCGACGTAAGCGCGCTGCGCCTGCGAGGACGACACCGCCGTCACCCTGGCGTGCGGAAACTGCCGCGCCATCCACAGCGACAGCGAACCCCAGCCGCAACCGAGCTCGAGGATGGCCTGGCCGTCGGCGAGACCGGCATGCTCGACGGTCTGGCGCAGCGCCTCCTCCTCCGCCTCCTGCAAGGTGGTCGCATCGGTCTTGTAGAAGCAGCAGGAATATTTGCGGCTGGGGCCGAGCATTTCGGCGAAGAACGAAGCGGGCACCTCGCCACCCCCCGCCTCGGCTTGCTCGGCGATCGGTCGCAGCATCATCCGACCGGCGAAAGCGGCGTCAGTGGCCGCGTCGGGGGCGGCAAGGCGGGTTGCGGTGCGAGAGCACAGGCGCTGGATCGCGGCACGGATCACCACGTCTGGCAGTGGCACGCGTTCGGCAGTCCCGATGATCGCGGAAACGACGCTCATGCGCCCCCCGAATGGCGAACTTCTGCAGATACCTGACGCAGATACCTCATTATCAAAGCGCCGCTTCCGGCCCGGGTTCCCCGAGCTGTCCCCGAAATCGGCGCATCCGGCGCTTTTTTTGGGCTGGCGCTGTGCCATAGTGCGCGCCGCAAGCAAGCTTACGTAACGGATGATACCGGCCATGCCGTCTGGCACTTCCCGCTCCACCATGGATATCGAGTACACAAAACTGTCCTCGCCCAGCGTCTTCCTGGTGCGGATGCTCGTCTTCCTGGTGCTGTGCACGCTGGTGGGCGTGGTGCTCTACAAGCAGATCATCCAGGCCTTCTTCGCCAATCCCGGCCTCAATGCCCTGATCGGCGGCGTGCTGTTCATTGGCATCATCCTGGCGTTCCGCCAGGTCATCCGGCTCTACCCTGAAGTCTCCTGGGTCAACAATTTCCGCGTCGCCGATCCCGGCCTCGCGCCGGCCCGGCACCCGAAGCTGCTGGCGCCGATGGCGGCGATCCTCGGCGGCGAGCGCTCCGGGCGGATGTCGATCACCCAGACCACCATGCGGCATTTGCTCGATTCGATCGCGACCCGCCTCGACGAAGCCCGCGACATCTCGCGCTACATGACCGGCCTTCTGGTCTTCCTCGGCCTGCTCGGCACGTTCTGGGGCCTGATCGAGACGGTCGGCTCGGTCGGCAAGGTGATCGACGGGCTCAAGGTCGGCGGCGATTCCGGGGCGCTGTTCGACACGCTGAAGGAGGGCCTCGCCGCCCCGCTCGGCGGCATGGGCATCTCGTTCTCGAGCTCCCTGTTCGGCCTCGCCGGCTCGCTGGTCCTCGGCTTCCTCGATCTGCAATCGAGCCAGGCCCAGAACCGCTTCTACACCGACCTGGAAGACTGGCTCGCCACCACCGTGCGCGAATATGGCAGCGGCGAGGTCGCGGTCGCCTCCGGCGGCGGCGGGGGCGCCAGCGGCGAGCTCCAGGCCGCGGTCGAACGCTTACGCTCCGTGCTGGAGGAAGGAAGCGCCAGCCGCGGCACCACGGCGGCGATGGCGAGCCTTGCCGAAGCCATCCAGGCCCTGGTCTCGCATATGCGCACCGAGCAGCAGATGATCCGCGAATGGGCCGACGGCCAGGGCGAGCAGAACCGCGAGATCCGGCGCCTCCTGGAGCGCATCGCCCGCCAGCCGGAGAAGAGTTGACGATAAAACGGAGGTCTCGTGCCCCGGACGCGACGCAGCACCAGAAGCGCGTCTTCGACGCGCTATGGTGATGCGTTGCTGAGCCGGAGCCCAGTACCTTCTTGGGACAAATGGGTCCCGGCTCTGCGCGACAGCGTTGCACGCTGCAGCGCGTCCGGGACACGAGAGAAGAAGCGGAGAACTAAATGGCTCTAGCGCGCAGCCGCCGCAGCGACAGCTCCCTCAACTACTGGCCCGGCTTCGTCGACGCGCTGTCGACGCTGGTGCTGTCGATCGTGTTCCTGCTGTCGGTGTTCCTGGTGGTGCAGTTCTTCCTGTCGCAGGAGGTCACCGGCAAGGACAAGGCGCTGGAGCAGCTCAACGCCAAGATCGCGCAGCTCAACGAGCTGCTGTCGCTGGAGAAGCTCGGCAAGCTCACGCTCGACGACCAGGTCTCGTCGCTGAAGGCGGGCCTTGCCTCGGCCGAGAGCGAGCGCGACCGCATCAAGGGCCTCTATGACGGTCTCGCCGCCGCCGGCAACGACGCGCAAGGCAAGACCTCCGAGCTCGGCAAGGCGCTGGATTCGGAGAAGGCGGTCTCGGCGCGGGCACTCGCGCAGATCGAGGTGCTCAACCAGCAGATCAGCGCTTTGCGCCGGCAACTGGCCGCGCTGGAAGAGGCGTTGGATGCCAGCGAGAAGCGCGACAAGGAATCGCAGAACCGCATCGCCGATCTCGGTTCTCGCCTCAACGTCGCGCTGGCGCAGCGCGTGCAGGAATTGTCGCGCTACCGCTCGGAGTTCTTCGGCCGCCTGCGCGCCATCCTCGGCAACCGGCCCGACATCCGCATCGTCGGCGACCGCTTCGTGTTCCAGTCCGAAGTGTTCTTCGACACCGGACAGGCGATGCTGCTGCCCGAGGGCCGCGCCGAGCTCGACACGCTCGCGACCGCGCTGATCGAGCTCGACAAGAAGATCCCGAGCGAGATCCCCTGGGTGCTGCGCGTCGACGGCCATACCGACGTCCGCCCGGTGAGCGGTGCGAACTTCAAATCGAACTGGGACCTGTCGGCGGCGCGTTCGATCTCGGTGGTGCAATATCTGGTCTCGCTCGGCGTGCCCGCCCAGCGCCTCGTCGCGGCCGGCTTCGGCGAATTCCAGCCGCTCGATCCCGGCAATACCGAGGAAGCCTACAAGCGCAATCGCCGCATCGAGCTGAAGCTGACGGAGCGGTAGTGAGCGCGATCCACCTCCGTCCCTATCGCGTCGAGGACGAAGCAGCCTCGATCGACCTCTGGCATCGCACCTGGCAGCAGGCCTATCCGCAGATCGACTTCGCGGCGCGGCTGGAATGGTGGCGCGAGCGCTGGCGCAAGGATCTGGTGCCGAAGGCGTCCATCGTCGTCGCCGAGCAGGACGGCGTGCTGACCGGCTTCGTCACCATCGACGGCGACGGTTACCTCGACCAGCTCGTGGTCGACCCCGATCACTGGGGTTCGGATGCGGCAAGGCTGCTGGTCCAAGAGGCCAAGCGGCTGTCGCCCTCAGGCATCACGCTGCTCGTCAACAAGGACAACAGCCGCGCCATCCGCTTCTACGAGCGCAACGGCTTTGCCCATGCCGGGGACGATGTGAACCCGACCTCGGGGCGGCCGGTGCTGAAGATGATGTGGCGGGCGTGACGCCGCTCACGGTGGGAGCCAGGGAAGCCCGCTAGTCGTTGGCGCAGATGACAAGCGATGGAGACGATCGATGAAGCTGCGCGATCTGGCCCAGGGGTCCTCGGTCTTTCTGGGCGTCATCGTCGCCTTCTACGTGTCGACGAGCTATGTCGACCAGCGCTTCGCAGCGCGCGCGACGGCGCCTGCACAAACCAGCGCCCCTGCCCCATCGGCCTGCGTCGGCGAGGACGGCAGCTGGAAGAACTGGTCATGGCCGAACGTGCCGGCGTTGTCGCCGAAGTGCCCCAAGACCTAAAAAGCCGAAAACAACCCCATGCACAGTAGACGGCGCAAGCAAAATCAATAGCTTGCGAACCGTCCTCGCCGCGTCCTCAGGCCCCCTCGAACTGCAGCCTCGCCAGCCGCGCATAAAGTCCGTTCGCGGCGACGAGCTCGGCATGGGTGCCCTGCTCGACGATCCGGCCCTGGTCCATCACCAGGATGCGGTCGCAGGACAAGACGGTTGAGGCGATGCGCGATGACCAGCGTGGTGCGGTGGCGCGTCAGCTCTTCCAGAGCGGTCTGCACCAGCGTCTCGCTTTCGGCATCGAGCGCGGAGGTGGCTTCGTCGAGCAGCAAGAGCGGCGCATCGCGCAGGATGGCCGTCATTCGAGAGCGATGACACTTTGGGTCGGGTCGACGATCGGAGCGGCCCAGCAACACTAAGGGCTATCTTCAGACTCTAGATCATGGGAGCGATTAGCAAGTTCGTGATTTCCGGAAGATATGTCGACGCTCCTTCAGGGCAGATCGCCGCTGCCTATTGACTTCGATGCGACGCTGGGATGGCGCAACCTTTGCTGGCGCCTTGCGGGGCTTTTCAACATCCGTAGGCAGCTTCTGTTTTGGTTTATTCATTCGCTGCATGTGAGGCGCGTGTCCGTTCTGACCAAGCGCCTGCTTGATCGAGAACGTCTGCTCGGTAATGGCCTGCAGCAACTTCTTGGCGTCTTCGCCAGTCGACTGATTGTTGTCGTATTGTAGGTAGGCGCTGATTAGCGCGACTAGGAGCGACAGCGCGGGAACGCCAAGATTAGCGAACGTAGCCAGCAAGGTGGCATATTTCGATGAGAGGGCAGAAGCCTCGCGAATGGCTTCGACTTTATCGATCTCGCCAGCCGACAGCCGCTGTGTTAACTTATGAAGCGCTTCGAGAAGCTCGCGGGTAATTTCCGGTCCCGACACTAACTCGACAGCATCTTTGGTCGCCCTGAAGATTCCGTCGCTCACCTTCGCATTGCCAAATCCACACACTGGACAGTTAGTGGCAATATTCTCAAGGCCTATGGTGACGCCCTCCCCCAAACCGATCCCGCGGAAAGGGAAGATGCTCTTGCAGTTGGGGCAGAATGCAGGGAGCGCGGTCAACTTGAAGGATCCTTTTTTACGGCAATAGAATCATGGGCATTATGAGTGAATAGAAAAGTACGCCTGCATTTGAGTTGCAACCCACAGCTGTTGACACAGTGCAGTTTTCCGCGCCATCCTTCGGTTCAGAGGAAAGCGGCCGCCCTAATCGGACGTTCCGCGCTGTCGAATCAATAATAGCAAACTCCAGGATGTTCACCTCGCCGAAGCCCAGCGGCTCGAGGGAAATTACCCAGGCAACAGTGCACGCTTGAACTCGGAAAACAGGCTAGGCATGATTGGAACAGCATTGGGATAGCGCGCTCACAGCGCCTCACGCCCCCTCGAACTGCAACCTCGCCAGCCGCGCATAGAGCCCGTTCGCGGCGACGAGCTCGGCATGCGTGCCCTGCTCGACGATCCGGCCCTGGTCCATCACCAGGATGCGGTCGCAGGACAAGACGGTTGCAAGGCGATGCGCGATCACCAGCGTGGTGCGGTGGCGCATCAGCTCTTCCAGCGCGGTCTGCACCAGCGTCTCGCTCTCGGCATCGAGCGCGGAAGTCGCTTCATCGAGCAGCAGCAGCGGCGCGTCGCGCAGGATGGCGCGGGCGATCGCGATGCGCTGGCGCTGGCCGCCGGACAGCGTCACGCCGCGCTCGCCGAGCGGGGTGTCGAAACCTTCGGGCAGCCGGCGGATGAACTCGGCGGCATGCGCGAGCTCGGCGGCACGCTCGACCTCGGCATCGGTCGCACCGGGACGGCCGAAGCGGATATTCTCGCGGGCACTCGCGGCGAACACGGTGGATTCCTGCGGCACCAGCGCGATGCGGGCGCGGAAATCGCCGGGATCGGCGGATTTGACCGGCACGCCGTCGAGCGAGATCGCGCCGCTGCGCGGGTCGTAGAAGCGCAGCAGGAGGTGAAAGATCGTGCTCTTGCCGGCGCCGGAGGGACCGACGATCGCGACCTTCTCGCCGGGGCGCACGGTGAACGACACGGCATCGAGCACATTGACGTCGCGCCGCGCCGGATAAGCGAAGCTGACCTGATCGAAACCGACCTCGCCGCGTGCCGGCACCGGCAGCGCGCGGGGCGAGGCGGGCGCCTTGATGTCGGGCTGCACATGCAGGATCTCGAACAGGCGCTCGGCCGCACCTGATGCCGCCGAAACCTCGCCCCAGACCTCGCTGAGCTGGCCGAGGCCCGCTGCGGCGAACACCGCATACAGCACGAACTGGCCGAGCCGGCCCGGCGATATCGCGCCTGACAGCACGTCGTGCGAGCCGATCCAGAGGATCGCGACCACGCTTGCGAACACGATGAAGATGATGATGGCCGTGAGCACGGCGCGCGCCTGGGTCGAGGTGCGCGCGGCCTCATAGGCCTGCTCGACCTCGCCGCCGAAACGCTTCTCGGCGAACCCTTCGCTGGTATAGGCCTGCACGGTGCGGATCGCGCCGACCAGTTCGCCCGCATAGGCGGAGGCCTCGGCGAGCGTGTCCTGCGCATTGCGCGACAGCCGCCGCACCCAGCGCCCGAAGGCGACCAGCGGCAGCACGATCAAGGGGATGGCCAGCAGCACGAAGCCTGACAGCTTCGGGCTCGTGATCACCATCATCGCGGTGGCGCCGAGGAACATCATCAGATTGCGCAGCGCGATCGACACGGAGGCGCCGACCGCCGATTTGAGCTGGGTGGTGTCGGCGGTGAGCCGCGAGATCAATTCGCCGCTGCGCGCGGAATCGAAGAAGGCAGGGGACAGCGAGAGCAGATGCGCGAACACGTCGCGCCTGAGGTCGGCGACGATGCGCTCGCCGATCGTCATCACGAGGTAGTAGCGCGCGGCGCTGGCGAGCGCGAGCACGCCGACCACCGCGAGCATCACCGAGAAGTAGCTGTTGATCAGCTCGATGCCCTCGGGCGTCAGGCCGAAATCGATCATCCGGCGCACCGCGACCGGCACCAGCAGCGTGGTCAGCGCCGCGACCGTGAGTGCGACGAAGGCGAGCGCCGCGCGGCCGCGATAGCGGAGGACATAGGGCGCCAGCGCCAGCAGCGGCCGCAGCTTGGCACGGCCCTTGGCCGGCTCTTCGAGCAGCTCTTCCTCGATCGAGGGTGTGTCGGCGGCGTTCATTCCGGGCTGATCGACATATTGGTCATCAAGCCGTTCCACTGCGCTCATGAGATCTGGCCCATTGCATTCGTTTGCTCCCAATAGGCCGGTGCAACAGTAGTGGCAAATCCGGGATGTCCCTTAGGGGCAAACCCGGTTCACCGCGCAAGCCCGGCTTGTTTTGCGGGGTTTCGTGGGGTATAGAGCCGGCCAAATCCGTCATTCGCGAGCCACCAGAACAGGCGCCGGGCGCCGAGGAATTTGCCATGAAAGCCGAAATTCATCCGAATTATCATACGATTAAGGTCGTGATGACCGACGGTACCGAGTACCTGACCCGCTCGACCTGGGGCAAGGAAGGCGACACGCTGAACCTCGACATCGACCCGAAGTCGCACCCGGCCTGGACCGGCGGCAACGCCCAGATGCTGGACCGCGGCGGCCGCGTCTCGCGCTTCCAGAAGAAGTTTTCGGGCTTTCTCAAAAAGGATTGATCCGGCCGGCAAGGCTGGAGACGAAAAACGCCCCCGGAGAGCCGGGGGCGTTTTTGTTTTTGGGCGGTCGCCAAGGCCGAGATTTCGTAGGGTGGGCAAAGCGAAGCGTGCCCACGCGCCTTTCGCGACCGAGAGAGATCGTGGGCACGGCGCTAAGCGCCTTTGCCCACCCTACGGCAGCGTGCTCCTACGGCACGTCAGCCTACCGCTCGAACGCGGCCTTCAGCGCGTTGAGGTGCGGCACCAGCGGATTGCCGATCGCGACGTGCTCGGCCGGCGGGGTGTGGATGGTGGTGTCGAGGCGGCGCACGCGGGTCTGCAGGCTCATCGAGCGATGGATCAGGTCCTGCAGCTGCGAGGGCAGCTTCTCGATGGTGTCGGCGGGGCCGGGATCGGCGGCGGTGAGCTTGACCTTGGTCTTCTCGCGGTTGGCCTGCATCAGCGTCATCTCGCCTTCCTTCACCGCGCGATGCAGCAGCAGCCACGAGGCGAGCTGCATCAGGCGCGTGGTGAGACGCATGCTCTCGGTTGCGTAGGTGAGGCTGACGGCACGGTCGAGCGCCTTGGCCTCGGCGCGGCCGGCGCCGTCGAGATAGGCCGCTGTCTCT
>Ga0102591_1001864_pt1 | contig 25862 bp, 25 predicted proteins | sample AraplaCol_mCL_r2_2_FD_76860 | JGI IMG/M metagenome (GOLD analysis project Ga0102591, IMG submission 76860) | Arabidopsis root microbial communities from North Carolina, USA - plate scrape MF_Col_mCL_r2 (SPADES assembly) (version 2) | ecosystem: Host-associated > Plants > Roots > Endosphere... | reverse complement strand
GGGAACGCCAACGACCGTATATACCGGCACCAACGGCAACGATATCATGCCACACACCGGTCAGTCCAACGGCGGCAACGAAACCTTCAAGGGTCTCGGCGGTAATGACGTGTTGAAGGGCGGTGCCGGCGCGGACGTGCTCGACGGCGGTTATGGCAACGACACGGCCAGCTATGAGGGCTCCTCCGGCGGGGTCAACGTCAACTTGGCCACTGGGGCCGCATCGGGCGGGCATGCCACCGGTGACAAGATCGTCAGCATCGAAAACTTGACTGGCTCCAGCTACGACGACGTGCTGACCGGCGGCAATAACGGCGGCAACGTTCTCAATGGCGGGGCTGGCGCGGACAAGCTGGACGGCGGCGCCGGCGCGGACACGCTGAACGGCGGCGACGGCGCGGACGTCCTCATTGGTGGTGCCGGAAAGGACATCATGACCGGTGGCCTCAGCTCGGATACGTTTGTCTTCAAAGCAGCGACGGAATCCGCGCCCGGCTCGAACCGCGACATCATCACCGACTTCCAGCACGGCGTCGATAAGATCGACCTCTCGGCGATGGATGCGAATGGCTCTGCGCTGGGCAATGGAGCCTTCCATTTCCTGGCACAGGAGAATGCCTCGTTCGACCATAAGGCTGGCGCGGTCACTTGGCACTATGAAGACAAGGCTGATGCTACCGTTATCCAGGGCGACCTGAACGGCGACGGCGTTCGCGACTTCCAGGTTCAGCTGCATGGCCACATCCAGCTGGGAGCAGGCGATTTGATCCTGTAACTATGTCAGTTGTGGCGGTCGTCCGATCGCCACAACAATCGTGCTGACGGCGCGCGGATGATCCCGCCGGGAGGGCTTAGCCTCACCCGCGGGATCATCCGCGCGCTGCGTTTTTCGACGGGTGTCAGCCGGCCTTTCGTGGCGCGGCTTTGCGAGGCGATAGCTGTCGCGGTTCATCTCGAGGATGTTGACGTGGTGGGTGATGCGGTCCGGCAGAGCGCCAGTCAGGCACTCGGATCCCAAGGTCTTCGTCCATTCATCGAACGGAAGGTTGCTGGTGATCAAGGTGGGACGCCCGTCCTGCCGCCGTACGCTGGATTGGCTGGACGGCGATCGAAATGTAAGGCCCCGTGACCAGACCTCCTCGGGCTGGTCACGGGGCGGCTTCAAGTCACTGAATTTGTGGCGACCCCTGCAGGAATCGAACCTGCGACAACCTGCTTAGAAGGCAGGTGCTCTATCCAGCTGAGCTAAGGGGCCGTCTGCAGGCCGCACCCAAGAAGCGCGGCCGGATGCGGCATATGTGGACGAGAAATCTCAGTGCGTCCAGGGCTGCGTGCGGGTATAGCGGAAATTATCCGGATAGGCGACGACCTGGCGGACCGGATCCTTCGGCGCGATGACACGGTATTCAATGCCGTTGCGCTGGGCATAGGCTTCAGCCAGCGCCTGCGTTTCGAAAGTGAGTTTCACCTGCTGGCGCATGTCGCCGGAGGAGGTGTAGCCCATGATCGGATCGATCTTGCGCGGCGACTCCTGATCGAATTCGAGCACCCAGAGATGGGTCTTGGCCTTGCCGGACTGCATGGCGGTCTTGGCAGGACGATAGATCTTGGCGGACATGACTGCGCGTCTCCGAATATATGGTCTCAATCCCGTCACCGGGCCTTTGCTGTATCATGATGGGATAAAGCAAAGAGATGAATTTTGCTTATCCGCGAATCCCTCGCTTTTCAAGAAAAAAGGCGGTGCATGCGGCCGTTGCCGGCTCCATGCCTGGGACGAGCGACATCAAGGGAACAGGGGTATCAGTGACCGACGCGGCTGTGGATATACCCTGCCCGCCAGCTTTACCGCAGTTTGAAATACAAGGGATTTTCGGTTGGGTTGCGCAATATTACCGATTGTCTCATGTTGTGATTGCAACCTGATTGCCGCATGCGGCGCGCGGCACTAGTTTACGGCCCAATCAGGTTTAGTGGATTTGCGGTCATGACGAGACGTTCGGCAGAGTTCAATGCCATTGTGATCGGGGCCGGCATTACGGCTTTCTTCTACATTGCCATCAGCTATGCCCAATATGTCGGCCTGCTCGGCCAAGGCTGAGCAACGCTTGTTCTCACGCCAGTTGTGCCCGGCAGGGCAAACCGGCGGCACATCACGTTTTTTGGACGTATCCACATAATCTCCTGCAACGACCGGATTATGGGGTTGCGACGGTGGAGTGAACCGTGTATTCCCCCTGCCATTCACGGCACGGAGTGTAGCGCAGTCTGGTAGCGCATCTGGTTTGGGACCAGAGGGTCGGGAGTTCGAATCTCTCCACTCCGACCATTCAATATCCCGATATTGCTAAATTTATTGAGATCAGCGCGATCGCTCGTATGCCGATCGCATCCAGCCGTCACTTCGCCTTGCTTGTCGTCGTGGCGCTCACGATCTTGTCGCCCGGCTTGATTCCGAGCTTGGCCACGATGCCGGCGTTGAGTTCGACGACATATTTCACCTCCCCCATCGAATCGATGATGTCGCGCGAATAGGGCTTGGCGTTTTCCTTGATGTGGCGGATCGTACCGATGTCGTCGGCAAAGAGCATGTCGAGCGGCAGGATGGTGTTTTCCATCCACATGGCAACACGCCGCGATTGGCCGAAATCGAAGATCATGCCGGCATCGTCGGCCATCGTCTTGCGGAACATCAACCCACGAGCACGCTGTTCCTCGGTCGCGGCGATCTCGACGGTAAAGTGCAGCATCTTGCCCGCGACGCTCTGGATGAGCAGCGGCTCCTTGTCGAAGCGCACCTGCTCCTCGGCCAAGGCGGGCAGCGCAACCATGAAAAAAAGCGCCAGGATGGCGCTTCTGATCGCATGAAACAGGACGAGGCCGCGCATGTCAGTGCGACCGGCTTGCCGGACTCGGAACGTCTGGATGGATCTCTGCGGCCATCAGGCCCTTTTCGCCGTCGCCGAAGCGCACGAGAACGACCTGGCCGGGGCGCAACTCTGTCAGGCCGAAGCGGCGAAGCGTTTCCATGTGCACGAAGATGTCTTCCGTGCCCTCACCGCGCGTCAGGAAACCGAAGCCCTTGGTGCGGTTGAACCACTTGACAAGCGCACGCTCGAGCCCGCTCGTCGCGGTAACCTGCACATGTGTGCGAACCGGCGGCAGCTGCGAGGGATGAACCGCCGTCGACTGGTCCATCGAGAGGATCTTGAAGGCCTGGTAGCCGCGTTCGCGGCGCTGAACGAGAGCGACGATGCGCGTTCCCTCGAGGATCGTCTGGTAACCGTCGCGGCGCAGGCAGGTCACATGCAGAAGAACATCCTGCATGCCGTTGTCGGGCACGATGAAGCCAAAACCCTTGGCGACGTCGAACCACTTGACGACGCCGGTGATTTCAACAAGATCGACCGCCTCTCCCGATAGCTCGTCGAGGTCGGAATATTCGTTCGATGAAATCCTATCAGCCATTTCGCCAGCCCCTCGAATACGCGTCACACTGTTACGGTTAACTGATTCTTGAAATCAAGATTAACATCTTGGTAACGGATAAGCGCAAGTCCTAGTTTTCGGTTATTCCCAACTGCACATTCTATAAAGATGACTTGCCCGAAGCTGACCTCGGCTCGCTGAAAAAGCCAGCCCCAATAAAGGAGTAGATAGAATGCGTTATCTCCACACGATGGTTCGCGTCAAAGACCTGGATGCTTCGCTCGCTTTTTACACCACGTTGTTCGGGCTGGAGGAGATCCGCCGACACGAAAACGAGAAGGGCCGCTTCACCCTGGTTTTCCTGGCCGCCCGCGACGATCTCGACCGCGCGCGCAGCGAAAAGGCTCCCTGTCTCGAGCTTACCTACAACTGGGATACGGAAGATTATAGCGGAGGACGCAATTTCGGCCACCTCGCTTATGAGGTCGACGACATCTACGCCACTTGCCAGAATCTGATGGACAACGGCATCACCATCAACCGGCCGCCGCGCGACGGAAACATGGCCTTCGTGCGCTCGCCTGATGGAATCTCGATCGAAATCCTGCAGAAAGGCAACCCTCTTCCGGCCGCCGAACCCTGGGCTTCCATGGGCAATACCGGCGCCTGGTAAGCTTTCCTGCCGCAAGGCTTTTGCGAGGCTTGCGGCTTTTTCGATTTCGGGTCCGGCCGGCGCCTTGGCGCTTGCCGCGATCCGGCCCCGCAGGCAATCTCCAACCGACTCGAAGCGGAAGATGGCGTTTTTCGTGCATTTTCCGCATCCACTGGAGACGGCTCGCTTGCGTAATACTGAGATGCGGATGCCCCTGACGGGCGCTTTGCTGATCGCCACCTCGATGCTGGCACTGTCCGGCTGCGTGTCGAACAAGAAGGCGCTCGATTCCGCCGCAGCCGCTCCGGCGGCGCAGGCCGCAACGGTCCCGACAGCTCAACTTGCAACGGCTGCGCCCGCAAAATCCGGCCCGCGCTCGGTCTATAGCGATCCGCAGGTCGTCAATGTTTCCGGCGCGCAAGCCGCGCCTCAGGTCGTTGCACAAAACCCGAATGCTGCCGTGCCGGCGGCAGATCCCGCGACGGCAGCACCTGCCAATATCGGCGGGCTCGTCATGCAGTCGACCCGGATCAACGCGCAGGCGATGAGCATCTTTTCGGATCATCAGCCGGGGCCTCAGAACAACAGCACATCCACCGTCATTCAGCCACAGGCTTATGCGCCGGTGGAAGAAGGTGCTGCGCCGGCAAGAAGCAGCGTCTACAGCCAGCCTGCCGCACCAGGACAGCCGGCGGAGCCGGTGCTGCCGCAGCAATCCTCGCAAAATAACAGCACGCAGGTTGCGCCCGTTCAAACCGCGTCGTTGGCGACGGGCAGCATTCCGACCTCGACGGCGAACGCGCTCTACAGTGCTCCGAAGCAGAACCTGCTCGGCAGTCTCTCCGGCCTCTTGCACAAGGTGGCCCTTCCCGGCATGACGCGCATCGCGCCGAACGGGCTGCATCTCCAGAACGACAATGTCGAGGTCGGCTGTTTCAAGCCAGACCTGTTGAAAGTGATCAAGACGGTCGAAACTCATTTCGGCCGGCCCGTTGTCATTACTTCGGGCTATCGCGACGAAGAGCATAACCGCCTGGTCGGCGGCGCTGACGAATCGATGCACAAGAGCTGCGAGGCGGCCGACATCCGGATCGACGGCGTGCCGAAATGGGATATCGCCGCTTATATCCGCTCGCTGCCGGACCGCGGCGGTGTCGGCACCTATTGCCACACGGATTCGGTCCACCTCGACACCGGCAAAACACGCGACTGGAACTGGGGTTGCGGTGGCAAACGCGCGCCTGTGGCGACGGCAAGAGCCATCTGATCCCATAGGCCAAAACGGCGTGACGCTACGTCAGCCCCAACCGACGGACTTCCAGCAACGCCCACAAACCGTTGATTCGGCTAACCTAATCCCAGATAACTGACCAGCCGAAATATCTGTCATTTTTTTGATAAAAATCGAATTTGCCGCTTGCGGGATCGAAAGGGCCTGACTATAAGGGCGCCACCACGAAGGAAGCGCCCTTCGTCTATCGGTTAGGACACCAGATTTTCATTCTGGGAAGAGGGGTTCGACTCCCCTAGGGCGTGCCACTTTCTCTTCTTATAGAACCCATCGCATCCGCTTGCAGAAGCCTGTGCGCGCGCCTATTTTAACGAAATCGGTTCGCGCGCCCTTCGTCTATCGGTTAGGACGACAGATTCTCATTCTGTAAAGAGGGGTTCGACTCCCCTAGGGCGTACCATAATTCCTCTCGTCTCAATCTAGCCGGACGCAATTTTGCGGAATTTTGACATGAGGTTGCGGAATCTTTGAAAAAGCCCATCAGGTTTTAAGGGCGGCTCAAAGGAGCGTTTAAACCGTTCTCAAAGGGCCGAAAAATATCCTCGCACAGATGCTTCCAGCAGCCGCTCGGGCGAGCACGGGGCACGCGAAAGGCGCTTTATAGATCCTCGCGGATAGAAAAGACGTAGTTATAGGGCGTTCCCGAAGAGCCCTTCTGGACCTCGTCGATCGACAGGGAACGAAGTTTTCGATCTTTCAGGCAATATACGGAATATCCAAACGGCTTGAGATAGTCGATCACACTGGCGACGGCGTTGGGTCGATGTCGGTCTTCCGCTTCGATGAGCAGGTTTGGGCGATCCCGGTTCAATATAGCCTCCGCGCCTTCGAGTACTTTTAGTTCGTGCCCTTCAACGTCGATCTTGATGAAGCCTACAGTGCCGAACTGATAGCTGTCCAAGCGTCGGGTTGGAACGGAAATTTCTTCGACATTTTGCGTCGAAAGCGTATTCTGCTCCTCAATTGTGGCGCAGCCATCCATGAGCTGATCACTAGGGATCCGCATCGTTGCAACGCCATCGCTGTCGGAAAGTGCGACCTGCTCGACCCGAACCGACGAACCGAGCGCAGCCTTCAGAAAAGCTACCATGTTAGGCTGAGGTTCGAAGGCGACGACATCGCGCGCATACTTGGTCAAGAACCAGGAATAGACACCGTAGTTCGCACCGATATCGATTGCAGTCTGGTTCCGACGGCATAATCTATCGAGGATCCGAAGCTCGGGCTCGCCACGGCGCCATTCTCGTGAAGCGCGCGTCCATAGCCTGAACCGAGGTGGCGCGATATTAGCGATATGAAGCATGTAGGTTCCCCCCAACACGAACGCGTTCGCTATCCGCTCGTCGAGCGGCGTGCCTCTATTTCTCCATCTTCAGTGAATTGGCCAACAGTGGCTAGATCATCGATAGTTGATGCCTTGCGCGGCCATTCGCCAAGCCTAGTTCTTTAGGTGAAGCCGAGGTAGCCGAATCCCTTCAATCTCACCAGTTGATGATGGGGGCCGTGGGATTAACTATCTGGCGTCTCAGAGCGGCAGCTTCTCCCGGTAACAACCGCCGATCGACGAAGTCTGGTCGAGGCTTCCGGACGACGTGCAGGCCGAAGTGATCGTGGTTCCTCTGGATTTGCATTAGAGCGGAACCCGTGCTGCGGGAACCATTGCTCCGGCACCCAAGCGCCTGTAGCTCAATGGTTAGGACGTCAGATTCTCAGTCTGTAAAGAGGGGTTCGACTCCCCTAGGACGTACCATCTTGCTGTGTGAGGCTATCAACCCGTCCCCGTCGCTCGAGCTTTTTCGGTTTCGCTGCAGTGCGAAACCGTGATTTTCCACAGCAGCAAAAAAAACGGCGAAAACGATGATTTTTTCGCGCCTTGGCGCTTGCGGCTTTCGAAGGTGCTGACTATAAGGGCGCCACCACGAAGGACGCGCCCTTCGTCTATCGGTTAGGACACCAGATTTTCATTCTGGGAAGAGGGGTTCGACTCCCCTAGGGCGTGCCAGTGTTTTCCCGCTAAATCCCTTATTGGTCAGCGCTTTTCGCGGTCATTCATTTTGCCGGTGCTGCATCGAAGACACGCAGCTGAATGCGGCGTGCGCCCTGGTAATGATCGGCGCCGAGCGCGCCTGCGACATGCAGGTTCGCGCCCCGTGAATTGAGCAGAAGACCGCCGAGAGCGGTATCGGCGGCGCGGAAGGCGATGCCGTCGAGTCGCGATCCGTCCATTGCCTCCAGCGTCACCTTCACGTGTTTCTCACCGACCAGGCGCGCGTCGCGCACACGATGCGCCGGCACGGCAAAGAGCGGCTGCGCGTGGCCTGAGCCATAAGGGCCGGCAGCCTCCAGGCGGTCGATGAGTTCAAGAGTGGCGCCGCTTGCGCCGATTGCGCCGTCGATCTTCAGCGTCTCGTTGGCGACGAGGCTCGCCACCGTCCTTGCCGCCTTTTCCGTGAAGAAAGTCCTCAGCCTGCCCAGATTGTCGCGTTCGACCGTCAACCCCGCGGCCATTGCATGGCCGCCCCCCTTGACGAGTATCCCCTCATCAACGGCGGCCCGCACCATCTTCCCCATGTCGAAACCGTTGATGGAGCGGCCCGAACCAGTGCCGCGGCCGGAGGGATCGAAGGCAATCGCGAAGGCCGGTCGTTTGAACTTCTCCTTCAGCCGCGCCGCGATCAGCCCGACGATGCCGGGATGCCATTTCTCATGGGCGGTGACGATAACGGACGCGCCCTCGCCGTCGCCATACTCGGCGAGCGCCTCGGCTTCCGCCTCCTGCAGCATCATGGCCTCCATCGCCTGACGTTCACGGTTGAGCTCGTCGAGGCGCTGCGCGATCACATCAGCCTCTCCGGTATCGTCGAGCGTCAGCAGGCGGCTCCCAAGCGCCGCGTCGCCGATCCTCCCACCGGCGTTGATGCGCGGGCCGATCAGGAAGCCGAAATGATAGGGCGTCACCGGGCCGGCGAGCCCGGCCTTGCGGAAGAGTGCGGCAAGGCCGGCATTGCTCTGGTGCCGGGCGGCGACCAGCCCCTTCACGACATAGGCGCGGTTGAGGCCCTTCAGCGGTACGACATCGCAGACGGTCGCAAGCGCCACGATGTCAAGCCACTGCAGCAGGTCGATCGCCAGGATGCGTTTGTTGCCGGCCGCACGCAGCAGGCGCAGCGTCGCGACCAGCACCATGAAGACGACGCCCGCCGCACAAAGATGCCCCTGCCCCGAGAGATCGTCCTCACGGTTCGGGTTGACGAGCGCATGGCAGCGCGGCAGCTCATGTGTCACCTGGTGGTGATCGATGACGACGACATCGATGCTGCGCGCGGCAGCGGCAGCAAGCGCCTCGTGACTGGTGGAACCGCAATCGACGGTGACGATCAGTTGGGCGCCGTTGTCGATCAACTGATTGATCGCCGCCGGATTGGGACCGTAGCCTTCGAAGACGCGATCGGGAATATAGATGTTCGCCTTGACGCCGAAATGGCTGAGAAAGCGGAACATCAATGCCGAGGATGCCGCGCCGTCGACGTCATAATCGCCGAAGATCGCGACGTTCTCGCCGCGCTCGATCGCGCTCACAAGGCGGACGGCAGCTTTTTCGCAATCGGTCAGGGTATGGGGATCGGGCATCAGGCCCCGGATCGTCGGATCGAGGAATTCAATCGCCTCGTCCACCGTCACGCCGCGCCCCGCCAGCACGCGGGCAATCAGATCCGGCATTCCGTGGATCTGCGACATGGCCAGCGCACGATTCTGTCCGGCCTGATCGAGCCGCGCGACCCAGCGATTGTCGAGCGCGGATTTCTCCACGCCAAGGAACGCGCGCTGTACGGGATCGACGAGATCTGCCATGCCAAACTCCGCTGACTTCATCTGCTCTTTCTACAGGAGCAGCGGAGATAACATAGCGACGGGTTTGCAGACACGGATTTTTACCAAAGCATGTCGCGCGATAGCGACATGCGTAAAAATAAATCCCGTAAAGCGCGAACGAATCTGGAAGATCGCGATGCTAGAGCACGGCCCAGACGATCAGGGCGATGCCGGCGAGCAGCACCAGCAGGAACGAAAACAGCGTCAGCAAAATGGCCCAGTTGCGGCCTGCCGTGTATTCGTCGCCGTCAGCCCCATCTTGAGCCTCTTCGAGAATCTCACGGTGGACCGGCTCGAGGATTTTCTCAAGCACATCGGGATGGTTCGGCGGCACCTCGCTCGGGCGGCCATACCCCTTCCCGGCATGGCTGTCCTTGCTCATGAAATTCTCCACGCCGACGACTCACCATCTCCGGTTTTATTTATATCAATATTTTCGCATCTGTTAATATAGACTTCCGTTAGGGAAGGTTGAACAGATAATAAAAAAACCGCCCTGCCAGAGACAGGGCGGCGTCCGTCCCGTTTCGGGAAAAGAAGGTCAGCCTTCCTCTTTCGGCCGTTCGATACGAATGACCTGCGGCTCGCCGAAGAGATAGCCCTCCGACTTGATGGAGGCGACGGCCTTGCGCACCGACTCTTCCATCGTCGCGTGGGTGACGAGAATGATCGTCTGATGGTGCGAGGGCGCCAGATGCTGCTTGGAACGCTGGACGATCGATTCAAGCGAGATGTGGTTTTCGGCCATGCGGGTTGCGACGCTTGCAAAGACGCCGGTGCGGTCGAGCACGGTGAGACGGATGAAATAGCCGCCCTCGTGGCTCTGCATCTGCGCCTTGCGGTAGGGTTCCAGCGCCGCGGCGGGATGGCCAAGCACCGGTACGCGCTGGGCGCCCGGCTGGCTCTTGGCGATATCAGCAATATCGCCGAGCACCGACGAGGCCGTGGCATTGCCGCCGGCACCGGGGCCGACCATCAGCAGTTCGCCGAGCACGTCGGATTCGATCGCCACCGCGTTGGTGACGCCGTCGACCTGGGCGATGACCGAATCGACCGGCACCATTGTGGGATGGACGCGCTGCTCGATGCCGGTATCGGTGCGCTGGGCGACGCCCAAGAGCTTGATGCGATAACCGAGTTCGGCGGCGGCGTGGATATCCTCGATCGAGATATTGGTGATGCCTTCGAGATAGATGTCGTCGGCCGCGATGCGATTGCCGAAGGCGAGCGTCGTCAGGATCGCAAGCTTGTGGGCGGTATCGTTGCCCTCGATATCAAAGGCCGGATCGGCTTCGGCATAACCCAGCCGCTGCGCTTCCTTGAGGCATTCGGCGAAGGAAAGCCCCTCCTTCTCCATCTTGGTCAGGATATAATTGCAGGTGCCGTTCATGATGCCGTAGATGCGCGAGACGGCATTGCCCGTCAGCGATTCGCGCAACGCCTTGATGACGGGAATGCCGCCGGCGACCGCCGCCTCGAAGTTCAGCAGCGAGCCTTTCTCCTCAGCGATCGTCGCAAGCTCGACGCCGTGATAGGCAAGCAGCGCCTTGTTGGCTGTCACCACGTGGAGACCACGTTGGAGCGCCGTGCGCACAGAGACGTTGGCAGCCCCCTCGGACCCGCCCATCAGCTCGACGAAGACGTCGATATCGCCTTTTTCGGCGAGATCTTCGGGCCGGTCGAACCAGGTGACGCCGGAAAGATCGATGCCGCGGTCCCGCGTCCTGTCGCGCGCGGAGACCGCCGTGATGATGATCGGACGCCCGCAGGTGACGGCAAGCTCGTTGCTCTTCTGCTGAATGATGCGGACAAGCGAGGCGCCAACGGTGCCCAAGCCCGCAATGCCGATTTTGAGGGCATCTGCCATGGATCGATCCTGAAATGTCTGTGTGGCGGCAGCCGCATGACGCGGCTGCCCAACGGTTGGATTAGCGGTGTGCGTTCAGCGAAATGACGTTATGCATCGTTTCGTCGGCCGTCGACATGAACTTCTTGATGTTGCGCGCAGCCTGGCGGATGCGGTGTTCGTTCTCGACAAGCGCCAGACGGACGTAGTCGTCGCCCATTTCGCCGAAGCCGATGCCCGGGGCAACGGCGACGTCGGCCTTCTCGACCAGCAGCTTGGAGAACTCAAGCGAACCGAGATGACGGAACTTTTCCGGGATCTTCGCCCAGGCGAACATGGTAGCGGCCGGCGGCGGCACGTCGAAGCCGGCCTTGCCGAAGCTTTCGACCATGACGTCGCGGCGACGTTTATAGACGTTGCGGACTTCCGCAATGTCGGAACCATCGCCGTTCAGAGCGTGGGTCGCAGCCACCTGGATCGGCGTGAAGGCGCCGTAATCGAGATAGGACTTGACGCGCGTCAGCGCCGCAATCAGCCGCTCGTTGCCGACGGCAAAGCCCATGCGCCAGCCGGGCATGGAGAAGGTCTTCGACATCGAGGTGAACTCGACCGTCACATCCATCGCACCCGGCACTTCGAGAACCGACGGCGGCGGAGCGCCATCGAAGTAGATTTCCGAATAGGCGAGATCCGAAAGCACGATGATGTCGTGTTTCTTGGCGAAGGCGATGACGTCCTTATAGAAATCGAGCGTCGCGACGAAGGCCGTCGGGTTCGAGGGGTAGTTGAGAATCAGCGCTAAGGGCTTCGGGATCGAATGCCGGACTGCGCGTTCAAGCGGCGGGAAAAAGCTCTCGTCCGGTTCAACCGACATGGAGCGGATCACGCCACCCGCCATCAGGAAGCCGAAGGCGTGGATCGGATAGGTGGGGTTCGGGCAGAGGATCACGTCGCCGGGGGCAGTGATTGCCTGCGCCATGTTGGCGAAGCCTTCCTTGGAGCCCAAGGTGGCGACTACCTGCGTATCCGGGTTGAGCTTGACGCCGAAACGGCGGGCATAATAGGCGGCCTGGGCGCGGCGCAGCCCGGGAATGCCCTTGGAGGAAGAATAACGGTGGGTGCGCGGATCCTGCACGACCTCGCACAGCTTGTCGACGATCGCCTGGGGAGTGGGAAGGTCAGGGTTTCCCATGCCGAGATCGATGATATCGGCGCCGCCCGCTCGCGCGCTTGCTTTCAAACGGTTGACCTGTTCGAAAACATAAGGCGGCAAACGCCGGACTTTGTGAAACTCTTCCATTTCATTCCCCATGGAAAGGCGGCTTTTCGGGCCGCAGTCGAAGTTCGTTCCGTCTCCCGGCGGCTGCGACACGAACTTCAGAATCGCAACGCCGTATTCATCAGACCCAAGCCACGCGGCAAATCTTTGACGGAAAGGCCGCGTAACGCGCTTTATCGGGAAAATTATGTCTTCCGATCCATCCGGAAGGCTTTGCGTCCAAATTGCCTGAAAGGCAAGGTCTATTTGGAGATTTCGGAGAGCGTATCGGTGCCGTGTTCGGCGGCCAGGCGCCGCATTTCGGCGACCTTGGCCTGATAATCGGCTTCCGAGAGGGTGCCGGCCTTGCGCTGGGCGGCAAGTGCGGTCAGCTGATGCTGCAGGTTGGCCGCCTGCTCGTCGCTCATCTGGACGTTGGCGGCCGTCAGCGGCGCGCCGAAATTCGGATAACCGTCCGGCGACTTAGCAAGGCCGCCTTCGACCGCCTCGCCCTTGGTCGCCGGCATGACGACGGCGGTCGGCGCCGCTCGCTTGGCGGCGGCGGCGGCCTTCTGTTCCGCCGTCAGATTGCATCCGGCAAGGGCCATCGCCGCCGCGGCGCAGATCAGTGCGGTGCGGTTGAAGGTTGCGATGCGCAAAATGCCGTTCTTCGTCATGCCTCAAAAATCCAGTTCTGACTGCTTCGACTGTTAAATTTGTCGCAGCCACAAAGCAATAGCATGAGCCGACGCGCGTGGAACTTGTTTTCTCGTTCAATCACGATGTACAACGATTGGATAAAAAGAGTGCTGCCGCCGGAGGAAATGGTGACCGACAGCAAGAAGGAGAGTGGCGGCAAGGCCGGTATCGACGCGACCGATCTCGATCCCTATCTGCTGAAGGATCCCGAGGCCATGGCGATGAATTTCGCCCGGGCGCTCGAAAATCTCGGACAGGCAGCGTCTGCCTGGCTTGCGCCGCGCGAACGCGGCGAGATCACCGAAAGCGCCATCGATCCGATGACCGACATGGTCAAGACGCTCTCCAAGGTCACCGAATACTGGATTTCCGATCCGCGCCGGACCTTCGAGGCGCAGACCCAGCTGATGTCCTCGTTCTTCGGTATCTGGATGCGATCGATGCAGCGCATGCAAGGCGCGAGCGGCCTGCAGGGCGGCCCCACGCCGCCGGAGCCGGATACCCGCAAGGACAAGCGCTTCTCGGACGAGGACTGGCAGAAGAATCCGTTCTTCGATTTTCTCCGCCAGGTCTATTTCGTCACATCAGACTGGGCGGAAAAGCTGGTGTCGGAGACCGACGGCCTCGACGAGCACACCAAGCACAAGGCCGGATTCTATGTGAAGCAGATTACGGCTGCGCTATCGCCGACCAACTTCGTCGCCACCAATCCGCAGCTCTACCGCGAGACGATCGCGACCAGCGGCGCCAATCTGGTGCGGGGAATGAAAATGCTCGCCGAGGATATCGCCGCCGGACATGGCGATCTTCGCCTTCGCCAGACCGACATGACGAAATTTGCCGTTGGCCGCGACATGGCGCTGACACCAGGCAAGGTGATCGCCCAGAACGACATCTGCCAGATTATCCAATACGAGGCTTCCACCGAAACGGTGCTGAAGCGGCCGCTGCTGATCTGCCCGCCCTGGATCAACAAATTCTATATTCTCGACCTCAACCCGCAGAAATCCTTCATCAAATGGTGTGTCGACCAGGGTCAGACCGTCTTCGTCATTTCCTGGGTCAATCCGGATGCGCGCCACGCCGATAAGGACTGGGCGGCCTATGCCCGCGAGGGCATCGATTTCGCGCTTGCGACAATCGAGAAGGCGACCGGCGAGAAAGACGTCAACGCCGTCGGCTACTGCGTCGGCGGCACGCTGCTGGCGGCGACACTGGCGCTGCATGCCAAGGAAAAGAACAAGCGCATCAAGACCGCGACCCTCTTCACCACCCAGGTCGACTTCACCCATGCCGGCGATCTCAAGGTTTTCGTCGACGAGGAGCAGCTTACGGCGCTCGAAGAGCATATGCAGGCGGCCGGCTATCTCGACGGCACGAAGATGTCGATGGCCTTCAACATGCTGCGCGCCTCCGAGCTGATCTGGCCCTATTTCGTCAACAACTACCTGAAGGGCCAGGATCCCCTGCCCTTCGACCTCTTGTTCTGGAACGCCGATTCGACCCGCATGGCAGCGGCAAACCATGCCTTCTACCTCCGCAACTGCTATCTCCGGAATGCGCTGACGCGAAACGAGATGATCCTCGACGGCAAGCCGGTGTCGCTGAAGGACGTGAAGATCCCGATCTATAATCTCGCCACCCGCGAGGATCACATCGCGCCTGCCAAGTCCGTCTTCCTCGGCAGCCAGTTCTTCGGCGGCAAAGTGGAGTTCGTCGTCACCGGCTCGGGACACATCGCCGGCGTCGTCAACCCGCCCGACAAGAAGAAGTATCAATATTGGACCGGCGGCCCCGCCAAGGGCGACTACGAGACCTGGCTCGACCAGGCGACCGAGACGCCGGGATCGTGGTGGCCGCATTGGCAGGCCTGGATCGAGACGCATGACGGCAGACGCGTGCCGGCGCGCAAACCCGGCGGCGACGCGTTGAACGCGATCGAGGAAGCGCCGGGAAGTTATGTGATGGAGCGCGCCTGAGAAGGCCCAAAGCATCTCTTTTTGAGACGTCGAGAGAAAGAGCGACGCCGCGTAAATAAATTAGAAACCATAATTCGTCATCCTTGCGAAACAGTCGGATGTCGCAACTGGTCTAAATTCGGCCCATTTGCGCCTTTACCGGCCCCGGCGAAGTTTAGTCAGTCAGTGCCGCCGGCCTGCGTAGCGAGTTTGAAAGACGAGTTTAGTATGGCGTTTGCGGTCGGGACGTTCGATAACGTCACCCCTCTTGGCGGATCTGCTTTCCGTTGGCGCAGATCTCGCGGTTTTCTTTACGGTGTCGTCGGCGCCGGATTTCTGACCTCCACATGGCTGATCGCGACTTTCGCGACGATGCATTCGATGGCCGTGCCCTATTCTCCGTCTGATCGCCTGACACAGGTCGGGACCGCGCCGAAGCTGGCGCCGCCGTCACACCATGAGCGGCTGATTCATGTCGGCAAGGCCGATCGGCTGGCTCCCTTTGACGCGAAACCGAAGATGCCGCTAACGGCGAGCCTCATCCAATCCCATGCCGAAAAGACCGCCGCCGCGGCAACGGCGCTGGCGTCTCTGACAAAGAACAATCGGCTCACCATAGCTGCCGAGCAACCGGTCGTCGCCCCGATTTCCGACAGCGCCAAATTCCGCAAGGATGATGTGATCGCGCCGCCGCCGGTCGAGCTTGCCTCGGTAGAGCCAGAAGAAGGCGATAGCGACCGGATCATTATTCCCTCGAAAGAGGCCATCGCCGCAGCCGAAGTCCCGGCCCTGCTTGCGCTTGCCGATGCCGGACCCCGGCAGATCGCGCCGGCCCCGGTCGAGCCGGCCGCATCTCCCGTCAGAACCGCCTCCATTCCCGCCTCAGAACCCGCACCTGTCGTGGTTGCCGCCGCGGAAGAAGCGCCGCCCTTCGATCTCGTCCTGGCCCCGGATGAAGGTTCCGTGCCGCTGCCGATGGCGCGTCCCGATGGCCTCGTCGGCAAACCGGCGCCGACCGCCAAGGGTTCGCAGCGCGCTGGCGAGCCGGCACTTGCCTACGCCCAGCCGAACTCGCCGATCGAAGATGACGAAGACGATGCCGTGCCGCGTTACGACAAGCCGGTCTTTTCGCCCAAACTGCGCGCAGGCGTGGCGATCTACGACATCGAGAACAGCACCGTCTATCTGCCGAACGGCGAACGGCTGGAAGCCCATTCCGGCCTCGGCAAGATGCGCGACAACCCGCGCTACGTGGACAAGAAGATGCGCGGACCGACACCGCCGCACACCTATGTCCTCACCATGCGCGAAGCCCTTTTCCACGGCGTCGAGGCGCTGCGCCTGACGCCGGTCGAGGGTTCGGACGCCATCTTTGACCGCGTCGGCCTGCTGGCCCACACCTACATGCTCGGCAGGAACGGCGATTCCAACGGCTGCGTCTCGTTCAAGGATTACAAGCGCTTCCTCGCCGCCTACAAGCGCGGCGACATCAAGCAGCTCGTGGTGGTGCCGCGGCTGAACAACAAACCGGCTTCGACGCTCGCCTCGCTGTTTTCATCGCGAAGCTAGCCGATAGGAGAGCGAGCAGCCGGCTGCCGGCGCGCTACTTCAACCAGGCTGCGATTCGTTCCACCGCCTCGGCGATCTCGGCTTCCGAGCCCGCATAGGATAGACGCAGGGTTCGATTTCCTTCCAGGGGATCGAAGTCAAGGCCGGGCGTTGCCGCGACGTCGATTTCCGCGAGCATGCGTTTGGCAAAGCCCATGCTGTCATTGGAAAAGCGGGTGACGTCGAGGTAGGCGTAGAAGGCGCCGTCCATCGGCGAGGCGATCGAAAGGCCGATCTGCGGCAGGCGCCGCATCAGCAGCTCGCGGTTGGCGGCATAGCTCGCCTTGTAACGATCCAGCTCGGCACCGGCGCCGAGAGCGGCGGTGGCGGCGATCTGGGAGAGCTCGGGCGGGGAAATATAAAGGCTCTGCGCCACCCGCTCTATCGGCCGCACCAGCCGTTCCGGCAGCACCATCCAGCCTATCCGCCAGCCGGTCATGCAATAATATTTGGAGAAGGAATTGATGACGATCGCCTCGTCTGTCAGCTCCAGCGCGCTCGCCTCCTCGCCGGCAAAGGCCAGCCCGTGATAGATTTCATCAGAGATGAAGGCGATGGAATGGGCGGCGCAATAATCCGAAAGCGCCTTCAGCCCCTCGCGGCCGGTCACCGTGCCGGTCGGGTTGGCGGGGCTTGCAAGCAGCACGCCTTTCAGCGTCAGGCCGCTTTCCTTCTGCGCCACTTCCAGGCTCTCAGGGGTGAGCGTAAAGTGGGTCTCGGCCGTGACAGGCACTTCGAGAACCTTCAGACCCAGCGCGCCGAGAATGTTGCGATAGGCGGGATAACCGGGCCTTGCGATCGCCACCGCATCGCCGGCATCGAAGAGCGACAGGAAGGCCAGATTGAAGCCCGCCGAGGAGCCGGTGGTGATGGCAATGCGCGCGGGATCGATCTCCAGTCCGTGGCGATCCCTATAGTGCCAGGCAAGTGCGGATTTCAACCGCGCCGTCCCCAACGCATCGGTATAACCGATCCGGCCGTCAGAAAGTGCGGCGCGCGCCGCCTCGAGGGCTGCCTGAGGCGCCGGATGCGAGGGCTGACCGACCGCCATCGAAATCACGGGATGACCTCTTGCACGCCGTTTCGTCGCCTCCGCCAGAACGTCCATAGCGTGAAAAGGCTCGACTTCGCTGCGTTTCGATATGGAAAACAAGATCGCTTCTCACTCGGCTTCTTCAATGACGGCCCGACAATTGCCGTATTAATCGGCTCATCACAATCCCGCGAGGGCCGCGCGGGGATGAAAAATTCCTGTTTGATGAGAACCGGACGCGCCGTACCTTGACGCGACGCATTCAAGTCCATTAACCCGACGACGGTCTTCTCGACAAAGAGACGGCCACACCGCCGCTGACGAGGATATCATGGCATTCTTCCCGAAAACCTTCACCGCACTGGCGCTTGCCGCATCGATCGCCCTTCCGCTTCCGGCGGCGGCGCTCGACGACCAGCAGAAGAAGGAGTTCGGCGAATTCATCAAGCAATATCTGATCGAGAATCCCGAGATCATGATCGAAGTCCAGGATGCGCTGCAGAAAAAGCAGGAAGCCCAGCGGCTGGTGAAGGCCAATATGGCGATCGAAGAGAACACCGCCGACATCTTCGATTCGAAGAACGACGTCACGCTCGGCAATCCCAAGGGCGATGTCACCGTCGTCGAATTCTTCGATTACAATTGCAGCTATTGCCGGCACGCACTTCCCGACATGCAGGCGATGCTGAAGAAGGACAAGAACGTCCGCTTCGTGCTCAAGGAGTTTCCGATCCTCGGACCGGATTCGGTCGCCGCCCACAAGGTAGCCGATGCCTTCCGCAAGCTGGCGCCGGAGAAATATGCCGATTTCCATGTCGCCCTTCTCGGCACCGAGGGCCGCGCTTCCGACGAAACAGCGATCGCGGTCGCCGCTTCGCTCGGCGTCAGCGAGGACAAGATCCGCGCCGAGATGGCAAAGAGCCCGAATGACGGCATCGTCCAGGCGACCTACCAGCTCGCCTCCAGCCTCGGCATCAGCGGCACGCCCTCCTATGTGATCGGCAACGAACTGGTGCCGGGCGCCGTCGGGCTCGACGATCTCGAAGCCAAGGTCAAGAACATGCGCAGTTGCGGCAAGACTGCCTGCTGAGCAAACCAGCCGCCGGTCGGCCGCCCATCAAATCGCCAAAATCGAAGCGTTTCAGCCATGTGGACAAATGTGGCGTGATTCCCGCTGGCCAACCCGTAAGGGCTTTCATTCAGCCTTCGCGGAGTCTATAGGTTGCCGTCGTACATTTTACGGAACATTCGATGACGCAAACGATTTTCGTCCTGAACGGCCCCAACCTGAACATGCTGGGTAAACGAGAGCCCGGCATTTATGGCGGCAAGACGCTGAAGGACATCGAAGCCGACTGCAAGGCCGCCGGCCGCGAGTTCGGGTTTGATATCGATTTCCGGCAGAGCAACCACGAAGGCACGCTTGTGGACTGGCTCCACGAGGCAGATGAAAAGGCCGCCGGCGTTGCCATCAACGCGGGCGCCTATACGCATACATCGGTCGCGCTGCATGATGCGATCCGCGCCATTTCCATTCCCGTCATCGAGCTCCACATATCCAACGTGCATGCACGGGAAGAATTCCGTCACAAGTCGATGATCGCGCCGGCATGCAAGGGCGTGATCTGCGGCTTCGGGACTCACAGCTACATCCTGGCGCTCCACGCGCTGAAGAACATCACGGCATAAGAAGAAGACAGGGCAACACCATGGCTGAAAAGAAATCGGGTATCGATCAGGCACTGATCCGCGATCTCGCCAATATTCTCAACGATACGGATCTGACAGAGATCGAGGTCGAGCAGGACGACCTGCGCATCCGCGTTTCGCGCGCCGGTACGCCGCAATACGTCCAGGCGCCGATCGCAGCACCCAGCTATGCCGCAGCCGCTGCGCCGGCAGCCGCTACCGCGCCGGCCGCAGCGCCCGCCCGTAACCCCGCCAACGTCGTCAATGCTCCGATGGTCGGCACCGTCTACATGGCGCCGGCTCCGGGCGCGCGTCCGTTCATCGAGGTCGGCGCGACCGTCAAGGAAGGCCAGACGCTCATCATCATCGAAGCAATGAAGACGATGAACCAAATCCCCTCGCCGAAGTCCGGCAAGGTGACCGAGATCCTCGTCGATGACGGACATCCCGTCGAATACGGCCAAGCCCTCGTGGTCATCGAATAGGCCGATGCCCATGATTTCGAAAATCCTCATCGCCAATCGCGGGGAAATCGCCCTTCGCGTGCTCCGGGCCTGCAAGGAGCTCGGCATCGCCTGCGTCGTGGTTCATTCCACTGCCGACGCCGATGCCATGCATGTGCGCCTTGCCGACGAAAGTGTCTGCATCGGCCCGCCCTCCTCGCGCGAGAGCTATCTCAACATCCACCAGATCGTCGCCGCCTGCGAGATCACCGGCGCCGATGCCGTGCATCCGGGTTACGGCTTTCTGTCGGAGAACGCCAAGTTCGCCGATATCCTCGATGCCCATGGCATCACCTTCATCGGGCCGACGGCGGACCACATCCGCATCATGGGCGACAAGATCACCGCCAAGACGACGGCGCTCGAACTCGGCATTCCCGTCGTTCCGGGCTCGGACGGCGAAGTGAAGACCGAAGAGGACGCGCTGAAGACGGCCGCCGAAATCGGCTATCCCGTGCTGATCAAGGCCACGGCCGGCGGTGGCGGACGCGGCATGAAGGTCGCCAAGAGCGAGGCCGACCTGATCGAAGCCTGGTCGACGGCGCGCACGGAAGCGGCAGCCGCCTTCGGCAACGATGCCGTCTATATGGAAAAATATCTCGGCAAGCCGCGCCACATCGAAATCCAGGTGTTCGGTGACGGCGAAGGCAATGCCATCCATCTCGGCGAGCGCGACTGCTCGCTGCAGCGCCGCCACCAGAAGGTCTGGGAAGAGGCGAATTCGCCGGCACTCAACGTCGAGCAGCGCATGAAGATCGGCCAGATCTGCGCCGACGCCATGAAGAAGCTGAAATATCGCGGCGCCGGCACGATCGAATTCCTCTACGAGAATGGCGAGTTCTATTTCATCGAAATGAACACCCGTCTGCAGGTGGAGCATCCGATCACCGAAGCGATCACCGGCATCGACCTGGTGCATGAGCAGATCCGCGTCGCTTCCGGCGGCGGTCTCTCGGTGACGCAGGACGAAGTGCATTTTTCCGGCCACGCCATCGAATGCCGCATCAATGCCGAGCACCCGCGCACCTTCGTTCCCTCGCCCGGCACGATCACCCATTTCCACGCGCCGGGCGGCCTCGGGGTGCGCATCGATTCCGGTGCCTATCAGGGCTACAAGATCCCGCCTTATTACGACAGCCTCATCGGCAAGCTGATCGTGCACGGCCGCACCCGCGTCGAATGCATGATGCGGCTGCGCCGGGCGCTCGACGAATTCGTCGTCGACGGCATCAATACGACGCTGCCGTTATTCCAGGATCTCGTCTCCAACCAGGATATCGCCAACGGCGACTACGACATCCACTGGCTGGAACACTACCTCGCCAACACACCGGCGGCATAGGACAGGAATGGCAGGATCGCGCAGGAAGTCACCAGGCATCACCCCTGACATTCTCCTGCGCGCCTATTCCATCGGCCTCTTCCCGATGGCCGAATCCGCCGACGACCCGGAGATCTTCTGGGTCGAGCCGGAATTGCGCGGCGTGCTGCCGCTCGACCATTTCCACGTGTCGAAAAGCCTTGCCAAGGCGGTGCGCAAGAAACCCTTCGAGATCCGTTTCGATCACGCGTTCGATGAGGTGATCGCTGCCTGTGCGGAGGAGACATCCGGGCGCCCCAGCACCTGGATCAACAAGACGATCAGATCACTTTACTCGACCCTCTTCGACATGGGCCATGCCCATACGGTCGAAGCTTGGGAGGGCGATGAACTGGTCGGCGGCCTCTACGGCGTCTCGCTCGGCTCGGCCTTCTTCGGCGAAAGCATGTTTTCGCGCCGGACGGATGCCTCGAAGATCTGCCTCGTGCATCTCGTCGACCGACTGCGGGAAAGGGGCTTCACGCTGCTCGACACGCAGTTCACCACCGAGCACCTGAAGACGTTCGGAGCGATCGACGTTCCGAAGGCCGACTATGCCCTGATGCTTTCTGCGGCGATGGAGTCGCCGCACCTTAAGTTTTAAGCGCGATCAATTCGTCCATGCGTTGATTTTTCAGCCGATTTGGCTAGGTTCAAAAAATACAACGGGGGATAGAATTTTGAAACGATATTTTGCAGCCGCGATCCTTTTGACCTTGTTTACCGGTCAAGCCGGCGCACGCCCATACCAGGACATGTTCCCCAGCAGGACCGATTTTTCCGACGCGGAAAAGCCGTTGCTGGAGAAGCTTGATTTCCAGCAGGGCGTGATCAAGCTGCCTGAAGCGAAGGCAACGCTAAACGTGCCCGCCGACTTCTACTATCTCAGCCCTGCCGACACGAAGACGGTGCTCGTCGACATCTGGGGAAATCCTCCGGCGGCGGCGGAGGGAACGATGGGAATGATCTTCCCGGCGAAATACGCACCGACCGATGTCGAGGCCTGGGGCTCCATTGTGGAATACAGCGCCGACGGCTATGTCTCGGATGTCGACGCCGCCACGACGAATTACGACGAATTGCTGCAAAACATCAAAGATTCCATCAGGGAAAACAACGTCGAACGCGAAAAACAGGGTTTTCAGAAGATCACGCTTGTCGGCTGGGCTTCCACGCCGCACTACGACACCTCGGCGCATGCCATGCACTGGGCGCGTGATCTGGTGTTCGGCGACGACAGGCAGGCGCAGCACACGCTGAACTATTCCGTGCGCGTGCTCGGCCGCCAGGGTGTATTCCAATTCGACTTCGTCGCCGGCCTCGCTCAATTGAGGGAGATCGAGGGCGTCATTCCGTCCGTCACCAAGCTCGTGCAGTTCGACAAGGGGATGGCCTATACTGACTATGTCGAAGGCGACAAGATCGCGGCCTATGGGATGGCGGGAATGATTGCTGCGGGCGCGGGCGCCAAGATTGCCGCCAAGGTGGGATTGCTGGCATTCGCCCTCGCCTTCTTCAAGAAGGCCGGCGTCCTCGTCTTCATCGTGTTCGCCGCTGCGCTTCGCTTTGCCAAGGGTCTTTTCAGCAGGAACAAGACACCCACTGCATAGGCTCACCAGGCTACTGCGTAATTCAACGCTGTAAGGCGTGATGAGGGTGTTAGCGGGCTGTCGCCTTGGTGCCATCGGGAGCCGGGACGTCCGAGGTTGTCTTGCAGTCTTTCAGCCAGACGTCGTAGATCGGGTGCTCGACGGCGTTGAGGCCGGGGCTGGCGGCGAACATCCAACCAGTGAAGATGCGGCGGATCTTGCGGTCGAGGGTGATCTCGTCAACCTCGACGAAACCGTCGATCTTCTGCGCTTCCGACTGGTCGCGCGAATAACAGGCCTTCGGCGTCACCTGCAGTGCGCCGAACTGTACCGTCTCATCGACATAGACGTCGAACGTCGTGATGCGGCCGGTGATCTTGTCGAGGCCGGAGAAGACGGCAACCGGATTTTCGATGCGTGCGGCATTTGCCGCAACTGGCGGAAGCAGGGCCGAGAGCGCCAGCAGCGATCCGGCGGCACGCAGGACCTTGTTCCGCGTGAAGAGCTTCATGTGTACCCGTCTCCAGACATTTTCAGTTCACACCGCGGTCAAGCGCGGCCAACCTGCGGGTAAAGGTCAATTGTGGCCAAAAGCCGGGTCTTGGGATCGCCCGGTCGGGCCGCCTCAGTTGCCCGGCGTCCAGGCGTCGTAATCGCCGGTGACGCGTGGACGCTCGCCCGGAACCGCGATGGAGCCCGGTGGACGATAGGCCTGCGGTGAACCGGTATGGTTGGGACGGTGCGGCTTTTGCCATTCCTTGGCGACGTAGCTCTCCTTGGAAGGAGGAACATCGGTGCGATGATGCATCCAGCCATGCCAACCCGGCGGAATGGCGGAGGCTTCGGCATAACCCTTGTAGATCACCCAGCGCTTCGGCAGACCGTAGGAAGACATGCCGCCTTCGTAATAGACGTTGCCGAATTCATCCTCGCCGACGCGCTTGCCAAAACGCCAGGTCGCAAAACGCGTGCCCATCGTCTGACCGTTCCACCAGGTAAAGGTCTGAACCAGAAGATTCCACATGTCTTTTCCTTGTGCCCGCCAGATGCGAGCCAAACCAGAATTCGTTTCCTCGCTTATGCCGTCGCCAAGCCGAATTGTCCAGCGATTCCACGACAGCCACGGGTCATTTCAAAGCCATCTTAAAGCCCAGATGCGAGGGCTTGAAGCCCAGCCTTTCATAGAAACGATGGGCATCCCTACGCACCGCATTCGAGGTTAGGGCTTCCCGCATGATACCGCGGCCTTTTGCCTCGGCAGTGGCGAACTCGATCATCGCGGCACCGACCCCCTGCCCGCGCATATCGGCACGCGTCTGCACCGCCTCGATGATCATCGCCGAGGAGCCACGGCCAGTGAGCGACGTGGTCACCATCGTCTGGAACGTGCCGACCACCCCGCCGCCGCGCTCTGCGACGTAAAGTGTCTGGTCGGGCGAAGCCTTGATGACAGCGAAGGCCCTGAGATAATCCGGGAAGGCTTCGGGATCGGTCGTATCACCGTGACCGCCGAGTGCGTCGGCGGCAAACATTGCCACGAGCGCCGGCAGATCTTCCCTGCTTGCCCGGCGAATGAGAATGTTGGGCAACTCGACCACCACGGCCTCAATGCCCTTCGAGCGGCTTTTCAAAGATCAGCGCCGGAATGCCGGATTGCCCGGCTCCGCTATTCTCGTTGCGCCCGACTTCGGTGAAGCCGTGCGAGAGATAGAAGGCGACCGCCGCCGCATTCTGCGGTTCGACTTCGAGACGCATGATCTCCGCATCCGGGAAGCAGGTTTCGAGCTCGGCAAAGATATCGCGGCCGATGCCTTGGCGCTGCAGCGCCGGCCTGACGTAGAGGAGATGCAGGATGACCGTCTTCGTCAGTGCCTGCGACATTGCCGCATAACCCATGCCGCCGATATTGCGGCCGTCGTCGGCGACTAGGAATTCGGCATCCTTTCGCACGAGGCGCGCCTTCAGCGCCGCCGGCGAAAAGAGATGGGCGATCAGATCCCCCACTCTGGCTGCGCCATGAAGGCCGTCATAGGTGGCGTGAAAGCTCTCCGCCAGGAGGGCGCGCACCTTCTCCAGGTCGCGCTCACCGGCAGTGCGGACGAAATACACCGCTTATTCCTCGATGCCGAGCTTCGCCTTGACGAGGGCCTGGACAGCCTGCGGATTGGCCTTGCCGCCGGTCGCCTTCATCACCTGGCCGACGAACCATGCTGCCATGGTCGGCTTCGCCTTGACCTTTTCGACCTGATCGGGATTGGCGGCGATGATCTCGTCCACGGCCTTTTCGATCGCGCCGGTATCCGTCACCTGCTTCATGCCGCGCGCCTCGACGATATCAGCGGGATCGCCGCCTTCGGTCAGCACGATCTCGAAGAGATCCTTGGCGATCTTGCCGGATATGGTTCCCGCCTTGATGAGATCGATGATGGCGCCGAGCTGGGCCGGCGAAACCGGCGTCTGCTCGATATCCTTGCCGGTCCGGTTCAGGGCGCCGAGCAGATCGTTGATCACCCAGTTGGCGGCCGTCTTGCCGTCACGGCCTGCGGCGACGGCTTCGAAATAATCGGCAATCGCTTTTTCGGAAACGAGCACCGAGGCGTCGTAGATCGACAGGCCAAGCTCGCGCACGAAGCGCTCCTTCTTGTCGTCGGGCAGTTCCGGCAGATCGGCTTCGAGCGCCTTGATGAAGGCATCGTCGAATTCAAGCGGCAGCAGATCCGGATCGGGGAAATAACGATAGTCGTGCGCATCTTCCTTGGAGCGCATCGAACGCGTCTCGCCCTTGTTCGGATCGAAGAGGCGGGTCTCCTGATCGATCTTGCCGCCTTCCTCCAGAATGCCGATCTGGCGACGGGCTTCATATTCGATCGCCTGGCCGATGAAGCGGATGGAGTTGACGTTCTTGATCTCGCAGCGCGTGCCGAAACCCTCGCCCGGGCGGCGGACGGAGACGTTGACGTCGGCGCGCATCGAACCTTCGTCCATGTTGCCGTCGCAGGTGCCGAGATAGCGCACGATCGAGCGCAGCTTGGTCATATAGGCCTTGGCCTCGTCGGACGAGCGCATGTCGGGCT
>Ga0102591_1001856_pt1 | contig 25990 bp, 23 predicted proteins | sample AraplaCol_mCL_r2_2_FD_76860 | JGI IMG/M metagenome (GOLD analysis project Ga0102591, IMG submission 76860) | Arabidopsis root microbial communities from North Carolina, USA - plate scrape MF_Col_mCL_r2 (SPADES assembly) (version 2) | ecosystem: Host-associated > Plants > Roots > Endosphere... | reverse complement strand
GCACGCTGAGCTTCTACCCGGCGCACCACATCACGATGGGCGAAGGCGGCGCGGTGTTCACCAACAACGCCGAGCTGAAGCTGATCGCTGAGTCCTTCCGCGACTGGGGCCGTGACTGCTACTGCCCGCCCGGCAAGGACAACACCTGCGACAAGCGCTTCTGCTGGACCAAGGAGCAACTGGGCGGCGACTTGCCGGACGGCTACGACCACAAGTACACGTACAGCCACCTGGGCTACAACCTGAAGATCTCCGACATGCAGGCCGCCTGCGCACTGGCGCAGATGGACCGTGTCGAGGAGTTCATCGCCAAGCGCCGCGCCAACTTCGCCTACCTGAAGGCCAAGCTGGCCAGCGTCGAGCAGTTCCTGCACCTGCCCGAGGCGACGCCCAACAGCGAGCCGTCGTGGTTCGGCTTCCCGCTGATCGTGAAGGAGACGGCCGGCGTCAAGCGCGCGGACCTGATCAACTTCCTGGAAGAGAACAAGATCGGCACGCGGCTGCTGTTCGCGGGCAACCTGACGAAGCAGCCCTACATGGCCGGCCGCAACTACCGCATCAGCGGCGAGCTGACCAACACCGACGTCGTGATGAACCAGACCTTCTGGCTGGGCACCTTCCCGGCGCTGGGCCAGGAGCAGCTGGACTACATCGCGGGCAAGCTGGAAGAGTTCTTCGGCGTGAATTTCTGAGCATGAGCAGCGCTGCCTCTTCCCCTCTGCGGCTGCCGGCCGAAGACCTGGACCGCGTCGTCGATGCGGTCGGTGCCCGCTGGGAACGTCTGCGCGGTCAGCGCCTGCTGCTGACCGGCGGAACCGGCTTCATCGGCAAGTGGCTGCTGGCGACCTTCCTGCACGCCAACCAGCGGCTGGACCTGGCCGCGCGCGTCGTCGTGCTGAGCCGCCGGCCGGAGGCCTTCCTCGACGAGTTCCCCGAACTGCGCGGCGCCGCCGGGATCGAGTGGCTCACCGGCGACGTGCGGAGCCTCGCTCCGGAGGCGGCGGGCGAATGCAGCTTCGCCATCCATGCGGCGACCGATGTCGTGGCCACCAGCACGCCGGCAGACATCCTGGACACCTGTACCACGGGCACGCGCCGCGTCCTCGATGCGATGTCGCCCGGCACCGCGCCCCGCCGCCTGCTGCTGCTGAGCTCCGGCGCCGTCTACGGCCGCACGCCGCCGGAACTCGGCGCCATCCCAGAGGACTGGACCGGCGCACCCGATCCGCTGGCGCCGGCCTCGGCCTACGGCGAAGGCAAACGGGTGAGCGAGCTGCTGTGCGCGATGGCGGCGGCGGCGCGTCCGGGACTCGAGGTGTCGATCGCTCGCTGCTTCGCCTTCGTCGGGCCGCACCTGCCGCTCGACAAGCATTTCGCCATCGGCAACTTCATCGGCGCCGCGTTGCGTGGCGAGGACATCCGCATTCAGGGGGACGGCACGCCGCTGCGCAGCTACCTCTACGCCGCGGACCTGGCGCACTGGCTGTGGGCCATGCTCTTCGACGCGCCAAGCGGCCGCGCCTACAACGTTGGTGGTGCCGAGGCGCTGTCGATCGGTGAGCTCGCCCATCGCGTCAATCACGTCCTGCAAGGCACCGGCGAAGTCCGGATCGCCCAGACGCCGCGCCCTGGCGCCGCGCCGCAGGCCTATCTGCCCTCGGTCGACCGCATCGCCGCTGAACTCGGCCTGACCGCGACGGCCGGCCTGGACGACGCCATCCTTCGCACGGCCCGCTGGGCCGCCTCCTCTTCCCGGGACTGACATGAACAGCCTCCACATCGACAGCCAGGACCTGGCCCGCCGCATGCGCATCCAGGCGCTGCAGATGGTGCACCGGGCCAAGGCCTCGCACATTGGCTCCGCCCTCTCGATCTGCGACATCGTCGCCGTGCTCTATGGCCAGGTGCTGCGCCTGGATCCGAAGCAGCCGACGGCGGCGCAGCGAGACCGCTTCATCCTGAGCAAGGGCCACGCCTGCGTCGCGATCTACGCCGCGCTCGCCGAGACCGGCTTCTTCCCCACGGACGACCTCCTGAAGTACGGCCAGGACCATTCGGTGCTGATGAACCACATCAGCCACAAAGTGGCGGGCGTCGAGTTCTCCACCGGTTCGCTGGGTCATGGCCTGCCCTTCGGCACCGGCAAGGCGCTGGCCGCGAAGCGCTCGAAGCAGGACTGGCGCACGGCCGTGCTGCTCAGCGATGGCGAGCTCGGCGAAGGCTCGAACTGGGAGGCAATGATGTTCGCCGCCCACCATCAGCTGGACAGCCTGGTCGCGATCGTCGACTACAACAAGCTGCAGAGCCTCACGACCGTCGACAAGACGCTGCGTGTGGAGCCGCTGGCCGACAAGGCGCGCGCTTTCGGCTGGGCCGTCCGTGAGGTCGACGGCCATGACCATGCCGCGATGACCGCGCTGTTGAGCGCGCTGCCGTGGGAGCCCGGCAAGCCCTCCTTCCTGATCGCCCACACGACCAAGGGCAAGGGCGTCAGCTTCATGGAGAACAGCGTTGACTGGCACTACAAGTCGCCCTCCGCGGAACAACTCGCCCAGGCGCTGGGAGAACTGAATCATGCGTAATGCCTTCATCCAGGAACTGGTGACGCTGGCCCGCCAGCATCCGCAGATCGCGCTGATCGTCGGCGACCTCGGCTACTCCGTCGTCGAGCCCTTCGCCGACGAGTTTCCGGACCGCTTCATCAATGCCGGCGTCGCCGAACAGAACATGACCGGCCTGGCCGCCGGCATGGCGTCCGAGGGCTATCACGTCTTCACGTACTCCATCGCCAACTTCCCGACCTTCCGCTGCGCGGAGCAGATCCGCAACGACGTGGCGTATCACAAGCTGCCGGTCACCGTGGTGGCCGTGGGTGGTGGCCTGGCCTATGGCGCACTGGGCTACTCCCACCACGCGGTGCAGGACTACGCGCTGATGCGCACGCTGCCGAACATGCTGATCGCCGCGCCCGGCGATCCGATGGAGACGCGCGCCTGCATGCGCTATCTGGTCGAGAACCCGGGCCCGTCGTACTTGCGTCTGGGCAAGGCGGGTGAGCCGAACTTCCACGGTGCTCCGCCCGAAGTCGCTCCTGGGCGCTGGCTGAAAGTGCGCGAGGGCAACGACAAGCGCGCCCTGCTCAGCACCGGCGCTGGTCTCCAGATCGCGATGGACTGGATCAAGACGGACGAGCATGCCGATCGGGCGGTGTACACGATGCCGCTCTGGTCCATGGCCGACAAGCCCGCGCAGGCCGGGTTGCTGCGCGCTCATGATGAGGTCGTGACGATCGAGGATCACCTGCAGGACGGCGGCTTCGGCTCGTGGTTGCTGGAAGCGAAGGCGATGGACGCCGCGCTCGCCTGCACGGTCCGGCCCGTGGCGCTGAGTCCCGCCGTTTGCGGCACCGTCGGCTCCCAGGCGACGCTGAACCGGCTCGGCGGCCTGACCGCCTGAGTTCCCTTCCACCGTCGCAAACGCCCGCGCACCACCAGACGCCAAATCCCGTGCTCGCATCTCCGGCTACTCCCGCACTCACCATCATCATTCCCACCTTCAACCGCGCGCCTTGTCTGCGGATGTTGCTGGGCGCGCTGAAGGTGGAACTCCGAGGTCTGGAAGGCCGCGTCGACGTCGTGGTCGGCGACAACGCGTCTTCGGACGACACGCCGGACGTCGCGCGGGACTTCGCCTCGGTTTGGACCGATACGCGGGTGCTCCGGCACGAGACGAACGTTGGCCCCGACGAGAACTTCTGCCGGTGCGTCGAGCAGGTGAACTCGACCTATTTCTGGATCATCGGCGACGACGACCTGCCGCGGGCTGGCGCCATTGCGGCACTGCTGCATTTGCTCGACATGCAGCAGCCCGACCTGCTGTACATGGACAGCCGTTGGACGCCGACGCTGTCGAGCCACGACGAGGCAGGCGCCACCGGCCCGCTCCGAGCTTCGTTGAATGACCGGGCGACTTTCGCGCGCCGCGTACACATCTGGACGACATTCATCTCCGGCAGCATCGTCCGCACGGAACTGGTGTCGACCTCCTCGCTGCGACGGTATACCGGCACCAACCTCGTACAACTCGGCTGGATCTTCGATGCCTTGAAGCAGGGAGAGCGCTTCGTGCATGTCGCCACTCCCTGCATGCTGGCGACGTCCGGAGCTTCGGGCGGCTATGCCGTACTGAAGGTGTTCGGCCAGAACTTCCCGCGCATTGTGCGAGACGCGCTGTCGGGCAATCGCGCGCTCGAGTCGATCGCGGCGGACGTCATCTCCAGGGCGTCGATCGCCTACCTGCCCAACCTCGTCTGGGCCTTCCGCGAGGCCAAGGCGGGCAACTTCGACCAGAGCGAAAGCGTGACAGCCACACTCGGTCCTGAACTTGGCCGCACCCTGCCATACCGGCTGCTGATCCGGCCGATGGCGGATGCGTCCCCCCGCATGGCGAAAGGGCTGCTCAAGCTGTCGCACGTCACCACGCGAATCGTGTCGCGCCTGGACCTGCTGCGCGCACGCCTCAGCGGCGGACTGCACGCCCTATGAGCGCCCTGCGGTCAGAACACGGACGGGCGCAGCGCCTCTGGCGCGCCGCGGGCCTTGACTTCCACGTCCTGGCGACCTTGCTCTTCCGCGGCTGGGGCATCCTCGCCGGCGGTGTCACCACGTTGCTGCTGCCCTTCTGGCTCTCGCCAGCGCAGCAGGGCTTCTATTACACCTTCGGCAGTCTGCTCGCGCTGCAGGTCTTCTTCGAGCTCGGTCTCAACCAGGTCATCGTCCAGTTGGTCGGGCATGAGGCGGCCCATCTCCAGTTCCACGACGACGGCACGGTCAGCGGTGACGCAGCGCGACGCGCTCGGCTGCAGGCCATTCGCCGGCTCGTCACGCGCTGGTACCTCGTGGCTGCCGTGCTGTTCGCAGCGGTAGGCGGCCTCGCGGGCCACGTCTTCTTCGAACGACGCGCCGCACTCCCTGCGCCGGAGTGGGAGCTTGCCTGGTTCGCCCTGGTGCTGACCTCGGCGGTCAACCTGTTCCTCAGCCCGCGCCTGGCCATCATTGAAGGCACGGGCCGCGTCGGTCAGGTGGCCCGCCTGCGCCTGATCCAGTCGTTCGTCGGCTACGGCGCGATGTGGCTGCTGTTGATCGCAGGCGCTGGCCTGTGGGTCGCCGTCGCGGTGCCGGGGGTGTCATCGCTGGTCACCCTGCTCTGGCTGCGCGCCCGCGGGGAACTCCGGCGCCGCGAGGCCGTCGCCGACGACGGCCGTCAGCCCCTCATCAGCTGGCGCAAGGACATCTTTCCGCTGCAATGGCGCATTGCCGTCAGTTGGGCCTGCGGCTACTTCATCTTCAACCTGTTCACGCCCATCATCTTCGCTCACCACGGCGCACGCGAAGCTGGCCAGTTCGGCATGGCGATGGCGATCTTCAACGCGGCCACGACTGTCGGACTGAGCTGGATCAACGCCAAGACGCCGGCGTTCACGATGCACATTTCCCGTGGCGAATCGATGGCCCTGAACGGTCTGTTCCGGGCCGTCACGATCCGCTCGACGGCGTTCACGGGATTGTTGTCCTTCGGTTTCGTCGGCACGGTCGCGATCGCTACGGCCTTTGCGGTACCGGGTCTGCATCGCCTCGCCAGCGGCTGGACCCTGTGGTGGCTCGCCATTGCGACGACGATCAACGTCCTCGTTTATGCGTGTGCAAGCTACATGCGTGCGCACCGGGAGGAACCCATGGTCCCGGTCTCCATCGTCTCCGCGCTGTGCACCGTGGCCGTGGTGCTGACGACGGCCGACGCGCCCATTCCACTGATGATGGCGCTCTATGCGGGCATCAGCGCACTCGTCACGCTACCTTGGACGGTGATGCTGCTGCGCCGCTATCGGGCCCGTCATGCCGTCGAGGCGATGGCCCCGCCCGCCACTACCGCGCAACGCTGATGCCATTCCTGTTCAAGATCATTGACCGGCTCGGCCGGATCAAGGACAGCGCCTTCAGCCATTGGCATCGCCAGCGGTTCGCCGCCTGCGGCCCCAACGCGCTGATCCGCTCCCCCCGCATCATCTACGGCGGCCGCTTCATCCACATCGGCTCCGGCTTCGACGCCTTCCCTGGCCTGCGTATCGAGGCCTTCGATCGCCACCTGGACAAACGCTTCACGCCCCGCATCACGATCGGCGACCGCGTGAGCATCAACTACGACTGCCACATCGGCTGCGTCAACGAGATCACCATCGGCAACGACGTGCTGCTGGCCAGCCGCGTCTACATCTCCGACCACAGCCACGGCGCTCCGGACTATCACGACGTCGACGTCCCGCCCTCCGTGCGCAAGGTGTTCTCCAAAGGGCCCGTCGTCATCGAGGACGGCGTCTGGATTGGCGAGGGCGCCTGCGTGCTGCCCGGCGTGCGCATCGGCCGCCACGCCATCGTCGGCGCCAACGCCGTCGTGACCCGCGACGTTCCGCCCTACGCGATCGTCGGCGGCGTCCCCGCCCGAGTTCTCAAGACCCTGTCCCCCGGCAGCCGCTCCGCGGCACCGATCCAGTCATGATCCACATCTTCACGATCACCGCCAGAAACTACCTCAGCCTGGCGCTGACCCTCGGCGACTCCATCGCGCGCCACCACCCCGAGGCCCGCTTCACCATCTGCGTCGCCGATGGCCTCGATCAGCTGGATGGCCTGCTCCCCGCCGCGCGTCACCCCGGCCACCGCCTGGTTTCCGCGCTGGACCTGCTGCCACGCGCCGAGCTGGACGACATCGCGTTCAAGTACAACATCACCGAGTACTGCACGGCCATCAAGCCGCTGATGTTCAAGTCCCTGTTCGCCGACCCGGCCGTCGACCTGGTCTATTACATGGACCCGGACACCCACCTCTATCAGCGCCTGGATCCCATCACCGAAGGCACGCCGGACAAGACGCTCTATCTGGCCCCCCATCTGATCGACTGCCGCCTGGCCGACGACCACCCCTACCCGGAGTTCCGTCATCTCTGGGAAGGCATCTTCAATCTGGGCTTCTGCGCCCTCCGCCGCACCGCGTCCACCCCCCGCATCCTGGACTGGTGGGACGCGCGTCTGCGCGAGTACTGCTACGCCGACCATGTGGACGGCCTGCACACCGACCAGAAGTGGATGGACTACGCGCCCGTCTTCTTCCAGGACGAACTGCAGGTCGTGCGTCACTACGGCGTGAACGCCGCCCACTGGAACCTCGCCGAGCGCCCGATCGAACGCCGTGACGGCACCTACTTCGCCGGCCGCGATCCACTGATCTTCTTCCACTTCTCCGGCTTCGAGTTCCGCGGCAACTCGCTCACCAAGCACACCCCCGCCCACCATCAGGGCAGCTACACCACACCGACCCTGCTGGCCTTCGCGCAGCAGTACCGCGAGGCGGTGCACGCCAACGGCTATGAGCGCCTGCTGGCCGTGCCCTATGCCTTCGCCGCCTTCGACGACGGCACGCCCATCACCCAGCCACATCGGCGCCTCTACCGCGTGCGGGCCAAGGAGGCGACCTTCGCCGCGCCCTTCACCGCCGGCGGCCCCTTCTATGCAGAGCTCGCGTCCGCCGGTCTGCTCGACCGCAGCCCGGCCGCCAGGGCAAACTACTCGAAGGCCACGGTCGGCGACATGGCCGGCAAGATCCGGAAGGTGGAAGGCGCGATGCGCCTGCTGCTCAAGGTCCTGGGCGTGCGGCGGTACGCGCAACTGGTGAAGCTCGCCGCCTGGCTCGGACGCTTCGAGCACCACCGCTTCCTGCTCGACAAGCGCGGCTGACCCGTCATGACCGAGCGCTCAGTCCCGCCCCAGCCGCACCTCCTGGTGGACGCGCGCCCGCTCAACGGCGCTCGCAACGGCATCACGCGCTTCGTGGAACAGCTGGTCGCGGCGTGGCCCCACCCGCCAGCGTTCCGGACCACGCTCGTCTCCAACAAGCCGATCCGCAGCAACGCCTCGCTTCCCGACGGCATCGACTGTCTGCACGACACGCATCCGCTCTCCCGCCTGCCCGGCACCCTCTGGATGACCTTGCGCGTGCCGGCGCTGGCGCGCCAGCTCGGCGCGACCCACTTCCTCGGAACACAGCACGTGCTGCCGCTCTGGCGCACCGGCAAACTCGAACAAGGCGTCGTCGTGCACGACCTTGTCTTCGAACTGTTCCCGCACACCATGGCGCGGACGAACCGCCTGCTCACCGGCTTCTTCGCGCCGCGCTCGATGCGCCGCGCCGATCACCAGTTCTGCGTGTCCCGCACCACGCGCGACGACATGGCGGCCCAGCTCGGCGTTCCGCTGGATCGCGCCAAGGTGTGCTACCCCGGGCGCACGCCCGACCTGAACTCGGCCGCCACGAAACGCCCCCCCCGCGACCCGGCCACCCTGTCGCTGCTGGTGGTCGGATCGATGGAGCCGCGCAAGAACGTCCCGCGCTTCCTGCAGGCCTTCCTCATCGCCGCCGAGCGCGATCCGCGCCTGACCCTGGACCTGGTCAGCGGCGACGCCTGGGGTGACGTGCTGGGCGACGCCGTCTGGACGGCGATCCGCCAGCATCCGCGCATCCGCATCCATCAGCGCATCTCGGACCAGGCCCTGCGTGCGCTCTACAGCGCCGCGGACTACCTCGTCTTCCCCAGCCTCTACGAAGGCTTCGGTCTACCCATCCTCGAGGCCGTGGGCCATTGCGCGGTCATCGCCAATGACATTCCGATCTTCCGGGAACTCGCGGCCGTGATCGACGGCATCCACCTGACGGACCTGCAGGCCGCCCCGGCCGAGATCGCGGCGGGGCTGGCGCGCCTGCTGGCAACAGCCGACCGCAGCGTCGTGGCGGACGACCATGGCCGTTTCTCCTGGCAGGTAGCCGCCAGCCGCATGCTCACCGCGATGGGGCTGATGAACGGCCCTTCCCAGACATGGAGCCCCCGACGATGAACGCCCCAGCGCCCCAGCGCCCCAGCGGCAGCGGACTGCCCTCCGCGCCCGCCACCGGCGTCGCCCTGTTGTCGTGGACCTTCCCGCGCGTCGGGCCGTTCAAGTTCACCGAGGTGCTGGCGTTGCTCAGCCTCACCGGTGCGCTTCAATCCCCCCGCACCGTCCAGCGCGTCTTCAATTGCTACGGCTTCTTCCTGCTGGCCACTCTCCTGGCCTGTCTGCCGGCTATGTTCACTTTGGGCACGGGCGACAACAGCCTGACCAGCGACAAGGGACTCTATTCGTCGCCGGAGGCCTCGCTGCTGATGACGGTGGTGCGCACCGTGGCCTACCTGCTGGTGGTGACGGGCCTGACTCACTTCTTCCGCACCGTGTCGGATGCCCGGATGCGCAGGACGCTGGACTGGTGTTACGCGCTGTCGCTGCTGCCGGGTCTGCTGCAGATGCTGCGCATGTACTCCGGCGTCTACTTCGACCTGCCCTACTTCGAGCGCGCCGGCCTGGGGCCCTTCAGCGGCGTGTACGACTCCGGCTATCTGCGGCTCATGGGTTTCGAGTTCGAACCCCTGGGCTACGGCACCAGCCTCATGGTGGTGTGCTGCCTGCGCGTCTTCGCGCGAAGCCGATGGCCCCTCCTGGGCCTGCTCGTGCTGGCCCACACCTTCAGCGCCGGCGCGATCGTGGCCTCGGGCGCCGCGCTGCTGATGGGCTATCCGCAGCGCCTGCGCCGCTACGTCACGCCGGTCTACGCGCTGCTGTTCGCGGTGCTCTGCATCGTCGTCTGGATCCATCTGGATGAACTGCTGACCCTGCTCTCATTCCAGCGCTCGGCATCCGAGCGGATCAACGCATTGGGCGTGTGCATCAACATGTGGCTGGACCATCCCTTCGGTGTCGGTCCCGGCCTCTACGGCTACTTCCTCAACCTCTACGACCTGGCCAACTTCCCGACGCCGCAGCTGGACTGGTATCCCAACAACGACCCCGCCATGTTTCTGGCTTATGGCGGCGTGCTGTACCTGCTCTCCTACCTCTGGGTCTTCCATTACGCGCTGTCGGTCACGCCGTCCCGCTGGGTCCGCATCGCCCTGGTCGGTCTGCTGGTGCAGTCCATCAGCTCCTACATGTTCTTCAATCCCGCCGCCGCTGTGGTCATCGCCATCGCACTGTCGGGACGCTCGCTTCCGCCCGTGATCCGGAAAAAGAAGAGGCGCACAGCCCTGCCCGCCCCCACGCCGCCGGTCTCTCCGGTCACCGCCTGACATCACTACATGCTCTTCATCAACGGCAAGTTCCTCGCTCAATCCCTGACCGGCGTCCAGCGCTACGCGATCGAGCTCCTGCAGGCCTTCGACGCACTGTTGGCCGACGGCGCCTGGATGGCGCCCAGCCCCGTGGTGCTGCTGGTCCCGTCCAAGCGCGTGCAGCCGCTGCCGGCGCTGCGCCACATCCAGATCCGCGAGATCCCCTCGGGCAACCTGCACCTCTGGGAACAGATCCGCCTGCCCTGGGCCGCTCGCGGCGCGACGCTGATCAACCTTGCCGGCAGCACGCCGCTGATCAAGTTCGGTCAGGTCTGCACCTTCCACGACACGGCCGTCTTCGACGTCCCCACGTCCTTCAGCGCGAACTTCGTGCGCTGGTACCGGCTGCTGTTCAAGGTCCAGGGCCGGCTCAGCCGCCGGGTGTTGACCGTGTCGGAGTTCTCCAAGGGGCGGTTGGTCCACCACCTGGGCATCAGGGCGGACAAGATCGCTGTCGTCCACTGCGGGGCCGACCACATGCGCCGCCAGCCCGCCGACGACGCGGTGCTCGCCAAGCTCGGCGTCGAGTCGGGCCGCTACTTCCTGGCCGTCGGCAGCGCGAATCCCAACAAGAACTTCGCGCGTCTCATCGAAGCCTTCGCCGGCCTGGGGGATCCGCAAGCCCGATTGGTCGTCGTGGGCGGGAGCAACGCGACCGTGTTCGCGGACAGCTCGAATGCGGCCCGCGAGGACTCTCGCATCGTCCGCGCCGGCCGCCTGACCGACGACGAGATCAAGGCGCTGTACAGCAACGCCCGTGTGTACGTCTTCCCCTCCATCTACGAGGGCTTCGGTCTGCCGCCCGTTGAAGCAATGTTCTGCGACTGCCCGGTCCTGGCTGCCCGCGCGGCGTCGATCCCGGAGATCTGCGGCAGTGGCGCGGCCTTCTTCGATCCGTATTCGGTGGAAGACATCCGCGCCTCGATGCGGCGGGCCCTCCATGACGACGCCTGGCTGGAGGCGCTGCGCCGCGCCGGCAGCGCCCGCGCCGAGACCTTCACCTGGCACAACGCGGCCCTGAGCCTGGTGCGCACGCTCTCCGAGCTCTGATCCCGTCTCTCATGACCACCCGCAAGAAGATCGTCCACCTTCAGCTCCTGCCCCTGATGAGCGGCGTGCAAAAGGTGTCCCTCGATGAACTGGCCCATCTGGACCCGGCCCGCTATGAGCGCATCGCCGTGTGCAAGTGTGAGGGCGAGTTCACCGAACAGCTGCGCAGGATTGGCGTGCGCGTGCATCTGGTCCCCGAACTGGAGCGCGCGATCTCGCCCAGGCGCGACGTGCAGGCCTACCTCGCACTGCGAGATTTCTTCCGGGCCGAACGTCCGAACATCGTCCACACGCATTCGTCCAAGACCGGCATCCTGGGACGTCTGGCCGCCAAGGCGGCCAAGGTCCCGACCATCGTTCATACGGTGCATGGCTACGCATTCCCGGGCGAGTCGCGCCAGGCCATCAAGGCCATCTTCAAGTTCCTGGAGCGCAAGGCCGGCCAGGTCACCAACCGGATGATCGTGCTCAACGACACCGACAAGGCCATCGCCCGGGATCTCCTCGGCGTGCCGGAGAGCCGCCTGACGCTGCTGCCCAATGGTGTGGATGTCGACGCTTACGCGCCCGCCTCACCCGAGCGCCGTGCCGCGCTGCGCGCTGGCGAATTCGGCGTCCACGACGCGGACCACGTCATCGTGGGCATGATCGGCCGCCTGTGGCTGCAGAAGAATCCGCAGTGCTTCGTGCGCGCGGCCATCCGCGTGACGGCGCTGCGGCCGAACGTCAGCTTTTTCATGATCGGGGACGGCGAGTTCCGGGCCGAACTGGAAGCCGCCATCCAGGCCAGCGGTGACGCGCAGCGCATCCGTATCCTGGGCTGGCGCAGCGACGTGCCCGAGTTGCTGAAGGCGCTCGACCTGATGGTGCTGCCGTCGCGCTGGGAGGGCATGCCCCTGGCGATCCTCGAGGCGATGTCTTCCGCTGTTCCGGTCGTGGCCAGCGACATTCCCGGCAACCACCACCTGGTGGAGGACGGCAGCGACGGCCGGCTGTTCCCGCTCGACGACGACGAGGCCCTCGCGGCCGCGTTGATCGAGCTCGTCGATGACCCCGGCCGGCGCGCGCGCTTCTCGGCCCAGGCCCGGGCCAAGGTGCTGGCCCGCTACACGCTGTCCGCGCGCATGGACAAGATCACGGCGATCTACGAGTCCCCGCGCTGAGGCTTGAGCGGCGCCGGACCGGCGCGGCCACGCGGTCTCAGCGTGGCGTCATCACGAACATCGGGACGCGGTGGGCGTCGAACGCCTCCCTGTTGATCGCTTCGCCGAACGGCGGCATGTGATCGCCCACCACGACGAGGAACGGTGTGGCTTCGGAGGCCGCCAGCGTCCCTTCGAGCTGCGCCAGCAGGTCGCCCAGTCTGCCGACCAGCCGGCAGGCCGGTTCCGGCGTCGCCGAAGCGGCGCACGCGCTGCGCAGCGCCGCGGGCAGCGGCGCCGCCTCGCGCGAGTCCAGCGGCAGGTGGGTGTCCAGCGTCAGCGCATAGACGAAGCGGCCCGGTCTCTGCGCCTCCTTCACGGCCTGCGCCAGCACCGCGTCATCGCAGACGCCCGGAAAAGCCTGATTGCAGTTCATGCGTGGCGAGCCGCCAGCGGGCCACAGCCACGGCGCCAGTCCGATCCGGGGCCACCACTCGGCACGATCGAACATGCGCAGCCCGAAGCCGTGGATGCCGATGGCGGTCAGCCCCTGGCTCGCGAGTCGCCGCGGCAGGCAGCCCTCGGCGGTCTTGGCATCCAGCCGCGAATAGTGGCCCTGAAGGCCACACAAAGTCCGGAGTTCACCTGACGTCGTGGTGCCGATGAACGCCTCGTCCGTCATCGTGACGTCCCAGCGGCTCATCACACGCGCCGTGACCAGCCGTTGCCTGAGCCAGGCCCGCAGCGCCGCGTCGCGCGGCAGGCCCATCGACTCGACCAGCACCAGCATCGAGCTTCGGCCTGGATTCGCCTCCTGCCACGCCGACAGCGCGCGGAACGTCGCCGGATCGCTCATCGGCCGCGGGGGACCGGCCGTCATCAGGCTCTGCCGCTCTGAACGCCACACGTTCCACATCGGGCTGCCGGCGAAGTTCATGGTCACGATGCGGCTGTCCTTGTCGAGGCCGAAGACGTGGAAGGACCCATTGGCCATGTCTCCGCACACGGCCAGCGCGGCCAGTCCCAACAGCGGCCAGGCCATGCGCCTGCGTCGACGCGTTGCCCAGAGCGCCAGCCATAGACAGGCAAGGAAGCCCAGCACCAGCCCGAGCACCGACACGGAAAGGAAACTGCGCACATTGACCATGTCCACGAAGCGCGCCGCATCCACGAAGTCCATCGCCGACATGAAGTGGTAGTTCTTTGCCGCCGCGCGGATGAAGTCCGCCGCCCAAGCCAGCACCAGCGTCACGCCCCCCGCGACTGTCGACACGCAGGCGATCGCCGCCGCGAGCAGCAGGTCCAGGTTGACTAGCGGCCGCTCTTCAGCCCGAGGTGCTTGAAAAACCCAGGCGGTGATCCATGACGGCGCATGGAGCGCGACGACGACGATCGCGAATCGCAGGGCCGCCACGGCCGCCACGGCCGCGCGCGCGCCCGGGGTCGCTGCGGCGGGCATGGCGAAGGGCGTGATGCGCGGGAACGGAGAACTCATTGATGATCACAGCGGGTGGTCGCCACAGCGCAGGGACGATAGCGCGTACGCGCCATCGGCGCGATTCCTCGCCTGTCCCCAGGTTTCGCAGCTGTGCACCGGGTGCACGAGCAGCGACACGCCACCGGGCCGGACGCTCAGTGCCGGGAGACGCTCCAGCGGCAGCGTCAACGCCTTGACACCAAGGCGCCCGACGTTGGCCGCCACGTGATCGACCCGACGATGCGACAGGTAAGCCGTGAGGATCGGTCCCGGCAGCGGCGCCTGACTCTGCCACAGACCAAAGCTGCGAAAGTCTTCTGGCCGGTAAAGCTGGAACACCACTCGCGGGGCATCGCTGGTGCCCGTCACTCGCTCCACGATCCGCCGGCCCACCGCCTCGAAGTCCGTCTTGATGTCGAGGACCAGGAAGGCGTCCGGCGGCAAGGCGCCGAGCAAGGTCTCGAAGGTGCATCCGTCGCGCACCATTTCCGTCTGAGGCCCTGGGTCGTGCTGACAGCGGAGTTCACCATCCTCGAGCACCAAATCGACCTCGAAGATCCTGAACCCTGCCTGGTACGCGCGCCGCATCGCCCCCAGCGTGTTCGCGGTCGGCATGCCTGATTCCCCGAGCGCATGGGCGATCCGGATCGGCGCGCCTGCCGCTTTCAGCCAGCGATAGTCCTGACCTGGCTGCAGCGGCTGCGCGGACGACCAATCCTCGGAGGACCGGACGCGCGTCAACGTGTCCATGATCCGCTCGCCCAACCACTCGCTATCGACGCGGTGCAGCCAGCGCCGGCCGGCCGTTGTGGCCGCCAGCGACAGTCCCATCACGAGGGCCAGCAGCACCATCCAGGCCGCGCGCCGGACCGGGACGCAGATGCCGCGCCGGCTCACCGCGACGCCTCTCCAGCGGCAGCATCCGAAGCCAGCCGCGGCACGGGCACGCCGTACTCCGACACCCACTGCTTCAATCCTCCGACGACCTCTTCCCGCGCCCAATGCCGGTTATCCATCGCCCCCTTCACCCACTCCAGCAGCGCCCCATCCGCATGCTGGTCGCCGAGCTTCGCGATCCTCACCCTTGAGATCCGCGTCGGCAGCGTCTGATCCGAATCCGCGATCAGTTCCTCATACAGCTTCTCCCCCGGCCGCAACCCGGTGAACCGGATCCCGATCTCCTGCTCGCTCTTCCCCGCCATCCGGATCATCGTCTTTGCCAGATCCACGATCCTCACCGGATCCCCCATGTCCAGCACCAGCACCTGCCCGCTCTCCCCGATCGCCCCCGCCTGCAGCACCAGCCGCGCCGCCTCCGGGATCGTCATGAAGTAGCGAATGATCTCCGGATGCGTCACCGTCACCGGCCCGCCCCTGGCGATCTGTTCCTTGAACTTCGGAATCACGCTCCCGCTGCTCCCGAGCACGTTCCCGAACCTCACCGCCATGAACTTCGTCGCATGCCCCTGCCCGGCCATGTGGCTGATCACGAGCTCCGCCGCCCGCTTCGTCGCGCCCATCACGTTGGTCGGATTCACCGCCTTGTCCGTCGAGATCAGCACGAAGCGCTCGGCCCCCGATTCCGCCGCCGCCACACACGCGTGATACGTCCCCAGCGTGTTGTTCCGCAGCGCCGCCCAGGCGTTCTCCTCCTCCATCAGCGGCACATGCTTGTAGGCCGCCGCATGGAACACGATCTGCGGCCGGTACTTCCCGAACGTGAAGCGCAGATGCTCCAGGTCCTTCACATCCCCGATCAACCGCACCAGCGGAATGTGCGGGAACTTCTCGCCCAGCTCCTGCTCGATCCGGTACAGCGCGAACTCGCTGAGCTCATACAGCACGATCCTCGACGGCCCGTACCGCGCCACCTGCCGGCACAGCTCCGAGCCGATCGACCCGCCCGCGCCCGTGATCAGCACCACCTTGCCGCCAATGCACTCGCTGATGCCGCCCTCGTCGAGCTGCACCGGCTCGCGGCCGAGCAGGTCTTCCGGCTCGATGTCGCGCACCTGGTTCACCGCGCGGCCGGCCAGCAGCTCCTGGCTGCTCGGCACCGTCAGCACCGCCAGCCCCGTCTTGCCCGCCAGGTCCAGCGCGCGGCGCCGTTCCACCGTCGTCGCGCCCGGCATCGCCACGATCACATGCGTGATGCCGTGCAGCTCCGCCTGCCGCGCCGCATCCCCCAGCGTGCCGATCACCGGCACCCCGGCCACGCGCGCGCCGCGCTTCTCCGGCGCGTCGTCCAGATAGCCCACCACCACCCAGCCCTGCTGGTGCTGGATGCCCGCCACCAGCAGCCGGCCTGCATCGCCCGCGCCCATCACCAGCGCGCGGCGCTGCTCCTGCGCGCTGCCGCTGATGCGGCTGCGCATGTGCTCGTAGAGCATCCGGTAACCCATGCGCATCGTCGCCAGCGCCATCAGCGTGAACACCGGATGCAGCGCCAGCACCGCGCGCGGCACCGCCGTCAGCTGCGCCATCAGCACCGCCACCGCCGCGACCAGGCCGGCGATCACGCACACCGCCGCCAGCCGCTTCACCTCGCCGAAGCCGCTGAAGCGCCACATCCCCTTGGGCACGCGGAACAGCTTCAGCAGCACGCCATACAGCGCCACGATCGCGAGCATCACCCAGTGGTCGTAGCCCGGCCTGGCCTCGAACCAGCGCTCGAAACCCAGCCGGAACAGATACGTCGCCTGCCAGGCCAGCGCCACCGCCACCATGTCCAGCGCGAGCGCCAGGCTCTCCCGGAACGGACGGATCCGCGTCAGGAAGGCATCCAGGGACAACCAGTTCATCGTGTTCTCTTGTTCTGCGGCCCGCTCAGGCCTTGATCGCGCCCAGCGTCGCCAGGATCAGCCGGATATCCCCGCCCAGGCTGGCATTGCGCACATAGTCCGCCGCCAGCCGCAGCTTCATCGGCATCACCACCTCGACGTACTCGCGCTCCGGATCCGCCGCCTTGGCCAGCAACTCGCTCTCGTTGCGAAAGCTCAGCGAGGCCGGGTCGGTGATCCCCGGCCGCACCGACAGCACCACCTCGCGCAGCTCGGCCGGGTACATCGCGACATAGCGCGGCACCTCCGGCCGCGGCCCCACCAGGCTCATCGCGCCGCGCAGCACGTCCCACAGCTGCGGCAGCTCGTCGACCTTGGTCGCGCGCAGCCAGCGGCCGCTGCGCGTGATGCGCGCGTCCTCGCCGATCGTGATCTGCGGGCCCAGCCGCGGCGCGTCCACCCGCATGGTCCGGAACTTGTGGATCCGGAAGGTCCGCCCGAACCGCCCCACCCGCTCCTGCCGGAACATCACCGGCCCCGCCGAGTCCAGCTTGATCCACGCCGCCACCGCGAGCAGCAGCGGACTCAGCAGCAGCAGCCCGATCGCGGCGCAGACGATGTCGAAGAGTCGCTTGGCCATCGGCCTTCCCGTGCCTCGCTGGAGTCCGTTCAAGCCGCTCAGGCGCCCAGGCTGCGGCGGACCGCGCCGATCACGCGCTCGACCTGCTCGTCCGACATCGCCGTGTACAGCGGGATCGTGACCGTGCGCTCGTAGGCCTTCTGCGACTCGGGGAACATCGCCGCCGTCAGCCCGTAACGCTCCTTCCAGTACGGGTGCTGGTGCAGCGGCACGTAGTGCACGCTGCAGCCGATGCCTTGCTCGAACATGCGCTCGATGAAGACGTCGCGGCTCACCGGCGCCTCGTCCGACAGCCGCAGCACGTACAGGTGCCAGCTGTGCACGTCGCCGTCCGGCGCCTTCGGCGGCAGGATCAGCGGCAGACCGGCCAGCGCCTCGAAGTAGCGCGCGGCGATCTGCTCGCGGCGCCGCTGGAAGGCCGGCAGCCGCTTGAGCTGGTGCAGCCCCAGCGCCGCGGCAATGTCGGTCAGGTTGTACTTGAAGCCCGGCGCGACGATCTCGTAGTACCAGCTCGGCACCTTGGCCGTGAAGCGGTCGAAGGCATCGCGATTGATGCCGTGCAGCCGCATCACGCGGGCGCGCTTGGCCAGCTCGGGATCGCGCGTGACCAGCATGCCGCCCTCGCCCGTCGTCATCGTCTTGTTGGCGTAGAAGCTGAACACCGTGGCGTTGCTGCCCATCGTGCCGATCAGCTCCTTCTCCAGCGTCGTGGGCAGCGCATGGGCCGCGTCCTCGACGACCTTCAGCCCATGCCGGCGCGCGATGTCCAGCAGCGAGAGCATGTCCACCGCCAGACCGGCGTAGTGCACCGGGATGATCGCCTTGGTGCGCGGCGTGATGGCAGCCTCGATCTGATCGATCGCCAGGTTCATCGTGGCTGGATCGATGTCGATCAGCTTCACGTCCGCGCCCATGTAGCGCACCACCTCGGCCGTCGCGGTGAAGGTATGGGTGGTCGTGATGACTTCATCGCCAGGGCCGATGCCCAGCGCCTCCAGCGCCAGGTGCAGGCCGGCGGTCGCGGAGTTGACCGCGATGCACTCGATCTGCGGCTCGCCCAGGAATTCGGCGAAGGCCTGCTCGAAGCGCTTGGCCTTGGGGCCCGTCGTGATCCAGCCGCTCTTGAGCGTGTCGATGACTTCCGCGATCTCCTCGTCGCCCAGCTCGGGCAGCGCGAAGGGCAGGAAGGGGAGCTTCTGGTCGGCGTTGTGGCTCATGGTGTCTTGGTGATGAGCGCCAGCACGTGGCTGCGCAGCAGGGGAATCGAGTTGAGGACGCGGTAGGCGGCCGGATGCAGCCGGCAGGCGGCGCGCGCGATCGGCGGGGCCAGCGTGACGCGGCGCACCGTCATCCGGCCCTCCGGAAACAGTGCGCGCACGCGCTTGAGTGGCACGCCCCGCACGTCGGGATTGCGCGGATTGTCGACGATGAAGTCATACCAGAGCACCGCGCCGCCGGGCCGCAGCCAGCGCCACATCGCGCCCGCGAGCCGCGCCTGCAGCGCGTCGTCCAGGATCGACGAGAACACCGTCGACTGCAGCACCAGGTCCTGGCTGCCGGGCTCGACCTGCGCCTGCGAGGCATCGCCCGCCAGCAGCCGCACCTGCTGCGGCAACGCGGCGCGGGCCGCGTCCAGGCGCTCGGGCAGCAGCTCGATGCCGGTCAGGTGCTGCGGCCGCAGCCCCAGCCGCAGCATGTCCATCAGGTTGCCGCCGGCGCCGCAGCCGACCTCGGTCATGCGCCAGTCCGCCACCGGCGCGGCCGGATCGGGCTGCGCCGCGCGGTGCGCCGCCAGCAGCCGCCACATCGCCGCCTGGCGCTCGTGCAGCATCTGCCAGACCTCCGGGCGCAGCAGGCTGTAGCGCTCCAGCCCGGCCAGCCGCTTGTCGCGGCGGGCGTAGCGCTGGGCAATCGCCTGGAGTTCCCGGTCCTGGGTCATGGCAAAGGTCCTCGCGACAGGTCAGGACACCGCGTCGATGAAGCGCTGCGCCAGCACCGGATAGGTGTGATTCGCCAGCACGAACTCGCGCCCGCGCCGGCCCATCGCCGCGCGCTCCGCGGCGGGCACGGCGGCCAGCTGGAGCAGCCCAGCGCCGACGGCGGACGCGTCCTGCGGCGGCACGGTCAGGCCCGCGCCGGCCTCGGCCACCGGATCGTTGCCGGCCTCCACCGAATGCAGCACCGGACGCTGGGCCATCATGTAGTCCATCAGCTTGTTGGGCGCAATGCCGAAACGATAGATCGGTGTGCGTTGCCACCCGATGTAGGCGATGTCGAACCCCTGCAGCAGCGACGGGATCTGCGCCTTCGGGATCGCCGGGAACATCGCGACGTTCGTCAGCGCCTCGTCGCGCACGCGGGCCTCGAGGTGCTCGCGCAGGTGGCCGCCCCCGACCAGCACGAAGCTCAGCGCCGCGGATGCCGGATCGCCGCGCTCCTTCAGCCGCTTGGCGGCATCCAGCAGCACATCGAGCGCGTTGGGTTCGCCCATCGAGCCCGCATAGCCGACGACGATGCGCCCCGCCGCGCGCTCGGCATCCAGGTGCGCCTGGATCGCGGCGTCCAGCGGCTCGCCCTGCTCGGACCATTCGTCGAGCGTGATGCCGTTGGGCACGATGTGCAGCTTCTTCAGATCGAGCCCGTGCGCGGCCATGTGCTGATGCACCTTGGGCAGCATGGACACGACGGCGTCGGCGTCGCGATACGCGTCGTTCTCCGCCTTCTGGCACAGCATCGCGAACGGATGCCACTTCGACATGCCCGACAGCTCGATCGGCGACAGCGGCCACAGGTCGTGGACCTCGTAGACGAGCTTGGCCTTGGCCAGCTTCGCGATACGCCGCGCGACCCACACATCCATCGGATAGGTGCTAGATGCGATCACCACGTCCGGCGCGAACTCGCGCGCCAGGATGTCGGCGTCCTTCCAGACCTGGCGGCAGAAGGACCAGATGTTCTTGACCCGGCCGACGCCGTTGCCCTGGTACTCGGGCGTGTCGTAGAACAGGTAGTTCACGCCGCTCATCGCGGCCATGCCGGGCTCGGGCTGCGTGCTGCGCACATGCGAGTAGGAGGCGCCCAGGATCAGCGCCTGATGGCCCGCGCGGACCCACTCGCGGGCCAGGTAGTACGGGCGGAACTCCATGCCGTGCTTCGGCGAGCCCGCGTAGTGATTGATCAGCAGCAGTTTCATAGGGACTTCAATCGCGCGATGAAGCGCGTCACGGCGGGCCCGAACATCGCATGCTCCGCGACCCACGCGCGGTTGGCGGCGCCGAGCCGGTCGGCATCGATCGGCTGGCCGCCGACCTCCGCCTGACCGGCGAGCAGTTCCAGCCGGTCGGGCAGCGTGGCCAGGTCCTCGTCCTCCTTGAGGATCAGGCCATGGCGGCCGAGCAGCGTCCCCGGGCTCACGAGCTCGAGGCTGCCGGCGGTGCCGAGCACCTCGTGGTTCGCGGGCAGGTCGGACAGGATGGGCAGGCACTCGTGCGCCATCGCCTCCAGCACCGAGACCGACACGGAGTCGCTCTCCGGCAGGCTCAGGAACCAGCGTGCCGGCGCGTAGCGGCGTCCCTGCGAAGTGGCGTCGAGGCGGCCGGTGAACTCGACGCGGCCGCTCAGGCCGAGCGCGGCCACCTGCGCCTCGAGCGCGCCGCGCAGCGAGCCGTCGTTGGCGACGACCAGGCGCGCCTGCGGCTGTCGCGCCGCGATCGCGGCGAAGACCTCGATGACGCGATGCGGGCGGTAGATCGGCTCCAGCCCGCGATTGGCGAAGAACAGCCAAGGCTGCTTGCGCACGTTCTGCTTGGGCAACTGCTCCAGGCCGAAGGGGAAGGTCATCACCTCGCCCGCGCCGAGCTCGCGCATGCGCGCGCTCATGTGCTCGGAATCGGAGGTCGTGATCGCGCAGGCCTTGAGCACCTGCGTGGTCAGCCAGCGGTAGGCCCAGCCCTGACCGGGCGTGACCAGGATGTCGCTGCCCCACGCCGAGCCGGCGATGCGCGCGCGCAGCTTCCAGCCGCGCCGCGCCGCCCAGGCCAGCGTGCCATGCGAGGTCAGGTAGTGCGCATGCAGCCAGTCGGCATCGACCCGCTTGAGCCATGCGCCCAGCGCCGGCAACTGCTTGAGCACCGCGAAGTTGCCGCCGGCGTGGGCCGGATCGGTGTTCAGCGCGAGGCGGCGGTCCTCGGGGATCAGGAAGTGGAACTCCGGCGCGAAGCCGCGTGTCGACGCGGCCCACAGTTCGAGCTCGCGCTGCTGCGACAGCGCGCGCGCCCATTTCAGGAGGTGGGGACTCTCGCCGTCCCCGATCAGGACCAGTCTCATGCAGGCACTCCGTCGAGGGCCGGACGCGGCGCCGCGCCGCGCACCAGCCACGCGAGGTAGATCGCGAAATAGATCGGCAGCAGCACCGCGATGGCGCCCAGCGCCGTCGTCAGCCGGCCGCCGGCGCTCAGCACCAGCGCGACCGGCAGCACGTACAGCGCGTTGCCCACCAGGCTGAAGACCAGCGCGCCGCGCTGCCGCCCCGTGACCATCGGCGTGACGGTCAGCGGCGCGGCGATGAAGTGGGCCGCGACATAGGGCGCGAGCCAGCGGCCGTACTCGCCCGCCGTCGCCCAGCCGGCGCCCAGCAGCCAACCGAACAGCGCCGGCCCGGCCGCGATCAGCACTGCCATGCAGGGCAGCGCCACCAGCGCGAGCAGCTTGATGCCGCGGATCAGGCGCGGGCGCAGGTCGACGCCGCGCTGCCAGTCGCGCGCGAGCTCGCCCAGCAGCGCCTCGGACAGCGCGCCGCCGACCAGCGTCGCCGGCGCTTTCACGAGCCGCACCATCAGCGCGTAGTAGCCGGCCGTGGCCGCGTCGGCCCACGCGGCGATCAGCGCAAGCACCAGCGTCTCCTGCGCCGCGTTGACGAAGGCGTGCGGGCTGTTGAGCAGCGGGAACTGCTTGTAGCGCCAGGCCAGCCGCCTCAGGTGGCGCCAGTGCCAGGACTTGCCGGACTGGTCCAGCCGCGTCGCACGGCGCCAGCGGCTGCCGCGCGCGAGCAGCCACAGCGGCGCCAGCAGCGCGGCCAGGCTCTGCGACAGCACCAGCGCGGCCACGCCGGCGAAACCGCCCAGCGCGGCGAGCGCCTGCGCCGCCGCCATCACGCCCTGCTGCAGCACGCGCGCCTGCGCGATCACGTCGATGCGGCCCTGGCGGTTGTTCCAGAGGCTGAGCGCCTGCTGCATGCCCGCCAGCGCGACCACCGGCGCGAGCATCAGCAGCCAGGGGTCGAGCTGGTCGAGCGCGACCCAGCGGCCACCGAGCCTGGCGTGATGCGCCATCGCGAGGTGCCAGGCGCTGGCGCCGACAGCGGTCAGCAGGCCCACGCCGAGCGCGATCCACAGCGCCAGCTGCAGCACCAGCGCGGCCTCGCCATCGCGGCGCGGCAGCACGATGGCGTATTCGTAGCGGGCATTGGCGATGGTCGCGAGATTGGCCGCCAGCGCGACGAACAGCGCCCAGTGGCCGAGCGCCTCGGCGCCATACCAGCGCGTGAGCAGCGGCGCGATCAGCATCGGCAACGCCTGCGTCAGCATCGACGCGCCGGCGAGCTGGGCGAAGCGGCGGCGCACGGTCATGCGGACGCTCCTCCGTGGCGCTCGGCGATCGCGCGCACGGCGGCGCGCTGCGCCGCGCTCAGGCGCGCGTGGCGGCCGAGCGGCAGGTTGAGCACGTCGCGCGCGGCGCGCTCGCCGTTCGGGCAGTCGCCTTCGGCATAGCCAAAGCGGCGGCTGCCGCGCGGATGCACGACGTCGTCGAACCAGGTGCCGCCGACGATGTCCTCGGCGTCGAGCGCGGCGATCGCCGCGTCGCGCGCGGCGGCGCCGGGCAGCCGCAGCGGGTAGCGCAGCAGCACGGCGCCAGCCGCTCGCGCGGGCCGCTCCCAGCCGGGGAGATTCGCGAGCAGCGCGTCGTAATCGGCCGCCTGCGCGCGGCGCAGTGCATGGATCTCGGCGAAGCGGCGCGCCTGCACCAGGCCCAGCGCGGCGCTCAGCGGATGCAGCCCGGCGCGGTAGTCGGGCTGCGTGTCGCCGGCGACCTCGCTGTCAGGCGTCTTCGCGACGACGCCCAGCATCCGCGACGGCGCGCGCAGCAGCGCGGCCAGCACGCGCAGCGCGGCGCGCGGCAGGCTCATCGTCAGGCGATGCCAGCACAGCGTGAGCCATTGCTTGACCACCGCCCGCGCCGATGGCGCATGCAGCGCCGGCATGCGGGCCGCGAAGCGCGCGCGCAGCGCCTCGTCACGGATCACGAGCGCGCCGCCGATGCCGGTCGTCAACGGCTTGGAGTATTCGAAGGAGAAGAACGCCGCGTGGCCCAGCGTGCCGGCGACGCGCCCCTGCGCGTCGGTGCTGCCCCACGCGTGAGCGGCGTCCTCGACGAAGACCACGTCCGGATGCGACGCCATCAACGCCTGCAGGCCCTCGAGCACCAGCCCGAAGTTGTGCGGCACGACGACCAGCCGCGTCGCCGGGCCGATGGCCGCGCCGATCGCCGCCGCCGTGGGATTGAAATCGTCCGGCGCGATGTCGACGTAGCGCACCGTCAGCCCGAGGTGCATGAACACGTTGGGCACGACCACGCAGGTGTAGCCCGGCAGCAGCACCTCCGCGCCGGGCGGCAGCGCCAGCGACGCGGTGAACGCATGCAGCGCCGCGCGCCCGGCGCCAAACAGCCGCAGCTCGCCGTCCCGCGCCGGGTCCAGGCCCAGGCTGCGCGCGAACGCGGCGCGGAAGTCCTCCGCGCTGCCGGGGCCGCGCCGCAGCCAGTGCCAGAGCGCGGCGGACAAGTCGCGCCAGCGCAGCGCACTGGCGACATGACCCTTCATGACGGGTCCGGCGGCGTCTTGACGCCGTCGATCCGGTGGAGCGGCACCGCCGGCACGCCGCCGTAGACCCAGCCGCGCACCAGATGGCCGCGCACCACCGCGTGCGCCGCGACCACGACGTCATCGTCGATCACGCTGCCCGGCAGCACCGTGACGCGCGCGCCGATGAACACGTTGTTGCCGATGCGGATGTCGGCGCGCCGGTAGTGATCGCGGAACAGCCCTCGCGCGGTCACCGCGTTGGATTCGCAGAACAGCATCAGGCCCGGGCCGATGGCGACGTCGTCGCCGATGCTCAGGCGCTGGCCGCCCACCAGCAGGTAGCCGCCCGGCGCGACGTGGCTGCGCGCGCCGATGGTGAAGCGCCCCTCGCCCGTGGCCAGGACCTGGACATCGCGGTACAGGATGCTGCCATTGCCCAGCGCGCTGCCCGCGCCGCAGCGCACCCGCGCGCCGGGATGGATCTGCGCGCGCACGCCGACGCCCAGTCCCAGCCACGCCGCGACCCGCGCGCGCATTCGCCCGCGCACGGCGTCCAGCGTGTAGCCCAGCTGCATCGGTGTGGCCTCGTCGTGGCGGTGTGGAACGATCGCCGCGTCAGGCCAGCGCGGCCCGCAGCGCGGCGATCACCTGGTCCTGCTGCGCCGCGCTCAGGTCGGCGCTCATCGGCAGGCTCATCACGCGTGCCGCGGCCGCCTCGGCATGCGGCAGCGGCGTCGCGACGCGGCAGCGCTGCTCGTAGGCGGGCTGGCGGTGCAGCGGCTTCGGATAGTGGATCGCGGTCGGGATGCCGGCCTGCTTGAGCGCCTCGGCCACCGCGTCGCGGCGGTCCACCTGCACGGTGAACTGGGCCCACACGCAATCGCGGTCCTCGCGCACGGCCAGGCGCTGCAGCGGCAGCTCGCCAATCAGCTGCTGATAGCGCTCGCCGATGGCCAGGCGCTGCGCGATCTCCCAGTCGAAGCGTTCCAGCTTGCCCAGCACCACCGCGCACTGCAGCGTGTCCATGCGCCCGCCGACGCCCACCCGCGTGTGGGTGTAGCGCTGGCTCTGACCGTGGACGCGGATCTCGCGCGCGGCCTGCGCCAGCGCGTCGTCATCGGTGAACAGCGCGCCGCCGTCGCCGTAGCAGCCCAGCGGCTTGCTGGGGAAGAAGCTGGTCGCGCCCCAGGTCGAGAGGCCGCAGCTCTTGCGGCCCTTGTACGTCGCGCCAAAGCTCTGCGCCGCGTCCTCGATGACCGGGATGTTCCCGTGCCGCGCCGCGATCGCGTTGATCGCGTCCATGTCGCACACCTGACCGTACAGGCTCACCGGCATGATCGCCTTCGTGCGCGGCGTGATGGCGGCCTCGATCAGCGCGGCGTCCAGGTTGCAGCTGTCCGGCTCGATGTCGACGAACACCGGCACGCCGCCGAGCAGCACGATGGTCTCGGCCGTCGCGGCGAAGGTGAAGGGCGTGGTGATGACTTCGTCGCCGGGCTGCAGGTCCAGCGCCATCAGCGCGATCAGCAGCGCCTCGGTGCCGCTGGCCACGGTGATGCAGTGCCGCGTGCCGGCGTAGGCGGCCAGCGCGGTCTCGAGCTCCTTGACCTCCGGGCCCATGATGTATTGGCCGTGATCCAGCACGCGCTGGATGCGCGCGTCGATGCTCGGCTTGAGCGCGGCGTACTGCGCCTTGAGGTCGATGAAGGGAAGGCTCATGCCTGGGGCTCCGTGGGATCCACCAGGCGCAGCGCCCGGCCGTTGAGTTCGTAGAGATCGCCGCTCGCCGGACA
>Ga0102591_1001854_pt1 | contig 26003 bp, 10 predicted proteins | sample AraplaCol_mCL_r2_2_FD_76860 | JGI IMG/M metagenome (GOLD analysis project Ga0102591, IMG submission 76860) | Arabidopsis root microbial communities from North Carolina, USA - plate scrape MF_Col_mCL_r2 (SPADES assembly) (version 2) | ecosystem: Host-associated > Plants > Roots > Endosphere... | reverse complement strand
TCGACCCGCTGGGCGGTCGCACGATCTTCGAGTACGACGAGGTCGGACGCACGACCGCGGTCGTGGATGCGGCGAACCGGCGCACGGAGTACGCGTATGACGAGCGCGGGAATCTGCTTCGTTTTGCTCGAGCAGACGGCAGTGCGATGACGGTCGAATTGGACGGGCGCAACAAGCCAGTGGAAGTCACCGACCCTAACGGTGCGCGCTGGCGCCAGCGATGGGATGAGCGCGGGCTGCTGACTGAGCAGACGAGCCCGCTTGGCGCGGTGACGGTTTATGAGTACAGCGCGGACGGACTGCTCCTGAGCGTGACCGATGCGCTCAAGGCGACGACGCGCCTGGGCTACGACACTGACGGCTATCTGACGAGCGTGAGGAACGCGCTGGGACGTGTGAGCCGGATTGAGCGGGACTTGTTGGGTAACGTGCTCGGTCGTTCAGACCCCCTTGGGCGCAGGACCGGCTATCGCTATGACCGCAAGAGCCGCCTGGTTGAGGTGACCTTGCCCGCAGGTGCGCGCACCCGCTTTGCCTACGACGCCGATGACAACTTGACGCATCACGAAGACGAGAATGGCGTTCGCACTCGGTTCGAGTATTTTGGACAAGGGCTGATCGGGAAGCGCCACCAGCCCGATGGACAAGTGGTGGAGTATCACTACAACACCGAAGAACAGCTCATCGGTGTGAGCAATCAGCGCGGGGAGACGTACGAGCTTCGGCGGGATGCACTTGGACGCGTGGTCGAGGAGATTGACTATTGGGAGCAGACCACCCGCCATGTTCGCGATCTCACAGGGCACTTGAAACAGACCATCGATCCGCTGGGGCGGGTCATCGAATTCACGACCGACAAACTTGGCCGCATTCGGCGCAAACGCTTCGCCAATCCCTTGGTGCCTGGACGGCAGTTCGAGGAAAGCTTCGACTTCGACGCGAACGGCAATCTCACGGGCTGTACCAACGAGCACGTGAAGGTGCAGCGCACGCTCGATGCGGAGGGCCGCCTGCTGGAGGAGAAACAGGGCGATTTCGTCATCAAGAACGGATTCGATGTGCTGGGCCGTCGTATCCGGCGAGAGACGTGCACGGGCCACACCATCGCCTATGAGTACGACGCGCTCGGACAGCCGACGTCCATCCGCATCAACGATGAACCGCCGATCACGATCGAGCGTGACGAAGCAGGGCAGGTGATCAAGGAGGTGCTGTCGCCGAGCCTGGAGCGGCACTATCAGTACGACGCCGAAGGCCGGCTCACGGGGCAGGGCGTGCGGCGCGAGGCCGAGTGGCTGTTCAGCACGCAGTACGCCTACGACTCGGCGGGCAATCTCACGCATCGCAAGGACAGTCAGTACGGTCTGGATCAGTATCGCTACGACCCGCTGGGGCAGGTCGTCGAGCACATCGACCCGCAGGGAAAGCTCAAAAAGTTCTTCCAGGACCCGGCGGGGGATCGGTTGACCACCGGGGTCAAGCAAGGCGAAGGACCTTGGCGCCGCGAAGGCTGGTGCGAAGGCGTTCATTACCGCTTCGATGCAGCGGGCAATCTGGTGGAGCGGCGCGATGAGCGCCAACTCGGTGACACCGAGGCGCCGAGGACGCTCGTGCTGGACTGGGACTCGAATCAGCGGTTGATTCGTAGTAGGGCCACATCGACCAGCGGCAGGAAGGGGATGAAAGAAGCCGATACCTGCTACGGCTATGACCCGATGGGTCGACGTGCGTTCAAGCGCACAGGAGGAGTCACCACCTGGTTCGGTTGGGACGGCGAAGCGCTAATAGCCGAGCGTTGTGAACAGACGCTCCGCGAGTATGTCTATTACCCGGACACCTTCGAGCCGCTAGCGCTCTTGGACGTAGACCACAGTTACCGATACTTCAATGATCCAAACGGCTGTCCCCAGCGGCTGACCGGGAATGACGGTCGCACTGTATGGGCCGCGCGTCAAGAGGTGTGGGGACAGGCTCGGGTACTGGTAGACGAAATTGCCAATCCGCTACGGCTGCAAGGCCAATATGAGGACGCAGAAACAGGCCTTCACTACAACCGATATCGGTACTTTGATGCCATTTCCGGGCAGTTCATCAGTCAAGATCCGCTGCGATTAGATGCCGGCGAGGGGATTTATACGTTCGGGGTAAGTGCCTTCAACTGGGTCGATCCGCTCGGATTGGAATGCTGGAGTACTGCGAGGAAGAACTTTTGGAAGAATGTGGGAAACGAGGAGTTGGCGAATCCAACGGGTAAATATTCTGCAAACAATATTGCCCGGATGCTCAATGGTCAGGCTCCTCGAATGAGGATTACTGTAAAATACAGGGATACGCCCCGAAATAGGGCGCGCAATCGAGTTGGTAATATTTCGACCCGGGATGTTTCGATTGAGTTGAATCATCAGTACATTCCTCAGCGATCCGGGTCTACCGGAGTGGCTCACGAGTCCTGGAATCTTCAGCCCGCCACTCCGTGGGGACATGAGTCGATGGATCCGTTTCGACATACCGGATGGGATCTCGTCAGGATCGATAAGACTACGGCGACTTGGTAATCGAAGGAGAAATGGATGGACAAGGAAAAGATCCTCTTTAGTTCGAAAATGCTGCGCGTGGCAAACGAGCTTTCCGCAACGATTCATTCGGACGGTGCTCAGCCTTTCGTCGATGAGATATTTTCAGAGTTCAAAGAATCAAAACCAAAAGACGTGTCTGGTTGGCTGAAGTCGCGCCTGAGAGAGGCTTTTGTCTATGCTGAGCATCCGCCGAAATGGCTGGATGAGCCGGAGTGGCCGTTTGCAGGCGGCAAACCAATGGCTTTCATATGCCAGTATCACATTCCGGTTGTCAACGAACTCAAAGGTGGCTTTATTGGCGATCTTCACCTATTTGTCTTTGCGGCGAAGCTTCCGGTCACAGTAGGGGCTCATGATGGTTGGCGAACTGAATATAAGGTCGTGGAGCAATCCAGGGACTAAATCGGTGCTATTGCGCTAAAGCTGGCTTGATATTGGATTTTACTGAACTGCGAAAAATATCGTCTTGGCAAATTCCCGGACGTGCTGAATGTCTTCGAGATGGCTGGGTTTCAAGCAGCATGAAAAATCTAAGTGATGGATTGCTCGTTCTCTACGACGCCAAGGTCGACTTCCGGGATGCCCTGGATATTGCGGCGAAGCTTTTTGAGTCGCTAGGTATCAAACCGAATGACATGGGCTACCAGCGTCCTGGACGTGACGGCAGCGGTTACTCTGAAGTGAAATCCGTCAAGAAACTGTCCGATTTCGAATCGCTAATCGAGGAGCCAGGGCTGCAGCACATTGTCATCGCCAGTAGAGAGCGAGGGAATCCTGCCGCCTATCTCACCTTCTATTATGGGCATGACGAGATTCATCCGGATTTTTATCGGCTCATCGTTGCCTACAAGGGAAAGAAGCTCGTCAACTTCGATCTCGAAGGGCTAGTGCCGCTGGTGCAGGGCGTAAATGGGCGCGGGACCATACCTTACGGCTTCTCATGTCATATCGATCTTGATGAAGTCACGCAGTACGAGTATGCTGATGCGCAAACTCTATTTGTTCCGTTCTTGCCATACGAAGATCCTGACCGTTGGAAGGTCGAGGTCCCGACATATCTTGCCGGTCATGTCAGTCCGCGAAGGTATCTTTCCGGAATGTTGCGGCTGGTGTATGAATGGAATTTCTTGAATTCCGCTCATCTTGCAATGTCAATAGGGGATGGTAGTTTGGGTGGGTGGATTGAGGATGATTCGACTAGGGGGTGTTGAGTCAGATTGATAACGGTTTGTGGTCTTGGCATGTAGACCCGTCACGCCTCGTCGAGATCAATGAAGCGTGCGGCCGGGCCGGTCTTCTCGTGGCCTGGAAAGCTCCTGCGCCTTCAGCTCGACCAGGGGCGCGATTACCTTGAATCGTACGCGTTTTGAAATATTGCCCGGTCACGATGATTAACGACCACTTGGAAATCGAAGCGCTGTTTGATTATATTGACGAGCGTAGCTAGTCGCATCCTGCTTGTAGATGAGATGACCGCCTATTATCGGAAGGAGGCGGGAATAGGTGCCTTTGAATTGGCTCGATTGACGTGCTTGAAGTCGGCGGCGCTCATTTCTGAGAAGGGCTTTCGCAAGCGACTGATATTTCCCGAAAAGCCGTCGTGGCTAAGGAATTGGCCATGATGCGAGCTATCGAAATGAAATCCAAACAGAGCGGCTCCATCACCGAAGCCTCATCGAACACCCAAGGACCCGCCGCATGAGCCTCTCCGCCAAGCACGGCGACCCGCAGCTGGGCCTGGACATCCACCTGTGCACGACGCCGGCCGGCCCGATCCCGTTGCCCACGCCGCATCTGTCGGTGGTGTTCGATCCCTTCGACTACGTCCCGTTCATCGGCGCGACGGTGAAGGTGATGGGCATGAAGCGGGCGACGGCGGGCACGTCGGCGATCGTGGTGCACATCCCGCCGGGTTTCCCCTTCGCGCCGATGATTCCGGAGAAGGACGACGAGCTGTTCATGGGCAGCGCCACGGTGGTGGCCGACGGCGACCCGCTGTCGTACCAGGCGCTGCCGGTGCTGGGCTGCCAGGTGGCTGGGATGCCCAGCCCGATGCGGCTGAAGAAGAAAAAGCTCAAGCTGCCCAGCCTGCTGCCCACCAGCTTCAACCTGGCGATTCCCAACACGGTGAAGGTGGGCGGGGCGCCGACGATCTCGATGGCGGGGATGGCCGCGCGCGGGCTGTTCGCGGGGCTGGGCAAGCTGGCCAAGTCGCGGCTGGGCAAGGCGCTGGGGGCGAGGTTCAAGAAGTTCCGGCAGAAGCTGTTCAAGAACATGGACCCGGGGTTCCTCAAGTGCAAGGTGCTGCGCGCGGAGCCGGTGAACATCCTGACCGGGGAGGTCAGCGTCGAGCAGAGCGACTTCAGCCTGCCGTGGCGCATTCCGGTGGACTGGGTGCGGAGTTACGCGTCGGGACGCGAGCGGGCGGGGGCATGCGGCGTGGGCTGGGAGAGTCCGGCCGACGCGCGGCTGGAGATCGACGCGGCCGATGGCAGCGTGGTGTTCCTGCATCCGGATGAAGGGCCGGCGCTGTTCCCCGAGCTGCCCAGTGCGCAGGGCGATGCGGCCGCGGTGCTGGAGCTGATGGATGGGGCGCTGCTCAGCGACCACGGCGACGAATGGCGCGTGCGCACCAAGGGCGATCTGATCTATCACTTCCCCAAGAAGCGGGAGGTCCTCACCCAAGAGCAGGTGAGGGAAGTGCCGCTGGAGCGCGTGAGCGACCTGTGCGGCAACTGGCTGCAGTACGAATGGGTGGAAGGGCGGCTGAGCGCGATCCGCGAATCAGGCGGACGGCACCTGCTGGTGGAGTACGCGGGCCGCTTCATCCGGTCGCTGTCGCTGTACGTGCCGGAGGCGGAGTTCAGCCACACCTTCGTGAGCTACGAGCACGATGCGCAAGGCTGCCTGGTGGCGGCAAGCGATGAGCTGGGGAATCCGTACCGGTTCGCGTACGACGGCCGGCACATGGTGCGGCACACCAACCGGACGGGGTTGTCGTTCCATTACGAGTACGACAAGAGCGGCGACGCCGAGTGGCAGGTCGTGCACGCGTGGGGCGACGGCGGGCTCTACGACTACCAGTTCGCGTACTGGCCCGCGATTCGCGAGGTGCGCATCACCGACTCGCTGGGGCATGTGTCGACCGTGCAATGCGATGAGAACGGGCTGCCGATCCTGGAGATCGACCCGCTGGGCGGTCGCACGATCTTCGAGTACGACGAGGTCGGACGCACGACCGCGGTCGTGGATGCGGCGAACCGGCGCACGGAGTACGCGTATGACGAGCGCGGGAATCTGCTGAAGCTGACGCGGCCCGATGGCAGCGCGATGTCGGTAGAAGTGGATGCGCGCAACAAGCCCGTGGCGATCACCGATCCCAACGGTGCGAGCTGGCGTCAGCGATGGGATGACCGCGGGCTGCTTGTCGAAAAGACCAGTCCGCTCGGGGCGGCGACCGTTTACGAGTACAGCGCGGATGGCTTGCTGCTAAGCGTGACCGATGCGCTCAAGGCCACGACGCGTCTGGGGTACGACACCGACGGCTATCTGACCAGCGTGAGGAACGCGCTCGGACATGTGACGAGGCTCGAGCGCGATCTGCTGGGGAATGTGCTGTCACGGTTCGATCCGTTGGGGCGCGGCACTCGATATCGCTATGACGGCAAGGGGCGGCTCATTGAGGCGACGTCGTCGGCGGGTGGGCGCATCCGCTGTGTCTACGACGCGCAGGACAACCTGACCCACCACGAGGACGAGAACGGCGCACGCACGCGCTTCGAGTATTTCGGACAGGGACTGATCGCCAAGCGCCATCAGCCCGATGGCCACGTCGTCGAGTACCACTACGACACCGAAGAGCGGCTCATCGGCGTGAGCAATCAGCGGGGCGAAACGTATGAGCTGCGGCGCGATGCCATGGGGCGCGTGGTCGAGGAGGTCGACTACTGGGGCCAGGCGACGCGGTATGTGTTCGATGTCAGCGGCCATCTGAAGCAGAGCATCGACACGCTGGGGCGAGCCATTGACTTCACGACCGACAAGCTCGGCCGCATCCGGCGCAAGCGCTTCGAGCATCCCTTCGACGCGTCGCGGCAGTTCGAGGAGACCTTCGACTTCGACGCCAACGGCAATCTCATCGGCTGTGCCAACGAGCACGTGACGGTGAAGCGCACGCTCGACGCAGAAGGGCGTCTGCTCGAGGAGAAGCAGGGCGACTTCGTCATCAAGAACGGATTCGATATCCTGGGCCGCCGCATCCGTCGCGAGACCAGCCTCGGCAACACCATCGCCTACGAATACGACGCGCTCGGACAGCCGACGTCCATCCGCATCAACGACGAATCGCCGATCACGATCGAGCGCGATGAGGCAGGGCAGGTGGTCAAGGAGGTGCTCGCCCCGGGTCTTGAGCGGCAGTATCAGTACGACGCTGAAGGCCGGCTCAAGGGGCAAGGCGTCCGGCGGGAAGCCGAGTGGCTGTTCAGCACGCAGTACGCCTATGACTCAGCGGGCAATCTCACGCATCGCAAGGACAGCCAGTACGGGCTCGATCAGTTCCGCTACGACCCGCTGGGACAGGTCGTCGAGCACATCGACCCGCAGGGGAAGCTCAAGAAGTTCTTCCAGGATCCGGCGGGGGATCGGTTGACCACCGGCGTGAAGCAAGGCGACGGACCTTGGCGTCGCGAAGGCTGGTGCGAGGGCGTGCATTACCGCTTCGATGCGGCGGGCAACTTGGTGGAGCGGCGCGATGAGCGCCAGCTCGGCGACACCGAGGAGCCCAAGACGCTCGCGCTGGAGTGGGATGCGAATCAGCGGCTGGTGCGGAGTCGTGCGAGGTCGACCTTCGATGAAGGCCAAGCGGACACGGAGACTTTCTACGGTTATGACCCGCTGGGGCGGCGCATTTTCAAGCGTACCGGGGGCAGTGACACCTGGTTTGGCTGGGATGGGAATGCGTTGCTGGCCGAGTGGGCGGGTCATGCGTCTCAAAGGGCGGCGCAACGCGAGTACCTGTACTACCCGCACCGTTTCGCGCCGCTGGCGCTGATCGACGGTGATGGCAGCTATCGCTATCACAGCGATCCCAATGGGAGTCCGACGCGGTTAATCCGGATCGACGGGCAGGTCGTGTGGTCCGCACGGTATGAAGCGTGGGGGCAGGCCCGCGTGCTGGTCAATGAGATCGCCAATCCGATACGACTGCAGGGGCAGTACGAGGACGATGAAACCGGCTTGCATTACAACCGTTGCCGATACTACGATGCGGTCGCCGGTTCGTTCATATCGGTGGATCCTCTCAGGCAAGCCGCTGGAGAGCGCCTATACACGTTTGCCCCCAACGCGCTCGGATGGATCGATCCACTCGGCCTCGTCGGCTGCAGTCCCAAAGCCCGTCAACATATTCTCTATGGCGATGGGCCAGGGAGTGGCGGCCACCTCTGGCCAGGCCAACCAGGGAAGACAACTTATCCCCAATCCTGGGACGCCGACAAAATCATCTCGAACGTCGACGACATCGTCACTTCACCTCATACGACTTGGTATGCCCAGACAGGCAGCGGTGGTGCACTGACGAATGCCGGCGACCCAGCAAAATGGGTCGCGTGGGAAACGCGCGATGGCGTTCAGATCCGTACTGTCATCAAACCAGCAACTGGTGAAGTCATCACTGCCTTCCCGGATCCTGGACCGATTCCAAACCTTCCATTGGCAAATTAATGAATTCAGGCAGGAACTGGAACACCTTGCGCCAGCGCTTCGAGGGGAGGCTTTCGGAACGATTCCTCGATCTCGCGTTGGATTACGTTCGTTTCGGGGAAGAGCCCTTGGCGCTGGAAACGCTTTGCGACTATTTGCTGGAGGAGGCGGTGTCGCTTTCCGCTGGCGATTTTGAGCATCTGATGGAATTTAACGCTTCAATGCAGCCAAGGCTTTCCTCAAACGTCGTGGCGGCAGTCAAAAGATTGATCAAGTCCACCGGGCAAGCTTGAGTTTCATTTGGGCGCCGTCAGTCTCGGAATTGATGTTGAACGAGACCGGTTTGAAAAACAAAATCTTCGGGCCCAAATCGCCGAAGTCAAGAGGATTGCCGAGGCTCACATAAAGGCTGGCACTAATCCGTTCAAGGGTTGTACGTCATGACGAAATCTGGGGTGCATAAACGTCCAGCACCGATAGTGGCGATCGAGCAGATGATGCGGCTTCAACCGAGCAGTTCCGCTCTTGATGCGGCAGCCGAACGACGCAATCCACCAGCGGACGTTGGGACAGACTGAAACCCGGACGTTGTTGATCGGCGGTGACGATCTGACGCGTCGTTGGTGGTCGCTGAACGGTATCGTGGCTGCTGACTTCAACGTGGCCTGCCCGGAGGGACTCGAACCCCCGACCTGCTGCTTAGAAGGCAGCTGCTCTATCCAGTTGAGCTACGGGCAGACTGATGTCGGTAGACCGACGGGCCCGTGCGTCCAGATGAACTTCGGGCCCTTGGAGCGCGTTCCCACGCCTCCGAAGGGCCCGAATTGTGCCATGCGTTGCGCCGTCAACAGCGCCGATCAGGCAGTTCGATTTCGACCAGCATCCGGTCGACTGTCGACGATCTGAAATTCAGATCAGCACGTTCACGATCGCGTTGCCGATACCCATCAGCGCCGCGCCCGAGATCAGGCCCGCGCACACCGGCTCGCACCCGTCCACCCAGCGCTTCCAGCCCGCCGTGCCCGGCGTCTTGTGCACCTTCGCCATCACGAAGAACATCATCGCCCCGACCCACATCGCGAAGGTCGACTCCGGCGGCAGCACCACGCCCAGACCGATCGCCACCGACGACAGCGGGAACTTGCCCTTCGTCGCCATCTTGATCAGCTCGATCCCCACCGCGCACACCGCCGCCACCGCCATCGTGATCAGCGCCGACGCCGGCAGGCTGTGCAGCCCGTTGGCGATGATCTCCGCCACGCCGCGCCATTGCACCGCCGCCGGCATCGAGAACTGCTCCGAAATGATCGTCGAGGTGCTGCGCACCCCCTCCGCGTTCTTCGGCACGAAAAGCAGGAAGAACAGCGGCACGCAGAACAGCACCCCCGCCACCACCCCGATCACGTGACCGATCGCCTGGTGCCGCGGCTTGCCGCCCAGCATGTAGCCCGGCTTGATGTCGCTCAGCAGGTTGGCCGCGTTGGACGAGATCTCCGAGGTCATGCCCGCCGGAATCAGGTTGGACGCCGGATTGGCCCGGTCGATCGCGCCCATCGTGAACTGCGTGATCTTGGACAGCGCGCCGGTCGGCGTCCACGAGGTCAGCGCCATCGAATTCGTGCAGATCACCGTCAGCACGAAGATCAGCGGCAGCGAGATCAGCGCCATCACGAAGGGCACGCCGAAGAACACATGCGCCACGTACGACGACAGCACCCCCAGCACCGGCACCCCCACGAAGGAGATCCACAGCGGCACCTCGATGTGCTTGAGCAGGTCGCTGCCCGCGTCCGCGCCGCCCGGCTTGCGGCGCAGCGACTTGAACACCGCGATGAACAGGTCCGGCTTGGCCAGCAGCGTCGTCAGCGAGCCCGCCACCATCATCGCCACGCCCCACCACATCGACCACTGGTTGACGATCTCCGCGCGCGAGATCGGGATCGGCGCGCCCGTGGCGCTCACGCGCTGAACGATGTCGCCCGCCTGGATCATGATCGGCGCCAGCACCACGAAGTTCACGAAGGCGCCCAGCAGGCAGCTCGTCGCCACCGCGATGCCCATCAGCCCGCCCACGCCGAGCATCGCCACGTCCAGCGTCAGCCGCAGACCCAGCGCGCGGATGTCGGTGCCCAGGATCTTGGGGATCCAGATCTCGGCCTTGGCCGCCAGCCCGTAGTAGTACTGGTCCAGCCGCTCGTGGAAGGTCCAGGGCTCGGTCATGCCGGCCCACTTGTCCATGCGCAGGATCTTGAACTGCAGCAGCTTCATCCAGCCGTCGCTGATGACTGCCTGGTACAGCGCCGCGCCGCCCGCCACCTTGGCCAGCAGCTTGGCCTTGTAGATGCCCTCGCCCCCCTCGCCGGTGTAGAGCGAGTCCAGCACCACGCCGCAGGCGCGCCCCTCAGGGAAGGGCAGCTGGTCCTCATTGATGAAGCGCCGCTTCATCGGGAAGGCCACCAGCACGCCCAGCACCGCGATCAGGATCATCCAGATCGTCATCTGCCACCACGGCACGATGCGGTCCACGAAGAGCATGTACGCCGCCAGCGACGAGAACAGCGGCGACACCACGTAGCCCGCCGCCGTCGCGATCGACTGCGTGCAGTTGTTCTCCAGGATCGTGTAGTCCTGGGCCCAGCCCAGCGTCGCGAAGATGCGGAAGATCGCGAAGGCCAGGATCACCGACGTCAGGCCCACCCCGACGCTGATGCCGGTCTTGCCGCCGATGTACAGCGAGGTCGCCGCCAGGATGCCGCCCAGCATGAAGCCGGTGAAGCCCGAACGCAGCGAGAGCTGCGCCATGTCGCCGCGGAAGACGTTCTTGAACCACCACTCGTCCTTCTGCGCGCGCGTCCAGGTCTGCACCTGTTCGTCGGTCAAATGCTGAAGCGCCATGCTCTGCTCGATCTTTCCGGGCCAACCCGTTGGCGCGCCGGTCCCGGCTCGTGACCGGGAGGCGCAATTCTGAAACAAAAAAACAGCGCGCATTGTCCCCGGCTGACACTGTGCTGACATCACGAGGGCGATGGGGTTTCCCCCTACGGGCGCTCGCCGGTGCGCCCTTACGCATTTCTCCCGGCGGTGTCCTCACGGCGTGTGAACTTGCCGCCTTTGCGCGTCTCGTCCCCCCGTGAACCGGTGTCGCGCGCCCCTGCGGCGGCCTTCAGCGCCTAGCATCGAACCCTCTTTCGCGGCTTCCGGAGCCCTCCTGATGTTGATGTGGGTCTTGCTCGGCGTCCTGTTGGGCGCGGCGCTGGCGCTGCTTCCGCTCTCGGCGGTCCAGCAGCGCTGGAAGCGCGCGCGCCGCCGCCGCCAGTGCGACCCGCTGACCGGCCTGCCGCTGTCACGCCGCTTCGAGGACGACTTCACCGCCGCGCTCGAATCGCTCGCGCGCCGTGGCGGCGAGGGGTGTCTGCTCTACATCGGCCTGGACGGCTTCCGCCTCGTCAACGACGAGCATGGCAAGGAGAACGGCGATCAACTGCTGATCCACACCGCGGCCCGGCTGCGGCAGCTCGCCGGCGAGCGCGCGCTCATCGGGCGGCTGGGCGGCGACGAGTTCGCCGTCTGGAGCGAGATTCCCGCGGCGCAGACCGACCGGCTGGTGAAGCAGACGCTGGAGACCCTGTGCGAGCCGGTCGTCAACGGCGGGACGGCGCTGCGGGCCGGCCTGTCGGTTGGCGTGGCGATGTCGCCGGAGCATGGCGGCTCGATCCGCCTGATCCGGCGTGCCCAGACCGCGATGCGTTCGGTCAAGCGCCTGGGCGGCAATGGACACGCCTTCTTCGACGCGGTGCAGGAAGAAGTGATGCGCGAGGAAATGGCGCTGGCACGCGAGCTGCGCGAGGCGATCAAGCGTCAGCAGCTCGAGCTCGTCTACCAGCCCAAGGTCAATGCCGCCACGCTGCAGGTCACGTCCGTCGAAGCGCTGCTGCGCTGGCGGCATCCGACCCTGGGCATGGTCAGCCCCGCGCGCTTCATCTCTGTGGCCGAGCGCTACGGGCTCATCGACGCCATCGGCGACTGGGTCGCCGACACCGCGCTGGCCCAGGCGGCGCATTGGCGCGAACTCGGCCTGCGCATGCGCGTGGCCATCAACGTGTCGGGCTATCAGATGCGATCGGACGACTTCATCGCCAGGCTGGAAAAGGGCTTGAGGCTGCATCGCCTGCGCCCCGAGCGCTTCACCTGCGAGATCACCGAGTCCGTCGCGATGGAGCACGCCTCCGTCACCGAACGCGCCTTCAAGCGCCTGGGCGCGCTGGGCGTGCATGTGTCGATCGACGATTTCGGCACCGGCTACTCGAGCCTCGCGGCGCTGCGCCAGCTGCCCGCGCAGGAGTTGAAGATCGACCGCGCCTTCGTCGGCGATGTCGCCGGCAGCGTCGAGGCGCAGGCCATCGTCCGGGCGGTGGTCGAGATGGCTCGCGCGCTGCAGATGAAGGTGGTGGCGGAGGGCGTCGAGACGGTGGCCCAGCGTGACCAGTTGGTCGCCATGGGCTGCGATGAGCTGCAGGGCTACCTGTTCGCCAAGCCGATGTCGGCGCGCGCGATCGAGGTGCTGGCCTCTGATGCGCGTCCCGGCGCGGGCGGTGGTCCCGAAGCCTTCCGGCCGTCGATCTTCGTGGAGACGGCGGCAGTGCCGCTGGACGCGCGGAGCTGAACCGGCGCCGCCGCGCGAGCGCGCCAGACCCCCTCATGTGAAGGGGGTGAGCGGGCCTGAAGCGTTGGATCGCCGTCGTCATCGGGGTTTTCGTCCACGTACCGCACGGGGCCACGGGGTCAGGTTATGACAGGGCGGGACGGTGGCGCACACAATGCGCGCCGATCCAAAAACCGCGTCCGCCCGTCCATGCAAGTCGCCCTTCTTGACGACGATCACCACCAGCTCGATGTCCTGACCCGGGCGGTGGAAACGCTCGGTTACACGGGGCATCGCTTCGCCACCGGCGGCGCCTTGCTGCAGGCGCTGCAGCGCGCCACCTTCGACCTGATGCTGGTCGACTGGGAACTGCCCGACATGCCGGGACTGGACGTGCTGCGCACGCTGCGCTCGCGGCATGGCGTGCGCACGCCGGTGATCTTCGTGACGCATCGCGACGACGAGCGCGACGTGGTGCAGGCGCTGACCGCCGGCGCCGACGACTACGTGATCAAGCCGGTGCGCGGCGCCGAGCTCAAGGCCCGCATGCTGGCGCTGCTGCGCCGCAGCTATCCCGGCGACGACGCGGGCCTGCGCCATGGCGGCTTCCTGCTGCAGCCGGCCACCGGCACGGCCTTCTTCGAGGGCGAGCCGATCGAGCTCAAGCAGCGCGAGTTCGACCTGGCGCTGTGCCTGTTCCGGCAACTGGGCCAGGTCTTGTCCCGCGCCTACCTGATGCAGACCGTGTGGGGCCGCGGCGAGGACCTGCCCACCCGCACGCTGGACACGCACATCTCGGCGGTGCGCAGCAAGCTGGGCCTGCGGCCCGAGCGGGGCTACCGCCTCAGCGCGGTGTATGGCCACGGCTACCGGCTCGAGGTCATCGCACCCGGCATGTCCGCCGCGGAGACACGCGAATGAAGCGCTCGGCGATGGCGATGGCCGCCGCGCTGGCGGCCCTGCCGGTGCTGCCGGCGCTGCCGGCGTTCTGCGCCGCGGCGCGGGCCGGGGAGCTCATCCCCTACGAGGTGCAGCGCGGCGATTCGCTCTACACGGTCGCGGGACGTTTGCTGGAGGACCCGCGCCGCTGGCCCGAGGTCGCGAAGCTGAACCGGCTGGCGCAGCCCTCGCGGCTGCGGCCCGGGCAGCGGCTGATGCTGCCGGCCTCGCTGCTCAAGGGCACGGCGCGCCCGGCTCGCGCGGAGTACGTGCGCGGCCCCGTGCGCGCCAGCGGCCAGGCGCTGCGCATCGGTGACGAGGTGACCGAGGGCGCGGTGCTGGAGGTCGGCGCGCAGGGCTTCGTCAGCCTGCGGCTGCATGACGGCTCGCTGCTGCAGCTGCAGGCCAACAGCCGCTCGAAGCTGCTGCGCCTGCGCGACCTGCCGGTGGGCCAGCGCCGCAACACCCTGATCGAGCTCGACGGCGGACGCGTCGATGCGACCGTCGCGCCGCAGCCTGGCGGCTCGCGCTTCGAAGTGAAGACGCCGCTGGCGACGGCTGGCGTGCGCGGCACGCGCTTCGGCGTCACCGTGCCGGCGGCGGGCGCGCTTGCCACCGCCGACGTGGTGGAGGGCCGCGTCGAGGTGCAGGCGCAAGGCCAGGCGCAACGCGCCGGCGAGGCCGTCGCGCTCGCGGCGGGGCAGGGCGCGGTGGTGCGCCGCGGCGCCGCGCCGCTGCTCAAGCCGCTGCTGCCGGCGCCGGCGCTGCCCGGCGCCACGATCCGGCTGGAGCGCATGCCCGGCGAGATCCCCTTGCCCGCGGTGCCTGGCGCGTCGCGCTACCGCGTGGAGGTCGCCGACGACGCCGCCTTCACCCGCGTGCTGTGGTCGGGCGAAGGGCCCTTGCCGCTGGTGGTCGAGGGCCTCGACGATGGCCGCTATCCGCTGCGTGCGCGGGCCATCGACGCCGATGGCCTGCTCGGCGCCGAGCGCGCCGGCGAGTTGTGGGTGCGCACGCGGCCGGTGGCGCCGCTGGCGCAGTCGCCCCGGCCGGACGAGATCGTCGCCCCCGATGCGGTGACCATTGATTGCACCTCGGTGCCCGGCGCGGCCGCCTATCGGCTCGAGGTCTCGGCCAGCGCCGGTTTCGAATCGCCGCTGCAGCGCGCCGAGTCCCGCGATCGCTGCCACTTCGCGCTCCCGGCGCTGCCGGCGGGCGAGTTGTATTGGCGCGTCGCCTCGGTGGCGGCGATGGCCGATGGCCGGCTCGAACGCGGCCCCTTCAGCGATCCGGGCCGCTTCGTCGTGGTCCCGTATCCGGCCGCGCCCGCGGCGGCCGACATTGGCATCGACGGCCAGCGCCTGCATTGGAAGGCGTTGCCGGGCTACCGCTATCGCGTGCAGATCGGCACGGACACGGCGTTCGCCACGGTGGTGCAGGACGAGGTTGTCGAGGCCGGCGAGCTGCGCCTGTCGCTGCCGCCGGGCTGCACGCCCTATGCGGTGCGCCTGCGGGCGGCCGACGCGAACGGCCGCTGGAGCGCGTTCTCGCCGCCGCGCGTGATCGAGGCCGAGGCCTCCGTCTGCAGTGGCGATGGCGCGCCCGTGCGGTCGGACGGCGGTCCGGTGCGGACGGCGCGCTGATGGCCCGCTGGCGCGGCAGGACCGGCGCCTGGCGCCTGGGCGTCGCGCATCGCTCGGGCCTGGCGCTGCTGCTGTTCGCCGCGGTCGCCGGCGCGCTGGGCAGCCTCAATGGCCTGGGCCGCGTCGACGCGCTGATCGCCGATCGCCTGATGGCCTGGAGCGGCCGCGCGGTGCCGACGGACATCGTCATCGTCGGCATCGACGACGCGAGCCTGGCCGCGCTCGGCCGCTGGCCGTGGCGGCGGGAGACGCATGCGCGGCTGCTGGACGCGCTCAGCGCCGCGGGGCCGCGCGCGATCGGCCTGGACCTGATGTTTTCCGAGCCCGAGCCGGCGGGCGACGCGGTGCTTGCCGCGGCGATGCGCCGCAATGACCGCGTGGTGCTGCCGGTGCGGATGGCACCGCTGCAGTCGGGCGACGCGATGGTGTCGCTGCCAGTGCCCGCGCTGGCCGCGCAGGCCGCGGCGCTGGGGCATCTGCATCTGGAACTGGATGACGACGGCGTCGTGCGCACGATCTTCCTGCGCGAGGGCTTTGGCGCCGTGCTGTGGGACCACTTCACGCTGGCGCTGCTGCGCACGGCGGGCGAGGCGCTCCCCGCGCCGCCGGCCGCGCCGCCGGCGGGACGTCCCGGCTGGTGGCACCGGGAGCAGGCCTTCCGCATTCCCTATGCCGGACCGCCGGGGCATGTGCGGCGCGTGTCCTACCTCGACGTGGTCGAAGGCCGCGTCGCGCCCGAGGCGCTGCGCGGCGCCATCGTGCTGGTCGGGGCCACGGCGCCGGGCCTGACCGATGCCTATCCCGCGCCGGTTGCGAGCCAGGACACGCTGATGCCGGGCGTGGAGATCTCCGCCCAGGTGCTGGCGGCGCTGCGCTCGGGGCGCTCGCTGCGCGACGCGTCGCCGGGCGAGGCGGCGCTGCTCACGCTGGCGGCGCTCGCGCTGGCCGTGCTCGCCTTGCGCTTCGTGCGGCCGCGCTGGGCGGCGGCCACCGTCATCGCGCTGTTGCCGCTGACCGTGCTGGCGGCCTGGGCGCTGCTGCAGGCCGGCGTGCAGTGGCAGCCCGGCGCGGCGTTGCTCGGTCTGCTGCTGCTCTATCCGCTGTGGGCCTGGCGGCGGCTGGACGTGGTGCTGGCCTACCTCGCGCGCGAATTCGACCGCATCCGGCAACAACTGCCCCCGCATGAACGTCCGCGCCCGGCCCGCTCCGGCGGCGACCTGCTGGACCGCCGCATGGCCGAGCTCTCCGCCGCGGCGCTGCACGTGCGCGCGCTGGAGCGGCAGCGGCGCGAGGCGCTGGACTTCCTGTCGCATGACCTGCGCGCGCCGCTGTCGGCGACGCTGGCGCTGATCGAGCTGCAGGGCGAGGCCTCGCAGGCGGCGCCGCTGCCGGCGATCCAGGCGCAGATGCAGCGCGCGCTCGCACTGGCCGATGGCTTCGTGCAGCTGGCGCGGGCCGAGTCCGCGCAGGGCTATCGCGACGAGCCGCTGGACCTGCGCGACGTGCTCGTCGAAGCGGTCGATGGCTGCTGGGCGCAGGCGCAGCGGCAGGGCCAGCGGCTCGACAGCGTGGCGCCCGCCCAGGAGTGCCTGATCCGCGGCGATCACGGGATGCTGGTGCGCGCGCTGACCAATCTGATCGACAACGCGCTCAAGCACGGCGGCGCTGGCGCGGTCCGGTGCCGCTTGACGAGCGGCGCGCCGGGCGCCGGCCGCGCCGGGGACTGGCGGCTGGAGGTGATCGATGGCGGCACGCCGCTGTCCGCGGAGGTCGCGGCCCGCCTGTTCGAGCGCTTCCAACGCGGCGCCAGCGGCGCGCCCGGCACCGGCCTGGGCCTGGCCTTCGTGCAGGCGGTCGCCCGGCATCACGGCGGCCAGGCCGGATGGCGCCTTGCGGAGCCGGCCGAGGCGCAGCACGCGGCGCCCGGCAACGCGTTCTTCATCGACCTGCCGCGCGGCTGACGCCGGCGATTGTCAACAAAGGTCAACGGCTCTCCCCAAGCGCGCGGTGGCGCCGGATCATGCCGCCGGTTTGCAATGAGGGGGATTCATGAAGAAAGCTCTTGCCGCCGAGTTCATCGGCACGTTCTGGCTCGTTCTGGGCGGTTGCGGCAGCGCCGTGCTGGCCGCGGCCTTTCCGCAACTGGGCATCGGCCTGCTCGGCGTGTCGCTGGCCTTCGGCCTGACGGTGCTGACGATGGCCTATGCGGTGGGGCCGCTGTCGGGCGGCCACTTCAATCCCGCGGTGTCGATCGGCCTGTGGGCCGGTGGACGCTTTCCCGGCTCGCGCCTGCTGCCCTACGTCGCCGTGCAGGTGCTGGGCGCGATCGCTGCGGGCGGCGTGCTCGCGCTGATCGCCACCGGCAAGCCCGGCTTCGACCTGGCCGCCAGCGGCTTCGCGGCCAACGGCTATGGCGAGCACTCGCCGGGCGGCTACTCGATGACAGCGGCGGCGCTGACCGAGGCCGTGCTCACGGCCGGCTTCCTGCTGGTGATCCTGGGCGCGACCTCGCGCCAGGCCGCGCCCGGCTTCGCGCCGCTGGCCATCGGCATGGCGCTCACGCTCATCCACCTGATCAGCATCCCGGTCACCAACACCTCGGTGAATCCCGCGCGCAGCGCCGGCGTGGCGCTGTTCGCCGGCGACTGGGCGCTCGGTCAGCTCTGGCTGTTCTGGCTCGCGCCGATCGGCGGCGCCGTGATCGGCGCACTGGCCGGACGGGTGCTCTTCGACGCGCCGCCGCTGGCCGCCACCGAGGACGCGCGGTGACGAATGTGTCGCGCGGGCGCCTCATGAAGCGGCCGTGACAAGCGCATTAAGGCGCCCGCTCTACGCCGGTGATGAACGTGTGAAGACTCGCCGCGGCTGATCCGCGACCTTACGCCCCTCGCTTGAGGTGCTCGCGCCTGCTGCGGCCCGCAGGAGGCCGGGACCGGTGGACGTTCGTCCGGGTCCCGCCGCACCGCGCTCGCGAATTCCATCCCTTTCCGATCTTCCTGTCTCAGCACGGGTGGCTTGCTGCTGCCCGGAGAACGACGATGACGTTTGACCGACTGTTGAATCTCCTCGCGCTCGCGCCCGCTCTGGGCCGGGCCGCGCTCCGGCGGGCCGCGCTCGTCGCTGGCCTGGGCCTCGGCCTGGCCGGCGCCGCGCACGCGCAGCTCGTGATCACCGGCATCCCGGACAGCCCGGACCCGGTGGCCGCCGGCGGCACCGTGACCTACACCGTGGGCATCGGCGACGCGACCGGCCTGGCGAGGAGCAACGTCACGCTGAACTTCGACGTGCCGGCCGGCGGCCGCTATGCCGGCACCGGCACGCTGCCCGCCGGCGCGAGCTGCGGCGGCATGGCCCTGAACCAGGCGGGTCCCGGCACGCTGACCTGCACCGGCATCAACGTGCCCGCGCAGGCCACCGTGCAGTTGCCGATCAAAGTGCGCACCATCGCGGCCGGCACGCTGACGGTGACCGGCACCGTCGTCGGAGGCAGCTCGCAGAGCGAGACCACCACCGTCGACAACGGCGCGGATCTGCAGGTGGCCATCTCGGCACCGGCCTCGGCCGCGGCCGGCAGCACGCAGAACGTGCGCTTCACGGTGAGCAACAACGGTCCCGACGCCTCGCCCGCGTCCACGCTGACCTACAACGTGCCGCCGGGCTTCGCGCTGACGGGCACGCCGGGCGGCTGCTCGCTGTCGGGCAGCACGCTGACCTGCGCGGTGGGCGCGATCGCCAATGGCGGCAGCAGCGTCATCACCGTGAGCGGCGTGATCGGTGCCGGCGGCAGCTCGACGCTGACGCATGCGGCGGACGTCGCCAGCAGCGGCGGCGTCGGCGATGGCGACAACAGCAACAACGTGGCCAGCGCCAACACGGCGGTCACGGCCGGCACCAGCCTGTCGGTGACCAAGACCAAGTCGGTGGCCGATCCGGTGCAGACCGGGCAGGCCTTCAACTTCCAGTTCGCGGTGCGCTACAGCGGCGACTTCCCGACCGCGGCGCAACTGACCGACAACCTGCCCGCCAACTTCTGCGCCGCCGCACCCGCGACCTTCAGCAGCGGCGGCTGGACCTGCACCGCCTCCAGCACCTGCCCCTCCGCCGGCGGTACGCTGACCTGCACGCGCAGCGGCAGCGGCAGCGCGGGCAACAACGTCTCGCTGGGCACGATCAGCGCGCCGGTGCAGGCGCTGACCAGCGGCATCGGCATCGTCAACACCGCGACGGTGAGCGCCACCGGCGTCACGCCGGTCAACGGCGCCGTCAACACGACCGTGGTCGATCCGGCCGCGGACCTGCGCGCCAACAAGGCCAAGAGCTGGCCGCAGTCCGCCGTGCCGGTGGGCCAGGCCTTCAACTACACCATCTCCACCACCAACCTCGGCCCGAGCGCGATCCCGTCCTCCGGCACGATCACGCTGACCGACACGGTCCCGGCCAACCTGCAGGTCAACAGCATCGCGCCGCCGGCCGGCTTCAACTGCCTGTCCTCGGCCGGCGCCACCTTCCCGCAGGCCGGACCGCTCACCATCACCTGCACCAGCAGCAACCTCGCGCTGGGCGTGGGCGCGACCACCAGCAACGTCACGATCAACGCGCAGGCGACCGCCGCCGGCGGCACGCTGGTCAACCAGATGTGCGTCAGCTCGGGCAACGCGCCGGCCGACAACGTCGCCGCCAATGACTGCGCCAGCGTCGGCGTGAACCCGCAGGCCAATGGCGCACAGGCCGATGTCTCGGTGCTCAAGCGCGTCGTGGGCCTGGGCGACAGCGCCGGCAACCGGCAGGAGGCGGGCTCGCCCATCGTGTGGGAGATCGAGGTCGTCAACGCCGGCCCGCAGGTGGCCACCAACGTCGCCGTCACGGACACCTTCAACAACGTCTTCAACGCCAGCCCCGCGCAGTACGCGCTGAACGCGATCGCCGGCAGCGCCACGATGGGCAGCTGCGGCCTGTCGCCGTCGGGCTCCGCGGTGTCGCTGAACAACTGCACGATCGCCGCGCTGCCGGTGTGCACGGCCGGCGTCGATTGCCCGCGTCTGCAGGTGACGGTGCGCCACTTCGGCGACGGCACCGTGTCGGATCCGCAGTTCACGGTGAACAACACGGCCTTCGCGCTGGCGCAGAACGAGGCCGATCCCAACCTCGTCAACAACAACGCCAACAACAACACGCCGGCCACCGCCTACTTCATCGCGCGCGCCGACGTGGCCGTCACCAAGACGGACAACCCGGACCCGGTGCCCGCCGGCCAGCTGCTGACCTACACCATCACAGCCAGCAACCCCTCGGCCACCAGCGCGAGCCGCGCCTACAACGTCGCCATCAACGACACGCTGCCGGCCGGCCTGGTGTTCCTCTCGGCCAGCGCGAGCGGCGGCGGCTCCTGCACCACCGAGCCCGCCGCGGGCAGCGCCACGGGCCCCGGCAACAACACGCTGGTGTGCGGCTGGAGCTCGATCGGACGCGGCTCGCAGCAGACCGTCACGGTGCGCGTGCGCGCCAGCGCCGCGCTGGCCGCGTCGCTGGGCGGCAGCGGCAGCATCACCAACACGGTGACGGTGTCCACCACCACGCCGGAGATCGCCGGCGGCGCCGCCAACAACACCGCGACGCAGGACACCGCGGTGACCTCGCCGTCCTACGACCTGATCGTCAACAAGGTCGACGACGTGGACCCGGTCAATGTCGGCGACAACGTCACCTACACGCTGACCGTCACCAACAGCAGCGCGTCGACGGCCGAGAACGTCGTCCTCACCGACACGCTGCCCGCCACGGCCGGCGCGCCGACCTTCGCCGGTCTCGTCACGCCGCTGCCCGCGGGCGTGAGCTGCAACACCGCCGGCGTGACCGTCGGCGTGGCCGGCGGCAGCATCAGCTGCACCATCGCCACCCTGGGCGGCACCGGCGGCGGTGCGACCGGGGAGGGGAGCACGGTGCAGGTGCGCGTGCGCCTGCAGGGCGCCGACAAGGGCACCTACCCCAACGCGGCCTCGGTGCGCTTCGCCAACGCGGCGCTGGATGCCTTCGATCCGCAAGCCAACAACAACGTCTCGGAGCCGACCACCTTCCGCTACAAGGCCGACGTGCAGGCCGTGGACAAGGCGGCCGTCATCAGCGGCACCAGCACGCCGCTGGCCACCGTGGCGCAGGGCCAGACCTTCGACTGGCTGATCCACGTGCGCAACAACGGCCCGCAGGCGGCCGAGATCACGCAGGTCGCCGACACGCTGCCTGCGGGTCTGCAGCTCACCGGCACGCCGGTGTTCACCGTCACCGCCGGGACCTTCACGCCGGCGGCACCGAGCTGCACCGGCGGCGCCGGCGCCACCGCCACGACCTGCGCGATCGCGAGCATGCCCTCCGGCGGCGTGGCCACGCTGCGCATCCCGGTGCTGGTGGCGGGCTCGCCGGCCAACGGCACGGTGCTGAGCAACACGGTCACCATCGTGACGACCGGTTCGGGCGACACCAATGGCGGCACCGATCCCAACGGCGGCAACAACTTCGCCACCGGCACGATCACCGTGCAGACCGCGACCCTGTCGGGCCGCGTCTATGACGACCTGAACGGCAACGGCCAGGCCGACGCGGGCGAGCCCGGCATCGCCGGCGTCACGCTGACGCTCAGCGGCACCGATGGCACCGGCACGCCGGTCACCCGCACGGTCACGACCGATGCGGCGGGCGCCTGGAGCTTCTCCGTCCCGGCCGGCACCTACACCGTCACCGAGACGCAGCCCGCGGCCTATCTGCCGGGCATCACGCGCGCCGGCGGCGCCAGTGGCGCGGGCAGCAGCGCCGGCAGCGTGCCGGCCAGCGGCGCCGGCATCACCAGCGGCACCCACGGCTCCAACGCGAACGTGATCCAGAACGTCGTGCTGGGCGCGGGCGGCAGCTCCACCGGCAACCTGTTCGGCGAAGTGCGCGCCGCCTCGGTGGCGGGCCGCGTCTATCAGGACCGCGACTACAACGGCGCCTTCAGCGCGAGCGAGCCCGGCATCGCCGGCGTGACGCTGCAGCTCACCGGCACCGACCTGTTCGGCAATGCCGTGAGCGCGAGCACCACCACCGCGGCTGATGGCAGCTACAGCTTCGCCACGCTGATGCCGGGCAGCTACACGGTGACCGAGCCCACGCAGCCCGACGGCTTCGCCGATGGCAGCGAGACCGCCGGCACGGCGGGCGGCAGCATCGCCGTCAATGACCGCATCTCCGGCATCACGCTGGGCAGCGGCACCGCCGCGACCGGCTACCACTTCGGCGAGCGCCTGCCGCGCGTGACGGTGCGTGTCTTCGAGGATGCCGACAACGACGGCCTGCCCGCCGCGGGCGACGCCGGCATCCCCGGCGTGACGCTGCACCTGACGGGCACGTCCAGCACCGGCGCGGCGGTCGACATCGTCGCCACGCCGATCGCCGGCCAGCCGGGCCGCTATGAGTTCCTCAACGTGCCGACGTCGGCGGCCGGCGGCTACACGGTCACCGAGACGCAGCCCGCGACCTACGCGCCGGGCAAGGCCAATCCGAACGGCCATGCCGGCACGGCGCAGCCGGGCGGCAATGTGATCGAGGGCGTGGTCATCCCGCTGACCGGCACGCCGGCGAGCGTGGGCGACTACCTGTTCGGCGAGCTCACCAGCAGCCAGTTGCGCGGCCGCAGCTTCTACGACCGCGACGGCGATGGCAGCCAGGGCGCCACGTCGAGCGAACCCGGCATCCCCGGCGTGACGATCACGCTGACCGGCACCGATGCCAACGGCAATCCCGTGTCGGTCACCACCGTGACGGATGCCCATGGCGACTACGTCTTCGACAAGGTCGCGCCCGGCACCTACACGGTGACGCAGACGCGCCCGGCCGGCTACCTGCCGGGCCTGACCCGCGCGGGCACCGTCACTGGCGCCGGCTCGGCGCCGGGCAGCGTGCCCGCCAGCGGGGCAGGCGTCGATGCCGGCCCGAACGGCTCCACCGCGCCGGTGGTCCAGCAGATCCGCCTGGGCGCGCCGGGCTCGAGCTCGAGCGGCAACAACTTCGCCTCCGTGCGCGCGGCCTCGCTGTCGGGCCACGTCTACGCCGACGTCGCGCCCGCCAATGGCCAGCGCGATGCGGGCGAGCCGCCGATGCCCGGCGTGACGGTGACGCTGAGCGGCACCGACTTCCTCGGACGCGCCGTGACCAGGACGCTGACGACGGCGGCCGATGGCGGCTTCGCGGCCACGGGCCTCTTGCCGGGGCGCTATCAGCTCGACGAGACGCAACCCGCGGGCACCGGCGACGGTCCCGAGCACCTGGGCCTGGTCGGCGCCGCGCCGCGCGGCACCGCCAACCCGGGCGGCGTCAACGACCGGTTCGGCGACATCGCGCTGGCTTCGGAAGAGGCCGGCACGGACTACGACTTCGGCGAGCGCGGCGGCCAGATCTCCGGCCACGTTTACGTCGACAGCAATGGCAATGGCCGCCGCGACGCGGGCGAGCCGCCGATCGCAGGCGTGACGCTGACCCTCAGCGGCACCAGCGCCGGCGGACTGCCCGTGACGCTGACGGCCGTCACCGGCGCCGATGGGCAATACCTTTTCGACGGCGTGCTGCCGTCCGATGCGACCGGCTATGTGATCACCGAAACGCAGCCGGCGGCCTACGCCGATGGCGCCGAGACCGTGGGCCGCCTCAACGGCACGGCGGCGGGCGCGCTCGCGGGCAACGACCGCATCGGCGGCGTGGTCTACACCGGCGGCTCGGGCGATGGCTACGACTTCGGCGAGCAGGGCGCCTCGATCGCGGGCACGGTGTTCAACGACGTCAATGGGAATGGCAAGCGTGAGCCGGGCGACCTGCCGCTGGCCGGCGTGACGCTGACGCTGACCGGCACCGATGCCTCGGGCCAGCCGGTCACGCGCAGCACCGTCACCGCGCGCGACGGCAGCTATCGCTTCGCCGACCTGCCGCTGGACAACGGCGCGGGCTACACCATCGTGCAATCGCCGGTGCCGGGTTCCATCCATGCCGGCGAAACCCCGGGCTCGCTGGGTGGCAGCGTGCCGGCCCCGGGCCGGCTCAACGTGAAGCTGCCCGCCGTGGCGGCGAACGGCACCGGCTACGACTTCTTCGAGAAGTCCACCTCGCCGGCGGCGGTGAGCGGCCGCGTCTGGCGCGACACCGACCACGACCGGCTGGCCGGCAACGGCGAGCCCGCCGTGGCGGGCTGGACGGTGGAACTGGTGGCCTGCCTCGACGGCGGCACCACCTGCGCCAACACCGGCGCGCAGGTGCTGGACACCCGCGTCACCGCGGCCGATGGCAGCTACCGCTTCGACAACGTCGTGCCGGGCTCCTACCAGGTGCGCTTCCGCGATCCGCAAGGGCGCCTGGTGGGCGGCGTCTGGCCGACCGACCCGGCGCTGAACGGCCCCGGCGGCGCGTTCCCGACCGTCGCCGGCATGGCGCCCCGCGGCTGGATTCCGCTGGCCATCGGCGCGGGCACGGCCGTGGTCCGCCAGGACCTGCCGCTCGACCCGGGCGGCGTGGTGTATGACAGCCTGAGCGCCGAGCCGGTCCCTGGCGCGGTGGTCACGCTGAATGGTCCGGCGGGCTTCGATCCGGCCCTCCACCTGCTTGGCGGCAGCGCGTCGGTCACCACCGGTCCCGACGGCTCGTACCAGTTCTTCCTGCTGCCGGGCGCCCCGATGGGCAGCTACACCGTCACGGTCGCACCGCCGGCGGGTTACCTGCCGTCGACGACCTACCCGGCCGCCGCGGGCCCGCTCGACGCCGTCAATTGCAGCGCGCCCAGCACTGCGGGCGCCCGCGACGCCGCCAGCCGCGGCGTTCGCCTGAGCGGCAGCGACGCCTGCGTCGTCAGCGCCGCGGCCGCTCCGGTGGCCGGGCCCGCGACGCCTTATTTCCTGAACTGGCAATCCGGCGGCGCGGCGCACCAGGTGGTCAACAACCACCTGCCGCTGGACCGCGAGGGTGATGGCACGGCCATCGACCTGCGCAAGTCGACCTCCAAGCTGACGGTGAAGAAGGGCGAACCGGTGCCGTACGTGATCACCGCGCGCAACGCGAGCGGCGGCCCGATCGGCAACGTCGCGCTGCTGGACACGCTGCCTCCGGGCTTCAAGTACCTGGAGGGCTCGTTGACGGTGCAGACGCTGCCCGGCGGCCCGATCGTGGCGGTGAAGCCGGCGATCGTGGGACGTCAGCTGACGCTGGCCGACCAGTCCTTCCTCGCTGGCGAGACCAAGCGCGTGTCGATGGTGCTGGCGGTGGGCGTCGGCGTGGGCGAAGGCCAGTACGTCAACAGCGTGGTCGCCACGCAGGGCCCCGGCGGCCGCGCGCTGTCCAACACGGCCACCGCGTCGGTGCGCGTCGTGCCGGATGCGCTGTTCGACTGCACCGACGTCATCGGCAAGGTCTACGACGACCGCAATGCCAACGGCGTGCAGGACGAGGGCGAGCCCGGCATCCCCAACGTGCGCATCGCCACCGTCAACG
>Ga0102591_1001851_pt1 | contig 26073 bp, 26 predicted proteins | sample AraplaCol_mCL_r2_2_FD_76860 | JGI IMG/M metagenome (GOLD analysis project Ga0102591, IMG submission 76860) | Arabidopsis root microbial communities from North Carolina, USA - plate scrape MF_Col_mCL_r2 (SPADES assembly) (version 2) | ecosystem: Host-associated > Plants > Roots > Endosphere... | reverse complement strand
CGGCGAAACCATCTGCCCGATCATCAGCGCCGCAACCACGAGGCTGATCATCGAGGCGACGCGTTCGCGCGGATAGATGTCGCGGATGATGGCGCGGCTGATCACCATGCCGGAGGCGCCGCCGAGCGCCTGGAAGAAGCGTGCGGCGATCAGTTGCGGAAGTGTCTCGGCGAAGATGCAGGCGATGCTTGCCGCGACCATCAGTGCGAGGCCGCCGAGCAGCACCGGGCGCCGGCCGAACTTGTCCGACAGCGGCCCCATGATGAGCTGCGACAGCGCGATGCCGACCATGTAGAGCGACACCGTCATCTGCGCGATCGAGATGTCGCGGCCGAACGTCGTCGCCAGCACGGGCAGCGCCGGAACCAGAATGTAGAGCGAGATCGGCGCGATCCCGGTCATGACGACCAGCAGCAGCAACACCACGCGCGAGGTCGCGATGTTCTTCCTTGCCGCGTCCGGCGGCCTGCTGATCATGCCGTGCATAGATGTCCGTCTTTCGAAGTCGAATCGACTGTAGCGTGCTCACACAAGACGGACGTCGGCGTTTCGGAATGCGGCTATACCGATTCCGGGACTGTTATAGTAACAGTGTGCAGGAGGCCGTTATTTTACGGGCAAACTGCGTCAGGAGCGTGCAAAGCCCGCCGTGAGTACGGGCGAAAGCGGTCAAGCCTTGCGCCGGTCGCGTAGCGCCATGCGCGGCGCTATGTCAGCGCCGCCGTCGCCTGGTCGAGCCACGCCTTCGTCGCCTCGTCCAGCGCCGGCGCGACCTCGGCCCGCACGCGAGCGTGGTAGGCGTTCAGCCAGTCGAGCTCGTCCTTACTCAGCATCGCGACATCGATCAGCCGACGGTCGATCGGCGCTAGCGTCAGCGTCTCGAATGCGTTCATCGGCTTTTCGGCGCCCTTGATGTCGGTGGCGACCACCAGCTCGAGGTTCTCGATGCGGATGCCGAAACCGTCGGTCTTGTAGTAGCCGGGCTCGTTGGAGAGGATCATGCCGCGCTTCAGCGGCGTGGTGCCGAGCTTCGAGATCCGCGCCGGCCCTTCGTGGACGCTGAGATAGCTGCCGACGCCATGGCCGGTGCCGTGCTCGAAATCGACGCCGGCGGCCCAGAGATATTGCCGCGCCAGCGTGTCGAGCTGAGCGCCATTGGTGCCGTCGGGGAAGATCGCGCGCGCGATCGCGATATGGCCGCGCAGCACGCGGGTGAAGCGGTCGCGCATCTCGCCCGTGGGCTCGCCGACCGCCATGGTGCGCGTCACGTCGGTGGTGCCGTCTTCATATTGCGCACCGGAATCGATCAGCAGCAGGTCGCCGGGCGCGATGCGCCGGTTGCTCTTGCGGGTGACGCGGTAGTGCACGATGGCGCCGTTCGGGCCCGTGCCGGAGATGGTCGGAAACGACACGTCCTTCAGCGCGCCGGTGTCGCGGCGGAACGTTTCCAGCGCCTCGACCGCGTCGATCTCGGTGAGCTTGCCGCTCGGCGCTTCCCGGTCGATCCAGGCGAGGAAGCGCGCCAGTGCCACGGCATCGCGCACATGGGCCGTCTTGGTGCCCTTGATCTCGGTCGCGTTCTTCACCGCTTTGAGCAGCGCAATTGGATCGCTGCCGCGCACCGGCTTGCCGCCGGCGCCTGCGATCAGCCGGCTGAGCGCGTCGGCCGCAGTGGCGCTGTCGAGTGCGATCGATGCGCCACCCTTGGCGAGCGCCGTCAGTGTCGGTGCCATCGCGTCGGGCTCGCGCACGTCGGCCGACTGCTCGAGATGGTCGCGCGTGAGGTTGGAGAGCTTGCGGTGATCGATGAAGATGGTGGGACGCCCGTCCTTCGGCACCAGCGCGTAGGACAGCGGCAGCGGGGTATGGGCGACATCGGCGCCGCGAATGTTGAAAGTCCAGGCGACCGCATGGCTGTCGGACAGCACCAGCGAATCGACGCCGAGCTTGCCGATCTCGCCTTTGATCTGAGCCAGCTTCTCGGCCTCTGCGACACCTGCGTTTTGGAGGCTGTGCACGGCAACGGGGGCGATCGGCGGCTGCGGCCGGTCTTGCCAAATCGCGTCGATCGGATTGCTGTCGACCGCCACCAGTTCGGCACCGGCCTTGGCGCAGGCGGCGGACAGACGCTCGGCTGCCGCAAAAGTGTGCAGCCACGGATCAAATCCGAGGCGGTCACCGGCTTTCAGATGCGCCGACACCCAGCTCTCCGGCGGCGGGTCGATCAGTGATTCCACGGCCCAGGCCTTTGCATCGACCTGTTTGGCGGCCTGCAGCGTGTAGCGGCCGTCGACGAACAGCGCGGCCTCCTGGATCAGAACCACCGCGAATCCTGCAGAGCCCGTAAAACCGGTCAGCCAGGCCAGCCGCTCTTCTGATGGCGGCACATATTCGTTCTGCTGCTGATCGGCGCGTGGAATGACGAAGCCGGTCAGCTTGCGACGGGCGAGTTCTTCGCGAAGTGCGGACAGCCGTGCGGTCAATGCGACGCCGGCCTCCGGCTCCTCGAATGTCTGGAAGTGTGCTTCGAACATGGTGGATCACTTTAGGATCATGAGGAGGAGTCCGCAATCTGGACGCATTTGGCGCCGCATCTGGCATGGACCGTGCTTGAAATGGTTCCACTCGAGTCGAGTGGAGTAAAGGATGCGGCAGTCGCGCTTTGTCCGGATAACAGGGAAATTCGAGCAGGTGGTTCATCTCAACGACGAGGGGACACACGATGCCAGCGTTCACGTTTGAGAAGATTTCGCCGCCGGTGCGCCGGGCTCCCACTGCGGCGACGCCGGAGAAGCCGCGCAGCGTCATCAGCCAAGTGATCGAGCGCATCGCCGAGCGCCGCGCAAGCCGCGCCGTGCAGGTCGAGCGCGCGATGCGCCAGGACGACAAGCCGGTGGAGTAGGGCGTTGGGTGGTGAGCCGAGGCGTAATCCCCAACGTCGATCCATATGGAAAGCGAAGTGGTAGGGCTAGCCCTACGGCGCCTCTCTCATCCCACCTTCCGCAGCAACAGGCTGCTCCACCCCTCGATCCTCAGATGCTTCAACGGCACGAGCCCGCGCGCGCGGTAGGCGGCGATCACGGCGGGGGCCTGGTGCGTCAGCAGGCCGGAGAGGATGACGCGTCCGCCGGGCGCCAGATGCCGCGCCATCGGGCCGGCCAATTGCCGCAAGGGATTGGCAAGGATGTTGGCGAGCACCAGGTCGAATGGACCGGCCTGGCCAAAATCCGGCGCCGCGAAGCCGGTGGCGCGGATCACCCGCACATGGTTGCGAACCTCATTCAGCGCCGCATTCTCGGCGGCCACCCGCACCGACGGCGGGTCGATGTCGGAGGCGAGCACATGGCGGTGCAGGGCTTTCGCCGCGGCGATCGCCAGCACGCCGGTGCCGGTGCCGAGGTCGAGCAGCTTCCTCGGGCGCGTACTCTTCAGGACATGGTCAAGCAGCAGTAAACAGCCACGCGTCGTGCCGTGGTGGCCGGTGCCGAAGGCGTGCGCGGCCTCGATCTCGATGGCGAGCTTGTTCGGCGCCACCCGGTCACGGTCGTGGCTGCCGTGCACGACGAAACGGCCGGCCGGCACCGGGACGAGGTCTTCCAGGCTGGCCTTGACCCAGTCCTTGGCCTCCATCGTGTCGAAGGCAAGGGTATCGGCAATCGCATTTCCTGCCGAATTTACAACGAGTTCGCGCAGCAGCGCCTGGTCGGGCGCCTCGGCGAAATGAAGCGTGACGTCCCATCGTCCGTCCGGCTGCTCGAAGGCGGCGACGGCGGCATCGCCTTCGAAAAACACCTCGGTGAGCACGTCGACGACGCGTTTGGCGTCGGCCTCGCTACCGATCGAAAAGCTGGCGCGATGGGTGGGGGAAGGCTGCATTCAGGGTTCCGTTGGGTTCAATTTTTGGAACTTTTGTTCCCAATTTATCGGACAAGTTGCGGTTCCCCGATTAACTGGGGCGAAGGTTGTGTCCCGTACCTTCCCGGATGTCGAATTAAGCCAACACAGCTTGGAATTGAAACGGAGGCTAGTCTTGAAAAGCATGATTCAGAAGTTCTGGTCGGATGAGTCCGGTGCAACGGCGATCGAATACGGTCTGATTGCCGCGGGTATCGCCCTGGCGATCATCACCGTGGTGAACAGCCTGGGTGTCACCATGAACGAGAAGTTCACGTCGATTAGCACCTCCTTGAAGTAATTTCCGCCTCCATTTCCCAGCGGGGGCTGCTTTTTCTTCATAGACACTTTCCGACGACCGCCCGCACGGGGAATATCCCGGGCGGGCGAAGTCGTTTTGGCCTCTGTTCGCTCCAGCGAAGATCGTCCGCGTTTCTGCTCTCGCCGATCATGCGAGACGCCACCGGACGTCCACAGCCTGTCCGCGCGTCATTCCGCGGCAATCCACCGTCTTATACCCCACTTATCCCGCGCCGTTTCCACAGCTTGATCCCAGGCGGTCCCGAGAGACCGGGCCAAGTTCACCACAGCATGACCAACAGTCTGTCCACAGCCTCTCCACAGACCTATCCACGGCTTCCGAATAGCGAGCGGTGATCCCTCAGGATCGCCTGCGCGGCGTTATGGCCGGGCGCGCCGGTGACGCCGCCGCCGGGATGGGCGCCGGAGCCGCAATGATAGAGGCCCCTGAGCGGCCCGCGATAATCGGCATGGCCCAGCATCGGCCGCGCCGAGAACAGCTGGTTCAAGGTCAGCGCGCCGTGGAAGATGTCGCCGCCGATGAGGCCGAACTGGCGTTCGAGATCGAGCGGGGACAGGATCTGGCGGCCGAGCACGCTTCCCGCAAAGCCCGGCGCGTATTGATCCACCGTCGCGATCATGAGATCGGCGACCTCGTCGCGACGCTCGTCCCATGATGCTCCGTCGGGAAGCTCTGGCGCGACGTGCTGGCAGAACAGGCTCGCGACATGCTTTCCGGCGGGGGCCAGCGCGTCGTCGAGCGTGGAGGGGATCAGCATCTCGACGACGGGCTCCCGGCTCCAGCCCTGTGCCCGCGCGTCGAGCCAGGCGCGGTCCATGTAGGGAAGACTCGGCGCCAGGATGATGCCGGATGAGAGATGATCGCCTTCGCCAGGCAGCGCCGTGAAGGAGGGCAGGCGGTCCAGCGCCACGTTCATGCGGAAGGTGCCGGAGCCGTTCTTCCAGTGCCGGATGCGGGCGAGGAAGTCCGCAGGGAGAGCGTCGGCCGTGATCAGTTGCGTGTAGAGCAGCTTTGGATTGACGTTGGCCGCGACATATTTCGCGCGGATCGTTTCGCCGTTCTCCAGCACGATTCCGACGGCGCGGTCGCGCTCGACGATGATCTCGCGGACGCCAGCGTCGGTATCGATCACGACGCCGCGGTCGCGCGCCGTGCGCGCCATCGCCTGCGTGATCGCGCCCATGCCGCCGATGGCATGGCCCCAGACGCCCTTCTTGCCGTTCACCTCGCCGAAGGCGTGATGCAGCATCACATAAGCCGAGCCGGCGGCGTAGGGGCTGGCGTAGTTGCCGACGATGGCATCGAAACCGAACAGTGCCTTGACCAGATCATGCTCGAAGCGCTCGTCCAGCATCTCGCCGGCCGAGCGGGTGAAGAGATCGAGCAGGCTGCGGCTTTGCTCCAGCGTCAGGCCGCGCAGGATGTTGGCGGTCTTCCAGGCGTTGATACCCTCGCGGACGGCCGCTGTGCCAAAACCGTCGACGAGGTTCGGCGGCGCGCGCAGCACGAACTTCCTGAGCACGTCGGCGATGTCTTCCAGCTCGCGCGAGAACCCGTCGAGCGCGGCAGCGTCACGCGCGCTCAACCGTGCGACTGATGCCTTCGTCCGTCCTTCCCCGGTGAGAAGATAGCTGCCGTCAGGCGCGGGCAGGAAATTCTGGGCGCGCCGTTCGACGATCCGCAGGCCCTGCTCGGCGAGCTTGAGGTCGCGGATCACTTGCGGATTGAGCAGGCTCACGGTGTAGGCCGCGACCGAATTGCGGAAACCCGGGTGAAATTCCTCCGTGACCGCGGCACCGCCGACCACCTTGCGGCGCTCGACCACGCGCACGCGCAGGCCCGCCGTCGCGAGATAGGCCGCGCAGGTGAGGCCGTTATGGCCAGCGCCTATGATGACGACGTCGCTTTCGCTCATGATATTCCTGGCGTCATTCCGGGGCTCGCGAAGCGAGAATTCTGGTGCGGGCTCCGCACCAGAGAATCTCGAGGTTCCGGGTTCGATGCGTCGCATCGCCCCGGAACGACATCTCTATATCAAGCATTCCTCGCTGCAACATCACGAGTCCCTTTATTGCCCGTTCAGGCGCCTTGTGCTCCATTGCGCCCGTCCGGCACCCGCCGGGGTTTGAGCCGGAGCTTCCATGGATTCGATCGTGCACCCCGCCGCTACGGAGCAGCCGTCGTCGTCGCGCAACCGGCTGCTGCTGACGGTCTACACCGCCGCGATCTTCGTCAGCGCGCTGCTCCTGTTCTCGGTTCAGCCGCTGTTCACGAAGATGGTGCTGCCGCGGCTCGGCGGCTCGCCGGCGGTGTGGTCGGTGGCGATGGTGTTCTTCCAGTCGCTGCTGCTGGCGGGCTATGCCTATGCGCATCTGTTGATGCAGGCGAAGAACCGGATCGTTCCGGTCGCGGTGCATCTGGTGCTGCTGATCGCAGCCTTCGCCACGCTCCCGCTCGGCATCGCCTCCGCCTATGGCGAGCCGCCCGCTTCCGGCTATGCTTTCTGGCTGCTCGGCCTGTTCGTGGTCTCGATCGGCCTGCCGTTCTTTGCGCTCGCCGCCAACAATCCGCTGCTGCAGGCCTGGTTCGTCCGCACCGGCCATCCCGCCGGACATGATCCCTACTTCCTCTATGCATCCTCCAACATCGGCAGCTTCCTGGCGCTGTTGTCCTATCCGTTCCTGCTGGAGCCGATGTTCACGCTGCACACGCAGAACCGGTTCTGGACTGCCGGCTATGGCCTTCTGATCCTGCTGATCGCCGCCTGCGGCATGCTGTTGCTACGCTCGCCGAAGCTGGCCGAGGTCGATGCGCGAGCCGAGGAGGCGCATGCACCGGCGCCGGGTCTGATGACGCGGCTGCGCTGGATCTTCCTTGCCGCGGTGCCGTCGGGTCTGCTGATCGCGGTGACCGCGCACATCTCGACCGACGTCGCGGCGGCGCCGCTGCTCTGGGTGCTGCCGCTGTCACTGTATCTGCTCACCTGGGTCGTGGTGTTCCAGTCGCGGCCGCTGCTGCCGCACAAATGGATGCTGATGCTGCAGCCGGTCGCGATCGCGGGCGTCGTCGTCCTGCTCGCTTTCGGTGGCGAGCAGAATCTGCTGTTGACGCTCGGCGGACACCAGCTCTGCTTCTTCGTCATCGCCATGGCCTGTCACGGCGAACTGGCGCGGACGAGGCCGGCCGCCAAATATCTCACCGGGTTCTATGTCGCGCTGTCGTTCGGTGGCATGGTCGGCGGCCTCTTTGCCGGACTCGTTGCGCCCTTTACCTTCTCGTTGATCGCCGAATCTCCAATACTGGTTGCGCTCGCGGCATTGTGCCGGCCGCCTGCGAACGAGCGGCTGGCGGGCATCGTCAAATGGTACTGGCTCGCACTCGCTGCGCTCGCCGTGGCGCTGGTGGTGCCGTCCACCACGACGGGCAGCCTCTCGACCTGGTTCGAGGACCATCGGGTCTGGGTCGCCGGCGCCGTCGGCGTGCTCGCAGCGCTTCTGGCGCTGACGCTCAATGCCGGCCGTTGGAAGATCTTTGCGACCGTCGCGCTCGCGCTGGCGTTGATCCGCGTCTATCCGGCGGATGAGGGCCGCGTCACGACGGTACGCAGCTTCTTCGGCGTGCACAAGATCGTGGTGACGCCCGGCGGCTATTTCCATGTGCTGATGCACGGCACCACCATCCATGGTGCCGAGCGCTTCCGCAACAATGACGGCACGCCGGTCACTGGCCGGCCCGAACCGATCACCTATTATCACAAGGACGGCGGCATCGGTCAGGCCGTCAGCGCGATCCGCGAGCGCAAGGGCGCGCCGCTCAAGGTCGCCGCGATCGGCGTCGGATCCGGCACGCTCGCCTGTGCCGCCGAGCGAGGGGAGGATTGGAAATTCTTCGAGATCGACCAGTCGATGGTGGATGCAGCGCGTGATCCCAAAAATTTCCGCTACATCTCGAGCTGCCTGCCGGACCTGAAGCCGGTCATCGGCGATGCGCGCCTCACCTTCGCCAAGGAGCCCGACGGCGCCTATGACCTCATCATCGTCGATGCCTATTCGTCGGATGCGATCCCGATCCATCTTGCCACCGAAGAGGCGATGAAGATCTACAAGGACAAGCTCGCGCCGCACGGCGCCGTGGTGATGCACGTCTCCAACCGCCACCTCGATCTCGAGACCGTCGTGGTCGGCATTGCCGATGCCAACGATCTCAAAAGCTGGGTCTTCAACGAGGATTCCGGGCGCGACGGCGACTACATCTTCTCGACCGACGTCGTCATCTCCGCGCGCGAGGATACCGATATCGGCCGGCTCGCCGCCTCCAAATCCTGGGAGCAGACCGAAGCCGACGACAGGGTTCGGGTCTGGACGGACGACTATTCCAACATCCTGGGCGCGCTGTACCGGCGCTTGCGGGACGGGGAGTAGGGCCACTTCGTAACTTCGTAGCCCGGATGGAGCGAAGCGTCATCCGGGGCCGCTCGTGCGTGGTGGGCACTTGTCCCGGATTGCGCTTCGCTCCATCCGGGCTACAAGGCGAGAGGCTTCTACGGCTCGACCGGCGTCCCCGTCGGCAGCGCAATTCCCTTCTCGCCCGCCACCTGTCGCAGCAGATCCGGGCGATCCGAGATGATGCCGTCGACGCCGAGCTCGATCATCCGCGCCATGTCCTCGCGCTTGTTGACCGTCCACACCACCACGCGCAGTCCGAGCGCGTGGGCCTCGGTGACCAGCGTGGCGGTCACGTCGCCGAAATAGGGCGACCAGATCGCACCGCCCGCCGCCTTGATCGTGCGCGGCAGCGAGCCGCCGTGATCGGCCGGGTTGAAGCCTGCTGTCCAGCTGGTGGCCTTGTCCAGCGCCACTGTCTGGCCTGAGCCGCGCTGCAGCGTCAGGTACACCGTCGGGATCTTCGGAGCCTGCTGCTGGACGAGTTGCAAGGTTCGCCAGTCGAAGGACTGGATCAGGACCCGGTCGGAAAAAGCTTCGGTCTCGATCAGTCCCAGCAGCTTCGTGACAAAGGCTTGAGGATCGAGCGTGTCGTCCGGATGGTTCGGGTCGATCTTGGTCTCGATGTTGAATCGCACACGCGAGTTGCCAGATTTGCGCACCAGCGCGAACAGCTCGCGCAGGGTCGGGATGCGCGTCCCCGGCATGGCACGCTGGTCGGGGAATTGTTTCGCATAGGCGCTGTTCGGCCGGATCTGGCCGACGTCATAGGTCCTGACCTCGTCCAGCCGCAGTTTGACCAAGGGCGTGCCGGGCGCAGCGATGTATGCGCCGTCGGCGCCGCGTGCGAGATCCGGATTGAGCCCGCGCTCGTGCGAAACCACGATCTCGCCGTCCGCGGTCACGCCGACGTCGAGCTCCAGCGTGTCCACGCCCATCGACAGCGCGTTGGCGAAGGCCGGCAGAGTGTTCTCCGGCAACAGCGCCCGGCCGCCGCGATGCGCCTCGAGATCGAATCCCATGGCTTGCCTCGTTATCAGGACCGAAAGCACAGCCAGAATTGTCGTGGCACGTGACGGCATGGTGCCTCGAATAGCCATCCCTTGTTTGCGCTGACCACCGACGACGGTGACGGAGCAGCGACCGCGTCAGTTCTGATAGTAATAGCTGCGCGGCTGGTAATATTGCCGCGGCTGCGGCTGATAGTAGTAGCCCTGCTGGCCATAGCTCTGGTCATAAGTCGGCTGCGGCAGCTGCTGGTAGGCCTGCGTGCCATAGGGGCGCGTAATCGGGCGCGGCGCCGGATAGCGCGCGCCGGTGTCGCTGCCGTCGGCGGGATAGATGTAATTGTCGTCCTGCGGCATGTAGCGGCGGGCGGGCTGCTGCGGCGGCGTGATGTTCACGGGATCGCCCGTGGTGGCGTATTGCTCTTCAGCGGGCTGCTGCGGAGCGCGTGCTACCGCAGTGTTGGCGCGGCCACGCGGATTCCTCGCGAGCGCCACCTGCGCCGAGCCGGTCAGCGTCACCGTGGTGTTGAGCACGCCCTGCTGCTGCACGAGCGCATAGAGCGTCGAGGCGTTCTGGCGCGACAGCCGCACGCAGCCATGGGACGCCGGCGAGCCGAGGCGGCCGACCGAGTCCGTGCCGTGGATGGCGTGACCGACCTTGGTGAAGAAGATCGCGTGCGGCATCGGCGCGTCGTCGAATTCCTTGGAGTAGTGATCCTCTTCCATGCGGAAGGCGCGGAACGCGCCGTTCGGCGTCTCGCGCGAGGGAATGCCGGTCGACACCGGCCAGTGGTAGCGAGCGACGCCGTCGACGGCGACGGTCATCTGCTGATTATCCTTGTCGACGGTGATCTCGACCTTGGCCTGCGCGGTGCCCACGCTCAAAAGCATCAGGGAGGTGAAAGCGACAAAAAAAGAACGCATCTGGAAACGCATTTGAATTCTGGCCTCCGGCCTGTTCACGCTAGGCGCCGCGGCTCTCCGTCCCCGGCGTGCAATATGCCTGCAATCCGGCTTTCGTTCCAGCGGCCTGCTTGCCCATCGTTAACGCGATGGCCGGCGTAAGCAAGGCCGCTTTGTGACGCGTAGCTTGCGGCGGAGCTGACATTTTCGCGAGCGGCGCGCGCTCACGACGCCGACAATTCATCATAACGGCGCAACCATTCCGCCGCTCGGTGCGTTGATGCTCGCCTACCTTTGACAGGCGGCGCCCGCCGCCGTTCACCCATTGGGATCGAAGATGAACAAAGCCCGTATCGCCGCCGCGCCGTCCCCGGCCGGTTTGCGCCTCCACCTGCCGTTCGCAGCTGCCGCCCTCCTGCTTGCGCTGGCGTTGCCGCAAGCCGGCCACGCCCAAGGCATCGTGCGCGGCGCCCAGGAAGGCTCCTATGAAGGCAACCGGATCGCCGGCCCCGTGGGTGGCGTGGTTGGTGGCGCAGTCGGCGCCGGTGTTGGAGGCGCCGTGGGCGCGGTGGAGGGCGTGTTCGGCATTCCGCACCGTCATTACCGTCATCGCTGCCGCGGGTATTACGACGGCTATCACCGCTTCCATTGCTACAGGTGACGAGCCCGTAGCCCGGATTGCGCTTGCGCTCCATCCGGGCTACGGGGCCGTCAGTTCTTCAGCCGGTAGCCGGTGCGGAAAATCCACCAGATCACGACCAGGCAGACCACCAGGAACGCCACCGTCATGCCCATGCTGACGGATACGCTGACATCCGCGATCTCATAGAAGCTCCAGCGGAAGCCGGAGATCAGATAGACGACGGGGTTGAGCAGCGCCACCGTGCGCCAGGTGGGCGGCAGCATGTCGATGGAATAGAAGCTGCCGCCGAGGAAGGTCAGCGGCGTCACCACCAGCATCGGGATCATCTGCAGCTTCTCGAAGCCGTCGGCCCAGATGCCGATGATGAAGCCGAACAGGCTGAACGTCACCGCCGTCAGCACCAGGAAGGTCAGCATCCAGACCGGATGGTGAATATGCAACGGAACGAAAAGCCCGGCGGTGGCGAGGATGATCAGGCCGAGGATGATCGACTTGGTCGCGGCGGCGCCGACATAGCCGAGCACGATCTCGAAATAGGAGATCGGCGCCGACAGGATCTCGTAGATCGTGCCGGTGAATTTCGGGAAGTAGATGCCGAACGAGGCGTTGGCGATGCTCTGCGTCAGCACCGAGAGCATGATCAGGCCCGGCACGATGAAGGTGCCGTAGCTGACGCCCTCGACCTGGCTGATGCGCGAGCCGATCGCGGCGCCGAACACCACGAAATACAGCGAGGTGGAGACCACCGGCGAGACGATGCTTTGCAGCAGCGTGCGCCAGGTGCGTGCCATTTCGAACAGATAGATGGCGCGGATGGCGCGGTGGTTCATGACGTCCTCACGAGATCGACGAAGATGTCCTCGAGCGACGATTGCGTCGTGTCGAGATCGTTGAAGCGGATGCCGGCGGCGCGGAGGTCGCTGAGCAGGCTGGTGATGCCGGTGCGATCGCCCTTGGTGTCGTAATCATAAACCAGCGTCGCACCGCTATCGCAGAGCTCGAGCTCGTACTGCCCGAGGCTTTCCGGCAGCGACGTGATCTTGTTCTGCAGATGCAGCGTCAGCCGTTTCTTGCCGAGCTTCTGCATCAAGGTGGTCTTGTCCTCGATCAGCACGATCTCGCCCTTGTTGATGACGCCGATGCGGTCGGCCATCTCCTCGGCTTCCTCGATGTAATGCGTGGTCAGGATGATGGTGACGCCGGACTGCTGCAGCGTGCGCACCACCTCCCACATGCCCTTGCGCAGCTCGACGTCGACGCCGGCGGTCGGCTCGTCCAGGAACAGGATCTGCGGCTCGTGCGACAGCGCTTTGGCGATCATCACGCGGCGCTTCATGCCGCCGGAGAGCGTGATGATCTTGTTGTCCTTCTTGTCCCACAGCGAGAGGTCCTTCAGCACCTTCTCGATATGGGCAGGGTTCTTCGGCTTGCCGAACAGGCCGCGGGAGAAGCTCACGGTGGCCCACACGCTCTCGAAGGCGTCGGTGTGCAATTCCTGCGGCACGAGACCGATCAGCGAACGTGCCTTGCGGTAGGAGGTCTGGATGTCCTCGCCGCCGACGAGCACGCGGCCTTCGCTGGGATTGGCGATGCCGCAGATGATCGAGATCAGCGTGGTCTTGCCGGCGCCGTTCGGGCCGAGCAGCGCGAAGATTTCGCCGCGCTTGATGTCGAGATTGACGTTCTTGAGCGCCTTGAAGCCGGACCCATAGGTCTTCGACAGATTGGCGACGGAAATGATGGATGACATGGGGGCCGCAAGGATGAGGGGCAAAGGCTGGGGAGGGGAGGCTGGCCCCTGCCGGGGGGCGGGTCAGCGGAGCCCTGAGATAGGAATGCCATTGCCCGGCCGCAATCGGCTGGAGAAAAATGGTCTCAAAACAGGCTCTTCGGTGGCAGGTTCCAGGCAAGTGTTGCGCGATGGTCACGGGCTGTGGCTAAGATTGCCGTTCACGCGGCTCTTTGTTGCGTCTGCGAGCAGGCCATGGCTACGATTCCGGCCAATCGCAAAGCGTATGTCCCCAGGGAAAACATCGATGAGACCGAACGGCCGTCACACCGCCGGCGCCAGCCAATTGTCCGCCCTCCGCGTCTGGGCGATGGGCCTGCTCCTGCTGTCAGCTGTTGCCATGAGCCCTGCCCCCGCCAACGCGGCACCGAGCCAGGCCCAGGCCGCGACCACGCATGTCTACCTGCTCCGCGGCGTGCTCAACATCTTCTCGCTCGGGCTCGACACGATCGGCGCCCGGCTGCAGGCGCAGGGCGTCCCGGTCACCGTCGCCAACTTCGTGTCCTGGTCCTCGCTCGCCGACGAAGCCGCGACCGCCTACAAGGCCGGCCGCCTCAAGACCATCATCCTGGTCGGCCATTCCTCCGGCGCAACCGCGCTGCCCGACATGATCGCCAAGCTCAACCAGCTCGGCGTGCCCGTGAAGCTCGCGATCGGCCTCGACTCCGTGTTCAAGACCAAGCTCTCGACCGGCGCCGAGCGCTACATCAACATCTATATCGGCGATGGTCCCGGCGAGCCGGTGCGGGCCGCGCAGGGCCTGCGCGGCAAGCTCGACAATGTTGACGTGCGCGGCACCGGCGTCGGCCACATCTCGATCGACAAGAACGAGTCGATCCAGCGCCGCGTTATTGCCGAGATCGACGCCGCCATCATGCGCTCGCGCGCGCCGGCGCTGCCGGTTGCCGAACCCGGCGCGCCGCGTCAGGCGCGCTCGGCTGCTGCGACGGCTGCCACCAGGAATTGAAGCCCGCCAAATCAGATCGAGACTTCGTCTGTGCCGCCGTCGACACCTGGTCGACGGCGGCATTGCTTTAAGCATGGCCGCCCGACGCTTCCGTCCTCAGACAGACGATGAGCAGGCTCCCGTCATTTGAGGAACGTGCGAATGCTCTCCGCGATCTCCCTCGCATGCGTCTCCAGCGCGAAATGGCCGGTGTCGAAGAACTGGACCACCGCGTTGGGATTGTCGCGCTTGAACGCTTCGGCGCCGGGCGGAATGAAGAACGGATCATTCTTGCCCCACACCGCCAGGAACGGCGGCTTGTGCGTGCGGAAGTAGCTCTGGAAGCGCGGATAAAGCGCGACGTTGCTCTTGTAATCGCCGAACAGGTCGAGCTGCACATCGTCCGAGCCCGGGCGCGCCAGGTAGAAATTGTCGAGGTTCTGGCCGTCCGGCGACACCAGGGCCGGGTCGGGGACGCCGTGCGTGTATTGCCAGCGCGTCGCATCCGGCGTGAGGAAGCCGCGCAGCGCCTCGCGGTTGGCCGGAGAGGGATCCTGCCAATAGGCCTGGATCGGGGTCCAGCCATCGCTGAGGCCGTCCTCGTAGGCGTTGCCATTCTGCGAGATGATGGCCGTGATCCGTTCGGGGTGGCTGAGCGCCAGTCGAAAGCCCGTCGGCGCCCCGTAGTCGAAGACGTAGACGGCGAAGCGATCGAAGCCGATCACTTCGGTGAAGCGCTCGATCACACGCGCGATGTTGTCGAAACTGTAGACGAAGTCTTCGCGCGGCGGCATGTCGGACTGGCCGAAGCCCGGCAGATCCGGCGCGACGATGTGAAACTTGTCCGCGAGCAACGGGATCAGGTCACGGAACATGTGGCCGGCACTGGGGAAGCCATGCAGCAGCAGGAGCTTTGGCGCGCCTCTGTCACCGGCCTCGCGATAGAACACCTTGAAGCCATCAACGTCGGCAGTGCGGTAAGTCGTCGGGGTCATGACCGTCTCCTGGGGCAGCTGCGTAACCTGTTAAATTGATAATTAGAGGTTATTAAGCCGAGAGGTAACTTGTCAACAGCGATTTTAGAGGTTACTAAATTTCTATCTTCTCCCGACGCGCCAAAGGACCGATCGAAAAACCGCCCATGGACCGTGCGCCCGCCATGTTCATCGCCGACTCGCTCGGTCTCGATTTCCTCAACTCGGTGGCGACACCGATCGATACGCCCGTCGATTGGCTCGGCGATGGCGATGGGCTGATCGACTGGCTGGCACAGGCGAAGCTGGTGCCGGCGCAGGAGCTGGAGGCGCTGAAGGCGCAGGCGAAGCCCGGGGAGCTCGACAGGGTCGCCGGTCAGGCCCGCGACTTGCGCGAGTGGTTCAGGGGTTTTGTCCGGGAGCATGCGGGCCGGCCGCTGACGGCGAAGGCGTTGCATGAGCTTGGCCCGTTGAACGGCATCCTGGAGCGCGAGGATGCGTTCCAGCAGATCGTGACACGCCGTGGTGCGCTGGGTGATGGTCTCGCGCTGCAAAGGATGCGGCGCTGGCGATCACCGGAAGCGCTGCTGCTCCCGGTCGGCGAAGCCTTGGCGAAATTCGTCTGCGAAGAGGACTTTTCCGACGTGAAGGCCTGCGAAGGACATAACTGCACGATGCTGTTCGCCGACCATACCCGCAGGCGTGCGCGGCGCTGGTGCACGATGGCGATTTGCGGCAACCGCGCCAAGCAGGCGGCGCATCGAAGCCGGCTCAAGAGCAGGCAGTAGTCGGTGGCGGTGACGTGTTCATCGCGCGCCGCTGGCCCGACAGCGTGCGCGGGTGCCCCTTAAGCGGGCGTCACGCGGAGCGGCATGCTCTCCAGCCCGCGCAAGGAATTGTTCAGCCTGGGCTTCGGCTCCGCCGCGAGCTCGATGGTCTTCACGCGCCTTGCGAGCTCGCTGAAGATCAATTCGCCTTCCGAGGAGTTCGCCGCATTGGGCCTGACGCCGGCGACCTATGCGATCTTCGCGATCATTCGCGACAATCCCGGCGTTCCGCCGAGCAGCCTCGCCAGCGTGCTTCGGTTGCGCCTGCCGAACCTGATCAAGATCCTGAACGAGCTCGAATCGTCCGGCTTCATCAAGCGCAACCGCTCCAAGGCAGATCGCCGCGCCGTCGAGCTGATGCTGACGCCGAAGGGGGCAAAACTCATTCAGGACGGGGCAAGGCTGACGGAGCCCTATAATCGGAAGATGCTGGCGCCGCTCAGCGAGTCCGAGCAGCGCATGCTGCTCGAACTGCTGAACCGGATGCTGCCATTCTAGCCGTTGGCCGGATCGGCCTGTGGTCAATCGCCGGGATGTCCTGCGGCATTGCGCAGGTGGCCGGTGGGTTCATTTCGCTCCGCTGGATTGAAGCCCGCCTCCGTGCCCCAAAATCCGCCAAATCGATGGTCACTAAGCCTACGAAGGGGGCCTTTTACCCCCCGTGGTGGGACTGCTGGATTGATGATTGATCTGAGGCGACTCCTCGCGCTGGCAGCTGTTGCGCTGCTCGCCCTGGGCCCCGGCATGGCCGCTGCCTCACCCGCCAAATCCAAGTCCACCGCGGCCGTACCTGCCGCGCCGCCGCCTCCGCCGTTCGAGCCGTTGCCGCCGCCGAAGATTTACCTGTTCCGCGGCGCCATGGGGCCGATCTTCTCGACCGGCATGGATCGGCTCGAAGAGAAGCTGACGAAGGCCGGCTTCTCGGCCAACGTCTATGAGTTCACTATCTGCCGGTTCATCGGCGACCGCGCCATCGCCAGCTACAAGGAAAGCCCCGCGCCGATCGTGCTGATCGGCCACTCCATGGGTGGGTTGTGCTCGATCGTCATCTCCGAGATGGCGGCCAAGGAAAACATCCCGATCAGCCTCGTCATCGCCATCGATCCCGCGCATGCGACCGGCGACGTGCCGCTCAATGTCGAGCGCTTCATCAACATCTTCCTGTCCGACAGTGTGCTCGGCGGCGGCGACGTCGTCGCGGTGCCCGGCTTTCGCGGCCATTATGCGAGTTACGACCTGAAGGAAAACGCGCGCGTCTCGCACATCAACATCGAGAAGTCCGACGACATCCATCGCCAGATCGTCGAGATGGTGACTCAGCTGCCGCGCATTCCGCCGCAAACCCAGGCCGACGCGGTGCCGCTGCGCTACCTCGTGCCTGCGGATACGTTGGTCGAATTGTGGGACTCAGGCGTGCGGGTGCCGGTGCGCAAGGGCGACACCATGGAGAGCATCGCCGCCGCCAATCGTGTGCCGCTCTGGACGCTGGCGCAGAGCAATTCGCTTGCCGAGAACGCGCAGCTCACGCCGGGACAGACCATCATCGTCCCGCGCCACCTGACGCCGCCCGAGCCCGCGGCCGCGATGGCGACACCGCCAGCGGTGCCGGCGAAGCGGAAGTAGCAGCTTCGCCTCTACCGCAGCCGGGAAGAGGGCGAAGTTACACATTCGACCCGTGGATGGCGTCGATCACCGCGTCTGTGACCTCCTTGGTCGTCGCCTTGCCTCCGACATCCGGCGTCAGCACGCCGGCCGCGCAGACTTTCTCGACCGCCGCCATCAGCCGTATTGCGGCATCCTTCTCGCCGAGATGCTCCAGCATCTGCGCGCCGGTCCAGAACGTTGCGACCGGATTGGCGATGCCCTTGCCGGTGATGTCGAAGGCCGAGCCGTGGATAGGCTCGAACATCGAGGGGAAGCGGCGCTGCGGATCGATGTTGCCGGTCGGCGCGACGCCGAGGCTGCCCGCCAGCGCGCCGGCGAGGTCCGAGAGGATGTCGGCGTGCAGGTTGGTCGCAACGATGGTGTCGAGGCTCTTCGGATGCAGGGTCATGCGCACCGTCATGGCGTCGACCAGCATCTTGTCCCAGGTCACATCGGGGAATTCGCCGGCGACCTCGGCCGCGATCTCGTCCCACATCACCATGCCATGGCGCTGCGCGTTCGACTTGGTCACGACGGTCAGGAACTTGCGCGGACGCGACTGCGCGAGCTGGAATGCGTAGCGCATGATCCGCGTCACGCCGACGCGGGTGAAGACGGCGACTTCGGTGCCGACCTCTTCCGGCAAACCTCTGTGCGCGCGGCCGCCCATGCCGGCATATTCGCCTTCGGAGTTCTCGCGCACGATCACCCAGTCGAGATCGCCGACGCCGACATTGCGCAGCGGCGAGGCGACGCCCGGCAGGATCTTGGTCGGCCGCACATTGGCGTATTGGTCAAAGCCCTGGCAGATCGGCAGCCGCAGGCCCCACAGCGTGATGTGGTCGGGCACGTCGGGCGCGCCGACCGCGCCGAAATAGATCGCGTCGAACTTCTTCAGCTCCGTGAGGCCGTCGGCCGGCATCATCACGCCGTGCTTCTTGTAATAGTCCGAGCCCCAGTCGAAGGTCTTGACGTTGAAGGCAAGGTCGCCGCTGCGCTGTGCCAGCGCCTCCAGCACGCGGATGCCCGCCGAGATCACCTCGGGGCCGATGCCGTCGGCGGGAATGGCCGCGATCGAATGGGTGCGCATGGGGGAGGCTCCGTTTGGGATGTCGGTGGCGCCGCGCCGGATCCGGCGGGTTGCGTCGGCGCCGAATCTAGACGGTGGCTCAAACCGTCTCAAGCAGCGCTGGTTTATACAAAAAAATGATATAATCATCGCCGTCTGAGGTGAGGGGGCCGGGAATGGAATTGCATCAGCTTCGATGCTTCGTGGCGGCAGCCGAGCAGCTGCATTTCGGCCGCGCTGCGCAGCAGCTCCAGATGCTGCCCTCGGCGCTGGGCCGGCAGATCAGGCTGCTGGAGGAGGACCTCGGCACGCGGCTGTTTGCGCGGACCACGCGCGCGGTGTCGCTCACCGAGGATGGAGCGACGCTGCTGCGCGATGCCCGTGCCATCCTCGCCAAGGTCGAGGCAGTCGAGAATAACCTTCGCAATCGCCCGCGTGCGGGAGCCGCGCGGCGGCTGCGGATCGGCGCCATCGACAGCGCGGCGGCCGGGCTGCTGCCGCCGCTCTTGCGCGACTTCCGCGCGAACCATCCTGACATCGCGGTGCAGCTTCTCGAGGACAAGACGGTCCGGCTGCTGCCGAAGGTGCTGACCGGCGCGCTCGATCTTGCCTTTGTCCGCCCGCCGGGCCGTGCGGACAAGCGGCTCGAATTCCGCGACCTGCTCCAGGAGACCGCGATCGTGGCGTTCCCGCAGCGGCATGCACTGGCGAGGCGCAAGTCGATCACGCTGGCCGACATCGCCGACGAGGCGATGCTGGTGCCGGATCGCCGCTCGCGGCCGCACAGCCACGATCTCACGATCAAGCTGTTCGAGCAGGCCGGGCTGACGCCGCGCATCGTGCAGGTCGCCGACGAGAAGCAGACCATCATCCATCTGGTAGCCACCAGGCTCGGCGTCGCGATCGTGCCGCGCTGGACCACGCGGATGGCGGTGTCAGGCGTGCGCTTTGTGCCGCTCCGGCTGAGGCAGAGCGGTCCGGTCGGCCGGCTGCCGCTCGCCGCCGTCTGGCTGCGCGGCACGCGCGATCCGGCTCGCGATGCCATGCTGGCGGTGCTGGAGGCGCGCCTGCGCAGCTATGCGCGGGAGGCGTGAGGGGCTATGACGTAGGCTGGGCGAGAAGGTGGATGCGATGAGCGAACAAAAGACGCCGGGTGAATTGCGCGTTGCCATTGCAGGGCTGGGCTCAATCGGCAGCAAGATCGCGACCGCGCTCGATCAGGGCATCGAGGGGCTGGCGCTGTCCGCCGTCGCGGTGCGCGATCCCGCAAAGCATCGCGCTTTCATCGATAGCCTGCGTCGCCCGCCGCAGATCCTGCCGATCGGCGAGCTCGGCGATGCCGCCGATATCGTGGTGGAGTGTGCACCGAGCCATCATCTGCGCGCCATCGTCGAGCCCGCGGTGAGGCGCGGCAAGTCGGCGGTCGTGGTCAGCGTTGGCGGGCTGCTCGACAATTTCGATCTGGTTGATCTCGCCCGCGTCAATGGCGGCCGCATCATCGTGCCGACCGGCGCGCTGATCGGGCTCGACGCCGTCAACGCCGCCGCTGTCGGTACGATCCATTCAGTGAAGATGGTGACGCGCAAGCCGATCGACGGGCTCAAGGGCGCGCCCTTCATCGTGCAGAACAACATCGACATCGATAATCTGCGCGAGCCGCTAAAATTGTTCGAGGGCAGTGCGCGGGAAGCCGCGAAGGGCTTCCCGGCGAACGTCAATGTCGCCGTTGCATTGTCGCTGGCGGGCATCGGGCCTGATCGCACCCAGATTCAGGTCTGGGCCGACCCGACCGTGACGCGCAACGTTCACCGCATCGAGGTCGAGGCGGATTCGGCACGGTTCTCGATGGGCATCGAGAACATCCCGTCCGAAAATCCCAAGACAGGGCTAATTACGGCGCTGTCCGTGATCGCGCTGCTGCGCAAGCAGCGCGCCACGCTGTGCGTGGGGACGTGATTCTTACGCCCCCGTGACGCGCCAGATCACGTTGCCGACGTCGTCGGCCATCAGCAGCGACTTTTTGTCGGGACCGATCACCACGCCGACCGGGCGGCCGTAGGATTCCTTCTCGTCGGGGGACAGGAAGCCCGACAGGATGTCACGGCCGGGGCCGGACGGCTTGCCGTTCTCGAAGGGAATGAACACCAGCTTGTAGCCGGACAGCTTGCTGCGATTCCACGAGCCGTGCTGGCCGATCACCATGCCGTCTCCGAAGCCGGGCAGGGTGCCCGCGGGCATCCAGCACAGGCCGAGCGAGGCGGTATGGCCGCCGAGCGCGTAGTCCGGTTGAATCGCCTTGGCGACCATCGCCGGATCCTGCGGCACGCGGTCGTCCACCGTCTTGCCCCAGTAGCAATAGGGCCAGCCGTAGAAGCCGCCGTCGCGCACCGAGGTGAGGTAATCCGGCGGCGTCTCGTCGCCGAGCCCGTCGCGCTCGTTGACGACGGTCCAGAGCACGTTCGTGTTCGGCTCCCAGGCAAGGCCGACGGGATTGCGCAGGCCGGCGCCGAAAATGCGATGCGTACCGGCGACGAGGTCGAGCTCGTACACCGCGGCGCGGCCTTCCTCGACCTCCATGCCCATCTCGGCAATGTTGCTGAGCGAGCCGACGCCGGCATAGAGCTTCTTGCCGTCTGGGCTTGCGAGCAGGCTGCGCGTCCAGTGTCCGCTCGGCTTGAAGGTGGTGAGCCGCTTGCCCGGCGCGGTGATGCGGTCGGCACCCGCGACGTAAGGAAACGCCATCACACCGTCGGTGTTGCCGACATAGAAGGTGTCGCCGACCAGCGCCATGCCGAACGGCTGGCTGAGGTTTTCCATGAAGGCGCCGCGAACCTCCGCAACGCCGTCGCCGTCCTTGTCGCGCAGCAGCGTGATGCGGTTGGCGGAGACGCCGAGCGCCGCGGCGCGGCGCATCGTTGCCTGCATCGCGTAATGAAACACGGATCTCGGCGCGCCCGCGATCTGCGTCGCCTCCGCGATCAGCACGTCGCCGTTGGGCAGCACCTCGATCCAGCGCGGATGGTCGAGACCGGTCGCGAACGCATTGACCTTGAGACCCGGCGCGACGGTCGGCTTCTGTCCTTCGCGCCAGCCGCGCGCGGTCGGCATCTTCAGCGTCGGGATCGCGCCTTGCGGCTTCGCTTCGGGAATGGCGGGCTTCTCTCCCCAGGCCGGCGCGGGCTCGGTGCCCGTCATCTTGCGCCATTGCAGCGCGATGCCGCCGAGGACCGCGACGAATTGCGCGAAGATACTGGAAAATGTCATGGGACGCCCCTGTTTGCGCGCGCATCCAACTGGCTGGCGGGGCCTTCGTCAACCTGTGCACCGGGCCGGCCGGGGCTATTCCCGTGGAATGGCAGCCGATCGAATTTGCATGGGACGAACGCCGATTGCCTTACACGGGCATCAACGGCCGATCTGCCGCTCGAGCTGCCGCGCCGCGCGAAAATCGTCGAGGTGATCGACGTTCGGTGTGAGTGCCGCCTCTCTGGACAACAGATGATAGACCCGCGCCACCGTGCGCTGCTTCTGCTTCGTCCGCCCCGGCGGCAGCGCCCGCGCCCTGCGGACGGCGGCGATGGCATGCGCGCGGAAATAATCGTAGGCGTCCGACATGACTCTATGCTCTGCGTGTTGCAGGTGTCGGGGGCTAACGGGCAAGGAGAGGAGCGGTTCCTTGGTGCGTGGAAACGTGCGCTGGTGCCCCGGGGCGCAGCGCAGCGCGTCCGGGACACCAGAGTGAGGCCAGTTGCTACGCCCTTACCGCGGCGACAGGAACGGGATGATCATCGGCACGCGGCGGCAATAGGCGCCGTAGGCGTCCTCGCCGAGCTCCTTCGAGAGGAACACCTCTTCCATCCGGCCCTTCTGCCACATGCCGAGCGAGATCAGGATCGCGCCGAGGATCGTCGTTACGAGGCCGATCGCAACGCCGGTTACCAGCATGCCAAAGATCAAGCCGGTGTAGATCGGGTGACGCACGATGCCGTAGGGGCCGGTGTCGATGACACGGTGGTCTTCCTTCTGGGTGATGGTGTTCGACCAGAATTTCCCGAGATGGAGCCGGCCCCACCAGGCGAAGGCGATGCCGGCAGCCGAGAGGACCGCGGCGATGGTGATGCCGGTGTTGCCGAGCACCCAGAATGGCTTCGTGCCCAGGAGCTCCGCGACCCACGGCGTGTACAGGATGCCGCCGACCAGGATCGGCAGGCGATAGCGCTGTGACTCCAGCGTCATGACCTGCTTCTTGGTCTGTCCCTGCCAGAACGAGGCACCGACCCAGCTGGCGAGAAAGGCGAGCCATAGCAGAGCCAGGAGTTCTGTCGGCCAGGCGGTGGTCCAACCGCCCCAGGCGACGGAGAGAAGCTTGCTGAAATCGAAGGACATGAAGGTTCTTTGCGTTGAGGCGGCGGCTTTAGCTCGCGCGCGAGGAGAGCGCGTGATGCTCGATGGCGCCGGAGGGCTGCAGGCCGTTGCGGGCGAGAAGATGGGTGATGGTCTCGCGCAGCACGGGTTCGATCGGACGCGGCGAATAGCCGAGCTCGTTGCGCGCCTTGCCGATCGAGAGGTCGCTGGCGGCGAGCGCGATGCGCACGCCTTCGGCGGTGCCGTTGGGTGGCCGGCGCGTGACGTGATCGGAGATGTATTCCAGCATGATCGCGGAGAGCTCGGCGATCCTGCCGGGGACGATGATCGGATACTGCCGGCGGCCGCTCATCGCCGACATCATCCGCAGGATGTTGCCGAGCGGGACGCAATCGCCGCCGAGAATGTAACGCTGGCCCTGGCGGCCGCGCTCCATGGTCAGCACCAAGCCCATGGCGACGTCGCGAACGTCGACGAGGTTGACCAGGAAATTGAGATGCGGCTGCACCTTCTTCTGGAGGAAGTACCACAGCATCGCCGTCGGCGGCGTCAGATTGTGGTCGGCGGCGCCGATCGGCATGGTTGGCGTGCCGATCACAAGCGGGAAGCCATCGGCCGCAGCCTTGGCGGCATGATGCTCGGCAAGCGACTTCGAGCGCGTATAGGCGCCCGGCATCGCATCGGCCGGCTGCAGCGCCTCTTCGGCGGGAACGCCTTTGAGGTCGCAATAGGGGAACAGGATCGATTCCGTCGAGCAGTGCAGGAAGCGCGACACGCCGCGCTTCCTTGCGGCCGCGAGCACGATCTCGGTGCCGCGGCAATTGACGTCGTGGAAGTCCTGCTTGTTGGCGACCCACATGCCGGGCAGGCCGGCGAGGTGATAGACCTGATCGACCCCGGCGATCGCGGCATCCACTGCGGTGCTGTCCAGCACCGAGCCGTGGACATGTTCAACGTCGGTATTCGGCGTGGCCGGCGCGCGAACATCGAGAACGCGCACCCGCTGCCCACGGGCGCGGAGCGCTTCGACGAGATGATGTCCGATGAAGCCACTGCCACCGGTAACCAGTACGAGAGCCATGCAGAAGGTTGCTGTTTCGCGTCTAGAGCTATCGGGTTGAAAGGGAATTGGTCGGAAGAGGCGCCAGAATCGCGGCAAGGTCGCGACGGAAGCCCAATGCAATGAATAATTTTGCCATCACGAACATCGGTCCAAGCAAAAGATGCGAAGGAAAAGTGAACAACGAGGCTTCGCGGCCCTCAAAAACCTTGTGACCGATGGTCTGCGCGGCGAGGCCGAGCACCACCAGCGCGGCAAAAATCGCCCACATCGTCGCGGTGCTGACTTGCGCCGCAATGCTCGTCGCGACCAAAAACAGCACGATCGAGACCGCGAGGATGCCGATCCCGAGCGGCATGTCGAGCAGCAGCCAATAGACCAGAACCGGCAGGGCCAGGATCACGGCCAGGCTGACTTCGAAACCGAACAGCGGAAGCCTCACGAGCGTCAGCGGCATCACCGCGCCGGTGAACAGCAGAAGTATACCGACCACATGCATCGCCGTGTTCCGGGGGTCGCGATGGTACTCGACATAAACGGCAAGTTGGCGCTGAAAATAGCCACCCATTTCGGTCTCATGCAGCACGGGGTCGGGAAGGGCGAACAGTGCCTATAGCACTGGACCGGGCGGTGCACAAACCGGCGCTTTTGTCGCGTGAAACCGTATTTGTGCGCCCCGGACAGGCTACAAAACGATCAGGACTTCAAAGGGTTCCGTCAGGTGCGAGGCCAAGTTTGCTCAGCGCTTCTTGGCGGGCTTTTTAGCCGCAGGCGCAGGCGTCGCAGCCGGATGCGCGGGCGCCTCTTCAGCCACCTTGGCATAGGTCAGGATTTGCAGCTGGCCGTTCACGGCCGAGGTCGGCTTGGCCCGGTCGAGAAACTGCTCCTCGCCGAGTCCGATCGGGTGCAGCCGCTTGGTCGAGATCTTGAACGTATTCACCAGCACGTCGCGGATCGCGTCCGCGCGGCGCTGGCTCAGGATCGCGTTGGCCTCGCGTGTCTTCGAATTGGATTCGACGTGGCCGACGATCAGGAACGTGTAGGGAAGCAGCGAGGAATGAACCAGCGCGTCCGCGATGCGGCCGACGGTCTGGTAGGACGCCGGCTGGATGATCGGCGTATCGGCATCGAACTGAATCTGCGCGTTGAAGGCGGGCAGCTTGGCGAGGTCAGGCGCGATCGGCGGACGGTTCACCGGACCCGGATCGTTCTTGATCCTGGCCTTGGCGCGCTCCATCACCTGCAGCTTCAGCGCGGGAAGATCGACCTCGCCGGGCTCTTCGAGATGGTTGAGCTTGCCGACGATGTCGTCGCGGGTCGGCGCCGCCGTTTGCGCGCGCGCAGCGCCGGCAAGCAGGGCGAAGCCCAGCACGATGCCTAGTCCGGCCGTGGAGAGCCTCTTGGCGCGCATCAGCGATACCCCGCGTCGTCGACGGCCTTCAGGCAGTTGTTGCTGATGCCCTTGGGGGTCGAGACCAGGCAGGGGATCGACTTGCTGGTCTCCTTGGTCGAGCCGCCGCAGACCTTGACGATCTCGCGCTGGCAGGCGTTCGCCACCGTGACGCGTGCCGCGACGCGCTTCTGGATGGCGTCGAAGGCGCCGAGATAGTCGCTCGCGCATTGCGGGGAGAGCACGTCGCGGTTACGCGACAGACACTCCTTCAGGCGGGTCGAGTCCGGGTTGACGCCGCGACAATTGGCGACGATTTCCGCACCGCAACTCTTGGCCAGCAGCCCGATCGAATCGCCAAAGCTCATGGTCTCCGCCGCGCTGAGCGACGGCATCCCCAATGTCAGCAAGATCAGTGCGATGCCCCGGACCATGGCCGCATCTGATACGGGGAAGTTCGCGATGGTCAAGAGCTGTTCGGGTGAGAACTGTCGAAGGCTGGGCGAGTGCGGCGAACAGTCCTCACTCGGCGGCGTCGAGGGGCGGCCATTCGATCAGGGCGACGGTATGGTTTCGGAGGTCGTCCGCCACATCGGGGTCGGCCTTGAGCTCGTCCAACGTCCGCGGCGGGGGAAGCTCGCGGCCATCCGCGCTCAGCTCCTGCGCATAGAATGCGAGCGCCTCGGGGGCATTTTCTCGGGCTTCGTCAACATCGTCGCCACCGGAGATGCAGCCGGGCAGGTCGGGAAACCACAGGCTGACGGCGTCCGGATCGCTGTCCTCGATGATGGCGACGTA
>Ga0102591_1001845_pt1 | contig 26192 bp, 24 predicted proteins | sample AraplaCol_mCL_r2_2_FD_76860 | JGI IMG/M metagenome (GOLD analysis project Ga0102591, IMG submission 76860) | Arabidopsis root microbial communities from North Carolina, USA - plate scrape MF_Col_mCL_r2 (SPADES assembly) (version 2) | ecosystem: Host-associated > Plants > Roots > Endosphere... | reverse complement strand
GATGGCGCCGTAGAAGTCGCCCTTCGACGAACCGCCGTCGCCGATCGTGCAGACGGCCACGCGCGGCTCGTTGCGGATCTTGAACGCCAGTGCGGAACCGGCGGCATGCAGGCACTGCGTACCGATGGGCACGCACCAGGCGAAGTCGTGCGCGGGTGCGTCGGCGAAGTCGTTGCCGCGCTCGTCGCCACCCCAGTAGGTGTAGACCTCGCGCGGCTTCACGCCGCGGTACAGCTGCGCGCCGTATTCGCGATACGACACCGCCAGCGAATCCTCGCGGCGCATGGCGCTGCCGATGCCGACGTGCGCGGCTTCGTGGCCCAGGCACGACGCGTACGTGCCGAGCTTGCCCGTGCGCTGGAGCGCGATCGACTTGGCGTCGAACACGCGCGTCGACACCATGAGCTTGTAGAGCTCGACCATGTGGTCGAGATCCTTGGCGAATTCGGGGAGTTCCTTACCGGTTTCCTTGCCGTCCTGGTCAAGGTATTGCAGATATTCGATTTCGAACTTGGCGGCGATGGACACGACTCGCTCCCAGGGGAAGGTTAGAAACGACACGCACGAGCGGGGAAGCGGCCGGGCCCATCCAGCGGGGCGCGACACGGCTTTCATAGTCTTGCGAGCCGGACTAGATATCAGGGGTATTATGGCCCGGCAAGGTACGGCGCAGCATGATTCATCCTCCGCGGTCCGCCGAAATGGCGCTGTAGAGCCGTCTGCGACCCCGTCAACCCCCGATGTGAAGATCCCCATGGCCAACCCCCAGCGCGACCTCGAACCCGGTATCCGCACCGATCTCGACGGGCGCCTCACCTATGGGGAGTACCTGAAGCTCGACCAGGTACTCACCGCGCAGCAGCCGCGCAGCGAGCCGGCGCACCACGACGAGATGCTCTTCATCGTCCAGCACCAGACCTCCGAGCTCTGGCTCAAGCTGATGATCCACGAGCTCGACGCCGCGCTCGCCCGCCTGCGACGCGACGACGTGGACGGCACGCTGAAAGTTCTTGCGAGGGTGAAGCAGATCCAGCGGCAGCTGTACGAGCAGTGGGGCGTGCTGGAAACGCTCACCCCGGCCGAATACCTGCAGTTCCGCGACGTGCTGGGGCCGTCGTCGGGATTCCAGTCGCTGCAGTACCGGATGGTCGAATTCCTGCTCGGCAACAAGCACGCCGACATGCTGCGCGTGTTCGAACACGATCCGGCGGCGCACGAGCGGCTGCGCGTCGTGTTCGAAGCGCCGGGCCTGTACGACGAATTCCTGCGGTATCTCGCCCGTCGCGGCCATCCCGTGCCCGCCGAGCTGCTCGATCGCGACCTGACCCAGCCCTGGCACAGCCAGCCGGGCCTGCTGCCCGTGTTCAAGCGGATCTACGAGGACACCGCCAGTCACTGGCCTGAGTACCATCTCAGCGAGGAACTGGTCGACATCGAGGAAGCGTTCCAGCTCTGGCGGTTCCGTCACATGAAGACGGTGGAGCGGATCATCGGTTTCCGTCCCGGCACGGGCGGTTCGTCCGGCGTGGCGTTCCTGCGCAAGGCGCTGGAGCAGAGCTTCTTCCCCGAGCTCATCGAAGTACGCACCATTCTGGGCACCTGACGCGGGCTTTGGCGGGACCCAGCCTGCTGGCGAAGGGTGCTCGCCGCGGGTCCTCATCGCCGGCATGCTGGCTCCCACCGAGCGACGCACGATTTGACGGTTTCCCCCGGTCCAGCTAAACACGCTGCACGAAACAATTCCAAGGGAAGCCATGACACCCACCGCCCCCGCCGCCGACCGGCCCGTACCCGAGTACCCGCAGACGCTCGGTCATCCGCGTCCCCTGTGGATGCTGTTCATGACCGAATTCTGGGAGCGCTTCGCGTTCTACGGCATGCGCTGGGCACTCACGCTGTACATCGTGGCCGAGTTCTTCAACGGCGATCAGGCGGGGCAGGGCTACGCCAGCCGCACGTACGGCGCCTATCTCGCGCTGGTCTACGCGTCCGCCATCTTCGGTGGCTACGTCGCGGACCGCATCCTCGGGTATCAGCGCTCGATCCTGCTCGGCGCCGCGGTGATGGGCGCGGGCCTGTTCATGGTGATGGTGCCCGACCAGAACGTCTTCCTCGCGGGCCTCGCGACGGTGATCGTCGGCAACGGCCTGTTCAAGCCGAACATCTCGTCGCTGGTCGGGCAGATCTACCCGGTTGGCGACGATCGTCGCGATCGCGGCTTCACGATCTTCTACATGGGCATCAACCTCGGCGGTTTCCTCGCGCCGCTGGTCACCGGCTGGCTCGCTTCGGTCATCACGGATACGCCGCTGCAGCAGAACTACAAGGCCGTGTTCGCCGCGACCGGCATCGGCATGGCGATCTGCTTCATCTGGTTCCTGATCGGGCGCAAGCAGCTGATGGGCGTGGGCGTGCCGCCGCCGGAGCGCCACGAAGGCAAGAGCTTCGTCGGCGTGCTGGTGGGCATCCTCGTCGCCATCCCCCTGGTCTACCTGCTGATGGCGAAGGCCGGCGCGATCTTCATCGCCTGGCTGCTCGGCGTGCTCTTCATCGGCGTGGCCGTGATGCTGGTGATCGAGGCCGTGCGCCACGACCGCATCCAGATCCACCGCGTGATCGCGATGCTGCTGCTGTTTACGTTCAACGTGCTGTTCTGGATGTTCTTCGAACAGGCCGGCAGCTCGTTCAACTTCCTCGCGCAGAACATCGTCGATCGCCAGATGTTCGGCTGGGAATTCCCCACCGGGTGGTTCCAGTCGGTGAATTCCGCCGCGATCCTCGTGTTCGCGCCGGTCGTGGCGCTCGCCTGGGCGTGGTCGTCGCGACTGCGCAAGGAGCCCTCGATTCCGCGCAAGTTCGGCCTGGGCCTGATCTTCAACGCCCTCGGCTTCCTCGTGCTGATGTATGCGCTCACGAGCCTCGTCGACGGCAAGGGGCTGATTCCGTTCTGGCCGCTGGCGGCGTGCTACGTGCTGCAGACCATCGGCGAGCTGTGCCTGTCGCCCATCGGTCTGTCCATGGTGACGAAGCTGGCGCCGATCCGCGTGGTCGGCCTCGCGATGGGCGGCTGGTTCCTCTCCACCGCCATCGGCAACAACCTCTCGGGCCTGCTTGCCGGACACATCAGCGGCGAGACCGGCATGACGGTCGGTTCGGCGCTTTCGGGCTTCACCTTCAGCTTCGAGCTGCTGGTCGGCGCGGGCATCGTGCTGTTCCTGATCGCGCCGCTGATCAACCGGCTGATGCACGGGGTGAAATAACCGAGGTGGGAGCCAGCCTGCTGGCTCCCACCGGAACGCAGTCAGATCGCCAGCAACTTGTCCAGAATCCGGTCCAGGTGCTCGCGTTCCTCGGCCGAGAGCTTCGCCAGCAATTCCCGCTCGTGCGCCCGCGCCAGCGGGGCCACTTCGTCGTGGATCGCCCAGCCGGCTTCCGACAGCTTCAGCACCGAGCGGCGCTTGTCCCCATCGTGAGTGCCCCGGTCCACCCGGCCCGCGTCCACCAGCCGGCTCACGGCGCGGCTCACGGCGACCTTGTCCATCGCCGTCCGCTCCACCACTTCCCGGGCAGACACCTCGGGAAACCGGGCAAGGATCGTCATGACGCGCCATTCCGTCATGCTCAGCTGGAAGCGCTCCTCGTATTCCGCCGCGATGCCCTGGCTGACCGTGTTGGACAGGATCGAGAGGCGGTAGGGCAGGAAATGCTCCAGTTCCAGCGGCGCATGGGCGGGGACGGCGTCGAAATTCATGCTGCACTGGTCCTTGCAAATGGTTTCAGGTGAAACTATAACGTCGGGTATAACGGCGCAAGCCGTCCCCAGCCAGGAGTATCGCCCATGAGCGCCCAGCCCAATATCGGTATGGATGTCACCACCTTCGAAAACCCGCAGGGTGTGGACGGCTTCGAGTTCGTCGAATTCGCCGCGCCGGATCCGCAGCTGCTGCACACGCTGTTCCCGAAGCTGGGCTTCACGGCGGTCGCCAGGCACAAGTCGAAGAAGATCACCCTGTATCGCCAGGGCGAGTGCAATTTCCTGGTCAACGACGAGCCGGACTCGTTCGCGTCGGATTTCGTGGCCGCTCACGGTCCGAGCGCCTGTGGCTTCGCCATCCGCTTCAATCGTCCGGCGACCGACGTGCAGGCCACCGCGCTGTCGAACGGCGCCGAGCTGGTCGACAACAAGCCGGAGACGCTCGCGCTGAACGTGCCGACCATCCAGGGCATCGGTGGCTGCGCGCTCTACCTGATCGACACCTACGGCGACAAGGGCGACGTGTTCGACAGCGAATTCGAGTGGATTCCGGGCGTCGACCGCCGTCCGAAGGGGTTCGGTCTCACCTTCATCGACCACCTCACGCACAACCTCCACTTCGGCAACATGCAGAAGTGGTCGGAGTACTACGAGCGCCTGTTCAACTTCCGCGAGATCCGCTACTTCGACATCAAGGGCGCCAAGACGGGCCTCGTCTCGAAGGCGATGACCGCGCCGGACGGCATGGTGCGCATCCCGCTGAACGAGTCGTCGGACGAGAAGTCGCAGATCAACGAGTACATCCGCGAGTACAACGGCGAAGGTATCCAGCACATCGCGCTCTTCACCGACGACATCTACGCGTCGGTCGAAGCGATGCGCGCGCTCGACGTGGCCTTCCTCGACACGCCGGACACGTATTACGAAGTGATCGACGAGCGCGTTCCCGACCACGGTGAAGACGTGCCGCGCCTGCAGAAGAACAGGCTGCTGATCGACGCCGACGACGAGACCAAGAAGAAACTGCTGCTGCAGATCTTCACGCAGAACAACATCGGCCCGATCTTCTTCGAGATCATCCAGCGCAAGGGCAACGAAGGCTTCGGCAACGGCAACTTCAAGGCGCTGTTCGAGTCCATCGAGCGCGACCAGATGCGTCGCGGCGTGCTTTGATAGCCTAGAAAGCGCGGTCGCGACACGCGCTCTGGTGGGAGCCAGCCTGCTGGCGATGGGTGCTCGCCGCGAGCACCCATCGCCAGCAGGCTGGCTCCCACCAAATGCCTGCACTGTCCGGGCCGGATTGAATCGCCGGCTCGCCCTTGCATCAGGACATCACCGATGACCCATACCGACGACACCCGCGGTTACCAGACCGGTTTCGCCAACGAGTTCGCGACCGAAGCGGTCGAGGGCGTGCTGCCCACCGGTCAGAACTCGCCGCAGCGCGTGGCGAAGGGTCTCTACGCCGAGCAGCTCACGGGCAGCGCGTTCACCGCACCGCGCCACCGCAACCTGCGTAGCTGGCTCTATCGCATCCGGCCGGCCGCGCAGCACTCGCCGTTTTCCGAACTGGCGCACGCCACCTTCCACAATCGGTTCGACGAGGCACCCGCCACGCCCAACCAGTTGCGTTGGGACCCGCTGCCGTTTCCCGCGCAACCCACCGATTTCCTCGATGGCCTGTTCACCATGGCCGGCAACGGCGGCCCCGCGGAGCAGGCCGGTATCGGCATCCACCAGTATCTGGCCAACCGCTCGATGGAAGGCCGGTATTTCTACGACGCCGACGGCGAGCTGCTGATCGTTCCGCAACAGGGCCGCCTGCGCATCCGTACCGAACTGGGCGTGCTGGACGTGGCGCCGCAGGAGATCGCGGTCGTGCCACGCGGTGTCCGCTTTCTCGTGGAACTGCCGGACGGCGAGGCGCGCGGTTACGTCGCCGAGAATTTCGGTGCGCCGCTGCACCTGCCCGACCTCGGACCCATCGGTGCGAACGGGCTCGCGCACCCGCGCGATTTCCTGGCGCCCGTCGCGGCCTACGAAGACCTCGACGGCGACTTCGCGCTGGTCGCGAAATTCCAGGGCCACCTCTGGCAGGCGACGATCGACCATTCGCCACTCGACGTGGTCGCGTGGCACGGCAATTACACGCCCTACAAGTACGACCTGCGCCGGTTCAACACGATTGGCTCGATCGCCGTGGACCATCCGGACCCGTCGATCTTCACCGTGCTGACGTCGGCGAGCGATACGCCCGGCGTCGCGAACATGGATTTCGTGATCTTTCCGCCGCGCTGGCTGGTGGCGGAACACACGTTCCGTCCGCCTTACTTCCATCGCAACGTGGCGAGCGAGTTCATGGGCCTGATCGATGGCGCGTACGATGCGAAGGCGGGCGGTTTCGTGCCGGGCGGCTCCAGCCTGCACAACTGCATGAGCGGCCACGGTCCGGACGCCGCGAGTTTCGAAAAGGCGTCGCATGCCGACGTGTCGAAGGCCGACCATATCGTCGGTACCATGGCCTTCATGTTCGAAACGCGGAAGGTCATCCGCCCCAGTCGGCAGGCCCTCGCGTCGCAGGCGCTGCAGGGCGATTATTACGAATGCTGGCGCGGGCTGAAGAAGCACTTCGACCCGTCGGCGGTCTGAACGAAAAGGATAGGCATGAAACTCGCTTCGCTGAAGGAAGGCGGCCGTGACGGCACGCTGATCGTCGTCAATCGCGAACTCACCCGTGCGGTGAAGGCCACGGGCATCGCTGCGACGATGCAGGCCGCGCTGGACGAATGGCATGCCATCGCCCCGCGCCTGAATGCGCTTTCCGAAGACCTGCACGCCGGCGACGCGAAGGATGCGTTCGACCTGGACATGGCGAAGCTCGCGGCGCCGCTCCCGCGCGCGTACGAGTTCGTCGATGGCAGCGCGTATCTCCCGCACGTCGAGCGCGTTCGCAAGGCGCGCGGTGCCGAGGTGCCCGAGTCGTTCTATACCGATCCGCTGATGTACCAGGCCACCAGCGCGGGATTCCTCGGCCCGCGCGATCCGGTGATCGTGGCGAGCGAAGACTTCGGCATCGACCTCGAAGCGGAAGTGCTGGTCATCACCGACGACGTGCCGATGGGCGTTTCGCCGGCCGACGCCGCGGCGCACATCCAGCTCGTGGGCATCGTCAACGACGTCTCGCTGCGTGGGCTGATTCCCGGCGAGCTGGCGAAGGGCTTCGGCTTCCTGCAGTCCAAGCCGCGCTCGGCGCTGTCGCCGGTCTTCGTGACGCCCGACGAGCTCGGCGACGCGTGGCAGGGCGAAAAGCTGCACCTGCCGATGCGCACGTGGATCAACGGCACGTGGTTCGGCGAAGCGGAGTGCGGCGTCGACATGCAGTTCGATTTCGCGCAGCTGGTGGCGCACGCGGCGAAGACGCGGCCGCTCACGGCCGGCACCCTCGTGGGCTCCGGCACCATCGCGAACCAGGATACGTCGAAGGGCGCGTCCTGCCTCGCCGAGCAGCGCACCGTCGAGACGCTGCGCGACGGCAAGGCCCTCACGCCGTTCCTCGCTTTCGGCGACACCGTTCGCATCGAAGTGACCGATACGAACGGCGCGTCGATCTTCGGCGCCATCGAGCAGAAAATCGCGAAACCGTAACGCCGCTGCTACGGCTCCGCCTTTCCCATCGCTTCGCGCACCGCGCGTACCTTGGCCGCCACTTCCGCATCGAGCCGGGAGTCCGGCGTGACGCGTCGCTGGACGCGTTCGTGCAGCGGCGCCACGCCGGCCGGCGGCGGTCCGTGTAGCGCCGTCTCCACGCGCGTCCACATCGCCGCCCGGTAAGGGTGGTGGTCGGCCAGTTCCAGCCGCGCCAGGTCGTGCATCGCGTGGCGACGACCATGGTCGGCGGCTGCCGTGAGCAGACGGCGCGCGCGTGAGAGGTCGCGCGGGAGGACGTTCCCCTTGCGAGCGGGGCCTTCGAAATACAGTTCGCCCGCCAGCTCCTGACTGGCGGCATTGCCGGCGAGTGCCGAGCAGAGCAGGCGATCGGCGAGGCGCTTTCGCCGCTCGATGGAGACCGATGGGTCGAGCAGCCCCCGTGCCACGATGTCGTGGGTGACGGGGTGCGATGCCGTGCAATGCATCGCGAGTGCCTTCGCGGGCAGCAGCAAGACGACGCATGCGGCTGAGAAGGCATGGTGGCGCATGAGTGGATCCTCCGGACAAAAAGAAAGGGGGCCCGCATCGCTGCGGGCCCCCCGTGGCCGTACCTATTGCGTTGTGGTGCGGCTTACTTCGCCGACATCAGCGCCTTGGCCATGTCGAGCATGCGGTTCGAGAAACCCCACTCGTTGTCGTACCACGACAGCACCTTGACCAGCGTGCCTTCCATGACGCGCGTCTGCGTCGAGTCGTAGATCGACGAGTGCGGGTTATGGTTGAAATCGATCGAGACCAGCGGCTGGGTGTTGACCGACAGGATGCCCTTCATCGCGCCGTTGGCGGCTTCGTTGATGGCGGCGTCGATCTCTTCCTTCGTGGTGGCGCGCTTGGCCGTGAACGTCAGGTCGACCACCGAGACGTTGATCGTCGGCACGCGCATCGCGAAGCCATCGAGCTTGCCGTTGAGCTCCGGCAGCACCAGGCCGACCGCGGCGGCGGCGCCGGTCTTGGTCGGGATCTGGCTGTGCGTGGCGCTGCGGGCGCGACGCAGGTCGGAGTGGTAGACGTCGGTCAGGACCTGATCGTTCGTGTACGCGTGGATCGTGGTCATCAGGCCGTGCACGATGCCGATCTTCTCGTGGAGCACCTTGGCGAGCGGCGCGAGGCAGTTGGTGGTGCACGACGCGTTGGAAATGACTTCGAGGCCCGAGTGCAGCTTGTCGTCGTTGACGCCCATGACGAACGTGCCGTCCACGTCCTTGTCGCCCGGGGCGGAGATGATCACCTTCTTCGCGCCGCCGGCGATGTGCGCGCTGGCCTTGGCCTTCGAGGTGAAGAAGCCGGTCGACTCCATCACGACGTCGACGCCGTGCTCGCCCCAGGGGAGCTTCGACGGATCGCGCTCGGCGAACACCTTGATGCGGTCGCCGTTGACGATGAGGTCGCCGCCGTCCACCGACACGTCGCCCGGGAACCGGCCATGAGCCGTGTCGTACTGGGTCAGGTGGGCGTTGGTTTCGGCGTTGCCGAGGTCGTTGACCGCGACGATCTGGATGTCCTGGCCGTTCTTCTTCGCTTCGTAGAGCGAGCGCAGGATGTTGCGACCGATGCGGCCGTAACCGTTGATGGCGACCTTGATGGTCATGTGCAGCCTCCGAGTGGGAATGTCTGACGAAGTAGGGGCGGGTGGCACAAAACTCGATGATAACGGATCGCAAGTCGCGGCAGGCCCGCCGGCGTCTCAACCCGTGCCACCCGATCCAGTAGATCGATCTAAATTCTCATCCGGGCCTGTGGCACACTTCACCGCTCGTAAACCCGGAAACGTTTACCAGCCCATGAAATCCGCCGCAAAGCGCCGTGCCGTCGCCGTCCTTCTGGCCCTGGCCATCCCCGCGTTCGCCGCCACGGTGCAGGCCTGGGGCGACATCGGGCACCGGATCGTCGCCGAGCTGGCCTGGCGCCAGCTGGACCCGTCGGCCCGTGCGGAGGTCCGGCGACTGCTGAAGGCCGATGGCGCGGACTCGCTCGCCGACGTCGCCAGCTGGCCGGACCACCTGCGCGACGAGCCGGGCCGGGAGGCGCTGGGCAAGGCCACCGGCCCGCTCCACTACATGGACTTCCGCGACGGCAAATGCCATTACGTGCCGCCGCGCGAGTGCCCGGACGGGCGCTGCGTCGTGGGCGGGCTGGAGAAGTACGTGGCCATCCTGGGCGATCGGCACGCGTCGACCGCGGACCGTGCCGAGGCGCTCAAGTTCGTCGTCCACTTCGTTGGCGACGTCCACCAGCCGCTCCACGCTGGCAATCGCGACGACAAGGGTGGCAACGACTACCAGGTCCAGTTCGACGGCAAGGGCACGAACCTGCACCGGGTCTGGGACTCCCAGATGCTCTACACGCGCGACCTGAAGTGGGCCGCGTACGCCGACCGCCTGGCCGCCGAGGGTCCGGTCAAGCTGCCGCGCCCGATCGCGCCCTTCGACAACCCCTATGCCCAATGGGCCGAAGAGTCCTGCGAGATCGTCGCGGCGCCGGGCTTCTACCCGGACAGCCACCGTATCGACGACGCCTACGTCGCGCACAACCTGCCCATCGCCGAAACACGCCTGCGCGAGGCGGGCAAGCGGCTGGCCGACCTCCTGAACAAGACGCTGGACTGATCCGCGTCCTTTCGAATTCAAGACCAAGAGACCATCAGATGACCGATATCCAGGTACGCCGCACCAAGATCGTCGCCACCCTCGGACCTGCCACCGACGTGCCGGGCATGCTCGAGAAGATCCTCGAGGAGGGCGTGGATATCGTTCGCCTGAACCTGTCGCACGGCACCCCCGACGATCACCGCGCGCGTGCCAACGCCGTGCGCGCCGCGGCCGACGCGGTGGGCCGCGAAGTGGGCATCCTGGCCGACCTGCAGGGTCCGAAGATCCGCATCGAGAAGTTCGCCGATGGCCCGATCGACCTCATGCCCGGCGACAGCTTCGTGCTCGATTGCCGTCCGGATGCGCCGGCCGGCGACCAGACCCGCGTCGGCGTCAGCTATTACGACCTGCCGCGCGACGTGGTCGCGGGCGACATCCTCCTCCTCGACGACGGTCTCGTCGCGCTCGCCGTCGTGGACGTGGTCGGGTCCGAGATCCACACCCGCGTCGCGATCGGCGGCCGTCTGTCGAACCGCAAGGGCCTGAATCGCCAGGGCGGCGGCCTCAGCGTCTCCGCGCTGTCCGACAAGGATCGCAACGACATCAAGCTCGCCGCCGAGATGGGCGCCGACTTCCTCGCCGTGTCGTTCGTCCGCTCGGCGGCCGACCTGCACGAAGCCCGCCGTCTGCTGCGCGAAGCCGGTGGCGATGCCGCCATCGTTTCCAAGATCGAGCGCGCCGACGCCATCCCCGTGCTGGGTGAGATCATCGACGCGTCCGACGTGGTGATGGTGGCGCGCGGCGACCTCGGCGTGGAGATCGGCGACGCCGAGCTGCCGGGCCTGCAGAAGAAGATCATCCGCGAGTCGGTGATGCGCAACCGCTCGGTGATCACCGCGACGCAGATGCTGCAGTCGATGGTGCGCGCGCCGATCCCGACGCGCGCCGAGGTGCTCGACGTCGCCAACGCGGTGATCGACGGCACCGACGCCGTGATGCTGTCGGAGGAAAGCGCCGCCGGCGCCCATCCCGACAAGGCCGTGGCCGCGATGCGCCGTATCTGCCTCGGTGCCGAGCGTCAGTTCGAGCCGCGCGACGATCTCCGTCCCGGTACCCATTCGCTCGACCGCTCCGACCAGGCCATCGCGCTGGCCGCGATGCTGCTGGCCGCGCAGGTCGGCGTCCGCGCCATCGTCGCGCTGACCGAATCCGGCGCTACCGCGCAGTGGCTGTCGCGCTATCGCTTCGCCGTGCCCATCTACGCGATGTCGCCGTCGGCCGTGGCCCGTCGCCGCATGCTGATGCTGCGCGACGTGCAGCCGGTGGACTTCGAACAGAGCAACCTCGATCCGGCGCATACCGCGCGCGCCGCGCTGCAGCACCTCTTCGCGCTGGGCAAGCTGGCCAAGGGCGATCGCGTGATCCTCACGCACGGCGACCACATCGGTCGCGGCGGCGGCACCAACACGCTGAAGCTGCTGGTGATCGGCGACGACGGCATCGCGGACAGCCTGCGCGATCTGTAAGGCTCGCTTTACCGGCGTCGCTCTGGTGGGAGCCAGCCTGCTGGCTCCCACCGATTCACCGCACGATTTCACACGCACCCCGTCCCCCGGCGGGAGTAAACTCGGCGCGCTGACCTACCTACGAGGGCGCCATGATCCGAATTCGTTCCCTGACCGGCGTTACCGCCGCCGTCCTTCTCCTGGCCGCGGGCTCGGCCGGTGCCCAGAATCTCGGCCAGAACGCGCGCCGCGTCGCTCCGGACCGTCTTCCGTACTACTGGACGCTCACCAACACGTCCGTCAATGCCGATGTGCCCAATACGGGCAAGAATCTCAACCAGCCGGGTTGCGTCGCCGTCACCTACCTGATCGGGTCGAACGGCCTGCCGCAGAACGTCGTCGCGGCCAGGACGATTCCCGAGGGCGATCTTTCGCTGGTGGCCGTCAGTGCCGTCAAGGACTTTCGCTACGCGCCCAGCGGCGTGAACCGCAACGCGGATCCGGTCAACACCTACTACGTCGTCGGCTTCAACGTGCCCGAGGATCCCGCGAAGAAGGCGGAGCTCTATAAGCGGTGCGCTCTGCCGGGTTACCAGACCAGTTGATCGCGGCGCACAACGGCATTCGCGGAACAGTCCCCTATACTCCGCCGGTTTCCGCATCGGCCTCGCCTCGTGTGCGAGGCATACCACTTACTTCACTGGAGTTCTCATGAGCATCGAAAACCTCGAAGAAATCGCACAGGCGATGGTCGCGCCCGGCAAGGGCATCATCGCCGTCGACGAATCGGCCTCGACCATCAAGAAGCGCATCGAGGCGGTCGGTCTCGAGAACAGCGAAGAGAACCGCCGCGCGTACCGCGAAATGCTGCTGACCGCACCGGGTCTCGGTGAGTACATCTCCGGCGCCATCCTGTTCGACGAGACGATCCGCCAGAAGACCTCCGACGGCCGCACGATGGTCGAGGCGATGGAAAAGGCCGGCATCATTCCGGGCATCAAGGTCGACAAGGGCACGCATCCGCTCGCCGGTTCGCCTGGTGAAGTGGTGACCGAAGGCCTCGACGGTCTCCGTGAGCGCCTGCAGGAATACGCGAAGCTGGGCGCGAAGTTCGCCAAGTGGCGCGCGGTCATCAAGATCACCGACGACACGCCGACCTCGGCCGCCGTCGAAGCCAACACCCATGCGCTGGCGCGCTACGCCGCGCTCTGCCAGGAAGCCGGCCTCGTTCCGATGGTCGAGCCGGAAATCCTGATGGACGACAAGGAAAACGTGCAGGACCTCGACACGAGCTTCGCCGTGCACAAGGAAGTCCTGCAGAGCCTGTTCGCACAGCTCGAGCTCAACAACGTGGAACTGAAGGCCCTGATCCTCAAGGTCAGCATGGTCATCCCGGGCAAGTACGCGCCGAAGGAAGACCAGGTCGACGCCGAGGACATCGCGAACGCCACGGTCAGCGTCTTCCAGTACGCCGTGCCGGCCGCCGTCGCGGGCATCGTGTTCCTGTCGGGTGGCCAGGGCGACCAGCAGGCCACGGAGAACCTCAACGAGATCAACAAGCTCGGTCCGCACCCGTGGCCGATCAGCTTCTCGTATGGCCGCGCGCTCGTGTCCGCGGCGCTGGAAACCTGGGCGAAGGACCAGAAGGGCAACCTCGCCGCCGCGCAGAAGATCGTCGTGGAGCGTGCGAAGGAAAACAGCCAGGCCGCCAAGGGCACCTGGAAGAAGGGCTGATCCCCCTCACGAAAAAACCCGGCGCCGCGAGGCGCCGGGTTTTTTTTGTGCCGCCGTTTCGATCCGGCGGGCGCCTCAGAAGCGGTATTCCGCCGTGACCGAGGTCATGTTGGTCGACAGATCGAGGCCGTCCTTCTTCGCATCGTAGTGATCGAAGTTCACGCCGAGGCTCCAGTTCTTCGAGAAGTCGTAGCCGACGCCTGCACCGGCGTACCAGCTGGTCTTGTCGATGTTGCGGCGATCGAAGTCGTCGCTCTCCGTGCCGTGGCCCTTCCAGCCGTACACACCGGCGCGGCCGCTGATGTACCAGTTCTGGTCGATGTTGAAGTGGCCGTTCACACCAGCGGTCCAGCCATGCAGCTCGGACTTGCGGCGATCGACGACACGGTTGCCGTTGAAGAAGTTCTTCGCATGGATGTTGCCGAGATCGTTGTAACCGGCCTCGACACCGATCGCGGCCCAGGGGCTCACGGTCCAGCGATAGCCACCGTTGAGCTGGTAGCCGGTGTCGTGACCGTCGTAGCGGTCCTTGTTGACCGAGGTACGGCCAACGCTGCCGTTGGCGAACCAGCCAGCGCCATTGGCTTCCTGGGCAAAGGCCGGGGCGGCGACGGCGCCGGCGGCGACCAGGGCAAGGGCGATAAGGGTCTTCTTCATGTGGGGAGTCTCCAGTGCAGCTTTTTATTGTTCGGCGCCGGCTACCGGGGAGTGCCGTGGCGCTGCAGCACGAGCGGGGGTGCCGTGCTTGGGAACATAGATTGGGCGGGCCGGAATAGATTCAATACCCGCTAGTTCAGTATTAAGAAACGATTAAGCCACGGCGAGGGGGCGCCGTGGCTTAAGGTCGTGCCGTTGAAGGGGCGGGTGCTTAGAAGCGGTATTCGCCCGCCACCGACACGAGGCCGGTGGAGCGCTTCAGGCCGCGCGTGATCTCGCCGGTGTCGTTGTTGCGGACCTTGCCGGCGTCGGCGTGGAAGTAGTCGTAAGCGACACCCACGCTGAAGTGCTCGGTGGCGTCCCAACCGGTACCGATGCCGCCGTACCAGCTGCCGCGGTCGGCGCGGCCGCCGCTCGAGAAGCCGAGATCCTGGCCTACGCTGTTGTTGTAGTTCTGATTGTTGTCGTTGGCGCGGAAATAACCGCCGTGCGCCGAGATGTACCACTGCGGCACGAGGTTGATCTTGCCGTTCACGCCGACCATCCAGCCACGCAGCGCGTTGCGCGTGGAGCGCTGGTTCACGTCCTGATCGTTCTCGAAGACGTTCTTGACGCGGTAATTGCCGAGATCGGTGTAACCGGCTTCGACGCCGAGACCGAGGTCGGGACCGACTTTCCACCGGTAGCCGCCGAGGACGCCGTAGCCGGTGCGACGGCCCTTTTCGCCCTTCAGGAAGTTGAAACCGCTGGTGTCGCTGCCGAAACCGCCGTTGTCGCTGCCGTTGGTACGGCCGACGTTGGCGCCGATGAACCAGTTGCCGCTACCGACCGACTGGCTGGGCTGGTAGTTGCCGGAGACGGCCGTGTTGTCCTGTGCAAAGGCCGGAATGGCCGCAAACGAAGCGCAAGAGACCGCAAGGGCAAGAGCTGCCTTTTTCATGGGAGTGTTCCTCTTATTTTCGGGGCGGCCACCGTTCGTGGGGGGTGGGGGAGATCGGTGACCGGGGTCGATTAGAGCGGTCCGAACCTGAAGAAATTAAAAAGAAGGGGTCAAAAGATTAAGGCCGGGTTAACTTCTGCGGCGCGACATGAACATCCACGACAACCATTACGCGATGCGCGACAATTGACGTTTTCCGCCCCCTTGCTAACTGGAGAACGCCGATGACGACACGCCGCGAACGCGCCAATGCGATCCGCGCCCTGGCCATGGATGGTGTCGAAGCTGCCAAGTCCGGCCATCCGGGCATGCCGATGGGCATGGCCGATATCGCCGAAGTCCTCTGGGGCGATTTCCTCCATCACAACCCGACCAACCCGCATTGGCCGAACCGCGACCGCTTCGTGCTCTCCAACGGCCACGGCTCGATGCTGCAGTACGCGCTGCTGCACCTGACCGGTTACGACCTGGGCATCGAAGACCTCAAGCACTTCCGCCAGCTCGGCTACCGCACGGCGGGTCATCCGGAATACCACCACACGCCGGGCGTCGAGACGACCACCGGCCCGCTGGGCCAGGGCCTCGCCAACGCCGTCGGTTTCGCGATCGCCGAAGAAGTCCTCGCGGCACGCTTCAACCGTCCGGGCCACGACATCGTCGATCACCACACGTTCGTCTTCGTCGGCGACGGTTGCCTGATGGAAGGCATCTCGCATGAAGTGTCGTCGCTCGCGGGCACGCTGAAGCTCGGCAAGCTCGTCGCGATCTACGACGACAACGGCATCTCCATCGACGGCGAAGTGCACGACTGGTTCACCGACAACACCGCCGAGCGCTTCCGCGCCTACGGCTGGAACGTGGTCGTCGGCGCCGACGACAAGCCGGTCGACGGTCACGACGGCGAAGCCATCAAGAAGGCCATCGCCACCGCCACGTCGCAGAACGAAAAGCCCTCGCTGATCATCTGCAAGACGGTGATCGGCTTCGGTGCGCCGAACAAGGAAGGCAAGGAGTCGTCGCACGGCGCGCCGCTCGGCGCCGACGAGGTCGCCGCCGCCCGCAAGCAGCTGGGGTGGGAGTACGGTCCGTTCGAGATTCCGCAGTCGATGTACGACTCGTGGAGCGCGAAGGACGCCGGCGCGAAGAACGAGGCCGCGTGGAACGAGAAGTTCGACGCGTACGCCAAGGCCTTCCCGGAACTGGCAGCCGAGTTCAAGCGCCGTGTGTCGGGCGAGCTGCCGGCCAACTGGGCGAAGGACTCCGCGGCCTACATCGCGAAGCTGCAGGCGGAAGGTCCGGTCGTCGCGTCGCGCAAGGCGTCGCAGATGGCGCTCGATGCCTTCGGTCCGCTGCTTCCCGAACTGATCGGCGGCTCGGCCGACCTCGCGCCGTCGAACCTCACCATCTGGAAGGGTTCGAAGAACATCGCCACCGGTGGCGCCGAGGGCAACTACATCCACTACGGCGTGCGCGAGTTCGGCATGTCGGCGATCTCCAACGGTATCGCGCTGCACGGCGGCTTCGTTCCGTACGACGCCACGTTCCTCGTGTTCTCGGACTACGCGCGTAACGCCGTGCGCATGTCGTGCCTCATCCCGGCGCACGCCATCCACGTGTACACGCACGACTCGATCGGCCTGGGCGAAGACGGCCCGACCCATCAGCCCGTCGAACACCTGGGCTCGCTGCGCCTGATCCCGAACAACCGCGTGTGGCGCCCGGCCGATGCCGTGGAGTCGGCGGTGTCGTGGAAGAAGGCCATCGAGCGCGCCGGCAACCCGTCGTGCCTGATCTTCTCGCGCCAGAACCTGAAGCATAATCCGCGCACCGAGCAGCAGCTCGCGGACATCGAGAAGGGCGGCTACGTCCTCTGGGAGCCGTCGGAGAAGTTCAAGGCGATCATCATCGCCACGGGCTCGGAAGTCGGTATCGCCGTCGAAGCCGCGCAGGCACTCGGCGACCAGGGCATTCCCGTCCGCGTCGTCTCCATGCCCTGCACGGAAGAGTTCGACGCACAGCCGGTCGAATACCGCGAAGGCGTGCTGCCGTCGTGGTGCCGCGCGCGCGTGGCGGTCGAAGCCGCGTCGGTCGACTTCTGGTCCAAGTACGTCGGTCTCGACGGCGCGACGATCGGCATGACGACCTTCGGCGCCTCGGCTCCGATCGACAAGCTGTACGAGCACTTCGGCATCACCACGCCGAAGGTGGTCGACGCGGTGAAGAGCGTCATCAAGTAAGTCGTCGCCACGCGTGACTGAAAACGCCCCGGGCTCGCGCCCGGGGCGTTTTTTTTGGCGGTCCAGTGCCCGGGAAGCACCTGTGGGAGCGGCCTTGGCCGCGATGGGTGCTCACGGCGAGCACCCATCGCGGCCAAGGCCGCTCCCACAGGCATGGTTCTCATGGAGATCGCGTCTGTGACATCGGTGTGTCCGCCCCGGTCCGCACCCGACCGTGATATCCCGGCGCGCGCAGCACGTTCAAGGTCAGGTCCACGACGGTGCCGACGATGCGGTCGAATGAGCCGCTGTTGGGCACGGGTTTGAATGCCAGACGGGGGCGGGATTCGTGGGGTGTCGGCGCCCGTCCCGGCAAGCGATGCTGGACAGAAGGGTTGTCGGCGGCCGGCGAAGCGATCGAAAAGAATGCGGCGGCAATGACCAGGTATCGGAGGCCTGTCTTCATCCGATCAGGCTACGGAGGGGCGCGCGTGTCATCTGCCCGCGCCGCCCTCCGCGATCGGTCAGCCCTTACCCCGACACGAACGCATCCGCGAGCAGCGCCACTTCCGCCGGTGCGTCCACTAGCTTCCACGCGCCCGCGGCTTCGAGCTCCTCGCGATCGCCGAAGCCCCAGAGGACGCCGACGCCGCGCACGCCGTTCTCGACGGCACCTTCCATGTCGTAGAGGCGGTCGCCGATCATCAGCGTCTCGTCAGGCGACTGGCCGAAATCGGCGAGTGCCGCGGCGATCATGTCGGCCTTTTCGCTGCGGGCCGTTTCCGGACCCGGCGCGTAGAGGCGCTCGAACGCCTTGCCGAAAGGCAGGTGCGCGATGATCGGCTCGGCGTGATGGCGCGTCTTGCTGGTGACGACGGCGAGGCGATGACCGCCGTCGACCAGCGCGGCGATCATGTCCGCCACGCCCTCGTACACGGTGTGCTCGGACCAGCCCACGTCGCGGAAGCGCTGCGAATAGGCCTCGATGGCCGCCTCGATGCGGTCGTTGTCGTCGCCGAGTACGCTGCCGAACGTGACGCGGAGCGGCGGTCCGATCCACGAGCGGAGCACGGCGTCGTCCGGCGCCACGCCACCGACGCTGGACAGCGCATGGCGCACGCCGGCGAAGATGCCGAGCTGCGAATCGATGAGCGTGCCGTCGAGATCGAAGAGAACCAGCATTACTTGGTTTCCGCCCGAGCCTTCAGAGCGGCCACGGCGGGAAGCTCCTTGCCTTCGAGGAATTCGAGGAACGCGCCGCCGCCGGTGGAAATGTAGGAAACGCCGTCTTCGATGCCGTACTTGTCGACGGCCGCGAGGGTGTCGCCGCCGCCGGCGATCGAGAAGGCGCTGGAAGCCGCGATGGCGCGCGCGAGCGTTTCCGTGCCCTTGCCGAAGGCATCGAATTCGAAGACGCCGACCGGGCCGTTCCACACGACCGTGCCGGCCTTCGCGATGAGGTCCGCGTAACGGCTGGCGGTGTCGGGCCCGATGTCCAGGATCATGTCGTCGTCGGCGACCTGGTCGACGGCCTTGACGGTGGCCTTCGCCGTGGCGGCGAATTCCGTCGCCACGACGACGTCGGTCGGCACCGGCACGTCGGCGCCGCGTGCCTTCGCATCCGCGATGATCTTCTTCGCCGTGTCGAGCAGGTCGGCTTCGACCAGCGATTTACCGACCTTGTGCCCGGCGGCGAGGATGAACGTGTTGGCGATGCCGCCGCCGACGATGAGCTGGTCGACCTTGCCGACGAGGTTCTGCAACAGTTCGAGCTTGGTGGACACCTTGGAGCCTGCGACGATCGCGAGCACCGGCGGCTTCGGGTTGTCGAGGGCCTTGCCGAGCGCGTCGAGCTCCTTCGCCAGCAGGGGGCCAGCCGCGGCGACGGGCGCGAAGCGGATCACGCCATGCGTCGAAGCCTGCGCGCGGTGCGCGGTGCCGAAGGCGTCCATGACGAACACGTCGCACAGCGCGGCGTACTTCTTCGACAGCGCTTCGTCGTCCTTGCCTTCGCCGACGTTCATGCGGCAGTTCTCCAGCACCACCACCTCGCCATCGGCCACGTCGACGCCGTCGAGATAGTCGCGCACCAGCCGCACGTCCTTGCCGAGCTTTTCGCCGAGCCACGCCGCCACCGGCTTCAGCGACGAGGCGTCGTCGAATTCGCCTTCCTTCGGCCGACCGAGATGCGAGATGACCATGACCTTCGCGCCCGCGTCGCGCGCGGCGACGACGGTGGGCAGCGAGGCGTCGAGACGCTGCGTGGAAGTGATCTTTCCGTTCTCGACGGGGACGTTGAGGTCCTCGCGGATCAGCACGCGCTTGCCGCGCAGGTCGAGGTCTTGCATGCGGATGAAGGACACGTTGGACTCCAGCTTCGGAAAGGTGAAAACCCCGATTGTCCTCGGGTGGGCGGACCCGGCGCAAATCGACCCGGTCACGGGGCTAGAATCCGGCATCGACCGAAGGACGCCCGATGTCACTGATCCTCTACACCTACTGGCGCTCCAGCGCCGCCTACCGCATCCGGATCGTGCTGAACCTCAAGGGGTTGCCCTACGAGGCCCGCCCGGTATCGCTCATCGAAGACGGTGGGGCGCACCTCAAGGAAAGCTACCGCGCGGTGTCCCCGCAGGCGCAGCTGCCGACCCTCGTCGATGAGGGCCAGATCGTGCGGCAATCCGTGTCGATCATGGAGTACCTGGAGGAGACCCGGCCGTCACCGCCGCTGATGCCGGCCGACGCGCGGGGCAGGGCGAAGGTGCGCGAACTCGTGCTGGCGGTGGCCACGGACATCCACCCGCTGGGGAACCTGCGTGTGCTGAAGGCCATCGAGGCCGGGTTCGGCGCGGACCAGGCGGCCAAGGAGGCGTGGTCCCGCCGCTGGATCGCGAAAGGGTTCGACGGCATCGAAAAGCTGCTGGCGGACGGCACCGCGGGCCGCTTCAGCTTCGGCGACACGCCGACCCTCGCCGACGCCTGCCTGGTGCCGCAGTACTACAACGCCGTGCGCTGGGGCGTGGACCTGGCGCCGTATCCGACGATCCGTCGGGTCGTCGAGGCGTGCAACGCATTGGAGGCGTTCCGCAAGGCGGCGCCGGAAGCGCAGCCGGACGCGCCGGCCAGCGCCTGAGCGCGTCGACTGGAGCGGTCGGCAGGCGAGCCGCCGGTGGGAGCCAGCCTGCTGGCGAAGGGTGCTCGCGGCAAGCCCCCATCGCCAGCCTGCTGGCTCCCTCCGAGAGGATCAGACCCCGATGCCGTACGGATCGCTCGACGCGAACTCGTTGCCCGACGAGCCTTCCGACAGGCGGATCTTCAGGGCCAGGCCATCGCGCGAATCGGCCTTGTTAAGGCACTCGTCGAGCGTGATCAGGCCGTCCTTGTACAGGCGGTAGAGGGACTGGTCGAAGGTCTGCATGCCTTCCTGCAGGCTGCGGTCCATGGCTTCCTTCACCTCGTGGATCTGGCCGCGACGGATCATGTCGCGGATCAGCGGGGTGTTCAGCAGCACCTCGGTCGCCGGCATGCGGCGGCCGTCCTTGCCGATCACCAGACGCTGGCTGATCACCGCGCGCAGGTTCAGCGCGAGGTTCATCAGCACGTTCTTGTGCGCCGACTCCGGGAAGAAGTTGAGGATGCGCTCCAGGGTCTGGTCCGCGTTGTTCGAGTGCAGCGTGGCGAGGCAGAGGTGACCCGTTTCCGAGAACGAGATCGCGGCCTCCATCGTGTCGGTATCGCGGATCTCGCCGATCATGATGACGTCCGGCGCCTCGCGCATCGCGTTCTTCAGGGCCTCGTGGTAGCTGTGCGTATCGAGGCCGACTTCGCGCTGGTTGACGATGGACCGCTTGTGCCGGTGCAGGTATTCGATGGGATCCTCGATCGTGAGGATGTGGCCCGAGCTGTTGCTGTTGCGCTGGTCGAGCATCGCCGCCAGCGTGGTGGACTTGCCCGACCCCGTGGCGCCCACGACCAGGATCAGGCCGCGCGGCTCCATGATGAGGTCGCGGAAGATGGACGGCAGGCGAAGCTCGTCGAGGGAGGGGATCTCGCTCTTGATGGCACGGATGACCATGCCGATCTCGCCGCGCTGCTTGAACACGTTGATGCGGAACCGGCCGGCTTCCTTCACGGCCAGGGCCATGTTGAGCTCGAGGTCGCGCTCGAACTGGGGCACCTGGCCCTCGTCCATCAGCGAATAGGCGATTTTCTTCACCATGCCGCTCGGCAGGCCAGTGTTACCGAGCGGGTAAAGCTTGCCCTCCACCTTGATGTTCACGGGGGCACCGGTCGTCAGGAACATGTCCGACGCGCCCTTGTCCACCATCAGCTTCAGGAAATAACCGATATCCACCTAAACCCCCGGGCGTTCGCATTACAATCGAGTAGACGGTCTCACTGACCTGTATATCGACAATATCTCGCAAATCTGTAAGAGGAACGAGTGATGGTGCACATCTTGCCGTCGAAAGCCCTGTCCCGGGGCCGCCGGCTCATTGGCCTGGCCGCCCTGGCCATGGTTATCGCTACCCTTGCTGGCTGTGCCAGCACGCCCCCGCCGAACGGGTCCATGAATCAGGCGCTCGCCCAGCTGCAGGCGGCGCGCGACGCCGGTGCGGCCGATTATGCGCCGGTCGACCTCGACTACGCGCAGAGCAAGTTCGGCCAGGCGCAGGCCGCGATGGCGAGCCGCAAGTACGACGACGCGGCGCTGCTCGCCGACGAGTCGCGCGCCGACAGCGAGCTGGCGCGCGCCAAGGCGCGTCTCGGCGCCGCCCGCGCCCAGAACACGGCCAAGAGCCAGGAAAACTCGCGCATGCGCGTCGAGATGATCGACAACCACGCCAACGACACCGTGCCCATCCCGAACAACGTTCAGGAGACCGAGACGGTGCTGCCCGAGGCGACCGACACCACCCCGCCGCCCATTGGTGGGCAGACCGAACCGCTGAAGAACGACGGAGGCCAGTGATGAAGCGCTCTACCATCCTCCTCTCCGCGCTGGCGCTTGCCGTTTCCGCGGGCAACGCGCTCGCGGCCACGGACGACCTCGACGTCCGCCGTCTGAATTCCAGCCTCGACCAGCTGTCGTCCGACCCGGTGCTGGGCGGCTACGCCCAGGGCGAGCAGGCCCGCGCCCGTGAAGCCATCAGCCAGGTCGGCCAGTACAAGCCGAAGGACAAGCTGCACGCGCATTACCTGTACATCGCCGAGCGCCGTGTGGACACCGCCAAGGCCGTCGCGCAGTTCCAGGACGCCCAGGCCAAGAGCGCCCAGCTCGATCGCGAGCACGACGGCATCCTGCTCGAATCCAGCCGCCTCGACGCCGAGATGGCCCGTCGCCAGCTCGAGCAGCAGCGCATGCAGAACCAGATGATCCAGGAAGAAGCCGCGCGCCTGCAGCAGCAGGGCGTGGAGTATTCCCAGGCGCTGGAGCAGGCCAAGGCCGAGGGCGACAAGGCCCGTCAGGTCGCCGCGGCGCAGGCCAAGGTGGCCAACGCCGCCAAGAAGCAGGCGGCGCTGGCGGAAGCCGCTGCGCGCGCGATGCGCGACATCAACTCCTCCGACGGTGGCGCCCCGGCGAGCACGCCGGCCACCACGCCGAAGAAGTCGAAGAAATCCGGCGGTAACTGATCGTCCCCCAGGCCGGTGTGGGAGCGCGCTTGCGCGCGATGGGTGCTCGCGACAAGCACCCATCGCGCGCAAGCGCGCTCCCACAGCCATCGGTCAAGCCCCGATGCGGTCGAGGAACCTGTCTCGCAAGTCGTTGCGCCAGCAACCATTTTTTCGTGCGCCATTTCAGAAAAATCGCCCTTGCACCCCTTCGGCAGGCGGAGTAGCTTCGGTAGCCCGTCACGAGAAAAACACGTGACGGCCCTGCCGGAGCATGCGTACGTTCACCCAGGCACACCGCATCGCCATTCCAGCTTCTTCCGATGCGAAGACCGTGCCCGCATGGCTCCCCTCACGACCGGCCCGCGACGCGAGCCGATCCCACCGCGAGGAGTTTTAGCTATGTTCGAAAACCAGCAGCGTGACGACGTCGAAAAGTTCATCCACGGTGATGCCGAAACCCGTCGTCTCTATTTCCGTCACAAGGAACTCGATTCCAAGCTCGAAGACGCCGGCCGCGGATGCCTGGCGCTTGGCGACGAGGACCTCGGCAAGATGAAGCGGGAAAAGCTGCAGGCCAAGGAACGACTCGAGCGAATGTGGGACCAGTGGCAACGGCAGAGACACTGATCCAGCTCCCTTGACCATGAACCGACGGGCGCCCCAGGGCGCCCGTTTTCATGAGGGAACCCGCGGGCCGGGAGGCGGTCTCCCATACATCGTTTTGCTTCGGCCGAGAGGCCGGGCATCGGTTCAGCGCCGCACCCATTATCATGTCGGCCCAACAGGCGGCGGTCGAAGGGGCCGCGCCGGATCAAATCACGGAGTTCCAATGAGTGTTCATGACAGCGTCCTCGAACTGATCGGCCGCACCCCGATGGTGCGTGCCCAGCACCTGGATACAGGCTGTTGCGAACTGTTCCTGAAGCTCGAGAGCGCCAATCCGGGCGGTTCGGTGAAGGACCGCATCGGCATGTCGATGATCGAGGGCGCCGAGCGCGCCGGGAAGATCAAGCCGGGCGACACCCTGGTCGAAGGTACCGCCGGCAATACGGGCCTGGGCCTGGCGCTCGTCGCGCAGCAGAAGGGTTATCGCCTCGTGTTGGTCGTGCCCGACAAGATGAGTCGCGAGAAGATCTTCAACCTGAAGGCCATGGGTGCCGAAGTGGTGCTCACACGTTCCGACGTCGCCAAGGGTCACCCCGAGTACTACCAGGACATGGCCGAGCGCATCGCGCGCGAGACGCCGGGTGCGTACTTCATCAACCAGTTCGGCAACCCCGACAACCCGGCCGCGCACGTGCAGACGACCGGTCCGGAGATCCTCGAACAGCTCGACGGCAAGGTCGACGCCATCGTCGTGGGCTGCGGCTCGTCGGGCACGATGAGCGGCCTTACGGCGTATCTGCGCGAGCACTCGCCGGAGACGAAGATCGTGCTGGCCGACCCGGTCGGCTCCATCCTCGCCGAGTACATCAATGAGGGCACGTTGTCGGAGAAGTCCGGTAGCTGGATGGTCGAAGGCATCGGCGAGGATTTCCTCCCGTCGATCAGCGACTTCTCGATGGTGGAGAAAGCCTACGCGGTTTCCGACAAGGAGAGCTTCCTCGCCGCGCGCGAACTGCTGGCGAAGGAAGGCATCCTCGGCGGCTCGTCCACCGGCACGCTGCTCACGGCCGCGCTGAAGTACTGCCGCGAACAGACGACGCCCAAGCGCGTCGTCACGCTCGTGTGCGACACGGGCAACAAGTACCTGTCGAAGATGTACAACGACTACTGGATGCTCGACAACGGCTTCCTCGATCGCGAGCAGCACGGGGACCTGCGCGACCTGATCCTGCGCCCGTACGCGCGCCGCGACACGGTCGTGATCAAGCCCGACGATCTGCTGATCACCGCGTACAACCGCATGAAACTGTACGACGTCTCGCAGCTTCCGGTGATGGAGGGCGATCGCATCGTCGGCATCCTCGACGAATCCGACGTGCTGTTGCACGTGCATGCGGACGAAAGGAAGTTTCGCGATCTCGTCGCCACCGCCATGATCGCCTCGCCGGAAATGCTCCAGGTGAGGTCGTCGATCGAGGACCTGATGCGGGTCTTCGACAAGGGTCACGTCGCCATCGTCGTCGACGGCGAGCAGTTCCTCGGCCTCATCACGCGTATCGACCTGCTCAATTACCTGCGTCGCAAAGTCAACTAAGGAACGGGGGAAGCATCATGTGTGGAATCGTCGCCGCTGTCGCGCAGCGTGATATCGCGCCCATCCTCATCGCCGGACTCAAGGCGCTCGAATACCGTGGCTACGATTCCGCTGGCATGGCCATCGCGGATGGCGGCGAGATCCGACGTGTTCGCGCGAAGGGCAAGGTGCGCGAGATGGAAGCGATCTACGACGCCGACCCGGTGCCGGGCGGCACGGGCATCGCGCACACCCGCTGGGCCACGCATGGTGTCCCCAGCGAAAAGAACGCCCATCCGCACGTGCAGGGCCGCGTCGCGATCGTGCACAACGGCATCATCGAGAACTATGCGTCGCTGCGCGAATCGCTGAAGGCCAAGGGTCGCGAGTTCCATTCGGAAACCGACACCGAGGTGATGGGTGCGGTGATAGACGAACACGTGCAGGCAGGCAAGGGGTTGCGTGAAGCGGTGACGGCCGCGGTGCGCGAGCTCGAGGGCGCCTACGCCATCGCGGTGATGAGCCTCGACGAGCCGGAACGCATCGTCGGTGCCCGTCGCGGCTGCCCGCTGCTGGTCGGCATCGGCATTGGCGAACACTTCCTCGGGTCCGACGCACAGGCGCTCATCAAGGTCACCAACCGGATGATGTACCTGGAAGAAGACGACGTCGTCGAGATCACCCGTGACACCGTGGCCGTGTTCGGCCTCGACGGCAAGCCCGTCGACCGCACGGCGCACGAGAGCGAGATCAGCGCCGACTCCGTCGAGCGCGGCGAGTATCGGCATTACATGCAGAAGGAAATCTTCGAGCAGCCGCGCGCCGTCGCCGACACGCTCGAGGGCCGTATCGGCCCGCACGGCGTGTTGCCGAACATTTTCGGCATCGACGCCGATCCGATCCTCGACAAGACCCGCGCCATCCACATCGTGGCATGTGGCACCAGCTACCACGCCGGTATGGTGGCGAAGTACTGGATAGAGGAACTCGCGCGTATTCCCGTCGTGGTCGAGGTCGCCAGCGAGTATCGCTATCGCGACGTGGTGGTACCGGAGAACACGCTTTTCGTCGCGGTGTCGCAGTCCGGCGAAACCGCCGACACGCTGGCCGCGATGCGCGAGTCGCGCCGTCGCGGTTACCTCGCCACATTCGCGATCTGTAACGTGCCGGAGTCGTCGGTGGTGCGCGAGTCCGACCTGCGCCTGATGACGCGCGCGGGCCCGGAGATCGGCGTGGCCTCGACCAAGGCCTTCACCACGCAGCTTGCCGCGTTCGCGCTGCTGGCACTCGATCTC
>Ga0102591_1001843_pt1 | contig 26210 bp, 25 predicted proteins | sample AraplaCol_mCL_r2_2_FD_76860 | JGI IMG/M metagenome (GOLD analysis project Ga0102591, IMG submission 76860) | Arabidopsis root microbial communities from North Carolina, USA - plate scrape MF_Col_mCL_r2 (SPADES assembly) (version 2) | ecosystem: Host-associated > Plants > Roots > Endosphere... | reverse complement strand
TGCTGGCCATGGCCTCGGACGTGCGCGTGATCCTGATCAAGCTGGCCGACCGCCTGCACAATATGCGCACGCTGGAAGTGATGGTCCCGGCCAAGAAGCGCCGCATCGCGGCCGAGACGATGGAAGTCTACGTGCCCATCGCGCACCGCCTTGGCCTGAACAACATTTACCGCGAATTGCAGGACCTGTCCTTCTCCCACCTGTACCCGACGCGCTATCACGTGCTTGCCAAAGCCGTCAAAGCCGCGCGCGGCAACCGGCGCGAGGTGGTGACCAAGATCCTGGAAGCGGTGAAGAACACGCTGACCGCAGCCGGCATCAACGCCGAAGTGTATGGCCGCGAAAAGACCCTCTACGGCATCTACAAGAAGATGCGCTCCAAGCACCTGTCGTTCTCGCAGGTTCTGGACGTGTACGGCTTCCGCGTGGTGGTCGACAGCTTCTCGCACTGCTACGTCGCGCTGGGCACCCTGCACTCGCTGTACAAACCGATGCCGGGCAAGTTCAAGGACTACATCGCGATCCGCAAGCTGAATGGCTACCAGTCGCTGCACACCACGCTGATCGGCCCATACGGCACGCCGGTGGAATTCCAGATCCGCACGCAGGAGATGCACCGCACCGCCGAATCGGGCGTGGCGGCGCACTGGCTGTACAAGAGCAACGACGCGAATATCTCCGACATGCAGCAGCGCACCCACGCCTGGCTGCAATCGCTGCTCGACATCCAGCAGCAGACCGGCGACTCGGCCGAATTCCTGGAGCACGTCAAGGTCGACCTGTTCCCCGATTCGGTCTACGTGTTCACGCCGAAGTCCAAGATCATCGCCCTGCCGCGCGGCGCCACCCCGATCGATTTCGCCTATTCGATCCACACCGGCATTGGCGACCATACGGTATCGGTCAACATCAACGGCGAACCGGCGCAACTGCGCACGGAACTGCGCAACGGCGACATCGTGGAGATTGTCACCGACACGAACTCGCGCCCGAGCCCGACCTGGCTGTCGTTTGTCCGCACCGGCAAGGCGCGCTCCGCGATCCGCCACCACCTGCGCACCATCAACCTGCCTGAATCGATCGGCCTTGGCCGGCAGCTCCTGGCGCAGGCGCTGGATGCGATCAATGTGCCGGGCGAACTGCCGCCGGTGCTGATGGAACGCCTGCTGAACGAATCCTCCGCCAAGTCGATGGAAGAGCTGTACGCCGACATCGGCATCGGCAAGCGCATGGCCGCGCTGGTGGCACGCCATATCTTCGGCCTGCTGGGCGGCGAATCGGCCAGCGCGCCGATCGAGCACACCAGCTCCAAGGAACTCGACCCGGTCACGATTTACGGCAGCGAAGGCGTATCGGTGCAGTTGGCGCCGTGCTGCCTGCCGATCCCCGGCGACCATATCGTCGGCCAGTTGCGCCGCGACCAGGGCCTGCAAGTACACACCGGCGACTGCGCGGTCGCCAAGAGGCTAAAGCAAAAAGAACCCGACCGCTGGATCGCGGTGAAATGGGGCACAGAGATCAACCGCCGCTTCGACAGCCGGATCCGCCTGATCATTGAAAATGAAAAAGGCATTCTGGCACGGGTAGCCGCCGAGATCGGCGAAAACGACGGCAACATCACCTTCGTCGGCATGGACGAAGACAGAGAGCACGTCTTGCACCAGCTCCGCTTCACAATCCAGGTAAAAGACCGTGTCCACCTGGCCGCACTGATCCGCAACGTCCGAAAAGTCGCCGGCGTCAACCGCGTCACCCGCGAGCGCGCATAGCGGGTCTGACCCTTGGGTCAGACCCTGGTTTACCGGTTTTTCGCAACGCAAAGTCGTTCTGTACAGCAAACCGAATCCGCTGCAAATCTTTCTCCGACATAGGTATATCGAATAAAGCGCGATAGGCCAACCGACGCGCAGCAGCATCATTCCCTAACCCAAGGAATATGGGATGCGGAGTTAACAGTTCATTCCCACTACCTTCCGCATTAGCCCGATAGCTGGACCACTTATATGCCGCAGGCAGCGGCACTATTCCAGCCCGTACCGGGTTAAGTTCAATGTACCGCTGACAGATCAATAGATACGCATCGCTATCGATTTGCGAAGAGTGATATCGACCATCCCACATCGTTCCAGAACCGCCGTGCCGCATGTGAATCCAATGTGCGGTTTGCTGCGATAGATCTTTCATGAAGAAGGCTTGAGCATTGCGTTCATGCACAGTCAGCAAAATATGAACATGGTTCGTCATCAGAACATAGGCGTGCACGTCGCAGTGATACTTGCGGCTGTAACTGCCCATTAGTTCCAGATACCGCTGCCGCTCCTGATCGTCGTGGAAGCATGCACGGCGGTTGTCACCGCGCTGAACAATGTGGAGGCAGGTGCCTGCCGGGTAATTGCGAAGGGGGCGGACCATTTTACGCTCCTTAAAACCGGTAAACCAGGGTCTGACCCAAGGGTCAGACCCGCCTGTTCAAAGGATAGCGGTGCTGTTGCGCTGCGCTTTGTGCGCGCTCAAGGGGTTGGGGCGGGGTAGCTCACTTCTAATATTTCGAGCTCTTCGGCGCCGTTGGGGGTATGCAGCAGGACTGTGTCGCCTTCGCGGGCTTTCGTTAACGTGCGCGCGACGGGACTGATCCAGCTGACCTTGCCCTTCAGTGGATCGAACTCGTCGATGCCGACGATAGTAATCGTGTGCTCTTCGCCGTCGCGCTTGGCGTAAGTAACCGTGGCGCCGAAAAAGACCTGGTCGTTGCCGTGGTGGATGCTGGGGTCGACCACCTCGGCCAAATCCATGCGCTTGGTCAGGAAGCGGATGCGGCGGTCGATCTCGCGCAACCTGCGCTTGCCGTAGATATAGTCGCCGTTCTCGGAACGGTCGCCGTTCGAGGCGGCCCAGTGCACCACCTTCACCACCTCCGGACGCTCGACATCGATCAGCTGCAGCAGCTCATCCTTGATGCGCTGGTAGCCAGCGGGCGTGATGTAATTCTTGGAGCCGGCAGGGATCGGCGGCGCGCCTGGCGGCAAGTCGTCGTCATCGTCCTGCTCGCTCTCTTTGACAAAAGCTTTGTTCATAACCGTTTTCTAATTGTTTGGTGCAATAATGGCACTCACATGAAGCGATTGTACACATTCAGAAGGCGCCTGTTTGCGCCCCTCGTCTACCTGGCCGCCCTCTTCCTGATCTTTGAAGAATGGCTGTGGGACGCAGGTGCGCGCTTGATGGCGAAGCTGGCCCAGTTCCCGCCGCTGCGGGCGCTCGAGCGCATCATCTGCAGCCTGGGTCCGGCCGCCGCGATGGCAGTATTCCTGCTGCCGGCGCTGATGCTATTCCCGGTCAAGCTGCTGGCCCTGTTCGCGATGGCGCGCGGACACGCGATCATGGGCCTCAGCGTTTTCGTGCTGGCCAAGATTGCCGGCGCCGCCGCCGTGGCGCGGCTGTATGCCCTGACCCGTCCTTCCCTGCTCAAGCTGCGCTGGTTCGCTTGGCTGCACTTCCGCTTTATCGAGGTGAAAGACCGCTGGATCGCCCGCCTCAAAGCCACCGCCGCTTGGCGCGAATGCCGCGCCCTGGTTGATGGCGTGCGCGACGGCCTGCGCCGCTGGCGCGCGACCTGGCGCCGCGGGCGCTTCTCGGCGCGGCCCATGCGCGTCCTGCGCCGCTTCAGCGCGTTCTGGCGCATGCGCCGCCGCTGACCTTACAATCACTGCATGCGCCCTGCCTTGCCGACAGCCCTCCACCATATCGCCGCCAAAGCCCCCGGACTGGTCTACCAGTTCCGCCGCAATGCCGATGGCAGCGTTTCCTTTCCCTACCTGAGCGAAGGATGCCTGGCCCTGCTGGGCATCACCGCCGCCGAACTTCAGGCCGAGCCGGAACGCTTCCTGTCGCTGGTGCTGGCGGAAGACCGCCCGGCTTACCTGGAATCGATGCAGGCGTCCGCGCACTCGCTGTGGAGCTGGAACTGGGAAGGCCGCATCTGGGTCGAGGCCTGGAAGGACGTGAAGTGGATTAACCTGCGCAGCACCCCGCACACCCTGCCCGACGGCGCCGTGCAGTGGGAAGGCATCATGTCCAACATCACGGAGAGCAAGCAGGAGCAGCTGGAAGTGCGCGCCAGCCGCGCCCGCCTCGCCGAGCTGACCGCCCACATTGAAAAGGTCAAGGAACAGGAACGCGAACGCATTGCCCGCGAAATCCACGATGACCTCGGCGGCAACCTGACCGCCATCAAGATGGCCATCGCCATGCTGGCTGCGCGCCTGCCGGAAGGCGACGAAACCCTGCAGCAGAAAGCCGCCTACGTCGATTCCCTGGTCGACCGCACCATCGACGCCGTGCACCGCCTGACGCTGGACCTGCGCCCATCCGTGCTCGACTTCGGCCTGCTGCCGGCGCTGGAATGGCAAGCCAAGGAATTCGAAGCCCAGTCGGGCCTCGCCTGCACCCTGCACGCCAGCATGAAAGAGCTCGAACTCGACCCGGAGCAAGGCACCGCCCTGTTCCGCATCGCCCAGGAAGCGCTGACCAATATCGCCAAGCATGCGCAAGCGAGCGAGGTCGCCATCAAGCTGACCCGCAGCCGCGGCGTGCTGACCTTGAAGATCATCGACAACGGCCGCGGCATCCATCCCACCGACCGCGCCAAGCCCGACTCCTTCGGCCTGCGCGGCATGGCCGAGCGCGCACGGGCCTTGGGCGGCACGCTTAACCTGGGTCATCCGCCCGGCGGCGGCACCGAGGTGATGATCAAAATCCGGCTCCCGGCGCCGGCGCCAGACGTTAAAATAAATCATGAGTGAAAAAAGCGTCATCAAAGTCTTTATTGCCGACGACCACGCCATTGTGCGCGAGGGTTTGAAGCAAATCCTGGCCGAGACCAAGGACATCGTGGTCGCCGGCGAAGCCGAAAATGGCATCGACGCCATCAAGCTGTTCCGCAAGTCAGGCTGCCATGTCATGCTGCTCGATATTTCGCTGCCAGACCGCAACGGTATCGAAGTGCTCAAGCAGATCAAAAAAGACAAGCCCGAGCTGGCGGTGCTGATGCTGTCCATGCACCGCGAAGACCAGTACGCCATCCGTTCGCTCAAGGCCGGGGCCGCCGGCTACCTCACGAAACAAAGTGCACCGAAAGAGTTAGTAAATGCAATCCGCCAGTGCGCAGCGGGTTTAAAATATGTAAGCCCGGCATTGGCCCAGGAACTGGCCAACCATGTCGGCGAGGACCATACGGCTGCGCCACACGAAGCGTTGTCGGACCGCGAATACCAGACCCTGACCATGATTGCCTCCGGTAAAACGGTAGGCGCCATTGCCAAGGAGCTATCGCTCTCGGTCAAGACAGTCAGCGAATACCGCTCCCGCCTGCTGGCCAAAATGAACCTGAAGAACAGCGCCGAGCTCACGCACTACGCCATCAAGAACCAGCTGATCGATTAGAAATGATGCTAGGAAGTAAGCACATTTCCCCTCGTTTATCACCGAATCGGGCGACTGGACAGTGGACTAAGATGCTAGCAATCGGTAAACCTTTGTAAAGGCTGTACGTCAGATGTCTAGCAAACCCACCAATCCAGCCGCGGCGGATATGAATCCGGCTGATATCGCTCGCGAGGCATTCCGCCGCCTCGCAGTGCGCCGGATTGCCCCTACGCCAGAAGCGTATCGCGACATCTACAACGAAATTGCCGGCATCGTCGAGGCGCCTCCCGCCCCGGTGGTGCAGGAAAGCCCCGCAGAAGCCATGCTGGCCCAATTCGCTGCCCGCCTGACCGACCAGCCGGGCGACCTGGCCGACTTTGGCCGCCGGTTCAACCGCGCGGTCAAGGCACGCGACTGGGATACCTATGCCCGCACGCTCGCCGCGCTGGCTGAGCGCCCGATGATCAAGGTCGGCGCCGGCGGCCTGGTACCCGAAGAGAACAACGAACAGGCGCGCCAGCTGCGCGAACTGCTGAGCCGCACCCTCACCTTCGCCGTCGCCTCCCTGTTGTCCGCCACCCCGACCCTGGTAGCGGAAGCCGAATCCCTTGGCGCGGCCACCAAGGAAGCGCATACCGAAGCGGCCCTGTCCGAGATCGGCACCCGCCTCAAGCAGCTGTGTTACCAGATTGAGATCCGCAGCGGTGATACCGCTGAGCAGCAGGAACTGTTGCTGCGCCTGTTCCGCCTGCTGCTGGAAAACGTCAGCGAACTGCTGGATGACGACTCCTGGCTGCGCGGCCAGATCGACGCCGTGCAGAACCTGATCGCCGGCCCGCTCGACCAGCGCGCCCTGGAAGAAGCCACGCGCAGCCTGAAAGACGTTATATATAAGCAGAGCCAGCTCAAGCACTCGATCACCGATGTGAAGGCCACCGTCAAGAACATGATGATGACCTTCATCGACCGCCTCGGCGTCGTGGCGACCTCGACCGGCGATTTCCACGAAAAGATTGGCGGCTATTCCGAGAAGATCCGCGCTGCGCACGATATCAGCGAGCTCAACCAGATCCTCGACGACGTGCTGAAAGAAACCCGCAACGTGCAAAGCGAGGCTCTAAAGGCCCGCGACAATATGATGGTGGCGCGCCAGGAAGTGCAGGATGCCGAAGCACGCATTCACGCGCTGGAAGCCAAGCTGCAGCACCTGAGCGAACTGGTACGCGAAGACCAATTGACCGGCTCCCTCAACCGTCGCGGCCTGGACGACGTGTTCGAACGCGAGACCGCCCGCGCCGACCGCCGCGGCACCCCGCTCTGCATTGCCGTGCTCGACCTGGACGATTTCAAGAAGCTCAACGACACGCTGGGCCACATCGCAGGCGACAACGCGCTGAAGCACTTGGTCAAGGTTGTCAAAGAAACCCTGCGCTCGATGGATGTGATCGCCCGTTTCGGCGGCGAGGAGTTCCTGATCCTGCTGCCGGAAACGACGCTTGAGGCAGCCGAAGCCACCATGACCCGCCTGCAGCGCGAACTGACCCGCCACTTCTTCATGCACGAACACGAGAAGGTGCTGATCACCTTCTCCGCCGGCGTCGCCCTGCGCCGCCCCAACGAAATCCAGTCCGACCTGGTCAAACGTGCCGATGAAGCAATGTACAAGGCCAAGAAATCCGGCAAGAACCGTGTAGTTGTTGCCGAGTAATTAACGACTCTCCTGCAAGCCCGCCCCTCCGGCGGGCTTTTTTTATTTTTTTTGCCCGTGAAAAATATTTTTTTTCGGCCTAAAGTTCAGGAAAAGCCCGCCGTTTAAGCGGCACTCTGAAGGCAACTTGAGGGTAATAAGAGCGAGATTTACCAGCTAAATCGCCCTAAAGGTTCCCGTGCGGCAACCGTTACCCAAAACAACAGCGGCTTGATCGTCACAGAACAGCGTGGCGGGCCAATGTGAATGAGCGAATTGCCCAATCAGTAGTACCGAATGGAGAAATACCATGGCTTCCGTAATCAACACCAACATCGCCTCCCTGAACTCGCAGCGCAACCTGTCCGCATCCCAGAGCAGCCTGTCGACCTCCCTGCAACGTCTGTCTTCCGGTCTGCGTATCAACAGCGCCAAGGACGATGCGGCTGGCCTGGCGATTTCCGACCGTATGTCTTCCCAGATCCGCGGCATGAACCAAGCTACCCGTAACGCCAACGACGGCGTTTCGATGGCTCAAACCGCTGAAGGCGCCCTGGCTTCTTCCGGCGACATCCTGCAGCGTATCCGCGAACTGGCAGTGCAGTCCTCCAACGCAACCAACTCGGCTTCCGACCGTCAAGCTCTGCAGACTGAAGTTGGCCAGCTGGCGCAAGAACTGAACCGCGTTGCACAAACCACCACCTTCAACGGCCAGGCTCTGCTGGACGGCACCATGGGCACCGCTACCTTCCAGGTAGGTGCTGATGCCAACCAGACCATCCAGGCAACCGGCGCGAACTTCCTGACCAGCACCTACGGTGACAACCGCGTTGAAAACAACGCCGTTGCCGTGGCAGCAACCTCGAACGCCGCCGCTTCGACCATCACCGTGGCCGGTTCCCGCGGTTCGGCATCCGTCACCACCGCCACCACCGACACCGCCAAGTCGATCGCCGCCAACGTGAACAAGCAGACCGCCTCCACCGGCGTGACCGCGACCGCACGTACCGACGTCAACCTGAGCCTGGGTGCCGAGTCGTACAACCTGAAGCTGGAAGGCGACAACGTCGGTAATGCAGTGACCGTTGCCTTCACCGTAGGCGGTACCGCCAGCAGCGCAGCTGACTACGCAGCCGGCATCAACGCCATCAACGCGCAATCGGCCAAGACCGGCATCACCGCACAGTACGACGAAAAGCTGGGCGGCCTGAAACTGTCGCACGCTACCGGCGCCGACATCAAGGTCACCAACAACGCCGGCGCAGCCAACGTCAAGCTGAACGTTGCTAACTACAACACGCCAACCGCAGGTACTCTGAGCGGCGCATTCGACGCCAAAGCCGCCGGTGCCGTGGCGATTGCCAACGGCCGCGTGACCTTCGACTCGGAAAACAGCTTCGCAATCACTGACGCTGGTTCGGGCTTCGCAGTAGGTACCGGTGCTACCGGTGTGTCGAAACTGCAATCGGTCGCTTCCCTGGACGTGACCACCTTCGACAACGCCCAGCTGGCAATCAAGATCGCTGACGCCGCACTGGCTTCCGTGAACAACCAGCGCGCTGCCTTCGGTGCACTGCAGTCCCGTTTCTCGTCGACCATCTCGAACCTGAGCGCAACGACCGAGAACCTGTCTGCATCCCGTAGCCGTATCGTGGATACCGACTTCGCTGCAGAAACCGCAAGCCTGACCCGCGGCCAGATCCTGCAACAAGCTGGTACCGCAATGCTGGCCCAGGCTAACTCCCTGCCGAACGGCGTGCTGAGCCTGCTGCGCGGCTAATCGCCAAATAGCTAGGTAAAAGCAGTTCCCCGCTCCGGTTCGCCGGACCGGGGAATTTTGCGTAGGAGGTCTCTATGACTATCGATTCAATAACTGCTACTGCACCGCGGGCTGACCGCAGCATTGCCGGCTACGACTTCGTGGCCTTGCCGGTGGCAGGCCGTAGCCCGGCGGCTACGGTGGAAACCATCGATGCGGTCAAGGCCAAGGAGGCTGTACCTTCCAGGAAGGAACTGGAAGATGCCGTCACCAAAATCAATAAGTCGGTGCAGGAGCGGGCCCAAAGCCTGGTTTTTTCCATCGACGATGACAGCCACCGCACCATCGTCAAAGTGATTGACCAGCACACCAAGGAAGTATTGCGGCAGATTCCAACTCCGGAAGCACTGGAGATTGCGAAATCCATCGATGCTTTCAAAGGTGGTTTGCTGGTAGACCACGAAGCCTGAACGCTGGCAATGTATTTGAGGCCCGGCCTGCCCTTGCGGCAGTCCGGGCTTTTTTGCGCTATGCTGCCACGATGGCTAGCTTGTCTTTTCAGACACGAATAAACAGGTATTTCCCCCTCTCAAGTCCCCTTTGAATCTGCCGTAAACAAGTTAGACTTATCTTGTTACCTCAGGAGTTTGCCGTGGCCGTTTCTTCTACCCCAGCACTAGCATCCCCGGGCATTGGTTCCGGTCTGAACGTCAACGACATCGTCGATAAGTTGATGGCGGCTGAAGCTGCGCCACTGTCCGGCTATGACAGGAAGACCGCGTCTTACCAGGCCAAGGTCAGCGCCTACGGCCAGCTGAGCGGTGCTGTCGGCGTCTTCCAGAGCGCACTGAGCAGCCTGAATTCCGCCACCGCATTCAATGGTTTGTCCACGACCGTGGGCAGCAAGGACGTGCTGAGCGCTTCGGCCACATCGAAGGCCGTGGCCGGCAACTACCGCGTCAACGTTTCACAGCTGGCCCAGGCGCAAACCCTGATGACCAGCGGCATGGCCAGCAAGACGTCGAGCATCGGCCTCGGCGGCTCTACCACCCTGTTCTTCCAGTTCGGCAGTGCCAGCGGCAGCTTCGGCTTGCAAGGCACTGGCTTGAGCTCGTCCATGCTGACCAGCGGTCTGAGCAATGGTTCGCTCAGCATCAACGGCACCGCGATTGCAACATCGGCCAGCACCAATAGCGCGAGCACCCTGGCCGCTGCCATCAACGAAAAGAGCGGCACCACTGGCGTGACTGCCTCCGTATCGAATATCTTCTCGACCTTCGGCGACGTGGCCACCGATGCTGGCGGCTCTTACAGCCTGAAGGTCGGCAACACCGTGATCGCCACCCAAGGCGCGGGCGTCGCTGCCGGCGCCGGCGTCACTGCGGCTTCGCTCGATGCCGACCTGGCCAATGCCGGCGGCGCCACTGCCACCGCCCTGGCGGCCGCAGGCATCACCTTTACCGGCAGCGCAGCAGCCGGCACCCTCGAATTCCGCAGCGCCAGCGGCGCCAGCGTTGCCATCACCGAAACAGCGACCGGCGTGACCGGCGGCGCCAAGACCGCGGCAGGCGCAGCCAATGCCGGCGCCAGCTACACCTCCGCCAGCAGCGTGACCCTGGCGGCAGCTAACGGCAATCCGATCACCATCGCCGGCACCAACCCAGCGGCAGCGGGCCTGACGGCAGGTACCGGCGGCAGCATGCTGGGCGGTGGCTTTACCCAGGATGCCAGCCAGCCTTCCGGCTCGGTTGTCATCGATAGCAGCAATAACACGCTGCAAGGCGTGGCCGATGCGATCAACAAAGCCAGCCTGGGCGTAACGGCCACCATCGTGTCCGACGGCAGCAGCACCCCTTACCACCTGGTGCTGACGTCGAATAAGACCGGCGAAAACGCCTCGATGAAAATCAGCCTGAGCGGCGATGGCAACAACCCGCCGGAAGCTGCCCTGCAAAGCTTGCTCGGCTATGACCCAAGCGGCAGCCAGTCCATGCAGCAGACCACAGCGGCCCAGGACACCAAGCTGACCGTTAACGGCATTGCAGTCAGCAGCCATTCGTCCACCGTCAGCGAGGCGATCCAGGGCGTGAGCATGACGGTCAACCAGGTCGGCACCAGCACCCTTAACGTGGCGCGCGATACCGGCAGCGTGAAGACGAACCTGCAAGCCTTCGTCAAGGCGTATAACGACCTCAGCAGCTCGCTGAAAAAGCTCACCGCCTACGATCCGGAAACCAAGAAAGCCGGCCCGTTGCAAGGCGATCCCACGGCACAGTCCATGATGTCCCAATTGCGCCGCATGCTGGGTGGGCAGATCACCGGCCTGTCGGGCGGCCTGACCAACCTGGGCCAGGTCGGCATTACTTTCGGCAAGGATGGCACGCTGAACCTGGACGATGGCAAGCTGAGCAAGGCGATGGATTCCAATTTCGCCGACATCGCAGGCCTGTTCTCCGCGATCGGTAAAGCGACTGACCCGAACGTCAACTTTGTCAGCTCGACCGCCAAGACCAAGCCTGGCTCGTTCAACCTCAATATCACGAACCTGGCGAGCCAGGGCGCGCTGACCAGCTCTGCAGCTGTTGGCGGCAGCACCACCATCAATGCCAACACGGTCTGGTCGGTAACGCTGAACGACACCACGCCGAGCAACTCGAGCAACACCGCCAACGTCACCATTCCGGCCGGTACTTACACCCCTGACCAGCTGGCGAAAATCGTGCAGTCGTCGATCAATGGCTCATCCGCGTTTTCGTCCAAAGGCGCCACCGTCGCGGCCTCGATCGACAGCAATGGCAAGCTGGTGCTGTCTTCCAGCAAATACGGTTCGACCTCGAATATCGCCCTGAGCGATGTCACCGGCAGCACGGTCGGCAGCATCTTCGGCGCCGCCACACCGGTGGTAGGCACCGATGTCGCCGGCACCTTGGGCGGTAAAGCCGTTGTCGGCAGCGGCCAGACCCTGACCGGCGCCGATGGCACCGATGCGGAAGGCTTGAAGATTGAAGTCACTGGCGGCGCGCTCGGCGATCGCGGCACCGTCGGCTTCTCGCAAGGCTACGCCTACCAGCTCAACAATCTGGCGACGTCCTTCCTTGGAACTGGCGGCTTGCTTACCACCGTAACTGACGGCCTGAACAAGAGCATCAAGGATGTAGCCAAACAGCGCGACGCGTTTTCGTCCAAGCTGGATGATATTGAAAAACGCTATCGGGCGCAGTTCAACGCCCTGGATGTAACCCTGTCGAAGATGCAGAGCACGCAAGCGTATTTGACTCAGCAACTGGCGGCCATCGCCTCCAACGCTTGAGCACAGGATTAAGGAGAGATCATGTTTGGAACTACTGCACGCGGCGTCAACGCCTATGCGAAAGTCGGCTTGGAGACCGGCGTCACCTCCGCTTCGCCGCACAAGCTGATCGTCATGCTGTACGACGGCGCCCTGGCCGCGATCATGACCGGCATTACGCAGATGAATGCTGGCAACGTCCAGGAAAAAGGCAATGCCATCTCCAAAGCCATCCGCATCATCGACGACGGCCTCAAAGCCAGCCTGGATAAGGAAGTCGGCGGCGAGATCGCACGCAACCTGGAGGCGCTGTACGACTACATGAGCCGCCGCCTGCTGGAAGCGAACATCAAGAACGATCCTGTGATCCTGGAAGAAGTGCGCGGCCTGCTGGCCGACCTGCGCGATACCTGGAACCAGATCGGCGGCAACCCAGCTGCTACCAACACCAACGCCCAGCCTGCTGCCTTCGCCAGCATGTAATAGAGGATGACAATGACGAACGCAGAAGTATTGACCGCCTACTCCGCCATGGCCGCATTGACGCAGAAGATGGTGGCAGCCGCCAGCACGGGTGACTGGGACGGCCTGGAATCGCTGGAAACGCAAGTGGCCGCCCATGTCGCCATCCTGCGCGGCAACGAGGAAGCAGTCACGCTGGACGCCGGCGAGCGCCAGCAAAAGCTGGGCCTGATCAAGCAGATGCTGGACGACGACCGCCAGATCCGCGACCTGACCATGCCATGGATGGCGCAGCTGTCCAAACTGATCAACAACACCGGCACTGAACGGCGCCTGGCCGCCGCCTACGGCGCCGTCTAAGAAGGGCGGCGATCATGCTGCCCCCGCGCCTGGATGTCCGGGGTGTCAGCGCCACTGGCGCGACAATGGCCGCACCGGCGGTGGCAGCGCCCCGCCAGGAAGCCTTCCAGCGCGCACTCTCCCAGATGGTCGGGCAAACCCTGCCCGCCCAGGTCCTCAGCAAATTCTCCGATGGCAGTTTTCTCGTGCGCGTGGCCGACACCAATGCGCGCATGCTGCTGCCCAATGGCATCAATACCGGTGATGAACTGCCGCTGACCGTGGTCAGCGGACAGCCGCGTGCCACGCTGCAAGTGGGTGCGGGCAGTCCGCAGGCGGGCCAGATGGCCACCTTCGTCGCGGGCGACCAGATGCCCGATATGCCGGCGGAAGGCCGCCTGCCTTCGCAAGAAGCGGCCATCCTCAACCTGAGCGGCAAGCAGCCGCAGGCCGGCGCCGAAGCTGAAGGCGCCCATCCGGGCCAGGCCGCCGCCGCGCAAGCCCAGGGCCGCGCACTGAGCCCCGGCGCAGCCCTGTTGAGCAAGGCTCCACTGGTGCCCGCCGACCAGTTGCCATCGCTGGGCAAGGACACGCCGCAGGCTGCATTGAGCCCGGCCGCGCGCGCCATCGCCAGCGCCCTCGCCTCGGCCTACACCACGCCAGGCGTCCCGGTCACCATCAATGGCAAAGCGCCCTTGAGCGCCGGCGGAGCGCCCGACACCGCCAAGCTCAGCGAAGGCTTGCAGCGCGCCCTCGGCGACAGCGGCCTGTTCTACGAATCCCATGTGGCCGAATGGGCCGAAGGAAAGCGCTCGCTGCAGGACTTGCAGCGCGAGCCGCAAATGCAGCGCCAAACGGCAGCCCAGGGCGCCGCGCAGGGCCAGGCGGACGCCATCGCAAAAACCCTGGCCGGCCCCGACCTGACGGCCGCGCAAATGATCAACCAGCAGCTGCACACCCACGAACAGGGCAAAGTCATCTGGCAAGGCGAAGCCTGGCCTGGACAGCCAATGCAATGGCAGGTCGAGCGCGACCAGCGCGATGAAGGCGGAGGCAAGGAAGGCCGCCGCGAAGGGCGCGATGGCGAAGGGTCCGATGCCGTCTGGCGCAGCGGCGTACGCTTCCGCTTCCCCATGCTCGGCCAAGTCGCGGCCAACGTCACCCTGGTCGGCGACCAGGTCCACATCTCCGTGCAGTCGGGCTCGGAAGACACGGCAGCCACGCTGCGCGCCTGGGCCGGCGCCCTGCAGCAAGCAATGGATGCCGCCGGTGCGCCGCTGACCTCGCTCGCCATCAATGCGGAGGCGAATGATGGCGCAAGCTGACAGCCAGGATCCGCCGCGCAAACCGCTGCAAAGCGCAGTCGCCCTCGCGTATAAAAGCGGCGAGGCCGCACCAAAAGTCGTCGCCAAAGGACGCGGACTGGTAGCGGAGCAAATTATTGCCGTGGCCGCCGAGCATGGTGTGCACATCCACGAATCGAAAGAGCTGGTTTCCCTGTTGATGGAAGTCGACCTGGACCACCAGATTCCACCCATGCTCTACCGTGTAATTGCGGAACTGTTAGCATGGCTTTATCATATTGAAGCAGCGCAAAAGACTGGCAAGCCCCCGCCCCCGGCGCCGGATCTCAGCGTACCGAATGAATCCCCAGACAATGGACTTTGATGCACAGCTATATTTCGGAATCGGACTTGGAGAACTGGCATGATTTCGAGGTCACCTCGCGCCGCGAAATCACCGCCCTGCTGCGCAGCATCGGCGAAAAGAACCAGCTGATCCGCATGCTGGTGGCAGGCGAGTCCGACGTATGCGTCACGTCCATCCTCGAGGTCGATGCCGATGGCGGCAACGTCATCCTCGACTGCTCGATCAGCCCCGACCAGAACCGCCGCATCCTTGGCGCCAAGCGCCTCTCCTTCGAGACCACGCTCGACAAGATCCGCATCATGTTTGGCGGCGACCACATCGAATCGTGCACATTCGAAGGCAGCCCAGCCTTCAAGATGCCCCTGCCGAGCAGCCTGATCCGCTTGCAGCGCCGCGAGTTCTACCGCATGGCGACGCCGGTCACCAATCCGGTACGCGCACTGATCCCGCAACCGGCCGAACTGGGCGGCGGCAGCAAAGCCTTCCCGCTGGCCGACATCAGCTGTGGCGGCATTGCAATTCTGGACAACAGCCTGGTATTGGGCGATACGATCGGCAAGGTCTACAACGACTGCCGCATTGAACTACCTGAAATTGGCACGATTTCCACCGGCCTGCAGATCCGCAACTCGCTGGACCTGACGCTTTTAAACAACAAATCCAACCGACGCCTGGGCTGCCAATTCGTCGACCTGCCGCGCTCCGCCCTGAACGCCGTCCAGCGCTACATCACCAAGCTCGAGCGCGAACGCAACGCCCGCATCGCCGGCCTCGAATAAAAAAAGGGGACGTAACCAATTTTTATTTGGTTACGTCCCCTTTTTTATTCACCGTTTCTTAGACCTGCATGTTCATGATGTCGTGGTAGGCCTGCACCAGCTTGTTGCGCACCTGGGCGGTGGCCTGGAAGTTGATGCTGGCTTTTTGCATCGAAATCATCACGTCCGATAGGTTGACCGAGTCGTCCCCCATCTGGAAGCGCTTGCTCAAACCCTCGGCCTGGTCCTGGCTGGCTTGCACGGCGTCCAGCGCGCCTTTCAGGGCGTTGCTGAAGTCCGGCTTCTGTACCGCCTGCTCGGTCTGGATCGCCGGCGGGGTCACCGAGGGTCGTGTCGCAGCAGCGTGAAGCTGGGCGATCATTGCCTGGATTTGGCTAGAATCAATTCCGCCTGTTCTCATTAGTTGACTCCAAGATACAATATTCCTGTTTTCAGGCTTCCAGAATACCCGTGTGAAAGCAAGGGGATAGCCCTGAGCAGGAAGGCAAACGGGCGCCTATTCGGGCCTTTAAAGGGCGCAATAGCACCTGATAATGTGCAACAGGCCCATTAACCCACAGTGATTACCCATGGCTGCTGCCGCAGAACAAGTCGAAATCGAAGATCCAGAAGCCCAGCAGGCGCCCAAGGGCCGCTTCGCCTTCTTCCAAACCCCTATGGGCAAGATGGTGGTGCGCGGGGCCGCAGTGGCTGGCGTGCTGGCCCTGGTACTGATCCTGTGGATGTGGAATAAGGAAGCGGACTATAAAGTTCTGTTCGCCAATTACACTGATAAGGATGGCGGCGCCATCACAGCGGCGCTGGACCAGATGCAGGTCAAGTACAAGCTGGCTGAGGGCGGCCAGGCCATCCTGGTGCCATCCGAGCAAGTGCATAGCGTGCGCCTGCGCCTGGCGCAGCAGGGCTTGCCAAAAGGCGGCAATGTCGGCTTTGAGGTCATGGAGAACCAGAAGCTGGGCGTGTCCCAGTTCCTGGAACAGGTGAATTACCAGCGCGCGCTGGAAGGCGAACTGGCGCGCTCCATCCAGTCCATCGGCGCGGTCGAATCGGCGCGCGTCCACCTGGCGCTGCCAAAACCTTCCGTCTTCGTGCGCGACCAGCAGAAGCCGACCGCTTCCGTCATCCTGCAGCTGCATGCCAACCGCATGATCGATCCGGCCCAGGTCAGCGCCATCGTGCACCTGGTCGCCTCTTCCGTGCCGGAACTGTCGCCCGCCAACGTGACCGTAGTGGACCAGGCCGGCAACCTGGTGTCGGACCTGAACAAGAACGGTAACGCGGCCGGCAACGCCAAGAACCTCGATGCCTCCCAGCTCAAGTATGTGCAGGAGCTGCAGAGCCAGGTCATCAAGCAAGTCGAATCCATCATCAAGCCGATCGTGGGCGAAGGCAACGTGCGCGCCGAAGCCGTGGCCGACGTCGACTTCTCCGCCATCGAACAGGCGGCGGAATCCTTCAAGCCGAATTCGCCACCAGCCGCTTCCGCCATCCGCAGCCAGCAGAGCAGCGAGACCAGCGGCACGGCCAACGCCAATCCTGGCGGCATTCCCGGCGCACTGTCGAACCAGCCGCCGGGCGTCGCCACTGCCCCGCTGACCACCACGCCGCCAGGCGCCGCCGGTGCGCCGGGCCAGCCTGCCGCCGGCGCGGCGACCACCGCAGCCGGTCCTTCGCATAAGGAATCGACAACCAATTATGAGGTCGACAAGACCGTGCGCTATGAACAGAAGGCAATGGCCGGACTGAAGCGCATGACCGTGGGCGTCGTAGTAAACTACCGTAGGACCATCGATAAAAACGGCAAGGTCATCGTGAAACCGCTGAGCCCGGACGAGATGGCCAAGATCAACAGCCTGGTCAAGGAAGCCATGGGCTACAACCAGGACCGCGGCGATTCCGTCAGCGTGGCCAATGCGCCATTCGACGGTGTCGACAAGGAACCGGAAGCCCCTCTGGAATGGTGGCGCGACCCGGCCAACCTGCCGCTGGCGAAGGAACTGGCGAAGTTCCTGATCACGGCCCTGATCCTGCTCTACATCCTGCTGCGTATCGTGCGTCCAATGATGCGTCCGGTATTCAAGAAGATCGATTCGATCAACGAGCCGGAGCCGGAACCGGAACCAGAGCCGATCGTCGAACCGCTGGGTCCGACACCGGAGGAAATGCTGGCGGAGGAGATCGCCAAGATGGAAGAAAACACTGCCCGCACCTATCGCGACAACCTGGCGCTGGCGAAGAAACTCGCAGCGGAAGATCCGCGCATCGTCGCCAACGTCATCAAGGAATGGATAGGCAACAATGACTAGTGAAAACACCGGGCTGCAGAAAGCCGCAATCCTGATGTTGGCCATGGGTGAGGCCGAGGCCGCCGAGGTGATGAAATTCCTCGGTCCGCGCGAAGTGCTGAAACTGGGCGCCTCGATGGCGACCATGAAGAACATCCCGCATGAAATGGTGGTCGATGTGCTCGACGATTTCCGCGACCAGTATGCTGCCGCGTCCACCGTGGGCCTCGATTCCGACGAGTACATCCGCCAGGTGCTGACCAAGGCGCTGGGCGACGACAAGGCGTCCGTGCTGCTGTCGCGCATCCTGGGCGGCAAGGATGCCTCCGGTATCGAGTCGCTGAAGTGGATGGATTCGCAGTCCGTGGCGGAATTGATCCGCAATGAGCACCCGCAGATTATCGCCACCATCCTGGTGCACCTGGAACGCGACCAGGCTTGCGAAATCCTGGGCCATTTCACCGACCGCCTGCGTAATGACGTGGTGCTGCGTATCGCTACCCTGGATGGCGTGCAGCCGCAGGCTTTGCGCGAATTGAACGACGTGCTGACCAAGCTCCTGTCTGGTAATGAAAACATCAAGAAATCGACGCTGGGCGGTATCCGCGCGGCGGCCGAGATCCTGAACTTCATGTCCGGCGAGCAGGAACAGAACGTGATGGACAATATCAAGAACTACGACAACGATATGGCGCAGAAGATCATGGACGAAATGTTCGTGTTCGATAACCTGATCGATGTCGATGACCGCGGCATCCAGCTGCTGCTGCGTGAAGTGCAGTCGGAGATGCTGATCATTGCGCTGAAAGGCGCGTCGCCCGATTTGCGCGACAAGATCTTCAAGAATATGTCGGCGCGTGCTTCCGAGATGATGCGCGAGGACCTGGAGAACAAAGGGCCGGTACGCCTGTCCGAAGTGGAAACGCAGCAGAAGCAGATCCTGCAGATTGTGCGCCGCCTGGCGGATGAAGGCCAGATTGTGCTGGGTGGTAAGGGTGAGGATTCCTTCGTTTAACAGATGACAACCATCCCCAAAGAACAGCAAACCGCCTACCAGCGCTGGGAACTGCGCTCCTTCGGCGATTCGCGCCCCAGCGCCGTAGCCCAGCGCGAGCGCGAGGAAGAAGAAGCACGCGCCGTCGCGGCAGAGGAAGCCGCCGCACTGGCGGAAGTCCAGGAAGCCGAATACACCGAGGCCGAACACGCCCCCGCCCTCGACTATCCCACCGAAGAGGAACTGGCCGCCATCCGCGAGCAGGCCCGCCAGCAAGCCTACGACGAAGGCTTCAAAGCCGGCCACGAGGAAGGCATGGCCCAGGCCCTGGACGAGCAGCGCGCGTCCACTGAACAAGCCATCGCCCCGATCCGCCAGATCGCCGACAACTTCAGTACCGCACTGCGCGAAGCCGACCAGGCCATCAGCAACGAAGTGCTGGAACTGGCCCTGCACCTGGCCAAGGGCATGCTGAAAAACGCCCTGCGCGTGAAACCCGAGCTGATCCTGCCGGTGGTGCGCGAAGCCATCGAATACCTGCCGGTCTTGCAGCAGCCCGCACTGCTGATCCTGAACCCCGAAGACGCTGCCGTGGTGCGCGAAAGCATTGCCGAAGAACTGGACAAAGGCGGCTGGCGCGTCATCGACGATCCGACCATCGAGCGCGGCGGCTGCAAGGTCGATACCGCCTCCAACCAGATCGACGCCACCGTGTCTTCGCGCTGGCAGCGTCTGAGCCTGGCGCTCGGCAAGGACATTGACTGGATTGATTGAGATGGGCGCCCCGGACCCACAAGTGCACGCAGGCCGCTGGCGTTCTTACCTGAACGACTGTGCCACCCTGGTCGATTTCGTCGAGCCGATGCAAGTCTCAGGCCGCGTCACGCGCGTGGCCGGCCTGGTGATGGAAGCGGTCGGCCTGCGCCTGGCCGTGGGCGCCGCCTGCACCGTGCCCCTGCCCTCCGGCGGCAAGGTGGAAGCGGAGGTGGTCGGCTTTGAGGGCGACAAATTATTCCTGATGCCGCAAAGCGATGTCGAAGGCATCATTCCCGGCACGCGCGTCTTCCCGGTCGAACAAAGCGTTCCGAAACCGGGCACCGTGAACCACCCGCGCCGCCGCCCGAGCGACCGCGCGCGCCACTTGCCGGTCGGTCCCGAGCTGCTGGGCCGCGTGGTCGATGGCGCCGGCCGTCCGCTGGATGGCCTGGGCCCGATCCAGACCACCGATTCCGCGCCGATCAATGTGCGCCCCGCCAACCCGCTGGGCCGCGCGCCCATCGTGGAAACGCTGGACGTCGGCGTACGCTGCATCAACTCCATGCTGACCGTGGGCCGCGGCCAGCGCATGGGCCTGTTCGCAGGCTCCGGCGTCGGTAAATCCGTCTTGCTGGGCATGATGGCGCGCTACACCGAAGCCGACATCATCGTGGTCGGGCTGATTGGCGAGCGGGGCCGTGAGGTGAAGGAGTTCATCGAACAGATCCTGGGCGAAGAAGGCTTGCGCCGCTCCGTCGTGGTCGCAGCGCCGGCCGACACGCCACCGCTGATGCGCATGCAGGGCGCCGCCTATTCCACCGCGATTGCCGAGCACTTCCGCGACAAAGGCCAGAACGTGCTGTTGATCATGGACTCGCTGACCCGCTACGCCATGGCGCAGCGCGAAATCGCCCTGGCCATCGGCGAACCGCCCGCCACCAAGGGCTATCCGCCTTCCGTCTTCGCCAAGCTGCCGGTGCTGGTGGAGCGCGCCGGCAATGGCGAGGTGGGCGGCGGCTCGATCACGGCTTTCTATACCGTACTGACCGAGGGCGACGACCAGCAGGACCCGATCGCCGACTCCGCGCGCGCCATCCTGGACGGCCACATCGTGCTCAACCGCCGTCTGGCGGAAGCCGGCCACTACCCGGCAATTGATATCGAACAGTCAATCAGCCGCGCCATGCACTCGATCACCACGCACAACCACCAGAACCAGGCGCGCCGGCTGAAACAGTTGTTTTCGCGCTACGAACGAAGCCGCGACCTGATCGCCGTCGGGGCGTACACGCCGGGCACCGATCCAGTGCTTGACCAAGCCATCGCCCTGCACGATAAGATTGAGCAATTCCTGCAGCAGCAGATTACCGAGCAGGTGAATATGCCCGAGAGCTTGGGGCAGTTAACCTCTCTATTCGACTGATTAGTACCTCCGGCCCTGCATATAATTGACCATCATGGCCTCTACCCAGCAACTTGAAACTTTGATCGACCTGGCGCAGCGGGAAACCGACGATGCGGCCAAGCGCCTTGGCGCGGCCCTGAAAGCCGCCGCCGATGCCGAGGAGAAGCTGAACATGCTGGTCGGCTACCGCGACGAGTATGGCCGCCGCTTCGATGAATCCCAGCAGCAGGGCATCACGCCGATGGCTTATCGCAATTTCCAGGCTTTCATGGAAAAGCTGGATATGGCGATCAAAGGCCAGCAGGAAGTGGTGCGGCACAGCAAGGCGCGCGGCGACCAGGAGAAGCAAGTCTGGCAAGACTGCGAGCGCAAACGCATGTCCTACTCCACCCTGCGCGACCGGGCCGAAGCCCAGGAGCTCAAGAAGGAAGCCAAACGCGACCAGAAAGCCATGGACGAACACGCCTCCCGCCAGGCATTTTTCAAACGCTAGACCGATTCGATCATGCAAACCCAGACTGTCCAGAACTCCCCTCTCCTTTCCGGCAACACGGCTTCCGGCCGCTCGTCCAATGCCGCACAGGAAGACCAGCAGTTCGCACAGGCCTTGAACCAACAGATCGAACGCCAGGCTAACGCCCTGCCGCCATCGGCCCAGCAGCAGGCGCCCGCCGCAGCCCAGCGCCGCGCCGAGACGCCAAAGCCGGCACAGCCACAGCCACAGCCACAGCCAGGCCAGCAGACTGCCCGCTCAAACAATGCGCAAGCGCCTGCCAGCAAGCCAGCAGCGCAGGCGCCGGCCAAGGCCCCGCAGAGCAACCAGGCTGCGCAAGCAGGTGAAGCGCAGCAAACCGACGGCGCCAAGACCGATGCCTCCGCAGCGAACGGCGGCGCCAGCGTAGCGGCTGGCGAAGCTTCCACTGCCGCCAACGCCCCGGCGACCGACCAGACTGACGACACGCAAGCCGCCAGCGACGCTGTCGCCGACATGCTGGCAATGATCCAGGGTTACGGCCAGCCGGCCTCGACCGATGCCGCCGCCGCAAGCGCAGCAGCGGCCGCCGCCGCTGCCGCCGCCGCCAAGGATGGCCGTGCTACCGATGCCGCGCTCGCTGGCGACGCCGTCCTGGATGGGAAAGCCAGCCGCACCGGCATCGCCGACCGCCTGGCCACCGAAGGGATGAATGTCGACCAGGCCGCCCTGCTTGCGGCAAAGGCTGCAGCCGATGGCGCAGCCGCCGGCAAGGCAGCGGCAGGCGAGCAGGATGCAGCCATGGCCGATGCCCTGGCGAAGCTGGGGCACGGCGCAGCCGCCGATGCAAGCGGCAGCGACAAAGCCGCCGCTCCCGGCACCGACTTCAAGGCCGCGCTGCAGCAAGCAAGCGCCGACGCCAAAGCTGCCGACCTGGCCGCCAAAGACGCCAAACAAGCAATCCAGCCCCAGGCGAATGCCCTGCAAGCGGCCGCAGCCGCCCTGGCGCCGGCCGGCGCCGGCAACGCGCAAGCCGCCCAGTCCGTCGCCAGCAACCAGCTGCACGCGCGTGTCGGCAGCCAGGGCTGGGACCAGCAACTGGGCCAGAAAGTCATCTGGATGGTCAACGGCGGCGAACACAGCGCCACCCTGACCCTGAATCCCCCCGACCTGGGCCCATTGCAAGTGGTGCTGAACGTCTCGAACGACCAGGCCAGCGTGGCATTCACCGCCGCGCAGCCGGAAGTGCGCGCCGCACTCGAACAGGCGCTGCCAAAATTGCGCGAAACCATGGGCGACGCCGGCATCTCGCTCGGCAATACCAGCGTTTCGGCCGGCAGCCAGGAACAGCAGCAAGCGTTCGCCGAGATGGCCTCGGGTGGCCGCGGCCGTGGCGTTGCGAATGGCCAGAATGGCAATGCCGGTGAAGGTGAAACCAACATCCAGCCGGCCCCGCAGGTTCGCCGCAGCGTGCTCAGCGCCGTCGATACCTTTGCGTAAGGCAGAGATAGCCCTGCTTCCTGCCTCTTTTCGGCGCATCGCTCCCCGCATGCTTTACCGATAATGACATAATGGCGTCATGATAAATCTCTTGCATCCAAGGCAGCAGAATTGAAAGCGAATCCAAAAATGAAGGCTGATGCGAAGGCAGAAGCTCCACCACCAGTCGGCGGTGGCTCCAAGAAGAAGCTGATCATTATCGTGGTCGCGGTGCTGGTGCTCGCCCTCGGCGGCGGCGGCGCTGCCTGGTTCTTCATGCATGGCGATAGCGACGAAGAGCATTCGCAAGACGAGAAGTCGGCGAAGAAAACCAAGAAGCCAGCCAAGAAAGCCGGGCCGCCCGTCTATATCCCTGTCGAGCAGTTCACCGTGAACCTGCAGCCAGAAAACGGCGACCAGTACCTGCAAGTGGCGATGACGCTGCAAGCGAGCAGCCTGGAAGAGTCGGAAGTCATCAAGACCAATATGCCCAAGCTGCGCAGCCGCATCCTGCTGCTCCTGTCGAGCAAGCATGCGTCCGAGATCAATACGCCGGAAGGCAAGCAGCAGCTGAGCAAGGAAGTCCTGGAGACCGTCAACCAGCCGTTCGAAAACGGCGGCGAGCACCAGGAAGTATCGGAAGTGCTGTTTACCGCGTTTATCATCCAGTAAGGTCAGTGAAGCATGGCTGATAATTTTCTCTCCCAGGAAGAAGTTGATGCCCTTTTAAAGGGTGTCAACGGCGATCAGGACGACGTCGCTGCGCCCGAGGAGACATCGGGTGTCCGGACCTACAACCTGGCGACGCAGGAACGCATCGTCCGGGGCCGTATGCCGACCCTGGAAATTATCAACGAGCGTTTCGCGCGCCTGCTGCGTGTGGGCCTGTTCAATTTCCTGCGCCGTTCGGCCGAAGTCTCGGTTGGCTCCGTTCGCGTCTCCAAGTATTCCGAGTTCATCCGCAACCTGGTGGTGCCGACCAACCTCAACCTGGTGCACATGAAGCCGCTGCGCGGCACGGCCCTGATGGTATTCGACCCGGGCCTGGTGTTCCTGCTGGTGGACAACCTGTTCGGCGGCGACGGCCGCTTCCACACCCGCGTCGAGGGCCGCGACTTTACCCAGACCGAACAGCGCATCATCCTGCGTATCCTCGACATCGTGTTCGAGGCCTATACCAAATCGTGGGAACCGGTGTACCCGGTGGAGTTCGAGTACATCCGTTCCGAAATGAATACACAGTTCGCCAACATCGCCACGCCGAACGAGGTGGTGGTGGCGTCGACCTTCACCATCGAACTGGGTTCGGTGTCGGGCCAGATCCACTTCTGCATGCCGTACTCGATGATCGAGCCAATCCGCGACGCGCTGACCTCCTCCCTGCAGGGCGAGGCGCTGGAAGTGGACAAGCGCTGGATCCGCCTGATGACGCAGCAGATCCAGATCGCCGAAGTGGAGTTGATTGCCAAGCTTGGCACGGCCAAGGTCAGCTTCGATGAAATCCTGAACATGAAAGTGGGCGATGTGATCCCCCTCACGATTCCGGAAACGATCGAAGCCACCGTCGATGGCGTCCCTGTTCTCGACTGCACTTATGGTGTGTTGAACGGGCAATACGCATTGAAGGTGGAGAAACTGCTGGCAAACGCCGATAATATGAAATAAGGCAGCATTTAGGAGAGAAACATGTCGGACAATCAAGACGACGATACAAGCATGGATGACGATTGGGGCGCCGCGATTGCCGAGCAGGCCGCTGCCGAGGCTGCTGCTATGCAGAATCAGGCCGCCACTGCCGCCGTGTTCAAGGACTTTTCCAAGCAGCCGAACAAGACCGAAACCCATAACGATATCGACTTCATCCTCGATATCCCGGTCCAGCTGACCGTGGAACTGGGGCGCACCAAGATCGCCATCAAGAACCTGCTGCAACTGGCGCAGGGCTCGGTGGTGGAACTGGACGGCCTGGCCGGCGAACCGATGGACGTGCTGGTCAACGGCTGCCTGATCGCCCAGGGCGAGGTGGTGGTGGTGAACGACAAGTTCGGTATCCGCCTGACGGATATCATCACGCCTTCCGAACGCATCCGAAAACTGAATAAATGAAGCGAAGCCACGTCGCAACTTCCGCATTGGCCGCGATGGCGGCCGCCATCTGCCTCGCCAGCGCGCCCGCGCTGGCGCAGCAAGCCACCGCTCCCGATACGATTTCCACCAGCACCCAGGCCGCGGATGCAGCGCCAGCTGCGCCCGCAGCAGCGGCACCAGCTGCCGTGGCACCTGCCGCGACGCCCGAACAGCAAGCCGCGCTGGCCGGCGCCCGCCCTGCCAACGCACCGGCGCCAAACAATGTGCTGGCTTCGCAAGCGCCCTCCGCCGCCGGCTCCCTGGTGCAGACCATCCTGTCGCTGGGATTCGTCATCGCCCTGCTGGTCGGCCTGGCCTGGCTGCTGAAACGCTTCGGCCCGAAACACATCACCGGCGGCACCACGGTCAAGCTGGTCGGCGCACTGAGCGTCGGCGCACGCGAGCGCATCCTGGTGGTGGAAGTCGGCGAACAATGGATCGTGGTCGGCGCCTCGCCTGGCCGCATGAATGCCCTGGCCACCATGCCGCGCCAGGAAATCGACGAAAGCACCCTGGCCAGCGCACAGCCGATCCCCGGAGCGAATTTCGCCGAATGGTTCAAACAGACGATTGAAAAGCGCAATGGCAAATAAACGCGCACTGCGCCTGGCGGGCCGCATCGCCGCGGGAGCTGCACTTTCGCTGCCGCTGATCGCAGCCGCCGAACCAACCATCCCAGCCTTCACCAGCACCCCCGCAGCGGGCGGCGGCACTGCCTACGGCCTGACGCTGCAGACGCTGATCCTGATGACGGCGCTGACCTTCATCCCGGCAGCGCTGCTGATGATGACCGGCTTCACCCGCATCGTGATCGTACTCTCGCTGCTGCGCCAGGCACTCGGCACGCAATCCGCGCCGCCCAACCAGGTGATCATCGGCCTGTCGCTGTTCCTGACCTTCTTCGTCATGAGCCCGGTGTTCGACAAGATCTACACCGACGCCTGGGTGCCGCTGCAGGACAACAAGATCACCATGCAACAGGCGATGGACCGCGCCGCCGTGCCGCTGAAAACCTTCATGCTGAAGCAGACCCGCCAGTCCGACCTGGCGCTATTCGTCAAGATTTCGCGCAGCCAGGCGCTGCAAGGGCCGGAAGACGTGCCGCTGAAGATACTGGTACCGGCTTTTATCACTTCGGAAATGAAGACCGCCTTCCAGATCGGCTTCGCCATCTTCATTCCCTTCCTCATTATCGACATGGTGGTGGCGTCGGTGCTGATGTCGATGGGTATGATGATGATGTCGCCCGCCGTGATTTCGCTGCCGTTCAAGCTGATGCTGTTCGTGCTGGTCGATGGCTGGC
>Ga0102591_1001842_pt1 | contig 26213 bp, 26 predicted proteins | sample AraplaCol_mCL_r2_2_FD_76860 | JGI IMG/M metagenome (GOLD analysis project Ga0102591, IMG submission 76860) | Arabidopsis root microbial communities from North Carolina, USA - plate scrape MF_Col_mCL_r2 (SPADES assembly) (version 2) | ecosystem: Host-associated > Plants > Roots > Endosphere... | reverse complement strand
ACGCCGGCATCCACGCGATCGACGACCAGAACGCCTCGACGAACGCGGCGAACACCAGCATCGCCAGCACGCCCACGCACAGCAGCGCACCGCGGCGTCCGCCTTCGATCAACGCGTCGGCGCGACGTCGCTGGCCGGGCGCGATCAGCGACAGGCCCAGCCGCAAGCCGGCGCCGCCGGCGATGACTATCGCCGTGAGTTCGGGCGCCGAATGCGCCGCGACGAAACGCCAGAACGGGTCGCCGTGGCCCACCGCCTGCAGGTGTCCGGCGACGCCGCCGATCATCACGCCGTTGACGATGAGCACGACGATCGAGCCGACGCCGGCGATCAGGCCGCTGGCGAAGGTCCGGAAACCGATGCTCACGTTGTTCCAGACGTAATGGCCGAACATCGCCACGTCCGTGCCGTTGTCGCGGCCCAGCTTGCGCGCCGGATCGGCCGGGTCGTACATGTGTTCGAACTGCAGCAGCTGCACGGGATCGAAGAGGGAGGACGACAGTTCCGGTTGCCACTGGATCGCAGCGAAGATCACCACCAGCGGGATCCAGAACAGCGCGAAGGCCGCGAGCATGCAGCCGCGCTCGGCGCGCACCAGGCGCGGGAAACCGGCGATCAGGAATTCCGCCGCGCGTCGCCAGTGCGGTACAGGCGTGCGGTACAGCAGGCTGTGTCCGCGATGCATCAGCGCCTGGAGGCGATCGGTCACCACCGGGCTGTAGCCGCGGCGGCGCGCGAGCGCGAGCTGCTGGCACAGGCGGCGATAGCGCGAGGGCATCTCGGCATCGGACAGGCCGTGCCAGTTGCGGCGCTCGGCACGCGCCTTGCGCGCGCTTTCGCCGCGCTCATCGAGCCAGTGCTCGAAGGCGAACCATTCGGGCTGGTGACGCTGGACGAAGTGTTCCTGCTTCATGCGTCAGCGCCGCCCCAGCAACCAGTTCGCCATGCGATACAAACGCGTCACCGCCAGCGCTCCGCGCGCACCGGTGAGCGGTTCGGCGAGGTCGGCCAGCTCGGCCTGCCGCGCTTCGCTCAATCGCGGCGCGCGTTCGGCGAAGGCGACCAGCGCCACCTGCTCGTACGGACGCAGCGCGATGGAAGGCGCGAGCGCGGTATCGACCACGGCGGGCTGCGGATCGCGCGGATGGGCTTCGTGCACGACCAGCGTGCCGGCGACCATGTCGCCCAAACGACGTCCCCACGGATCGATCAGGCTCGACACCAGCCCGGTGGCGTAGGCCAGCGGCAGCATGTCGACGACGCGGAGCAGGTTGCGCGTGAATGCCGAGAGCCAGCCGACGGGCGCGCCGTTGGCGGCGATCACGCGCAGGTTGAGCGCGCGTTTGCCGGGCGTGCGACCGTTCCACATCGCTTCGAACAGGACCGGGTAGAACCAGTACACCAGGAACATCGCCACCGCGTAGAAGCCCATGCCGCCTCGGCCGAATGCGCCCGCGAACATGCCCATGACCATCATCGCCGCGGCGCGCACCAGGAAGTCGATCGCCCACGCCAGCGCGCGCGGCACCGGGCCGGCGGCGGGCAGGTGGAGGGCCACGCCCTCCGGCGTCACGACTTCGCGGTAGGTGTCGAGCATCAGTGACTCACGAGAGGGTCGATGTTGCGGCGGGGTTCGCTCACTTCAGCTCCATGGATCGGATTGCGCGACACCGACTTTGCTTGCATGCCATCGCGCGTTGCATCGGACGATTCGTATTCGGCGTGGCGACGGCGAACGGGCGCGGCTACGCGGACTCAGTGGCACCAGCATCGTGTCGCAGGCCAGTTCGTGCAGGCGGTGGCGTTCGTCGCAGGGGACGACTGGCGCTGGCCGAATGCCGGAGCCAGCGCGGCGGGATGGATGCCGGGATCGATCAGGCAGGCCGCGCGCATGGCGTCGACCTGCGCGGCGGGCGCCGCGTGCGGATTGCGGTGTTCGTAACCTTCCATGTGCCCCGTTCCCTGCGCGATACCCATGCCGGGCATCCGTGTTGCGGTGGCCGCGACCCCCTGCCGCGACCTGCCGCCCGCTACCCGGCCATGCCGAGGTAGCGGTCCTTCAATCGTACATAGTGCGCGGCGCTGTAGTGCAACTGTTCGATCTCGCGGTCGTCGAGCCTGCGAACCAGCCGCGCCGGATTTCCCAGCCACAGCTCACCCTCGCCGACCTGCTTGCCCGGCGCGACCACCGCGCCGGCGCCGACGAAGCCGTGCCGGTGGACGCGTGCGCCGTCGAGGATGCGCGCGCCCATGCCGATCAGGCAGAAGTCCTCGAGCGTGCAGGCGTGCAGGATCACGCCGTGGCCGATGGTAACGTCGTTGCCGACCACGGTCGGCAGGCCGCCGGGCCGCGTGTAGGGGCCTTCGTGCGTGACGTGGATGATGGTTCCGTCCTGCACGTTGGTGCGGGCGCCGATGTGGATCGAGTTGACGTCGCCACGGATCACGCAGCCCGGCCAGACCGACACGTCGTCGCCCAGCGTCACATCGCCTATGACGGTTGCCGCAGGATCGATGTAGACGCGTTCGCCGATGGCGGGAAAGGTGTCTAGATAGGGTCGCAGGGTCATGCGGGAAGTCTAGCGTGCCGGTCGCTGATCGAAGGTTGCGCGTGCAGGCCTCTGCCCGCTGTCGTCATCGATGCACGCGCGCACGAAGCCCCGCCCTCCGGCGATGAGGCCTGAAGCGCCCCATTCACACACGGCCGCGACGCCCCCCGGCCACCGCCGGTTTCGCCCCTCCGGAGCGCCGCGGCGGCGGACTACACTCGACCGCATGGACATCACCGCCGACACGCCGCTCGACGAACTCGCCACCACCCGCGCCCGACTTCGCGCCGCGTGGCAGGCCCGCAAGCCCGACCATGCCCAGCGCCGCGCCGACCTGGTGCGCCTGCGCGATGTGTTCCGCTCCCGCATCGAATCGATGGACGCGGCGATCCGCGCGGACTTCGGCCATCGCAGCGAACACGAGAACCTGCTGTCGGAAGGCATGATCGTGCTGGCCGAGCTCGACCATGCACTCAAGCACCTGCGCCGCTGGATGAAGCCGCGCCGCGCCGCGGTGGGTTGGCGTTTCTGGCCGGCGAGCGCACGCATCGTGCCCGAGCCGGTCGGTGTAGTCGGCATCCTCTCGCCGTGGAATTACCCGGTGAACCTCGCACTGGTACCGCTGATCTCCGCGATCGCCGCCGGCAACCACGTCTACCTCAAGCCGTCCGAACACACGCCGCGCACCAGCCAATGGATGCGCGAACTGCTATCGGACGTGTTCCCGGCCGATCGCGTCGCGGTCGCGCTGGGCGGACCGGAACTCGGCGCCGCGTTCGCCGCGCTGCCGTTCGACCACCTGCTGTTCACCGGTTCCACGGCGGTCGGCCGCAAGGTCATGGCCGCCGCCGCGCCGCATCTCACGCCGGTGACGCTGGAACTGGGCGGCAAGGCGCCGGCCGTGGTGTGCCCGGACTTCGACCTCGCCAAGGCCGCCTCGCGCATCGCCACCGGCAAGTGGTTCAACGCTGGACAGACCTGCATCGGCGTGGATTACGTGCTGGTCGATGAAGCCCGCGGCGGCGCGTTCGTCGAGGCGATCCGCGATGAAGTGGTGGCGCGTTATCCGGGCTTCGATGCGACGCGCCCGGATTCGATCCGCGACTACACGCGCATCATCAACGACGCGCAGTACGCACGCCTGCGCAGCTACGTCGACGATGCCCGCGCACGCGGCACGATCGTCGTCGAACCTCTGACCTCGATGCTCGATGCTCCTTCGCGCACGCGCATGGAGAACGAACGTATCTTCCCGCCGACGCTGCTGGCCGAACCGCCGCTGGAAAGCGACGTGATGCGCAACGAGATCTTCGGGCCGATCCTGCCGATCCTCACCTACCGCACGCTGGATGAAGCCATCGAGCGCATCCGTTCGTTCGACCGTCCGCTCGCGCTGTACCCCTTCAGCAACGATGCGCGCAGCATCGACCGCATCGTATCCGGCACGCTCGCCGGCGGCGTCACGGTGAACGACACGCTGCTGCATTTCGGCGCGCACGACCTGCCCTTCGGCGGCATCGGGCCCAGCGGCATCGGCGCGATCCACGGCCGCACCGGCTTCGATACCTTCAGCAAGCTGCTGCCGGTGTTCCGCCAACGCAGCTTCGCGGGCAGCGACCTGCTCAAGCCGCCGTATCGCGGCATGGTCAACACCATGATCCGGTGGTTGTCGAAGTGACCGTGCAGCGGGTCGTCGCGACGCGCTGATCGCCGCGAATCTTCCTGATCGACACGGGACATCACGCGTGATGTCCTGCCGGCGTCGCGCGCCAGTACGGCGCGCGATGTCACTTCGATCAGGAGCACTTGATGAAATCCATCCAATCGCGTCGCGGGACGGCGTGGCAGGCCATGCCTGCCATCGGCCTGCTGGTACTGCTGACCACGGCGCCGCTCGGCTGCGCCGTGCAATCCCCGGATGCAAGGTCCGCGACCGCAACGCAGAACGCGGCCAAGCCGGCCGATGCAGAAGCCGTCGATGCCGAAGCCATGGCAGCGCTCGACCGCATGGGCGCGTACCTGCGCAGCCTGAAGTCGTTCTCGGTCAAGGGCGACAGCACCTTCGACCTGGTTACCGAAGAGGGCGAGCTGGTCGAGATTCCCGGCGCGCTGGACTACCAGGTGCGCGTGCCCGATGGCTTGCGCATGCAGGTTCGCAGCGACCACAAGGAACGCGACCTCTATTACGACGGCCACACGCTCACCGTCTACGGCCCGAAGGACAGATACTTCGCGACCGTCGATGCGCCGGCCACGCTGCATGAGCTTGTGAACGTCGCCGCGTCGAAGTACGGCATCGAACTGCCGCTGGCCGACCTGTTCCTGTGGGGCACGAAGCAGGCGCCGACGTCCGCCCTGGGCAGCGCCGTCGCGGTCGGGCCGGCCACCATTGGCGGCGTGCCGACGCACCAGTACGTGTTCCGCCAGGGCGGAACGGACTGGCAGGTGTGGATCGCCGATGGCGCACGGCCCGTGCCGCGCCGGATCGTCATCACGACGACGACGGACCCGGCGCGTCCGCAGTACGCCACGACACTGACGTGGGACACCTCGGCCGTTCCCGCGCCGTCCACGTTTGCATTCACGCCGCCCGCCGGCGCACGGCGCATCGATCTGGTGCAGGTCGCCGTAATCGAGGAGAAATCGCCGTGAGCCGTTACCGTTTCGCCATCCTTCTACCTGCGCTGGTCGCATCGGCCGGACTGCTGTCGGTGCAGACGGCCGAGGCTCGCGGTCAGTTCGTGCGCGGCGCGAATACCAGCGTGAACCGCAATTTCGACAACCGTGGCGTCGAGAACCGCAACATCAACGTCAACCGGAACGTGAACGTCAACGTCGACGACCACGGCTGCTGCGACCACCACGACAACTGGTACTACGACCATCCCGTCGCGACCGCGGCCGCCGTCACGACGACCGTCGCGGTGACGGCCGCAGCGATCGGCTCGATAGTGCATTCGGTGCCGCCGTCGTGCGCTTCCGTCGTCGTCAACGGCATCGCGTACCAGCAGTGCGGAAGCACGTGGTACCAGCCGCAGTACGCGGGTTCTTCGGTCCAGTACGTGGTGGTGGTCGCGCCGCGCTGATGCCCATGACGCGCCCCCTCGTCGTCCACGGCGAAGGGGCGCTTTGGTTCAGTTCGAAGCGAATTCGCGCAGCGCCTGTACCGTGCGCGCGATGTCCTCGTCGCCGATGTCGATGTGCGTGACGAGACGGATCGCCGGCGTATAGCCGATGGACACGCGGATGCGCGCGTCGTCCAGCGCGCGGCGCAATGCACCGTGCCGTTCCACCGGCACGTCGATGAACACCATGTTGGTGTGCTGCGCGACGACCTGCACGCCGGACAATCCCTGCAATCCTTCGGCCAGCCGCGCGGCGCGGGCGTGGTCTTCGGCCAGTCGAGCGACGTGATGATCCAGCGCATATGACGCGCCTGCCGCGAGCAGCCCAGCCTGGCGCATGCCACCGCCGACGACCTTGCGCCAGCGCTTCGCCGATTCGACCAGCGCACGCGTGCCAAGCAGCACCGAGCCGACCGGCGCGCCGAGCCCCTTCGACAGACACACAGAAACGCTGTCGAAGTGCTTCGTGATCTCGCGCGGCGCGACGCCCAGCGCGACGGCCGCGTTGAACATGCGGGCGCCGTCCAGATGCAGCGCGAGGCCGCGGCGGTCGCACAGCGCGCGCGCATCGGCGAGGTATTGCAGCGGCAGCGCACGGCCGTGCCAGGTGTTTTCCAGGCACAACAGTCGCGTGTACGCGAAATGCGGATCCACCGGCTTGATCGCGCGCTCCACGACATCCAACGGCAACGTGCCATCGGGTGCGTGCACGATGGGCTGCGGCTGGATCGATCCCAGCACCGCCGCGCCGCCGCCTTCGTATTTGTAGGTGTGCGCGTCCATGCCGACGATGTACTCGTCGCCGCGCTGGCAATGCGCCATCAGGCCGATCAGGTTGGACTGCGTGCCACTGGGCACGAACAGGCCGGCCTCGAAGCCCAGTTCATCGGCCAGTCGCGCCTGCAGCGCATTGACGGTCGGATCCTCGCCGTACACGTCGTCACCGACGGGCGCGCGCATCATCGCCTCGCGCATGGCGTCGGTGGGCTGGGTGACGGTGTCGCTGCGAAGGTCGATCCAGTGCATGGCGGCGGCTTGCTCGGAGTGAACGCCGAGTATGCCGCGCGGCGCGGCCGGGTGGCATTGCCGAAGCGGTCGCCGGGACGATAGCCGCCACACTTCGCGGCATGAAAATCGCCAGCTCCAGTCTCTACCCGAACGGGGCGCGCCTGCATGGCAAGAACAACCACCCCCCGGTGATACTCAGATCGGGCGCTGGAGGAGCACCGATTTGAACGATTGGCAACTTCCGAAGATGCCGGCTTGGTCCCCTAGACGTCACATGCTCACTAGTACACCGGGTAACGAGACCGGCCGCTTGAGTTTAAGGAGCAGGCCGCCTGCACCCGACGTCGCATCCTCCCGGATCGCTCCACCGTGTTCGTGGATCAGGTTCTGAACGGCTTGCATATGTCCGCCAGAAAGCAGGGAGGCAACCGTTCCCGAATCACTGCTCACGAGGATGTCTACTGAGTCACCCTCGCTTAGGAGCGCGATTCTCATATCCGTGACATGCAGGCGTGCGACAGCGACCGAGACTACTTCGTTCAAGCACCAAAGGACGCGGACGGAACCGTCGCCATCCAGAGAGGCCGCGACTGTGGAGCCAATCACCAACGCAAGGTTCGGATGCCGTTCAAGCAGCATCTGCCTTGTCGCCTCGCATAGATCAATCGGCCCATGCTCCCGCAGCCTTGATACAACGTCCCGCACATCTGCAAGCAGCAGTTTCGCGAGCGCATGTGATTGGCCCAGATGTTCTCTTGCCTTACCATCTGCCAGCCTTGAGGCAACATCGAGATTCAGAATAAGGGCAGTCAGGTGATGGCCGAGCAGGTCATGGACGTCGCGTGATATTCGCGTCCGCTCGCTTATGAGCGTGCTCTGCTCAAGCAGATTTCTTGTCGCTAGCAGCTCATTGCTCAGCCTGGCTTGTGCCTCTCTCGCACTGGTTTGCTCCATGGCAGCCCATGATCCAGCCAGCATGATTGCCGAGAAGGCTGCATAGACGAGGAACTGGATTGCCGCCATTTTCGGCGGCATGCCAATCGGCGGGCATGCCAGCGCAGTTGCAATAGCCATACTCCCGATCAGCACCCAGACTGCAGCCGCACGCGCGGACATGGTCCAAGGAAGAAGGCTCGATGCGACCATAAGCAGCACCCCGCCGAGGCCCGTTTCGGAGTAGTAGCTGACGCCAATTGAGCAAACGACAAGAACGAGGGCATGGACTTGGCCAGTTACCTCTCTGTGCGACCGGAGTGACAAGTGTGACGCTGCCCAGTATGACGAGCCAAACGCGAGATACGCGAGTATCCAGACGTTTGTTGGATAGATTGCAATATCCTGCGCGTCCTTGCCGTGGGTAACGAACAGCCATCCACCAACCATTACCCAGGCAAACAGTCCAACGTAACGAAGGATTCTCGGATGCCTTATTGAACTCGGTGGCGGATGCACGGAATCGGGTCTTGATGCTGGGGCTACTGAGTTAGTGGGCCGCGGCAGCGCCGCGACCCAAATCACTCAGCAAAGCAGAGTGAAGAACGGCATTTTGGCCGCGTTCGGGCAACGATACCCGCCCCCGTAGGGCGGCGGATCGTCTTTCCCACAAGACTCCTGCGCGCCGCCGGGAACCTGCTCAATCTCTTCCTTATCCAACTCTTTCATTAGTGCCCATTCCTTGATGACTTCTTGACACAGAAACCCTGCGCCACGGGTTCCTGACACTCCCGTCGGATTTTTTTGATCGAGGCGACGATGCAAGTTTGCGACGCATCTCTTACAGGCATCGCACCTGAATGCATCAACTTATGATCAATCGACAATCTGAATGCAGGTGACACTCGATGCATCCGAGTTCGACAGTAGGCAAGCGACTCGCCCCCCGCCCATAGGACGAGTCCGAAAAAGGAAAAGGTTGAGATGGAGGACCATTTCCGCCGTGGCGATGAGGCACCGACTTGACGGCAGAGGAGCATCGCATCGAACGCGACACACCATCTCCCCATCACCCACCGAGATGCACAGGCGCCATGGAAAGTAGATGTCGCCTGGACCTAGGCGATGGCCTCAGCGCATTACGGTGCGCAGATGGATGTTGTCGACGGAGGCAGTGCGCATCGCGCGCGGTGCGGGTGGACCGTCAGGCGTGCTTTCCACCGTGTGCTACTCAGGCAGCTTAGGACCAGCTAACCTGCCCAACCTTTTCTGCAATCTACCGTCTAAAGCAATCCACAGATCAAAGCGGAGTACTGGACAGTGAAAATCGCCAGCTGGAACGTCAACTCGCTCAACGTGCGCCTGCCGCACCTGGAGCAATGGCTCGCCACGTCCTCGCCGGACATCGTCGCGCTGCAGGAAACCAAGCTGGAGGACGCGAAGTTCCCGGACGACCCGCTGATCGCGATGGGCTATCGCAGCGTCTTCGCCGGGCAGAAGACCTACAACGGCGTGGCCGTGCTGTCGCGCGAGCGCGCGGTGGACGTGCAGATCGGCGTGCCGGGCTTCGAGGACGAACAGAAGCGCGTCCTGGCCGCGACCGTCGGCGACCTTCGCATCGTCAACCTGTACGTGGTGAACGGACAGGACGTGGGCACCGACAAGTACGCCTACAAGTTGCGCTGGCTCGAAGCCGTGCACGACTGGCTGGCGCAGGAACTGGTGACGCATCCGCGCATGATTGTCCTTGGCGATTTCAACATCGCGCCGGACGATCGCGACGTGCACGATCCGGCGGTGTGGAACGACAGCCACATCCTCACTTCGCGCGCCGAACGCGATGCGCTGCAGCGCCTGTATTCGCTGGGACTGCACGATTCGTATCGCGCGCTCAATCCCGAGGAAAGCCAGTTCAGCTGGTGGGATTACCGGCAGGGCGGTTTCCGCCGCAACCTCGGGCTTCGCATCGACCTGACGCTGGTGTCGGAAGCGCTGCGTCCGCACGCGGTGGCATCGGGGATCGATCGCGAACCGCGTACGTGGGATCGGCCGAGCGATCATGCACCGGCGTGGGTGGAGTTGGGATAGGCGCGCGTCGCACCCCGACGTCGTTGTTTCCACGACGTCACGCCGCTTGAAGCTTCACACGGCCTGGCGCGTCATCCCGCTCACACCGTCATCCCGGCGAAGGCCGGGATCCAGGCTGTCACGGCATTACCGGTTCCGTGCGCTCATGCGCATGCAACAACGCCTCCAGCGCATTGCGCGGCAGCTTGCCGGTCTCGTTGCGCGGCAGCGCGGCCACGCGGCGCAGGGGTCGCGGCAGGAACACCGGATCCAGCTGCTGGCGCAGCGCGTGAAGGATGTCGTGTTCGTCCAGCGACGGCGCGACCACGAGTGCGGCGATGCGGCGGACGCCGATCGCGTCTTCGGCATCGAGCTGGAACACCACGCCATCTTCGACGCCCGGCACGGCGAGCAGCTTGCGCGTGAGATCGCCCAGCGAGGCGCGCTTGCCGGCGATATCGAGCAGGTCGGCATTGCGGCCGCGCAATTCGAAGCGACCGTCGGCGTGCACTTCCATCAGATCGGCGAGCACGATCGGCTCGGCCAGGTGCGCCGCATGCACGGCGGTGCCGTCGGGCTGCGGCGCCAGGCGCACGCCGGGCAACGGCGTCCACGCATCGTCGCGCGCGGTGCGGCGGCGGGCGAAGACGCAGGTTTCGGTGGAGCCGAAGACCTCGCGGACTTCGCAACCGAAGCGCGCTTCGGCCTGCGCGGCCAGTTCCGGCGGCATCGGCGCGGTCGCCGACACGATCCCCGCCAGCGGCGGCAACGGCAGTTCGGACGCGACCAGCGCGCGCAGATGCACGGGCGTGGTGATGAGCAGCGGCGGCGTCGGCGAATCGTGCAGCGCGCGCGCCACGTCGGCGGGGAACAGCGGCCGCGCGGCATGCACGGCGACCGGCCCCAGCAGCGGCATCAGCACCGACATCTCCATGCCGTACATGTGCTGCGGCGGCACGGTGGCGATGACATGGGTGAGCTCGTCGCGCAGCAGGCCGTCCAGCGCGGCGAGGTTCTGCGCGGTGCTGGTGCGGAAGCTGACCCACGTCTTGCCGTAGGCGCGCGGCTGGCCCGTGCTGCCGGACGTGAAGCCGATCGCGACGCGGGCGTTCGCATCGACGTGGAGCGGTTCGCCGTCCAGTTCGTCCAGGACTTCGGGAATCCGCACGCAATGCGGCGGCACGGGCGAGAGGTCCACGTCGGTGAGGCAATAACCGTCGGGATGCTGCGCGAGCACCTGCTCGACCACGCCCGGCGCGCGCGAAGGCGGCATCAACGTGGTCTGCCCGCGCACGGCGGCAGCGCAGAAGGCGACGAGGTAGCGGTAGCGGTCCTCGCACAGGTTCAACGCGAAGCGCGCGGCGGGCAGCGTCGCGGCCAGCGCGCGCACGTGGCGGGCGAAGGTCGCGCGGTCGATCTCGTGGTTGCCTTCATCGAACGCGATGGCGAGCGCGCCCGTGCCGTGCATGAGGGGCACGGGCAAGGACGGAACAGGACTGGATTCTTCGACGACCGCAGACATGGATGGCACGTATTCCCGCGGCGACGCCGCTTCCCCTGCCCTTACTTTACGCTGGCGGCCGTCGTGGCTCCCACTCGCCAGGTTCATGTCCCTGTCCCATTCCCCAACCGCCGACGCGGCCCCGGTGCGCTGGGCCTGGCAGCCGCACGCGCCGCGCGAGCCGGCCGAGCCACTGGCGCGACGGTGGCTGGCGACCGAACTGGGGACCGACATCGACGCCCTGCCGCTGTCCCGCGACAGCCGCGGGCGGCCCCGGCTGGGCGGTCCGTTCGGCGACTGGGACTGCAACTGGAGCCATAGCGGCGACGGGCTGCTGGTCGCGCTGGGCCGCGACGTGCGGATCGGCATCGACCTGGAACGCGTGCGTCCGCGCGGACGGGCGCTCGACCTCGCCCAGCGCTTCTTCACCGCGCCCGAGCTGGCCTGGCTGCACGCCGCGCCGTCCGCGGCGGTGCGCGACCACGGCTTCCTGCGGCTGTGGTGCGCCAAGGAAGCGGTGCTGAAGGCGCACGGCCACGGCATTTCCTTCGGCCTGCACCGGTTGCGGTTCGCCGAGAGCCCGGACGGATTGCGGCTGGTCGAATGCGATCCGGAACTCGGCCGGGCCGAAGACTGGTCGCTGCGGGAATTGCGGCCGGCGCCGGAGTACCTGGGCGCGCTGGCGTGGCGGACGGCCTGAAGCGGTCGCCCACATCGGCGATACTGCGCGCCGCATGAACACCCCCGCCCCCTTCGACGCCGCGCTGCGTCGCACGCTCGACGACGGCCTCACCGCGCTCGGCCTGGACCCGGCCGCCGTCGCGCCGAAGCTGCTGGACTACCTCGCGCTGCTGGTTCGCTGGAACAAGACCTACAACCTCACCGCCGTGCGCGATCCGCACGAGATGGTGGTCAAGCACCTGCTCGATTCGCTGGCGATGCACCCGTTCGTGGACGAACTGGCCGCGCGCGGCGGCATGCTCGCCGACCTCGGCACCGGCCCGGGACTGCCGGGCATTCCGCTGTCCATCGTCAAGCCGGGCCTGAAGGTCACGCTGGTGGAGAGCAACGGCAAGAAGGCGCGCTTCATGCGCGAAGCGATCCGCCAGCTCGGCCTGCCCGACGCCCGCGTCGCCGAATCGCGCATCGAGGCGGTGGACGAGCCCGGCGCATACGACGCGATCACCGCGCGTGCGCTTGCGACGCTGCCGCTGATCCTGGAGCTGGGCGGCCACCTGCTCAAACCCGACGGCCGCCTGCTGGCGATGAAGGGCGTGCACCCCGCCGACGAGATCGCCGCGCTGCCGCCAGGCTGGACGGTGGAAGCCTCCACGCCGCTGCGCGTGCCGGGGCTCGATGCCGAACGCCACATGGTGGTGATTTCGCGCCAGTGACGCCCGGGAGCGACGCGCGCCACGATCCGGCGAGCGTGACCTGCCGCCCAACTTCGTAAACGCAAGTCGACCGCCGGTCTGCCCCAGGTGCCGCAAGTGCCTGATTCGGCGCAGCCCGAACGGGTGTCCGTGTCCGCGTGGCCCATACAGCTGACGGCGAGGGGGCACGCGCCTTTCCATCCGGGCATAATCACCGGTCCGGCCCCACGCCGGTCTCTCATTCCGTTTCCCAGACCAGGACGAGCCGCATGGCCCGCATCATCGCCGTCGCCAACCAGAAAGGCGGAGTCGGCAAGACCACCACCGCCGTCAACCTGGCCGCAGCCCTGGCGAAGACGCCCAAGCGCGTGCTGCTGGTCGACCTGGACCCGCAGGGCAACGCGACGATGGGCAGCGGCCTGGACAAGCGCGAGATCGACACCACGATCTGCGACGTCCTGCTGGGCGAGGCCGAGGTGGGTTCGATCGTCAAGCGCACCGCCGAAGACTTCGACCTGCTGCCGGCGAACATCGAGCTGACCGCGGCCGAAATCACCCTGATGGGCGAAACCGACCGCGAGCAGCGCCTGAAGGTTGCGCTGGCGCCACTGCGCGAGAACTACGACTTCATCCTGATCGACTGCCCGCCGGCGCTGTCGCTGCTCACGCTCAACGCGCTGACGGCGGCCGATTCGATCGTCGTGCCGATGCAGTGCGAGTACTACGCGCTGGAAGGTATCAGCGCACTGATCGACACCATCGAAGCGCTGAAGGCCAACCTCAACCCGAAGCTCGAGGTCGAGGGCGTGCTGCGCACCATGTTCGACGTGCGCAACAACCTGGCCAATGCGGTGTCGGCGGAACTGATCAACCATTTCGGCGACCGCGTGTTCCGCACGATCGTGCCGCGCAACGTGCGCCTGGCCGAGGCCCCCAGCCACGGCCAGAGCATCGTCGGCTACGACCGCGCCAGCCGCGGCGGCATCGCCTACATGGGGCTGGCGGGCGAAGTGCTGCGCCGCCAGCGTGAGCGCGACCAGGCCAAGGCGCGCGCTGTGCAAGCGAAGGAGACCACGGCATGACGGTAGCCAAGAAGCGCGGCCTCGGCCGCGGTCTGGAAGCCCTCCTGGGACCGAAGGCGGCGGCCGAGGCGCCGGTCCTGGAAGCGGTCGAAGGCGACGTGCTGCGTCATCTGCCGGTGGACGCGCTGACGCCCGGCAAATACCAGCCGCGCAAGCACTGGGACCAGGAAAAACTGGAAGAGCTGGCCGGCTCGATCAAGGCGCAGGGCGTGATCCAGCCCATCGTCGTGCGCGACCTGGGTGGCAAGCGTTACGAGATCATCGCCGGCGAACGTCGCTGGCGCGCTTCGCAACTCGCGGGCCTGACCGAAATCCCGGTCGTCATCCGCGAAGTCGACGATCGCACCGTCGTGGCGATGGCGCTGATCGAGAACATCCAGCGCGAAGACCTCAATCCGCTGGAAGAAGCCAACGCGCTGCAGCGGCTCATCGACGAGTTCGACCTGACGCACGCGCAGGCCGCCGAGGCCGTCGGCCGTTCGCGCGCCGCCGTGTCCAATCTGCTGCGCCTGCTGGAGCTGCCGCCGGAAATCCGCGTGCTGCTGGAAACGCACGCGCTGGAAATGGGCCACGCCCGCGCCCTGCTCGCGCTGACGCCGCAGGCCGCGATCGCGCTGGCACGGCAGGCCGCCGAGCACGGCTGGTCGGTGCGCGAAGTCGAACATCGCGTGCAACAGCTGGCCGCGGGACAGATCCCGACCAGCTCCTCCGCCAAGCCCAAGGCCGCCAAGGCCAAGCCGCAGGCGGACATCGTCGCGCTGGAGCGCGAGCTGTCGGAGTCGCTCAACACCAAGGTCAACGTGCTGCACGGCCGCGGCGGCAAGGGTCGTCTGGTGATCCACTACACCGACCTGGATTCGCTCGACGGCGTGCTGGAAAAACTGCGCGGCACCGTTACAGAGTAAGCATCGGAGCGGCCGGCATGAATCCGTACCGCTACAAGGTGTCGCTGCGCGCCCTGCATCCGCGCGACGATCTCCAGCCGCTGTTCGACCAGCTGGGCCTGCGGCCGGAACGCAGCTGGCGCGCCGGCGACCGCCGGACCTCACCGGCCGGCATTCCACTGCACGGCGTGTATCGCGAAAGCTACGCCTACACGAATCTGACACATGGATCGCGAAACTGGTCGGATGAGGATCTGCAGGACTTCCTGCGTGGCATCCAGCAGCGACTGGCGATGCACCGCGATGCGTTGCACACGTTCTACATCCGCGGCGGCCGCTGCGGATTGTCGATCGGCCTGAGCGGCGAGAGCGGATTCGGATTCGAACTGGATCCCTCGCTCGGCGCCGGACTGGCCGACCTCAAACTGACACTGGGTTTCGATTTCCAGACCGAACCCGATTGATCCCCCAACCACACGAGTTCCGATGGCTGACACCTCCCCCGGCACCATCCTCGTCACCGGCGCGGCCGGCTTCATCGGCGCCTATACCTGCCGCGCATTGAAGGCGCGAGGCGCCCGCGTCGTCGGGCTGGACAACTTCAACGACTACTACGATCCGCAGCTCAAGCGCGACCGCGTCGCCGCGCTCTGCCCGGACGTGGACATCCGCGCGCTCGACCTGACGGACCGTGAGGGCCTGGCCGCGCTGTTCGACGAGATCGCGCCGACGCACGTGATCCACCTGGCCGCGCAGGCCGGCGTGCGCTACTCGCTCACCAACCCGCACGCCTACGTCGACAGCAACCTCGTCGGCTTCGTGAACATGCTCGAGCTGTGCCGCCATCGCGGCGTGCAGCACCTGGCGTATGCGAGTTCTTCGTCGGTGTACGGCGATTCGGCGACGCCGCCGTTCTCGGAGGACCAGCGCATCGACCAGCCGCGTTCGCTCTACGCCGCGACCAAGGCAGCGAACGAGCTGATGGCCCACACCTACGCGCACCTCTATGGCCTGCGCTCGACGGGTTTGCGTTTCTTCACCGTATACGGCCCGTGGGGCCGCCCGGACATGGCGCCGCTGCTGTTCTCGCGCGCGGTGCTGGCCGGTCGCCCGATCGACGTGTTCAACCACGGCAGGATGCGGCGCGATTTCACCTTCGTCGACGACATCGTTGCAGGCGTGCTCGGCGCGCTGGATCATCCGCCGGAAGGTGAGGTGCCGCACCGGGTGTTCAACCTCGGCAACCACACGCCGGTGGAACTCGAACGGTTCATCGCGGTCATCGAAGAAGCCGCCGGACAGCCGGCCCAGAAGGTGTACAAGCCGATGCAGCCCGGCGACATGATCGAAACGATGGCCGACACGCAGCGTGCGCACGATGCGTTCGGCTTCGAGCCGGCGACCTCCATCGAAACCGGTTTGCCCCAGGTCGTGGCGTGGTGCCGCGACTACTTCGGCGAGAACGCATGACGCCATGAGCACGTCCCCGCACCTTTCGGTCGTCGTACCGGTGTTCAACGAGCGCGACAACGTCGCGCCGCTGGTGCACGAAATCGTCACTGCGCTGCGCGGCCGCGAGCCGTACGACGGCGGCGATTTCGAGATCGTCTACATCGACGACAACTCGCGCGACGACACGCTCGCGGTGCTTCAGGCACTGAAGGCCGACGTGCCGGAGCTGCGCGTGATCCACCACGTCACGCAGAGCGGCCAGAGCACCGCGATCCGCAACGGCGTGAAAGCCGCGCGCGGCGAGTGGATCGCCACGCTCGACGGCGACGGGCAGAACGACCCTGCCGATATCCCGAAGCTCGTCGCGATGCGCGCCGGTTCCGCCGGCGACGTGAAGATGTTCGCGGGCTGGCGCGTGAACCGGCAGGACAGCGGTTCCAAGCGCTGGGCCTCGAAGTGGGCGAATGCGATCCGCGCGCGCATGCTGCGCGACGACACGCCCGACACCGGCTGCGGGATCAAGCTGTTCGAACGCGCGGCGTTCCTCGAACTTCCGCACTTCAACCACATGCACCGCTACCTGCCGGCGCTGATGCAGCGCGCGGGTTTCAAGACGGTGAGCGTGCCGGTGAACCATCGCGCGCGTTCGACCGGTGTATCCAAGTACAACAACCTCAACCGCGCGCTGGTGGGCATCGCCGACCTGCGCGGCGTGGCATGGCTGATCCGCCGCGGAAAGGTCACGCGCACCGAAGAAGTCTGAGAGGAGTCGCCGTGGAAACCGACTTCATGAATCACCCGATTGCCTGGCTCGAATGGACCGGGCTGCACATGTCGCCGTGGAAGATCATCGGCCTGACGGGCGCGCTGATGTTCGGCGGCCGCTGGCTGGTGCAGTTCGTCGCCTCGCGAAAGTACGGCCGGCCGGTGATCCCGCGTCTGTTCTGGTACATGAGCCTGGTCGGCAGCGCGATGACGCTGGCGTACTTCGTGTTCTCGCAGAAGCAGGACTCGGTGGGCGTGATCCAGAACCTGTTCCCGGCGTTCACCGCGGGCTACAGCCTGTACCTGGACATCCGGCATCGCGGGTGGAAGCGGGATCGGGCTTCGCATTGAGGTTCGGGGTTCGGGGTTCGGGGTTCGGAAAGCGGCAAGCGATCAGCGCTCGACGATTCGACTTCGGCGATACCGCTTAAAAGGATCGTCATCCCGGCGAAGGCCGGGACCCGGGCCCGCACCGCGCGGGCACTCCAGCGCCAGCGCACACCACGCCACCGTCATTCCAGCGAAAGCCGGAACCCATTTTGATCTTGGGTTTCAGCGGCGCGGCGCGGCGAAGAGCAAGATGGGTTCCAGCTTTCGCTGGAGTGACGGGGCTGGGGCCGGGACGCCCCCATGAACCGGCCGCTGCCCTCCGCGCCGCCCCACCCCCTTCGAAATCCCCGACGAACCGCCAGATTCCGTGCCCACCGGCCCACGCGCAGGCCGTCCGTGGGATGCGATGATCGGCCGGTTCGATAGTCCTGGGGATACCGTGAAACGACTGCTTCTCGCCGCCGCGCTGTCGGCGCACCTCGCCCTTGTCTCGTCCGCCGCGATGGCGGGCCCCGTCGACGACCGCTTCCAGGCCATCTACAGCAAGGAATGGCAGTGGCGCCAGGAGCAGACCGGCAGCGCCGACGAGGACAACGACGGCTCCAGCGATCGCCATGACCTGCCCTCCGTCGATGCCGCCAGCCAGAAGACGCGTCTGAAGGTGTGGGACGACGTGCTCAAGCAGCTGGGCGCGATCGACGTCGCGCAGCTCGACGCGCAGAACCAGGTGAACTACGCCGTCTACCGCGACCAGGTGGCGAACCTCGCCGCCGAGGTGCGCCTGCGTTCGTACGAGATGCCGTTCAATTCGGACTCCTCGTTCTGGTCGAACCTCGGTTTCATGACGCGCCGTCCGATGCGCACCGTCGCCGATTACGAGGCCTACGTCGGCCGCCTCAACGACGTGCCACGCTACTTCGACCAGAACATCGTGAACATGCGCGCCGGCCTAGCGCGCGGTTTCAGCGTGCCGCGCGCGGTGCTGGACGGCCGTGACGTGTCGATCGCCTCCGTCGCCGACGTGAAGGACCCGACACAGTCCAATTTCTACGAACCCTTCAAGAAGATGCCGGCCCCCATCCCGGCCGCCGAACAGGCGCGCCTGCGCGAGGCCGGTGCCGCGGCGATCCGTGACCGCGTAATTCCGGCCTACGCGAACCTGCTGACGTTCTTCCGCAACGACTACGTGCCGAAGGCGCGCAAGACGCTCGGTGCCGAGCAGATGCCCGACGGCAAGGCGTTCTATCGCCAGCAGATCCGCGAATACACCACGCTGGACCTGAGTCCCGAGGAGATCCACGAGATCGGTCTGAAGGAAGTCGCGCGCATCCAGGCGGAAATGGACGCGATCATCCAGCAGGTCGGCTTCAAGGGCAGCTTCGCGGACTTCCTGAAGTTCCTGCGCACCGACCCGCAGTTCTATGCGAAGACGCCGCAGGAGCTGCTCGACCGCGCCGCGTGGATTTCCAAGCGCGTGGACGGCGAAGTGGGCAAGTTCATCGGCACCTTGCCGCGTGGGCGCTTCACCATCGTGCCGGTGCCGCCGGACATCGCGCCGTTCTGGACCAGCGGTCGTGGCGGCGCGGGCACGTACTGGGTGAACACCTACGACCTGCCCTCGCGCCCGCTCTACAACCTGCCGGCGCTGACGCTGCACGAGTCGGCACCGGGCCATGCGCTGCAGGGTTCGCTGGCGAAGGAACAGGGCGAGTTGCCGGCGTTCCGTCGCGAGACCTACATCTCCGCTTACGGCGAGGGCTGGGGCCTGTACAGCGAGAAGCTCGGCGTGGAGATGGGCATCTACCAGACGCCATACGAGGATTTCGGCCGCCTGACCTACGAGATGTGGCGCGCCTGCCGCCTGGTCATCGACACGGGCGTGCACCACAAGGGCTGGACGCGCGACCAGGCCATCGCCTACCTGCGCGACCGCACCGCGCTGAGCGAGCATGAGGTCACGACCGAGGTCGACCGCTACATCTCCTGGCCGGCGCAGGCGCTGAGCTACAAGCTGGGCGAGATCACCATCGTCCGCCTGCGCGAGGAAGCCGAGAAGGCGCTGGGACCGAAGTTCGACGTGAAGGCCTTCCACGACGCACTGCTGAGCGAGGGCTCGGTTCCGCTGCCGGTGCTGGAGCAGCAGGTCCGGGCGTTCATTGCGAAGTCGGCAACGCCCACTGCGATGGCAAACTGAGTCCGGCCGGTGTCAACGTCGGCCCCTGGCCGGCGTTGGCAACCGGGATCCCGTCACGCACAAGGAGTCGTGTCATGCACATGCACCGCACCATCGTCGGCTCGTCCCTGTTCGCCCTGATGCTGGCCAGCGGTGCCGGCCAGGCTGCCGAGTCCTACGCCTTCGGCAGTCGCGTACTGGTCGTGGGGGAAGGCGTCGGCAAGCTGCTCGAACTCGCCGGGCCGGCCCTGCACAAGGAGCCCATCGAGAACGACGAGGGCGCCCGGATCGGCGAACGCTGGGAGTACCGGATGGACGGCAAAACCCTGCTGGTCACCCTGAAGGACGGCAAGGTCCAGCAGATCGACGAGATCTACTGAGGCGGTACCGGCTGATCGGGCGCCCCCTGGCGGCCGCCTGTGGATAAGTGCTTGCCCGGGGCGGGATTTGCCTGCATAATGCGCGGCTCGCTGCGTCCGGTCTGCCCTTTGGGCCACGACCGGGCGGGACCCGGAAGCACGATTCCGCCCCGCCGCCGGCAGCCAGGTTTTCACTACCCGTATCGTGCACCGCCGCCGGAGGTCCGGATGCGGAGGGGCCGCCGCCGCCCTGGCCAAGGGCGACACCCTAATACCTTTCGAGGTGCGTATGGCCCGTATTTGCCAAGTAACCGGCAAGCGAACGACGACTGGCAACAACGTCTCGCATGCAATGAACAAGACCCGTCGCCGCTTCCTTCCCAACCTCCACGAGCGCCGCTTCTGGGTCGCTTCGGAGAACCGTTGGATCAAGCTGCGTGTTTCCAGTGCCGCCCTGCGCACCATCGACAAGAACGGCATCGATGCCGTCCTCGCCGACCTGCGCGCCCGCGGCGAGAAGATCTGAGGAGAACTGACCCATGGCTTCCAAGCGCGACAAGATCCGCCTGATCTCCTCGGCCGGCACCGGCCACTTCTACACCACCGACAAGAACAAGAAGAACACGCCGAACAAGATGGAGGTCAAGAAGTACGACCCCGTCGTTCGCAAGCACGTGATCTACAAGGAAGGCAAGATCAAGTGATGTAGTGGCGCGTTCGCGCATGGCGCGGACGCCCTTGCATCCTCCCGCGAAAGCGGGGATCGAGCTTTCCAGCTTGTTCGAAGCTTCAGCAAAAACCCCGCCGGAAGGCGGGGTTTTTGTTTTGCTCTCGCCGCTTTCGTTCGCCATGCCACGCTTGGTGATGACGCATCGGAATCGCCAAGGCCTGGCACGCCTCCATGCTGCGGCCAGACAGAAGCCACAAAGAACTACGGCCCCTTTCGGGGCCGTAGTCATGTCGCGTGATGCGTCGATCAGAACCGCTGCTGATACTTCAGGTACCAGAAGCGACCGATGTCGAAGCCGCCGTTATACGAGAAGCTGCTGTCGGGCTTGCTGTACATGATCGGACCTTCGTGATCGAACACGTTGTTCGCGCCGACCGCGACGGTCGCATTCCACGGCGTGTTGTACGACACCTGCATGTCATGGAAGGTGTTCGAACCGATGTTGCGAACCGGCAACGCCTGCGTGTACGGCGAGACGAAATCCGGGTTATCGCACTGGTCGTCGTAAACGCAGGCTTCCTTGACCCCGCCGTAGTAACGCATGCTCCAGGTCGCGCCCCAATCGCCGTAGCTCCAGCTCAGGCCCAGGTTGGAACGGATGCGGAAGTTGGCGCCCGTTTCGTCGGACCAGCCGTTGAGCTGCTCGACGACAGTGCCCGCGTCGTTATCGCGCTTGTATTCCAGGTAATCGACATACGTCGACTTCCAATCGATCTTGAACTGACCGATTGAAGTCTCAGGCAGTCGATACGCGACGTTGAAGTCGTAACCCGCCGTTTCCTGGTAGCCCGAGTTGATCTGGCTGCGGGTCAGTTCGGTCACCTGGTTCGCCGAACTGATGCCCAGCGTGCCACGCGCAAACGCCGAACATGCGGAGTTGATGCCCTGGACATAGCACTGGTCGAGGATCGACGTCGCCGTTTCCGGGGTGATCACGTTGTCGATCCGGATCTTCCACCAGTCCAGGCTCATGTCGAGCCCTTCGGCCCAGCTGGGGCTGTAGACCACACCGAGCGTGCGGCTCTTCGAGGTTTCAGGCTGCAGCTTGTCGTTGGATGCATCGGTGAACGGGAAGTTCGCCTGGGTGTCCGGCCCTGTCGCAAAGGTGCCACCCGACGCCATCTGGCGGAAGTTGGCAGGCACGCCATCGGCCGCACAACGCGCGGCCACCGACGCATTGCGGCTGGCGGAACCGAACGTGCTATCGCAAGGATCGGTGAAGCGATCGAACGTCTCGCTGCTGCCGCCGTAGAGATCGTCGATCGTCGGCGCCCGGAAGCCGGTCGCATACGTACCGCGGAACAACAGGCCTTCGATCGGGCGCCACTTCAAACCGAACTTGCTGTTGAAGGTATCGCCGAAGGTCGAGTAGTCGGAGTAGCGGCCTGCCAGATCGACCGAGAGCTCCTTTGCAAAGGCCACATCGGCCAGCAGCGGAACGCTGAACTCCAGGTACGCCTCATCCAGTGAGTAACCGCCAGACGTGGGGCCACCCGACAGATCCGTACTCAGACCCGACTGGCTCATCGCATCGGGCTCGAAGCGACCCGTCTCGCGACGGTGCTCGTATCCGGCGGCCATGCCCAGATCGCCCGCGGGCATCGACGCCAGAACGCCCGAAACGTTGGCGCTGTAAACCTCAGTCTTCGTTTCCGACGTGTCATGGCCGGGAAGGAACAGGTACGCCTGCATTGCCGGATCGGACAGGTTGCCCGGATCGTTCGCGCCGTACGGCGAGAGCGGGTTCCACGGGATGCACCCGTTGATCACGCTGGTGGCCGTTCCGCACTTGATGAGACCATCGGTGGGATCGAGGAAGGACGGGCCGACGGCCTTCGCCACGTTCGGAGTGAAGAGGTTACCCGTACTGGTCTTGACGCCCTTGTTCTGGTTGTACAGGTAATCGACCGACCAATCCCACGGCTTGTCGGCAACGTCGAACGTTCCGTCGAAACCACCCGTGAAGCGGTACGTGGTCAGCTCGTTGTTCGTCTGACGCGGAACTTCCCAGGTGCGTCGGATGAAGTCGACCTGACGATCGAGCGGGTTGAAGTAGCTGTCGGCGGACATCGGCGTGGCGTACGCCGACGACTGGTACGGATAGCCCGCGATCTGCTGCAGGGTTTCGCGATGCGTGTACAACGCATCGGCCCTGAACGTCACGTTGTCGGTGAGGTTGTAGTTGCCGTTGACGAACAGCGAGCGGCGCTCGATACCAGTCTGCAGGAACATCTGCTGATCAGTATTCGCGTAGTCGGTCAGCGGATTGGTGCGGTGGAAGTCCGCGAAGTTGGTCGGGTCGCCACCCGGATTGACTGTCCAGCTGCCCGCGTTTGGAGTACGCGGCGGAACGATCATGCGGCCCTTCTGCGTGCTGCCGCTCCAGCCGTTGGTGCCGTTCACCGTGTCAGGGACCGGATGCAGTGGACCCATCGATGAAGCCGAGAACGGACGATCCTTCGCCGCGACCGGATCTTCCTTGCTGTACTCAACGCCCATGGCAACCGAGCTGCGCTCACCCGTGCTGCCGATCAGGAAGTTGTAGACCTGCTTCTCGCCGTCGCCCTGGTCGTACTGTCCGATATAGGCACCAGCCTCGGCGCCATCGAAATTCTTGCGGGTGATGATGTTCACCACGCCGGCGATTGCGTCGGAACCGTAGATGGCCGAAGCACCGTCCGTCAGCACTTCGATGCGCTCGACGACCGACGTCGGGATCGAAGCAAGATCGGATCGGCCGTCGGAGGTGACGCCCATGCGCTTGCCATCGATGAGCACCAGCGTGCGCTCGGGGCCGAGGTTGCGCATATCGACGTACTGCCCGCCAACCGCCTCACCCGAAGCCAGCGCATCGGCGCGGCTGAGCGACGGGGAGCCTGACGTCGTGATGTTCTGAATGATGTCCGCGACGCTGGTGAAACCCTGCTTCTGGATCTCGGCGCGGGTCATCGCAATGACCGGCTGCGCCGTCTCCAGACTCGCCTGACGGATGCGCGACCCCGTCACCTCAATCCGATCAAGATTGGTCGCGTCCTTCCCCGCCTCCTGCGCCATGACAAATGTCGGCGCGAGTGCAAGCGCGATGCCGGCCGGCAACAGGCCGACGCGCGCAACCGCGCGCATATTACGGTGTTTCATTTCTCTCTCCAGAGTTCTGTTATGTGCGCGTTAAAGCACTACGAAACCTTATGGCCCGGATGCGCGGACACGGTTTCCCTGGAGATGCGGAGCGGTTCACGCCCAGCGGCAATGTGATTTGCTCGCGTGGGAGCGCACATTTGCGCGTTTTGTCCGACCCCGCCTGGCGTGGAGTTGCGGTAGTCCGACGCGGTCATGCCGAAGTGCGCGCGGAAGCTGCGCGCGAAGCTGCAGTTGTTGTCGAAGCCCGAGGCGATGGCGACTTCGCCGATGGTCATCGGCGTGGACGCAAGCAGGTTCGCGGCGTGCTTCAATCGCAGGTTCGCACAGGCCGCCTGCGGGCTTTCGCCGTACAGACGATGGAACACCTTCGAGAAGTACCACATCGAGAACTGCGTCCGGTCGGCCAGCTCGGCGATACGGATGATGCGGTCGCAGTTGCCCTCCATGAACAGGCGTGCGCGCTGCATGCGTTCGAACACCTGGCGTTTGCGCGCCAGCGAGGCGCCCGGGCACAGCGGAATGCGACTGCGATCGTCGGCCTGCATGTCCTCGAGCTTGAGCAGCAGCGAGCGCACACGCGCCTGGTGCGCGGTCGCGCCCGGCGCGATGTCGTGATGCCGGGCGACGCGGTACCAGAGGCGCGCGATGTCCCGCGCGCCCTCCTGCGAAATCTTCCCAAGCCCGACATGCAGATCGAAGTTTCCGAATCGCGTCATCGACTTGAGCGCTTCGTCCGACACCGACAGGCCAATGCAGATGCCCTGCGCGTCGGCCTGCACCAGGGGCGCGGAGTCCCTGGCGAACGCGATCCAGTCGCCTGCGCGAAGGTAAAAGCGTCCTTCCTTGGCCTCCACCCAGGCGCCGCCGCGCATCTGGATCCAGATCGAGAGCTCCTGTCCGTGGAATTCCACGCTGCCCAGGCGCGAAGCGCCGATGCATCGTGCCCATTGGCCTTGCGCCGATGCGATGCGCAATAGTTGCCCCCGGTCCGCCCACTTTGCCTTATCCATGGTTCCTTATCCCTCTGTCGGTGGGCTGAGGCTATGAGGACATTCGCGGCGCACTCCATAGGATTCATTCGCTGGTCAGAATTTGCGCGAAGCCTTGACCGATTGACAATCGAACGCTTGCAAGGAGAAGTCAGATGATTTCCGAAGTTCATCTTGGCTATTTGCTGTTCTTGTTCGACTGGTTGATTCGACTCGCAGCGCTGGCGTGGATACCGGTGCGCTGCCCGCCTGCGGCCGCGCGCAGCTGGCTGCTGCTGGTCGGCTTCGTGCCGTTGTTCGGATTGCCGCTGTACCTGTTCCTCGGACACCCGTGGCTGGCGAAGCAGCGACGGCAGCGGCAGGCGCTCGCGTCGCAGCTGATCCGCGATCGTCAATCCAACCTCTCGATGCTGCGCTGGACGCCGACACCGCACGGCATGTCGTCCGACATCGCACACCTGGCCGAGCGTCTGGGAGATTTCATGCCGATGCACGGCAACAGCGTCGAACTGCTGGACGACTACGACGCCTCCATCGCCTCGCTCGTGGCCGACATCGATGGCGCGCGCGATGAAGTCCACCTGCTCTATTACCTGATGTTCGACGACGCGGCCGGCCGCGCGGTATGCGACGCGCTCAAGCGCGCCAGCGCCCGTGGCGTTCGCTGCCGCTTGTTGCTCGACGCCGTCGGTGCGAAGCCGGGCCTGCGGGCGTTCTCGGAGCCGCTGCGCGAGGCGGGCGTGGAAGTGCACGCGATGCTCGCCGGCGGCCTGAAGTGGCGGAGCCTGTCGCGCATGGACCTGCGCAACCACCGCAAGCTCGCGCTGATCGACCGTCGCATCGGATACGTCGGTTCGCAGAACCTCGCCGACGCCGCCTTCGTGGCCGGTTATCCCAACCGGGAACTGGTGGCGCGCGTGCGCGGGCCGGTCGTGCGGCAGATCGCGGCGCTCTTCGCGAGCGACTGGCTGATCGAGACCGGCGAGCGACTGGTCATGGGCGACTACCCGCCGGGCGATGACGGCACCTCGCCGGCGCAGATGCTGCCCAGCGGCCCGGCCTATCCGTTCGAGAACGCGCGCAATCTCGTCGTCGCGCTGGTGCAGCGGGCCCGGCGGCGCGTGGTGCTGGTCACGCCGTACTTCGTGCCCGATGACATGACGCTGGGCGCGCTGCGCGTCGCGGCGCTGTCGGGCACCGACGTGCAGCTGGTGCTGTCGATGAGCAACAACCAGCATCTCACGCGCTGGGCGCAGCGGTCGTATTACGACGAGCTGCTCAAGGCCGGCGTGCGCATCGCGCTGTACCGCCCGCACTTCCTGCACGCCAAGCACCTGAGCGTGGACGACGAGGTGGCGCTGATCGGTTCGATCAACCTGGACATCCGCTCCTTCGCGCTCAACGCGGAGGTCGGCCTGGTCTGCTACGACGCGGGCGTGGTCGCGCGGCTGCGGGACGTGGAGGCGGACTACCTTCGCGACGCACAGCAGCTGGACCTGCACGAATGGCGCCGCCGCCCGCACTGGCACCGCAGCGTCGAAGGCATGGCGCGACTGGCCGATTCGCTGATGTAGTCCGGCGGCGCGTTCAGGGGGCTGGTTCGCCCCATCCGGGCCGGACCGGGCGGGCGGCGCCGTTCTACACTCGGCCTAATTCCTTGGGTGGGGCGTCACGTGATCCCAGGCTGGATCCTCCTGCTGGTGTCGGCGGCCTACGTCGGCGTGCTGTTCGCGGTGGCCTATTTCGGCGACC